>Ga0208124_100020_pt1 | contig 187644 bp, 168 predicted proteins | sample LakWasM104_HOW12_2_FD_183922 | JGI IMG/M metagenome (GOLD analysis project Ga0208124, IMG submission 183922) | Freshwater sediment methanotrophic microbial communities from Lake Washington under simulated oxygen tension - Sediment Metagenome... | ecosystem: Environmental > Aquatic > Freshwater...
TAGCATCAGCACGTACTGTTACTCGTCCATCTGTGGCGGCTTCTGCGAGCATGTTGGCGTCCTCAACTAGGCGGTTCACAGCGTCTATGCAGTGGTTTAGGTTGTCTTTGATGTTGTTGAAGTCGCCGTTAAAGTTCGCGCTAATACGGTCTGGAATATCGCCTTTTGAAATACGCTCTATACAATCAGCAGCGACATTGAGCGGCCCTACCACTGAATCCAATGTGTTGTTTACACCTTCAATAATCTTGCGGAAGTCGCCTTGGTGTTTGCTTGCGTCTGCGCGAGTTGATAGTTTACCTTGCTCTGCAGCTTGAGATAATGTGTTTGCATCACTCACTAGACTATTAACCGCTGCAATGCATTGATTAAGATTATCTTTTAATTGATTAAAGTCACCGTGATAAGTATCGGTAATCTGGGCCGGAATATTGCCTTTAGCCATGCTATCTACATAGCTTGCGGCCACGTTAAGCGGGTTAATGACCGCATCTAAAGTATCATTTAAACCCTGCACAATTTTGCGGAAATCACCTTGATGTTTACTTGCATCAGCACGAGTACTGAGTTTACCAGCTACAGCTGATGCAGAAAGTACATTCACATCGGTCACCAACGCATTAATATTACTGCGTACTTGTTCTATGGCCACATTGACAAATGCTTTTTTACCAGGAAACTGCTCTAGTGTTGCTGTTAAGTCACCTTCGCCAAAACGCTTCACGCAAGCAAGTGCTTTTTTGTTCATATCAATATGACCAGCCACCATCTTATTCACGCCTGCGGCCATATCTGCATAGCCACCTTTAAATCGGCCAACGTCAACATTAACGTCAATATCACCAGCATCATGCTGCGCACTTACATGGTTTAAAGATTCAACGATTGAATGAAGTGTGTCTTGTAAAGATTTAATGGAGTAGGCAACACTAGTTTTATCATTTTCTTGAACCACAATTTTCTGATTCAAATCACCTTGCGCGAAATTGCTTGATAGCTCAGCTAAATCACTCGGCTCGGCTCCCAACTGGCGCATTAAAATGCGCAAGGTCAAAGCGACCATCCCTAATACTGTAAGCAACACCAACGTACCGAAAATCATAGAAATTGTTCGAGCAGTAGCTTTAGATGAAACCGCATTAACTGCATTCTGTTTTGCAAGCTGCATCTTATACTCAGCATGTTGATCCATTAATTTGGTCACATCCTTACCAATAGCATCTGCATTTTTTAGTGCTGAATTGAGTTTGCTTTGTAATACAGCTTTATCTGTTTGTTTTACTGAAGATGTTGTTTGAGCATTACCAATTGAAAGGTTAATAACCGTGGCCATTGCCTGATAATACTGAGATAGCTTATTAGACTCTGCGTCATACATAGACTTGTCTTTTTCTTCTGAAATCAGCGTCTTATAGCTACTAATAGCCTGATCAACTTTGTCTTTTTTTGAATTTATTGACTTCTCTTCGCTTTTCTTTTCATCGGCTCCATCAAGTATGACGTGGCGCTGCAAACCAATCCGCAATCGTAAAAAATACTCATTCGCTTCGGCTAATTTAGAAATGGAGGGTATGCTATTTAAATTAGCATAATTAACCTCTGTGAACACTCGATTAACTGTGTATTCAGACATCGCTATTAAAGAAACAATACCAATAGCTGCAATGGATGCGAGGATTTTTATACGTGTAGCTATTTTCATTTCGATTATTCCCAAGATTGATGTGCAGTATTTTCAATACACTGACTAAAATTAGCGCATATTCATTTAACTACATGTCAGCTGTATTTAATCTTAGGAATAAAAGGGATATATGGTAGTCAAATCAGGCGATTGCCTGATTTGCCAAACTAAATGAATGAAAATGGAGTTGATGCGGCTATATAGAATACATAAGCAATTGAATTTAATAAAATTAATCAGTAAGTAAGGTACTCTAAACTATATTACTTACTGATTTTTGGTTTAACCATAAACACATTTGCAAGCACACCCACCGCCGCCAGACACCAGACAATAACAGCTCCTGAAGGCAAATCAAATATAGCTGAAAGCGCTAAACCTAGTACGTAAGCAATTGCGCCAATGAAATATGCACCTAGCATTTTGCGTGGTTCTGGCCAATTTCGCACGGCAAGTGCTGGAATAATTAAGCTGGAAAACACTAAGTAGATGCCGACCATTTGCACTGAAGCAGTAACCGCTAATGCAAATAAGCCATAAAAACCCGCACGACCCAATTTATCTTTTAAGCCAAACCACACGAATAAAATAAGCAGCGTAAGTAGCGAAACAGGTATTAACTGGCTCATGCTGACCCAAAGAATCTGGCCGGCTAGCAAGTCTTTTAAATGCTCGCCACCATGCGGGTTGTTAGCCAGTAAAAGGATGCCAGCACTGGCTGCCAACACAAAAAATACGCCGATTAATGCCTCTTGAACTTCTGGCCACTTTTTTTCTGTCCAAGTGAGTAGTAATGCGCCCAGTAAAGCAGCGCACACTGCCGCAATTTGCACCTTGATACCTTGCGGCTCCCAGCCCATGGCATCGGCAGCAATCACTCCTAAAGCAGCAATTTGTGCTACCGCGAGGTCAATAAACACTATGCCTCGCTTAAGTACTTGCTGGCCTAATGGCACATGCGTTGCTAATACTAATAAGCCAGCTAAAAATGCTGGGCCAAGGATGTTAAGATTTAAGGTATCAAGATTCATTAGTGCGCTCCGCAGGCCAATCTATTGGCAATCAAAATGGTCATTACGCTTTATTTGGCAGCATCTAAAAGACGTTGCACGGTGTCATCAAATAAAGAAAACAGATCTTTGGCACGATCTGATCCGCCTACAGTAAATGGTAGCGCTACCGCTGGAATCTTAGCCTTCTCTGATAACCATTGCGATGGACGCTCGCTGTTGTATGCCGCTCTAATCACCATCTTGGCAGGCTGGCGTTCTAACTGCGTAAGCACTTCGCTAAGATGACTACTGGTTGGCTCAACACCTGGTTTTGGCTCTAGCGTCGCCACTTCACGTAAGCCCAGCCAGTCTTCTAAATACGGAAAGCCTTTGTGCTGTACGACGATCGCCATGCCTTTAAGTGGCGTTGCCTGAGCCTCCCAACGCTTACTTGCATCTTGCCAGCGTTGCGCAAAATCTTTATGCCTAGCTTGGTAAAACGTAGCATTAGGTGCATCGATTTCATTTAGTCGTTGCGAAAGAGCATCGCCCACTTTAGCAATATTGCGTGGGTCAGTTTGAATATGCGGATTGCCACCTGGATGCACGTCACCATCCGCACGGTCTAGACGGCTTGGTATTTCTAACATGCGTACATAATGCGCAGCCTCAAAATTACCCGCCTTGCCAGCTAATACATTGGTATTGCCCGCTTGACGTAGCAATACAGGCAGCCAGCCAATCTCCAGCTCAGAACCTGTACATACCAGTAAATCAGCCTTACGCAACTGCGCCACTAGGCTGGGTTTAGCTTCAATATGGTGCACATCTTGCATGGCGTTGGTTGCGGTAAAAACAGTGACTTTATCGCCACCAAGCTCTTGCGCAAGCGCGCCCCACTCTGGCTCGCAGGCAAATACATTAAGTGCCGCATGAGCAGATTGCGTTGTGACTAGTAATACAGTGAGTGATAATGCTTTGAATATATGTTTCATCTAAATCTCCTTAATATTTGTGTGCGCCGTGAGCGCCTAGGCTCATTTGGTACTGGATGAATATTTGATTGTCGGTGGCTTCTTGGCGAGATTTATCGCTAGAGACTTGTAAACGAATGCGCGAAAATTCGCTTGGGCTAAAGTCCAACATGGCGCTGACGCGTTTAGGGTCGTAGCTACTATTCGCGAGATTAGCTGCGTTATCGCCATAATTTACGCTACCGCTGTTCAGTTGGTCATAACGTAAGCCTGCGCGCCAATAAGGCAAGAATTTATAAACGCCTTGTAAGTACCAGCCATCTTGTGATGCTGTGTAATGATTAATACCAGTGTCGTTTGTCAAATCACCATTCTCTTTGCGATGCAGATACTCACCCTGCAACTTAAAGCTGGTATTGGTAGCATTACCATTAGGAGCCCATTTCCATACGAAATCGGCTAGCCAAACCTTACTATTACCAGTGAAGCTATTGGTCACGTCATTACCAACGGCATCAATGTCGCTTGACTCCCTATCTTTAGGTGAAACCTCTAAATAAGACAAACCTGCGCGCCAACTACTGTTAATACCTAAATCACCCCCTACATGGGCAAATATTGAACCTGCTCCACCACCATTTTTATCTCGCCCTTCGGTATCAGCTATGCGTCCACGGCCATATTCAGCCCCAAGTTCTAGAAACATATCGGTTGGTGCTAACCATTTCAGCTGTATACCATCATCACCAAACTGATTGCCAAGGAAAGCCTGATAAGCCAATGGGTTATCTACAAAATCCCAAGTATGGGCATGTTGATCATTCAGATAACCAATGCTGGAAAAGAATCGTCCAGCTTTCAGCGTGACACCATAAGGCAAGGTGGTTGTTTGCACAAAAGCCTCTTCCACGCCTATGGTATTGTCTGGCGCTAGGGCTAAGTTAAGACCGCCATAAAAGTTAGGATCTACACTGGCATAAACACCTAATTCAGATTCGCCCAAATTAAAGCCCTTGGTACCAGGCCCAATTTCACCACCTGCCTGAAAGCCAGTAATGTGGTAGTTGGAATCTTGAGATCGATTGGCATAAGTACCAGACAATATTAAAGAAATATCTGGATTAAGCGCATTGCTGGAAGTTGGTCTGCTACTAGCTTGCACAGATGCAGCTTCGGCCTTTTTATCAGCCTCGCCCGCGACCGTTTCAGTTGTTTGTAAACGTGATTCTAAGGTTTGAATACGCGACTCATAACTCTGTTTCATTTGCTGAATTTCAGCGCGTAATGCTTCTAATTCGTTGCTATCGTTTGCTTTTGCTGCAGCAGGCAGCAGGAAGGTAAGCGCAATCGCGCGCACCAATACTTTTTGATTGAACATGTGAACCTCGTCGTTGCAAAAATAAATAAAGCCACGCCTTAACAGGAGTGGATTAAGATTTAAGTACTAAGCGAGGATAGGTGGAGCGCGAGAACGGTAAGAAGTGAAACGTGCTGAAATGACAGACTGGTTTAGTGCTGTCGATAGTTCAAATTGTCCTGAAGCGATATCGAGAATATGCGCTTGTGAACCAACAGCAGCACCGAGACTGGCAAGTGCCACGCACTTTCCGCAGACTTCAGAATGATTCGTAGACTTATCTTCACTTGAAGACTTTGAACTAGAATAGTTTTGGTTAGAAGACTGTTCATTTGAAGACTTCTGTTGCAAGTCTGCCGTGTGCACATAAGCATGCACCATCGCTTGTTGCTGCCCAAACACGAGCAGCACAGCAAAGAATAAGGTCAGAAATGAACGACGAATCATGAATTTATTATAGCAAACTAAATATTAAGTCATATGAATTTATTTAGACATTAACCAAAAGTCTATAAAAGCACGAATGAACCAAGCTAAGAAGTCAATTCTATTAATTTCAATTTTCGATACAACGTATTACGGCTAATCCCAAGCTGGCGCGCCACTGCTGATACATTACCAGCATGTTGCTGCATGGCAGAACGTATGGCGTCTTCGGCTAAATCATCTAACGCCAACGTTTTTGGTGAGGCTATTTTAGGTTGTAGCAGAGTGCCTAAATTTATGCCTTGAAACTCATCTATAAAATCTTGCGTAAGGTGTGTCTCACCAATATCCTCGCCATCTGCAAGTGCTAAAGCAGTTCTTAGCACATTGTGTAATTGACGAATGTTACCTGGCCAAGGATGCGTTTTAAAAACCATCATTACTTCAGGAGAAATATTGATGTCACTGGTTTGCTCAACCTGAAGAATGACATCAATGAGTGCCTGTAAATCAGTGCGGTCTCGTAATGCCGGCAAAGCCACGCTCAAGCCATTTAAGCGATAATACAAGTCGCTTCTAAACTCGCCAGATTCGACTTTTTCTTTCAACTTCTGGTTAGTAGCGCTTACCAATGCAAAGTTCACTGTAATAGATTTTGTACTGCCTAAAGGCGTGACTTTACGCTCTTGAAGCACGCGCAATAAACGTGCTTGCAATGCGAGCGGCATATCGCCGATTTCATCCAAAAATAGCGTCCCGCCATCTGCTTGCTCTATCTTGCCCGCACTACCCTTACGCTTAGCGCCCGTAAAGGCACCTTCTTCGTAGCCGAATAACTCAGCCTCAATCAAGCCTTCTGGCAAGGCTGCGCAGTTGACCGCTATCCATGGGCCTTTATGTTGCGGGCTTGCATCGTGAATCGCGCGGGCGAATAGCTCTTTACCCACGCCAGTTTCACCTTGAATCAAAATTGGAATATCACGGCTCAGCACTTTTTTAATTTGCTGAATAGCATGTGCGACTTTTGCATCGCCGCTATTCAATAAATCTAAATTAGCTGCACTCGCTCTTTTCACTTCACGTGTAGCCACTACGGATTGCTGCTGTTTATGTAAAGTTTCAACTTTCACATAAAGACGCGCACCGTTATTTAATCGTAATGGCACGATTACCTTATCCGCACCATTCATTTGTCTGAGTAAACTTGCGAGCGGAATATCAAAAATATTTTCAAAATCAACTGGCTGGCTGCTTTGTGAATTTAAGCTGAGTTGAAATTGCCCACTACGATTAGTCGCCACCAATTGTCCAGCTTCAGTAAACATAGCAACGCCTTCCCACAAGGTACCGATAAATTCAGGCCGTGCATGGAAATGTAAAACAATGTCGCTTTGATGACTGGCTAAGAAAAGCCTATTTTCAATCATTTGCGCAGACATTTTGACTAAAGCCAAGGTATGTTGCTGCGAAGTGTTCGAGTCGTTAGACACATCCAGCGTTGCAATAAGCTGATTTTTAGCGCCAAAAATAGGCACAGCAGAACAGCTAAGCGAATGGTGGTAAGCCATAAAGTGCTCAGCACCTTGCACTGTCATGGCAGATTGTTCTATCAACACGGTGCCGATGGCATTCGTCCCACGATGGTCTTCACGCCACGATGCGCCTGGAGATAAGGCAATGCGTTGTTCTTCTTTGAGCAAGTGATGACCACCAAGGCTATTTAAAATCACCCCTTGGTCATCAGTCAAAATCACAATGTTGCGCGTATGTGCAATTTGCTCATTTAGGGTTTCCATTTCGGGCAAAGCAAGTGAAAGCAATTGGCGATTTTGTTCACGCTTCAGCGCGAGTTCTTGAGCGGTAATAACTTCTAAATTAGATGGTGAGTTGGTATTGACGCCATTTGCAAGGCAACGCCGCCACGAGCGTTCTATAGCCTCAGCAATGCTGCCTTGTTCTACATTGCCTTTAGTTAAGAAGTCGTTTCTGGCTTGCAAAACGTTCTGTGGACGATCTATCGAAAAATGATTCATTGACCTAGGTAAAACTTCCAATTTAGGTGAACAACTTTACTGAACAACTGCGACGTGACACATTGTTCAATATTGACACAGTATTAAAAAATTAATGAATATCACATCAACGCACATGAACATTCAATAAAAATAGTTAATTGATTTTAAACCATTTTATTCTGCTAAAACCATTTTATATTCCCAATTTTTTATGTTGGCACATCAATTGCAATAACTTCATTGCAACAGTCACATTGTTACAAATACCGTTCAATGCGCGACATGAGCAACACACAACTTAAAAAATATTATATTTGAGGATAAATATGAACCATCAATTTAAACGTAAATTTGCTGCCAGCCTAATGTTAAGCGCAGGGCTTTTTGGCTTAATGAGCACACCCGCTTTTGCTGATGACGAACAATTAAAACTGATGAACGATGATAATCAGTGGACTCAACCACGTAAAGATTACAGCAATACAGGTTACAGCCGTTTGTCACAAATCAACAAAAGTAATGTTAAAAAACTAAAACTGGCTTGGACATTCGCAACAGGTGTTAACCGTGGTCACGAAGGTGCGCCGTTAGTTGTTGGCGACATTATGTACGTACACACAGCATTTCCAAATAACGTATATGCTTTGGACTTAAACAATGACCAGAAAATCGTTTGGTCATACTTTCCAAAACAAGATGCTAGCGTTCAAGCAGTATTGTGTTGCGACAACGTCAATAAAGGCTTGGGTTACGGCGATGGCAAGATTTTCTTGCAGCAGAATGACGGTGTTTTAGTTGCATTAGATGCCAAAACTGGTAAAGCAATTTGGGATACCAAAGTTACTGATCCAAAGTCAGGCTCATCTAACACCAATGCTCCACATGTGTTTAAAGACAAAGTAATCACTGGCTGTTCAGGCGGTGAGTTTGGCGTACGTTGTTACATCTCAGCCTACAACATTAAAGACGGTGCCTTAGTTTGGCGTGCATACAGCACAGGCCCAGATGATGAAATGTTGATTGGCAAAGACTTCAATAAAGAAAATCCGCACTACAGCGCCCTCTCAGTTTATGAAGATGTAAATGGTGGTAACAAACTAGGCGGATCATTCAAGGCTATTCCTAAAGAAAACTTAAAATACCCAGAAGCTAATCTAGGCGTAAGAACTTGGTTAAAACCACAGGCTAGAAAAGATGGTTGGCAAACAGGCGGCGGACCTACATGGGGTTGGTACTCATACGATCCAGCGCTTAATTTGATGTACTACGGCACTGGTAACCCTGGTACTTGGAATCCAGATGTACGTCCAGGTGATAACAAATGGTCTATGACGATTTTTGCACGTGACTTAGACACTGGCGTGGCAAAATGGGGCTACCAAATGACTCCGCATGATGAATGGGATTATGATGGTATGAATGAGGTTGTATTATGGGATGCTAATGGCAAAAAACTAGCTTCACATTTCGACCGTAACGGCTTTGGTTATACATTTGACCGCACTAACGGTAGTTTATTAGTTGCGCAAAAAATGAACCCTTTCGTGAACTGGGCTACTTCTATCGATATGAAATCAGGTGTGCCGATTAAAGATCCAAAATACTCAACTCACCAAGACTATAACGCTAAAGGCATTTGCCCTTCAGCACTAGGCGTTAAAGATGAGCAACCTTCAGCGTTCTCACCTAAAACCAAAATGTTTTACGTGCCACTTAACCATGTATGTATGACTTATGAACCAGTTGAATCCAAATACGTAGCTGGTCAACCATGGGTAGGTTCAACACTGACTATGTTTGCAGGCCCAGACGGCGTAATGGGTGGCTTTATGGCATGGAATGGTCTAACTGGTAAATCTGCTTGGTATAACAAAGAGAAGTTTTCAGCGTGGGGCGGTGCATTAGTTACGGCTTCAGACTTAGTGTTCTACGGTACATTAGATCGTTGGGTTAAAGCGCTAGATGCCAAAACAGGTAAAGAGCTTTGGAAATTCCAAGTAGGTTCTGGCGTGGTTGGTAATGCCATTACATACGGTCACAAAGGTAAACAATACGTTGGCGTGCTATCGGGAATTGGTGGCTGGGCTGGCGTGGCAATGAACCTTGGTTTAACCAATGAAACCGATGGCCTTGGTGCTGCGGGTGGTTACAAAGAGTTAACTAAGTACAACGCAGCGCCAGGTGGCGGTGCTATTAACGTATTTAGCTTGTAGTTGATAAGCAATAAGTAAACTAAAAGAGCCAACCTAATATGTTGGCTCTTTTTTATGAACAGTAGTTTTGACCACGCAAACATTACAACTGATTAAATATCTCCCTTGCTCGCTTTATCTATAATTTCCAGTAAGGTATTTTCTAGCTCTTGAGCAGCTTTTTGGGCGCGTGGCGTTGGATTTTTAATACTTTTTAAATCAAAAGTTGGTCTTGCTAAGCCAATGAACAGTTTTAGCTTTTTGTTTGCATCTGGCTTTTCATATATCGCTATGCGACAAGGTGCGAATACCAAAAACTCAGGATGATCTAAGAAAATATCAGTACCCAAACTCAAATTACAGAAGCTATGCACTTCCTTGATGCCTTGCGGATCTACACCACGTTTTTTGATGTGTTCGCCAATAGGGAAATTAGCAGGATTAACAAAATTCTTGCCCTCAGAGAGGCTTTTAAGGCTGTCCACCACATCTTGATAACTCACACCATCATGCACCGCCAACTCATAAATTGCAGTAGTGTTGTCTATCAGTGGCATGCCTGCTCGCACCTGACCTGACAACTCAACTTTCTCAGAGATTGCTGGCTTTACGTTGCTACAGCCAATTACCGCTAGCAATAAAGCTGTAAGTAAAAAATGTTTATGCATTGCGACACTCCAAATTTTAAAGTGAATTATGTACCGCTTATTTTAAGTGCCTCATTCACCGCTTTACGATTAAACTTTGGTGCCATGAGCTCAATGAAGCCGTACATATAACCACGTAAGAAGGCGTCTTTACGTACGCCTAAATAAGTCGTGCTGTTGGGGAATAAGTGGCTAACATCTACCATCGCTAAATTTGAATCGCGCTCAGAGTCATATGCCATATTCGCTAGCAAACCAACGCCCAGCCCTAATGTCACATAGGTTTTAATCACGTCAGCATCAATTGCCGTCAGCACAACGTTTGGTGAAACGCCAGCTTCGCTAAATGTTTTTGATACCAAGCTACCACCTGTGTAGCCGAAGTCGTAGGTAATCAAAGGGTAAGCAGCTAGTTTCTCAAGGGTTAATGCTCCATCTAGCAGTAGTGGATGACCATGCGGCACCACTACGCAACGGTTCCACTCATAACAAGGTAAGCACAATAAATTCTCAAAATCACTGATATACTCAGTAGCAATCCCGACGTCCGCATCACCTTTCGCTACTTGCTCAGCCACTTGACTAGGGTTGCCTTGATGGATATTTAACTTAACATGCGGATAAGCTGTCATAAAAGCTTTAACTACTGCAGGTAATTTATAACGCGCTTGAGTGTGCGTAGTCGCAATGGTTAAGGTGCCTGTTTCAATATTACTAAACTCATCACCCACACGTTTAATATTATCAATTTGATGCATGACTTTGGCTGCCAAAGACAATATCTGCTCACCCGGCTCAGTAATACCTGTAAGTCGCTTACCGTTGCGTAAAAATACTTGCAAACCGATCTCTTCTTCAAACAGCTGAATCTGCTTACTCACGCCAGGCTGCGAGGTATATAAAGCATCAGCAGCACTGGTGATATTAAGATCTTGACGAGCCACCTCATTAAGGTAGCGTAATTGTTGTAGTTTCATAGCCCTGTCATTTCAATTTTAAGCAATTCAATATAACTAAAAATTATACATATAGAATAACATATTCTAAAAAAATTATTTAGACCTGATATAGTGCGAATGCTTAAGAAAATGTTCAATAAATTGCTTTAATTAACGGATACTCCATATGGAATTTGGTTACATTATTGCTGGCTTTGTGGTCGGCATGTTAGTTGGTTTGACTGGTGTAGGTGGCGGTTCGCTCATGACGCCGATACTCGTGCTGTTTTTTCACATCAAACCCGCTTTAGCTGTAGGCACCGATTTGCTATATGCCTCAGTGACAAAAAGTGTAGGTATTTTTGCACACGGCAAACTTGGCAACATAGATTGGAAAATAGTAAAGCTCTTAGCATTTGGTAGTGTGCCCGCCTCTATTTTAACAACGCTATATTTGCGTAACCAAGATATCGCTTCAGATGCAGCTGTGAATACGATTAAATTTTGGCTTGGAATTGCATTATTAGTAACTTCACTTTCTGTGTTATTCCGCAATCAGTTGGTTAAATTCTCGAACAAAGAACATTTGGTGAATGAAAAATGGACACCTTATTTAACCGTGATATTAGGCGTAGTTTTAGGTGCATTAGTCACGCTAACTTCGGTGGGTGCAGGCGCATTGGGAGTAACGGCCTTATTAATTATTTATCCGCGTAGGGAAATTCTCACTATTATTGGCTCAGATATCGCTCATGCAGTACCGCTAACACTGGTCGCTGGGCTTGGTCATGCAAGTATTGGCACGGTAGATTACAACCTACTTGGCACTTTGTTAATCGGCTCTATTCCAGGCATTTGGATTGGTAGCCACTTAAGCTCAAAAATGGCTGAGCACTGGGTGCGCATTGCACTTGCATTAATATTGATTTTTGTGGGCTTAAAACTCGTTTTCCATTAAAATAGTGAGTTACCTCGCTTTGTATTGCTGTAGAGATTATTAGTTAAGTTTTTGGGATTAAGAAAAGCACAACATGTATAAGTATGATGAAATAGACCAGACACTCGTCGATGAGCGCGTTGCGCAGTATCGTGATCAAACACGTCGTTATTTAGCGGGTGAACTAAGCGAAGATGAGTTTCGCCCACTACGCTTACAAAACGGCCTGTATATTCAACGCCAAGCGCCTATGTTGCGTATTGCCGTGCCTTACGGCATGCTATCTAGCAAGCAGTTGCGCAAATTGGGCGACATCGCTGGCAAGTACGACAAAGGCTATGGTCACTTCAGCACACGTCAAAACTTGCAATTAAACTGGCCTAAACTGGAAGATGTGCCCGAAATTTTAGCTGAGTTAGCTACTGTTGAAATGCATGCCATTCAAACTTCAGGCAACTGTATTCGCAACATTACCACCGACCAATTCGCCGGCGTTGCGCCAGATGAAATTGTTGATCCACGCGTCATGGCTGAAATCATGCGCCAATGGAGTACATTCCACCCTGAGTTTGCGTTATTACCTCGTAAGTTCAAAATCGCAGTGTCTGGCACTCGCGATGACCGTGCTGTGGTGCAAATGCACGATATCGGCATGGAGTTTTATAAAGACAGCAATAACAAGGTTGCTATTAAAGTGTGGGTGGGCGGTGGTTTAGGCCGCACGCCGATTTTAGGCACTGTGATTCGCGAACATTTAGAGTGGCAACATGCCCTCACCTATTGCGAAGCGATTATCCGCGTTTATAATTTACATGGTCGCCGCGATAACGCATATAAAGCACGTATCAAAATTTTAGTAAAAGCGCTTGGTATTGAAGAATTTAAACGTCAAGTCGAAGAAGAATGGTCATACCTAAAAGATGCGCCTAACACAATTCCAGAAGGTGAATTAGACCGCGTTAGCAAGCATTTCGAAGCAATGCCTTATGAAACGCTACCAGCGCATGATGCAGGCTTTGATGCAGCGATTGCAAGCAACCCAGCGTTTGCTGCATGGGTAAAACGTAGCGTGCATGCCCACAAAGTTACCGGTTATCGCGCCGTTACACTTTCATTAAAACCACATGGCACAGCACCTGGCGATGCAACTAGTGAACAAATGCATGTCGTTGCTGATCTTGCCGACCAATACAGCTTTGGCGAATTGCGCGTTTCACACGAACAAAATTTAATTTTGGCTGATATCAAACTGAGCGATTTGTTTGCTGTGTGGGAAAAAGCACGTGCAAACGGTTTAGCAACGCCAAACATTGGCTTGTTGACTGACATTATCTGCTGCCCAGGTGGCGATTTCTGCTCATTGGCTAATGCAAAGAGCATCCCAATTGCAACGGCTATACAAATGCAGTTTGATAACCTAGATTACTTACATGACATTGGTGATATTGAGCTTAATATCTCAGGTTGTATGAACGCGTGTGGTCATCACCATATTGGTCACATCGGTATTTTAGGTGTCGATAAAGATGGTTCTGAATGGTATCAAGTCAGCATTGGTGGTAGCCAAGGTAACGACGCGAGTTTGGGTTCTGTAATTGGTCCGTCATTCTCAGCAGATGAAATGCCAGCCGTGATACAAAAACTCATTGATGTTTATATTCAAGAGCGTACGCCAGAAGAACGCTTTATTGATACCGTGCGCCGCCTAGGCGTTGCGCCATTCAAAGCACATGTGTATGCAGATAAAAACACAGTAAAACCAGAGGTGACAGCATGAGTAATCTAATCACGCTAAATAACGGCGTTGCCGCCATTTCAGAAAATGAATGGACTCTCGTTAAGCTGCCAGCTAGCCAAGCTGAAGAGCGTAAGCAAGCGGGCAAAGTTGTTTTATTCAAACTTACAGGTGAAAAAACTGTTTCAGCAGAACAAATTGCCAATACCGAGATTCCAAGCGCGGGCAAAATCATTGTGCCATTAAGTGTATTTATTGCACGCAAAGCCGAGCTACAAGACCGCTTATCCAATAATCAAATTGGTGTGTGGGTTGATACACATGAAATTTTAGAAGATTTAGTGAATAGCGTAAGCGATTTAAACAGCTTGCCAATCATTGCTGTACATGTAGAACGCTTTGCTGATGGCCGCATATTTTCACTAGGTACACTATTGCGCACACGTTATGGCTTTAAAAACGAATTGCGCGCTATCGGTGATGTATTGCGTGACCAATTATACTTCTTTAAGCGTAGCGGCTTTACCAGCTTCCTCATTCGTGCCGATCGCTCTGCAACAGAAGCATTGACGAGCTTGAATGACTTTACCAACCCATACCAAGGTGCAGTTGATGAGCCTCGCCCTGTGTTTAAACGCTATAACCGAGTTGCATAATGAATAGCTCTGTTTCTATGCTCAAACCAACAGCAAGCAACCCTGCCACCAAGCCAGAATTGACTGATGCGCTAGTTGCCAGCGTGAATGCAAAAGCTGCTGCAGTATTAACATTATTACGCGACGCTAGCGCTGAGCTAAAAGCCATTACCTTTGCCAACAGCTTTGGTGCAGAAGATATGGTCTTGACTGACATCATCCTCAAAAATCAGATTGCGATTGAGATTTTTTCACTCGATACCGGTCGCTTGCCTGTTGAAACTTATGACTTGATTGCAGAAACAGAAAAACACTACAGCACTAAGCTGAATGTGTATTTTCCACAAGCTGCCACTGTTGAGTTTTACGTTAAAACTAATGGCATCAATGCTTTTTACGAGTCTATTGAGCTTCGTAAAAGCTGCTGTCACATGCGTAAAGTAGAGCCTTTGCAACGCGCCCTTAAAGGCAAAGACGCATGGGTTACAGGCATGCGTGCCGCACAGGCCACAACCAGAACTAGCTTACCAGTGCGCGAATTTGACGAAGGTAACAAACTAGAAAAATTCAATCCACTAAGCGATTGGACTGAGCAAGAAGTTTGGGCGTATATCCGCATGCACGAAGTACCATATAACCAACTTCACGATCAATTTTATCCAAGCATAGGCTGCGCGCCATGCACACGTGCAATTGCCATGGGTGAAGATGTTCGCGCTGGCAGATGGTGGTGGGAAGACCCACTTAACAAAGAATGTGGACTTCACGTTAAAAAGTAGTTCGTAAAAATAAAAACGTAAAGTTAAACCAGACTTAAAGTTTTGAATTAATTATATAAAGTAAGCCATTGAATATGTTAAATAAAGAAAAACAAACCCATCAACCTTTGTCGCATTTAGATTGGCTAGAGTCAGAAGCCATTTATATTCTGCGTGAGGTCGCTGGACAGTGCTCTAACCCAGTATTGCTGTTCTCAGGTGGTAAAGATTCGCTGTGTATTTTGCGTTTAGCTGAAAAAGCTTTTCGCCCAGGACGCTTTCCGTTTCCATTAATGCACATTGATACTGGTCATAATTACCAAGAAGTCATTGATTTCCGTGATCAACGCGCTGCTGAATTGGGCGAACGCTTAATCGTGCGTTCAGTTGAAGATTCAATGAAACGCGGCACAGTCGTGCTGAAATCAGCTGACGAGTCACGCAACAAACATCAATCAGTGACATTGCTTGAAGCGATTGAAGAGTTTGGTTTCGATTGCTGTATCGGCGGCGCACGCCGTGATGAAGAAAAAGCGCGTGCTAAAGAACGTATCATGAGTTTCCGTGATGAGTTCGGTCAATGGGATCCAAAAAATCAGCGCCCAGAATTGTGGAGTTTGTACAACGCTCGTTCACACAAAGGCGAAAATATTCGTGCCTTCCCTATTTCCAACTGGACAGAAATGGACGTTTGGCAGTATATCGAACGTGAAAAACTACAATTACCAAGCATTTATTTCGCCCATCAACGCGATGTCGTGATGCGCGCTGGCTCGATTGTGCCAGTGAATGTGCCACTCGTGAATGGCGAAGTGACCAACCCTGTGAAAGCCGGCGAAGAAATCATCAACATGCAAGTACGCTTTAGAACCGTTGGCGATATTAGCTGCACAGCACCTGTGATTTCAGACGCTGACACAGTATCAAAAATTGTACTTGAAACTGCAACATCAACCATTACAGAACGTGGCGCAACAAGGCTTGATGACCAAACCTCTGATGCATCAATGGAACAGCGTAAAAAAGAAGGCTACTTTTAAATTGCAGGTCGGTGTTTAAACCGACTTATTGGGTTAGAGCCCAATCTACAATAAATCAATTATTTAAAATTAAAATATGACAACACAACACAACGATTCACTTTTGCGATTTATGACTTGCGGCTCTGTCGATGATGGCAAAAGTACGCTCATCGGCCGCTTGCTATTTGATACCAAAACCATTTTGGCAGATACATTAACGCAAATTTCGAATACCTCGAAAAAGCGCGGTATGGAAGCTGTCGACTTATCTCTACTTACCGATGGCTTGCAAGCTGAGCGTGAGCAAGGCATTACTATTGACGTAGCCTATCGCTACTTCAGCACAGGTACACGTAAATACATTATTGCCGATGCGCCTGGTCACGAACAATATACCCGTAACATGGTAACTGCAGCGTCCACCGCCAATTTGGCAATTATCTTAATTGATGCTCGCCGTGGCGTTTTAACGCAAACACGTCGTCACAGCTACTTAGCACATTTGGTTGGTATTCAACACATCGTTGTTGCCGTCAACAAAATGGACTTGGTGAATTATGATCAAGCAACCTATGAAAAGATATGTGCAGACTATCTAACTTTTGCAAATGAAATTGGCTTTGCACAAGCCAGAGATATTAAGTTCATTCCTATGTCTGCCTTAGCTGGCGACATGCTAGTTGACCGCCTAGAGAACATGCCTTGGTACACAGGCGAAACACTACTAGAGATGCTGGAAAAAGCACCAGCAGCGCATACTGAAGGCGACGAAGAATTCCGCTTTCCCGTGCAATTTGTATGCCGTCCACATGCAAGTGCTGATGCTGACTTGCATGACTTTAGAGGCTTTATGGGCAGAATCGAAAGCGGCAACATTGCCGTAGGCGACGCTGTTACTGTGTTACCAAATGGCTATCAATCTAAAGTAAAAGCGATTCAAATTGGCGACGAACTGTTACAAAGTGCTCAAACCGAGCAAAGCGTTACGTTATTACTGGAAGACGAGATTGATACTTCACGCGGCGACATGATAGTAAAAACTGGCAGCGCGATTGAACCTGTTAAACAAATCGAAGCTTTTGTTTGCTGGCTGTCAGAAACACCGTTATCCCCTGCTCGCACTTATGTGATTCGTCACACTACACGTGAGTCTAAAGCGAAAGTTGGTGCTATTTCGTACAAAGTTGATGTGAATACCCTTGAAGAACAAGCGACCACCGACCTTAAAATGAATGATATTGCACGCATTACATTTAAACTCGCGCAGCCACTGATGGTAGATAGCTACAACACTAACCGCGCAACTGGTGCGTTTATTGTCATCGATGAAAGCACAAACAATACCGTTGGCGCTGGGATGATTGTTTAAGCGTTGCTTAATCTAGCGCAACAATTAAGCGGTGCAAAATAATTCAAATTCAAATAAAATAGCGTTTTACGCTTTATAGCTGTTAAGGACCTAAAAATGACCTATGTCGTCACTGAAAACTGTATTCAATGCAAATTTACTGATTGTGTTGATGTTTGCCCTGTAGATTGCTTTGTAGAAGGCCCTAACTTCTTAGCGATCAACCCAGATGAGTGTATCGATTGCACGCTATGCGTTGCAGAGTGCCCTGCAGAAGCGATTTTTGCCGAAGATGATGTACCAGCAGACCAACAAGAATTTATCGCCTTAAATGCGCGCTTAGCTGAATTATGGCCAGTAATTACCTCGCGTAAAGCTGCGTTAGAAGATGCAGAGGCAATGAACGGCGTGCCCGGTAAGCGTGAATTATTGATTGAGTAAATATTAGACTACTCATTAAATAAATTTTCTTAAATTAGCAGCAAAATAAAAAGGAGACGAAAGTCTCCTTTTTTTATACCCATTCTCGCTTGTTGAATTAATAACTAGGCTGCATAAGCAAGGGTCGGTTGAGGCGAATCAATGACATGAACACCATTCTTCCAAAAGTAATAGAACTCCCGCCCGACTTTTAGTGTCACCTTATAAGCTTCATTTGATGAAAATAAAGTCAAATTAGCATCCAGCGCATGTCGGTAAGCCACTGGCTGTTTATGTGGCGCATTTCGTAATAGAATCAATAGTAGTTTGGCTAGCTTTTTACATGCACTAATAACAAAATCCTCTACACCGTTACCACGTAGTACTTTCTCATATTCTTCTAATGGCTGCATTTCTAGCTTTGTTAAAGTATGCTTATCTAATGAACTCCATAAGTCTTTTAACTCTGTCTCGCCGGGTCTCCATTTGATTAAATTTGCGCCAAATGCATTGTCTTGATTCATGGCAACAATCGCTTTAATATCGTCTATCCAAAACGAAAAAAACTCCCTAATCACGGGTAGATAACTAAACCATAGTGATTTGTCCAAGTTTTTGAATAGTTGGTCAACCGCATCCCTAAAAGCATTTCCATCACAATGAATGCTTTCAATCCATGGGATTAGTTTCAGTATAATGACCTCACGCTGCCGAAGCTCAGTTTTTGTGAAGCCCTTACGCTCTAAAAGATTAAGATATGCACTCAGTGCGACATGTTCACGACTATTAACCATCATCTGCTCCATTTTTTGATAACGCTACTTTGATAACACCACTTAGCGCATCAATAAAACCCAAATTAAAACTAAAAACACACAAGATATGATGTATTTTAAATGGATGGTAAGCTTTTCAATTTAAAGAACAAAAACAGGTATCAGTAGCAATTTATTACATGAACTGAGCTCGGAACACCAGATAAACAACCTCAAATATTTCTAAGACTGAGTTAAAGTTTGTATAATAATTAACAACGTATGACGCCAACTCCACTCAAATACCTGCAACATTACTCTGCTTCGCTACAGGATAAAATCCGACAGCTGCAATCTCAAAACATGCTAGGTGAATACATCGCACAGCGTTACCCTGAGTCGCATAAGATTCAAACTGATAAAGCGTTATATGTTTATAGTAACGAGCTGAAGCAAGCTTTCTTGCGTAATGCGCCATTGTTGGACAAAGTGCATTATGACAACCGCTTAACTATCGATCACCATGCACTAGGGCTGAATACGGCGATCTCGCGCGTACAGGGTGGAAAGCTTAAAGCTAAAAAAGAAATACGCATTTCTGCGTTTTTCAAAGAAACACCTGCTGATTTTTTAAAAATGATTGTTGTACATGAACTTGCGCATCTGAAAGAACGCAACCATGACAAAGCATTCTACCAACTCTGCCAGCACATGGAGCCTAACTACCACCAACTTGAATTTGACTGTCGTGTGTATTTGCTTTGGAAAACAGAGAGTTAATAAAATTAAATGTAATGTACTTTCTGCTCTGAAATCAAAGTTAATTTTTTATTGATGGATATAAAACTTGCTCTTACGTATCATCAACCAGCCAAATATCAAATAACCCGCCATCGCCAATGCCAAGCCAGACGGCGCATACCAGACTAATGGCACAATCAAACCAGCAGATACTGTCGATAGCAACATTTGTATAAATGCTTGACCTGAAGCCGCCGTACCTCTAATTTTAGGATGTCGATCAAGGGCGACAAGTGAAAGTATGGGCATTGCCAATGCCATGCCGATATTAAATAGAGCAATTGGTAAGATGTTATAAAGTGGCCGCGTGGGTAATGTATAGCAAATTACTACATTCAAGATGACCATTGCCGCCATCCAAAGATAAGCTACTTTAACTACCTTTTGCCTTGCATAACGCCCCGCTGCTCGCTTTGCTAGATATGAACCCAGTATCATGCCGCAAACGGTGGGGATAAACATGTAGCCAAATTGGTGTTGAGTAAAACCTAACTGCTTAACTAAAAATACAGGGCTGGCTAATACGTATAGAAAAAAACCTGCGAAATTTGCACTGAGTGCTAAAACAACGTAATTAAATTCCTTATCGCCAAATATCACCTTGTAATCTTTAATCACTTGTTTTGCAGATAACGGCATACGCTTCTCAACAGGTACTGTTTCTGGCAAATAGCGAATAGCTGCCCATAGGCTAAGCGCGGCATACAGGGCTAAAAATATAAATATAGCTTGCCAATAAATGCCAAGCAACATCCCGCCAATAATAGGCGCTATTGCTGGCGCTATACCAAACAACATCTGCACTGTCGCCATCACGCGCTGCGCTTGCGCACCTTCAAACAAGTCGCGCACCATAGCGCGTGCCACCACATTACCAGCGCCGCCTGAAATTCCCTGTAAGGCACGAAAGAACCATAACGTCTCGATATTAGGCGCAAAGGCACAGCCTATAGACGCCAGCACAAACACACCTAACCCCCATTTAATAGTGGTAATCCGACCTATTGAATCTGAAATTGCTCCATGCCATAAAGTCATGAGTGCGTAAGGCAATAGATAAAAGGTGAGGCTCTGCTGAACTTGCACATCAGTTGCGCCCAGTTGTGCACCCATCACATGGAACGCAGGCAAATAAGTATCTATAGCAAATGGAGCAAGCGCGGCAAGGCTAGCCAACACATAGACTAAAAGATTGGAATGTGAAGAGGTAGAATGCGCAAGGTTAGATTGAGTTTTCATATATTCGAAAAATAAAAAAGCGCGCTAGCTTATGTTGCTGCGCGCCTTCTATTATAACTGTTAAATCTTAGGTATATCTGCTAAAGCTTACGGCAAGGCATGAAACTCCTCTACCCGCTCTTTATCACCCGCCACATATTTTTTAGAGTTCTTATCAGTTCTAAAAATAATTGGTTGATTGGCTATTACTGGATTTTTACTATCTTCAATCGCCTTCTCAATTAAATGATGATGAGGTGAAAGTGAGCACACTGGGTCTGCAGCTTCTGCATCGCCCGTCAGTAAAAATGCTTGGCAACGGCAACCACCTAAATCATTCATTTTCTCTGGACACGTCACGCACGGGCCTTTCATCCAAGCAGTACCACGATACTTGTTAAAAGCTGGGCTTTCCTTCCATGCGTACTCCAAGCCTTTTTCGCGCACATTTGGGAATGCCATATTTGGCAATACACGTGCTGAGTGGCATGGCAAAACATCGCCATTGGCAGTGACGATCATAAATACCTCGCCCCAACCATTCATACATTTTTTAGGACGGTCACCAAAATAATCTGGTACCACAAAAAAGATTTTCATCTTATTGCCAACTTTTTCGCGGAACTCGTTAGTGATGCGTTCAGCTTCATCAATTTGCTCTTTGAGCGGCATTAACTGGCTGCGATTGACCAATGACCAACCATAATATTGTGTATTAGCGAGCTCTACATAATCGGCGCCTAAGGCTTCAGCCATCTCTAAAATTTCTTTGATATGACCAATGTTGTAGCGGTGTATCACCACGTTTAACACCATAGGGTAGCCATGATTTTTAATCATAGCCGCGACTTTTTTCTTCAGTTCAAATGTTTTTGTATTGGTGATGAAGTTATTAATTTCTTCAGTAATATCATGCATTGAAAGCTGAATGTGGTCTAAACCGCCCTCTTTAAACGCTTGAATACGTTTTTCAGTTAAACCAACACCTGAGGTAATTAGGTTGCTGTAGTAGCCCAACTTCCTGGCTTCAATCACAATATCTTCAATATCGTCACGCAATAAAGGCTCTCCGCCAGAAATACCAAGCTGTATGGCACCCATTTTGCGCGCATCACGCAAAGCTTGTATCCATTGATCTGTAGTCAATTCGTTTTGTGTATGTTTATCGTAATCAGTCGGGTTGTAGCAAAAAGCGCAATGCAGTGGGCAGCGATAGGTCACTTCAGCCAATAACCAAAGTGGCTGAGTTTGTGTAAGATTAGCCGCAACGCCATTATTCTGTGCTTGTGCATGCAACTCTTTTTGTACGACTGACTCACCTAGTGAAGTTTGTGTCATTTACTGCTCCTTAATATTCAATTAGCCACAGACCAATTGAATTTTGATACTAAACTTTACGAATCCAAGCTTTTCCGTAAGCCATTTCAAACATGCCGATAATGTCATCTTCTATTCCCGCCGCATCTGGAAAAGCCGCTTTTAACTCGGTCACAATATCTCCTACGCTAGCTTTTCCGTCTACTCGTTTAATCACTTCTCCTGCGCCACCATGCAGTTTGACCATACCTTCTGGAAAAAGTATCACATAACTTTGCTGCGCCTCTTCCCATTGAAAGCGATGGTGGAACGCAAGTGCGTAAATGTCAGAGTGTTGAATGTTTATTTCCATAGTGTTTGATCGAATATTTTTCTAAAAGTTGATGACTGGCTGGTGGAAATAATCTTTTCCGTCAATTTTGATATCAAGCGTTGAAGCCAACATGATTGAATCAGCAATCACCCACAATACATTTAGCTTAAATTGCAAAATATCAAGCGCCCTCATTTGCATTTCACGTGAAGTGCTAAAGTAGTTAAGCGTTACATCCAAACCCTGTTCTACATCACGACGCGCTTCAGTAAGGCGCTTTTTAAAATAAGTCAAACCTTCCTCTTTAATCCACGGGTACATAGTTGGCCATGAGCTAATACGCTGCTGGTGTATATGTGGCGCAAATAGTTCGGTTAAGCTTGAGCATACTGATTCTTGCCATGGACGTTGCTTAGCAAAATTGATGTAAGCATCCACAGCAAAGCGTACGCCTGGGCTTACCATTTTCAAGCTCACAATATCTTCGCGACTAAGACCAACTGCTGCACCGAGTTGAATCCATGCTTCAATACCACCAACAGTATCACCTACGCCGTCATGGTCAGTAATACGCACTATCCATTGTTTACGTACTTCAACATCAGGACAGTTTGAAAGAATTGCGCCATCTTTCATCGGAATTGCAATTTGGTAGTAAAAACGGTTCGCGACCCAGCATTGCAATTGTTCTTTGGTTAATTTACCTTCATACATCATCACGTGGAACGGATGATAAATATGGTAGCCCTTACCTTTTTCGCGAAGTTTTTCTTCAAACTCTTCACGTGACCAAGGTAGATTATCGTTTGCAATTGCGTTCATTTTGTTCTCCTAAAGAATGATGTCCATGCCATCATAGGCAACCTCAATGCCTGCTTTATTCAATGTGGCACGTTGGGATGAATCTTCATTCAAAATTGGATTTGTATTGTTGATATGAATCAATATTTTGCGTGGTTTCTCCATCGCATTCAAAATACTCATAATGCCGCCATCACTTGATTGATCTAAATGACCCATTTCGCTTGCACGTTTATTGCTAATACCTTCTTTAGACATTTCATCATCAGTCCAAACAGTTCCATCCACCAAGATACAATCTGCGTTACGCATATATTCCAGTACATGTGGCTCGGCCACGCCTAAACCTGGTGCGTAGAATAAACTTTTACCGGTGCGTGTATCTTTGATGTGCATGCCAATATTGTCGCCTGGCACAGGCTTGTCTCTGCGCGGAGAGTAAGGCGGCGCATTACTTAATAATGGTACCGCAGTAAACTCTATGCCTGCTGCGGTTGGAATGGTGAATATGGATTGGTCGGTCGCGATTTCATGGTGATTAATACCACGGAAATAGCCTAAAATATTAAACACAGGAAAGCCTGTTGTTAAATCATCTTTTACCGCATCGGTACAATAAATTTCCCAAGGCTTGTTGTGCTCACGCAGTGTGAGTAAACCTGTGACATGATCAATTTGCGCATCAGTAATGACAATCGCCGAAATGGCCGTATCACGAACCAAGCGTGCAGGTTGAAACGCAGGAAAGTCATCTAATTGCTTTTTAATATCGGGTGATGCGTTAAATAATATCCAGTTAACACCATCAGCACTCACCGCTATTGAAGACTGTGTGCGCGCTGAAGCTTTAATGGTGCCAGCACGAATTCCTTTACAGTTTTCACAATTACAATTCCACTGAGGAAACCCGCCACCAGCCCCTGATCCTAATACGTGTATATGCATGAGACTCTTTTTATTTAAATTAAAACAAAATTTTACGCTATTTTATAAGCATCAAAATAAAAAAAGGCTGTCAAAAATGACAGCCTTTTATTTGAACAAATTACTTGTTCATTACGTACATTGTAACTTCAAAGCCAAAACGCATTTCTGTAGCTGCTGGTGTTGTCCACATGATAAATTTCCTTTTTTAGTCGTTAATTGAATTCGTTGCTGCTTGTTTATTTATCGCTACAACGTGAAACGAATAATGCGCTCTAATCAGTTACATTAACACTGCAAAGTTACTGATTAAGGACTAAGTAAATTCATGATGCAACTCGCCTCAATATTTATGAGCTAAGCTTTAATTGCGACGTGCTCGCACAGCCGATGCTAATGTTTCTAACATTTGAACTGTATCATCCCAACCCAGACAGGCATCAGTGATTGATTTACCATACTCCAGCTCACATCCAGGTACGTGCTCCTGACGACCTTCATTCAAATGTGATTCCAACATTACACCGATGATGCGTTGGTCACCATTAGAGATTTGTGACGCAATATCTCGAGCAACGTCTTTTTGACGTAAATAATTTTTGCTACTATTACCGTGACTGCAATCAATCATCAGAATAGGCGCAAGGCCAGCAGCAGACAAGCTCTCGCAAGACTCATTGACACTTTTTGCGTCGTAATTGGGCGTTTTACCGCCACGCAGAATCACGTGACAATCTTCATTACCCGATGTTGAAAATATGGCAGACTGCCCCTCTTTAGTCACTGATAAAAAGTGATGCGGGCTTGAAGCTGTTTTAATCGCATCTATTGCAACACGTACACCACTATCAGTGCCGTTCTTGAATCCTACAGGGCAAGATAAACCAGAAGTCAGCTCTCGATGTACCTGCGACTCCGTTGTACGCGCCCCAATGGCGCCCCAACTCACTAAATCAGCAACATATTGCGGCGTAATCATATCTAGAAACTCGGCTCCAGCTGGCATGCCAAGCTCATTTACATCAAGTAAAAACTTACGCGCAATTTCTAAGCCTTCGTTGATTTTATAGCTGCCATCAAGATGTGGGTCATTGATCAAGCCCTTCCAACCCACAGTAGTACGAGGTTTTTCAAAATACACGCGCATCACGATCAACAAATCTTTTGCCAAATTTTTGCGAACTTCCATCAGGCGGTGTGCGTACTCCAAACCCGCTTTGGTATCGTGTATAGAACATGGCCCCACGACCACCAATAGACGGTCATCAGACTGATGTAATATATGATGGATTTCTTTACGCGTGGCTAAGATATTTTCTGTTGAATCAGCACTTTCTTTCAAGCGATCCAATAGCTCTAATGGCGTAATTAGCTTTTTAATCTCGCGTATGCGTACATCATCTGTGGCTAGCTTTTTATATTCGCTCATTTATTCATTACTTTTTAAAATTTGTTCTAGCACTTCTAGAAAACGTGCATTTTCACTGAATAATCCAATACTTACGCGTAAGTAATCTGGCATTTCATAATTTGCAATTGGACGTACAATGACGCCGTTCTGTAGTAACTTTTGATTCACTTGTGCTGCATTTTTCATGGCAAAGCTTACAAAGTTTGCAAAAGATGGAATATATTCTAGTCCAAGCTTATCAAATCCTTGTGTCAATTGCGCCATGCCTGCTTGGTTAAGCGCATAAGAGCGCTCTACAAAATCATCATCATCTAATGAAGCAACCGCAGCAGCCTGCGCGATACTATTGACATTAAAAGGCTGACGTACACGGTTCATCAAGTCAGCAATATCAGCATGACATAAGCCAAAACCAACACGCAAGCCAGCTAAACCATAAGCTTTTGAGAAAGTACGCGAAATGATTAAATTATCAAATTCACTTAACCAAGCAATCGCTTCAGATTTGTTAGCAGCAGATAAATACTCATCATAAGCTTCATCTAATATCACCAATACAGTTTTTGGTACCTGTCTCAAGAATGCCAGTAACTCATCTTTACCCAATAATGTTCCCGTAGGATTATTAGGATTAGCTACAAATATCATGCGGGTTTTTGGCGTAATCGCCGCAAGCATCGCAGTTAAATCATGTCCATAATCCTTAGCTGGCACAACTACTCCTGTAGCACCTGTCGCTTGCGTGACTAATGGATAAACGGCAAAGGCATGTTGTGAATAAATAGTTTCACAGCCCGCTGTTAAAAATGCTCGCGCAGCTAGCTCTAATATATCGTTAGAGCCATTACCAAATACCAATTGATTGGGTGCAACGCTAAATTTTTTACCGACGGCATCACGTAAAGCAAAGCTGTTGCCGTCAGGATAACGTGCGATATCAACTAAAGCTTCTTGAATGGCGTAATCTGCTTTAGGACTAATGCCCAAAGGATTTTCATTCGATGCAAGTTTTACAATATCTTCTACTTGTAAGCCCATTTCACGCGCAAGCTCAGAAATTGGCTTGCCGCCTTGATATGGCGCAATCGCTTTAATATACTCAGGGGCTAATTCTGCCACAACACTGTGGGTTTGATTACTGCTAGACATGCTCATGCGAGAAACCTTAAAAACTTAATTTTGCTTAAATCACGGCGACTGGATAAGAACCCAGCACCTTTAGGAAAGATGCGCGTTCTAAGCATTCAGCTAATACAGCTTTTACTTTCGCATCATGTTGATGACCTTCAATATCAACAAAAAACACGTAATCCCACAAACCTTGCTTAGAGGGGCGAGATTCGAACTTAGTCATACTGACACCATGCCTTGATAATGGTTCTAATAGCTGAACCATCGCACCTGGGATGTTTTTGGATGTCATCACTAAAGAGGTTCTGTCTTGACCAGAGGGCGCTACTTCGTGCGAACCTAGTACCAAAAAACGTGTGGTGTTTTTGGCATCATCCTCAATATTTTCAGCGAGGATGTTCAAGTCAAAAAGCTCCGCTGCACGTTTACTTGCAATAGCTGCAGCAAAAGTACCATCAGTAGAAACTAAATCATGGATCATTTGTGCCGCACGTGCATTACTAGTCACAGCCTCACGCGTTACTTTTGGCATGATGCGATTAAGCCACTCATGGCATTGCGCAAGTGATTGTGTATGTGAAAACACGTGGCTAATATTAGCAATATCAGTTTGTTTAGATAATAAACAATGATGAATTGGTAGCGTGATTTCACCACAAATCTTAAGCGGGCTTGATAGTAGCAAATCTAACGTGAGCCCAACGGCACCTTCGGTAGAGTTTTCAACTGGAACAACACCATAATCCGCTTGGCCAGCTTCTACAGTACGAAACACTTCATCAATTGAGCCACAAACGATTGCACTTCTACCCAAGCCAAATTGTTTGAGTGCAGCTTCTTCACTATAAGTACCTAATGGCCCTAAGAACGCAATAGACAGCTCTTTTTCAAGTGCACGACAGTTAGACATCACCGCACGAAAGATATTACTCACAGCCTCGTTAGCTAGTGGTCCTTGATTGTTGGCTTGCAAGCGTCGCAAAACCTGCGCTTCGCGTTCTGGGCGGTAAATGACGCCATCATCTTTTAAGCTACCAATCGCACGTGCAAGCTTTGCCCGTTCATTGACGAGTTTCAGCACTTGCTCATCTATAGCGTCTATTTGATCGCGATGTTGTTTAAGTTGCTCGCTCATGCTGAATGGTTGCTTTCGAAAGCTTTCATATAAGCGACGAGTGCCTGCAAACCCTCAATTGGCATTGCATTATAAATACTGGCGCGCATGCCGCCCACGGCACGGTGGCCTTTGAGTTGCAACAAACCATTTTCTTGTGCACCCTTCAAGAAGGCATCATTTAAAGACTCATTTTTCAAAAAGAATGGAATATTCATGCGTGAGCGATTTTTCACTGCCACATGATTCACGTAGAAATCTGTTGAGTCTATATAGTCGTAGAGCAATTTAGCTTTAGCTATATTTACTTTTTCAATGGCAGCCACGCCGCCCTGCGCAATTAGCCATTCAAAAACCAAACCCGCGATATAGATACTATAAGTAGGTGGCGTATTAATCATAGACTGATTTTCAGTCTGTGTTTTCCAGTTGAATACTGCTGGCGTCAGCGGTGAAGCGCTATCGAGCAAGTCTTCACGCACAATCACTATACATAAACCTGCTGGGCCGATATTTTTTTGTGCGCCGCCATAAATCACGCCATATTGACTGACATCAATTTCACGTGAAAGTATATGTGAAGACATATCCGCCACAATAGGCACGCCATTTGTGTTGGGTAAATCAACAAACTCAACACCGCTCATAGTTTCATTGGTACAAATATGCAAGTAAGCTGCGTCTTTATTCAATGTCCATGTAGAAAAATCTGGAACGTATGTGTATTTATCAGTTTCCGTGCTGGCAACTACGTTAATCTTGCCATAAGCACTGGCGTCCTCAACACTGCGCTTACTCCAGCCACCAGTCACTGCATAATCTGCGGCTTTGCCATCTAGTAAGTTCAGCGGAATCATCGCATTCTCAGCAATAGCTCCACCTTGCAAAAACAATACTTTGTAATTACTTGGAATATTCATGAGTGTACGTAAATCAGCTTCGGTCTTAGCCAAAATACTCATAAACTCTTTACCGCGATGAGACATTTCCATCACGCTCATGCCTGAGCCATGCCAATCCAGCATTTCTGCTTGAGCACGCTCTAGCACAGGTCTAGGTAATACTGCAGGACCTGCAGAAAAATTAAAAATCTGAGTCATTCTGAGTGATTCTTTACTTGAAATTTTTTAATTAAAGTTAAGCGTTATCGTCTGCTTCTGCACTGTCGTCTATATCAGATTCAATTTCTGAATCAGATTCAATTGATGCATCTAACGCTACTATTGCATCTGCATCAACTTCTGATTCAGGATCGTCAGACTCTACAATTTTCTCAAGTCCAGAAAGTTTCTCACCTTCACCTAGATTAATCAGCGTTACACCTTGTGTTGCGCGACCTAACTCACGAATTTCTTTTACACGTGTACGGATCAATACGCCACCAGTCGTAATCAGCATAATTTCATCGTCTTCATTGACCAATTTTGCAGCCACCACCAAGCCATTACGCTCGCTAATTGCGATGGCTTTCACGCCTTGTGTGCCACGGCCAGAATGACGGAAATCCGCTAGTACAGTACGTTTACCATAACCATTTTCAGTAGCAACCAATACGGATTGTTGATCATTATCAGCAATGAGCAATGACAACACTTGTTGATTGTCAGCCAATTTCATACCACGAACGCCGCGAGTAGCGCGACCCATCGAGCGCACATCATCTTCAGTGAACCAGACCGCTTTACCACCGTTTGAAACCAAAATCACATCATTCGCGCCGTTAGTAATTTCAGCACCAATGAGGAAGTCACCTTCATCTAAATTGATCGCAATAATGCCTGATTTACGTGGGTTAGCAAAATCTGACAATGGCGTTTTCTTAACCGTACCAAGTGATGTCGCCATAAATATGAAATGGTTTTCATCAAACTCTTTTACAGAAAGAATGGCGTTGATTTTTTCGCCTTCTTCAAGTGGGAATAAATTCACAATTGGCTTGCCACGTCCAGTACGGCTACCTTGCGGCACTTCGTAAACTTTCAACCAATAGACTTGACCGCGACTACTGAAACACAAGATGTAATCATGCGTATTAGCAACAAACATCTTGTCAATAAAGTCATCTTCTTTAGTCTGAGCTGCCTGTTTACCTCGACCGCCACGACGCTGAGCACGGTACTCGTCTAAAGGCTGGGATTTTACGTAGCCAGTATGTGAAAGTGTCACAACTACATCTTGCGGTGTAATAAAGTCTTCTAATGATAAATCTTGTGCATTAGCAACAATTTCACTGCGACGTTTATCGCCAAACTGCTTACGAATTTCGGTCAACTCATCATTAATAATGGCTGTTACGCGGGCAGGTGTTGCCAAAATATCAAGCAAGTCAGCAATGATGTCCATCACCTCTTTATACTCACTGACAACTTTATCTTGCTCAAGGCCAGTCAAGCGCTGCAGGCGCATTTGTAAGATTTCTTGCGCTTGAATATCACTTAATTTATAGCCATTTGCCAACAAGCCAAACTCAACACTTAAGCCTTCAGGGCGTGAGGCTTCCATTGCCGCACGTTTAAGCATTTCTTCAACAACTGGTGATTTCCAAGCTTTTGCCATCAAAGCAACTTTAGCTTCTGGTGGCGTTGGTGCTGCTTTGATGATGGCGATCATCTCGTCCACGTTAGCAAGTGCAACCGCCAAACCTTCTAAGATATGACCGCGTGCACGTGCTTTTTTCAACTCAAACACAGTACGACGTGTAATGACTTCACGTCTGTGGCGTAAGAATGCCTCTAGCATTTGCTTGAGGTTTAGCAAACGTGGTTGACCATCTAGCAAGGCGACCATATTCATACCAAACGTGTCTTGCAACTGCGTTTGTTTGTATAAGTTATTCAATACAACTTCTGCAATCTCGCCACGTTTCAGTTCAATCACTACGCGCATACCAGACTTGTCTGATTCATCGCGCAGATCAGAAATACCTTCAATTTTCTTCTCGTTGACTAATTCAGCGATTTTTTCAACGAAGGTCTTTTTATTTACTTGGTACGGCAGTTCATCGACAATCAACGCTTGGCGACCACCTCGCTCTAAATCTTCAACGTGAGTACGGCCACGCATCACCACACGACCACGGCCAGTGCGGTAACCTTCTTTAACACCTACCGTGCCGTAAATAATACCTGCAGTCGGGAAATCCGGGGCTGGCACAAGCTCAATCAGCTCTTCAATACCCATTTCCGGGTCTTTAAGCAACGCGAAACAAGCGTCTAACACTTCGTTGATATTGTGTGGTGGAATATTAGTTGCCATACCCACGGCAATACCAGAGCTACCGTTAATCAATAGATTTGGAATACGTGCAGGCATGATGAGCGGCTCGTGCTCGCTGCCATCATAGTTAGGACCAAAATCAACGGTTTCTTTGTCGATGTCGGCTAACAATTCATGCGCGATTTTTGACATACGGATTTCGGTATATCGCATCGCCGCCGCGTTATCGCCATCGACCGAGCCGAAGTTACCTTGACCATCCACCAACATATACCGTAATGAGAAGTCCTGCGCCATACGAACGATAGTGTCGTACACAGCAGTGTCGCCATGCGGATGGTATTTACCAATCACATCGCCGACGATACGTGCAGATTTTTTGTAAGGCTTGTTGTAATCATTTGACAGCTCATGCATCGCGAATAAAACGCGGCGATGAACTGGCTTCAAACCATCACGAACATCCGGTAAAGCGCGCCCTACGATAACACTCATTGCATAATCGAGATACGATCTACGCATCTCATCTTCTAAGCTTATGGGTAGGGTTTCTTTAGCGAATTGATCCATGTGCGAACTAACTTTTAATGGTTTTTATGTGCCATTATTTTAGCACAAAAAGTGTGCAAATTAGTAGCGCTAACAACGATAAACAATCGGCTGCTTATCAATACGTACTCTTGAGTTGAGCACGTATTTTAAACGTTATTTTGTAAGTAAAAATAAGTCCGCTTTTAAGTCTTCAACATGCTCTAAGCCAACAGCAATTCTCACCAAACCATCTTGAATTCCAGCCGCAGCACGTGCCTCCGCTGATACACGACTATGCGTAGTAGTGGTCGGATGCGTAATAGTACTTTTTGCATCACCTAAATTCGCCGTAATTGAAATCAACTTAGTAGCATCAATCAATGCCCAAGCAGCTTCCTGAGCTGTTTGACCAGCTTTTGGCTTAACCTCAAAACTGACTATACCGCCACCATTACTCTGCTGCTGCATGGCAAGTGCATGTTGCGGATGCGATTTCAAAGCTGGGTAATAGACACGCGCCACCTGCGGTTGCGCCTCTAACCAAGTTGCCAATTCAAACGCATTCTTAGCATGTGCCTCCATACGAATGAATAAAGTCTCCAAACCCTTTAAAAACACCCAAGCATTAAATGCACTCATGGTCACACCTGCCGTGCGCAAGAAGCCATAAACTGGCTCCATCAAAGCCTTGCTTCCGAGAACAGCACCGCCTAAACATCTACCCTGCCCATCAATATACTTGGTAGCTGAGTGGATAATAATATCAGCGCCCAACTCAAGCGGCCTCTGCACGGCAGGCGTACAGAAACAGTTATCTACCACTAGATAGGCACCAGACTGATGTGCAATGTCAGCCAAAATGCGAATATCGCCAACCTCTGTCATTGGGTTTGATGGTGTTTCCACAAAAAACAGCTTAGTTTTTGGTGTAACAGCCGCTTGCCATTCAGCAGGGTTAGTCAATGAAACATAAGTCACCTGCAAACCCCAGCGCGCCATGATGTTGCTAAACAGTTGAACGCTAGTACCGAAAATACTGCGTGAAGCCACAATGTGGTCGCCTGCATTACATAAACCCATCACACAAGCCAGAATTGCAGACATGCCACTGGAAGTTGCCACGCACTGCTCTGCGCCTTCTAAGGCAGCTAGTTTATTTTGAAACATCGTGACGGTTGGATTGGTAAATCTTGAGTAAATATTACCAGGCTCAGTGCCGCCAAAGCGCGCGGCCGCTTGAGCTGCGCTGTTAAATCTAAAGCTAGAATTTAAAAATAGGGCTTCGGAGTTCTCACCGAACTCAGTCATCTCGTTACCTGCACGTACACTTAAAGTTTCTGGATGGTATTGGTTTGTCATTTCACTCTCATTTCTTTTGGGTATTAAAAAACCCGTTTAAGCTTTTAGCCAAAACGGGTTCTTTTTTAAACTCGCTTTAGCTGTATTTATTATGCGCCCGCAAGCTGAGTAAGACCTTGATTAAGTTAAGTCACTCAAATCAGCGCAATTTCATCTTAGACCTATGAAACAGTATGGTCAAGATGCATTTGCATTTAAATCTAACTTACTTCCGTCGCCTCTTCAGCAGGCTCATTATCGAAACTATCAATCAGATTTAAATCCATCTGTGTACTTGAGTTTGCAGGCTTTTGCTTCTTGTTCATGTCGCCGCGTGCAGACTCAATATTATTTAAATAAGCTTCGTTAATGTCACCTGTCACATATTTACCGTCAAAACATGAGCAATCAAAGTTTTTAATATGTGGATTACTTAACTTAACGCCTTCTACCAACGCATCTAAATCTTGATAAATCAATGCATCTGCACCAATTTCTTGACAGATTTGCTCATCAGTACGGCCTGTTGCTAGCAATTCATCACGGCTAGGCATATCGATACCATAAACATTTGGGAATCTTACTGGAGGTGCTGCTGAAGCAAAATAGACTTTATTTGCACCTGCATCACGCGCCATTTGCACGATTTGCTGTGAGGTTGTACCACGAACAATCGAGTCATCGACTAACAAGACATTTTTACCTTTGAACTCAATACCAATTGGATTCAATTTTTGGCGTACAGATTTTTTACGCAACGCCTGACCTGGCATAATAAATGTTCGGCCGATATAACGATTTTTAATGAAACCTTCACGATAATCTAAGCCTAAAGCAATACCTACTTGCAAGGCACTTGGGCGACTGGTATCTGGAATTGGGATCACTACATCTATTTTTTTATCAGACCATTCACGTTTGATTTTTTCAGCAAGGCTTTTGCCCATATCTAAGCGTGTTTGATAAACGGATACACCATCAATCACTGAATCAGGACGCGCTAGATAAACATACTCAAAAATACAAGGATTGAGTTTTGCATTTTCGGCACATTGACGTGAGAAGAAATTACCATCCATATCAATAAATACTGCCTCACCTGGCTCCACATCTCGCACCATTTGGAAACCTAGTACATCCAGCGCAACACTTTCTGAAGCCACAATATATTCCGTACCTAGAGCAGTCTCAAGTTTACCAATCACCAGTGGGCGAATACCATTTGGATCACGAAACGCTAACAAGCCAAAATTAGCAATCATCGCCACTACAGCATATGCACCTTTACAGCGTTTATGCACGCCTGATACCGCATCAAAAGCCATATCAGTATTAAGCACCGCATTGCGTGAAGTTTTTTCAATTTCATGCGCTAGCACATTCAATAACACTTCAGAATCTGAATTGGTATTGATATGGCGTAAATCTTGACGGAACATTTCCGATTTTAGTTGTTGTGAATTGGTTAAATTACCATTGTGACCAAGCACGATACCGAACGGAGAGTTCACATAAAACGGTTGAGCCTCAGCTGCACTAGAAGAACCTGCAGTTGGATAGCGAACATGAGCGATACCCACGTTTCCTATCAGGCTACGCATATGACGTGTTTGAAACACATCTTTCACTAAGCCATTGTTTTTATGCATGAAGAACGTATTGCCATCGGTTGTCACAATGCCTGCAGCATCCTGACCGCGGTGTTGCAATACTAACAAACCGTCATATAACAACTGGTTAACTGGATTTTTACCTACAATGCCTATGATTCCGCACATGAAGAAAGCCTTAAGTGATTAATTCTAATTAAAAAATTTATAGTTCTAAGATGCAGGCCTTGATGCAACTATTCAAGTCTTAAGATGTAAATTAACTTTAGTTAATTTAATCGTATTTAACATGCTTAGCAATACTTATCGGCACCCACGGCAACATACTGATAACCAAGGCCTCAAGGGGTGCGCTAAACATTGCATTACGCCAGCGTGCATCATTGGGCAGCTCAGTAAGTCCCGCTAAAAATACAACAATACATACAATTAGAATACCGCGTGCCAAACCAAAAAAAGCACCCAATAAACGATTAAGCCAACCAAGTCCCATTTTCTTAAAAACGGATGAAAGTGCAATCGCCAATAAAGTAGCAACTAGCAAAGTGGCAAAAAATAATACTAAAAATGCCGCCAAAATTCGTAGCGACTCAGTGGGTATATCTTCTGGCATCATCGGCAAAATCTGATTAGCATAAGTTTTAGCCGTCACAAATGCGGCTACCCAGCCTAAAATTGCCAATGCTTCTCTAAAAAAACCACGCATCACACTTAATATGATGGATAAACCAATGATGGCCAGTGCTACATAATCAAAACTTGTCATGTATTTTTCAAATCAATTAATCGCACAATAAAAATATGCTTCATTAATTATTGCTAATGACCATTCCAGACAGGTCTGCCGCTTGTAATTTCGTGAGCGCGTAGGCAGCCTCTTGACGTGAATTAAAGCGCCCTGCTCTTAAACGAATTTTTTCACCTTTTGGCGTTGTAATATTTTCAGTGTGAGAATCAAGCCCAGCTTGCTTTAACCTTGCTTGCAATTGCTTAACATTAGCTATATCTGAAAAAACACCCACTTGTATAGTGAAGGTTTCACCATTTGCTGCTGGTTTCACTTCTGCTTTTTCTTCAGGCTCTTTCACCTCTGTTTTTTTAACTTCAGGTGCTTTTGGTTCACTTAGTTTAACGTCAGGTTTTTTAGTATCTGTAGTGGTCACTTCTGCTTTTTTTACTGGCTTCTTGTCTTCGGCTTTTTTCTCGTCAGTTACTACTTTAGCGCTTTCAGATTGAACCGGTTTGTCGATTTCAGTCACTGCAGGTGATTCTGATTTTATTGGCTCAGAAATTGCAGGCTCGATTGCTGTAGCAACTTCTGCTTGTGGTTCAACTGGAGTTACATTCGCTTCTACTTTTGGAGCCTGTTGGCTAACAACATCATCGGGCATCGTGATTTTAATGGCCTCTTGCGGCGCAAGAGCAGCACGATCTTGCAGCACCATTGGTAAAACAATCACCATAAAAAGCACAAGAGCAATGGCACCGACCAAGCGGCGGCGTGCACGCTTCTTTAAGGCTAATTCTAGATCGTTAGGTGACTCAGTTGCCATTGCTGCTTCCTTAAAGATTAATTCTGAAAGTTTAGTTTTCCGAGGGAGTAAATTTTACAACTTAGCTTACAGCTTGGACTAAAACGATTGCATCACACGTGCAACTGTATAAAAAGAACCGAATACGAGTATTTTATCATTTTCACCGACATCAATACAGGCTTGTTGGTAGGCAATATTGGCATTTTGAAAGATTTTAAACTTAGCTTTTGGGGCAATTTCAGAAACAATTGCAGCTAAATCCTCTGCTGATGCACCTCGCACATTATCTATTCCAGCGATATACCATAGATCGATTTCCTCTTTAACAGCCTGCACTACACCTTGCATATCTTTATCTGCCAGCATTGCGAATACTGCGATTGTTTTGCCCTGAGGAATCCTGCTTGCACTTAGGTTTTCAGCAAGTGCACGTGCCGCGTGTGGATTATGAGCAACATCTAAAATAACATGCGGTGAAGTTGAAACCGTCTGAAAACGTCCTGCTAAGGTCACGTGGCGCATCGCACTGTCTATATGGGCAGAGGTTACTGGTAAGCGCGATTGAAGTGAGTCAACCGCACAAACCGCGCACGCAGCATTGTTGAGCTGGTAAGCGCCTTTTAAAGCAGGAGTAGGTAGTTGATAGATAACCTCCCCAGCGGAATATTGCCAACTATCAGCACCATTTAAAGTAAAGTAAAAATCATGATGTACGCGCAGGAAGTTGGCTTTAACTTCATGCGCGAAAGCTACTAAGCTCAAAGGTGGATCAGTGTCGCCACATATCGCTGGCACGGATGAGCGATAAACGCCAGCCTTCTCAAAGCCAATACTTTCACGCGTATTACCTAAAAATTCCTGATGATCCAAATCGACACTTGTCACGATAGAACAATCTGGTTCAAAGGCATTCACAGCATCTAGCCTGCCTCCTAAACCTATCTCCAGAATCGCAACATCTACGCCAGTCTGGATAAAATGCCACATAGCCGCTAGCGTACCAACTTCAAAATAGGTCAGCGAAATCACTTCGCCATTGACATCCACCCTGCCAGCGTCCACTGCTTCGAATGCTGCACAAAGCACTTCGTCACTCACCTCTTGTTTATTGATGCGCACGCGTTCGTTGTAACGTAGCAAATGTGGTGAGGTATAACAACCGACTTGATAACCAGCGTTGGTGTATATCTGCTCTAACATTGCACATGTAGAGCCCTTACCATTGGTACCAGCCACAGTAATAATGGTAAATTTTGGGTGCAATTTCAGATGATCAATCATCTGCTTAACCCGATCTAAACCCATTGCAATAGATTTAGGGTGCAAGCTTTCAATGTAACTTAGCCATTGGGCTAAGTTTTTCGTCGATTTAGAATTATGCATGTGGTGAGCCATTAGCTAAAGTTAGCCTCGGGCATTCAAACAATTGAAAAAAGCTATGCGCAAATAGTTATGCCGCAACAGGTAGACGCATCAAGCCAGCCAAAAGACCGGCTAATCGGTTACGCATTTCACGTCTATCTATAATCAAATCAATAGCGCCGTGCTCTAATAAGAACTCTGCACGCTGAAAGCCATGTGGCAAGGTTTCACGCACAGTTTGTTCAATCACGCGCGGGCCAGCAAAGCCGATTAGCGCTTGCGGTTCCGCTACAATAATATCGCCTAACATGGCAAAACTTGCTGATACACCGCCCATGGTTGGATCAGTTAATACAGAGATAAATGGTAATCCAGCTTTGCTCAACTGCGTTAAAGCTGCACTAGTTTTAGCCATCTGCATCAGTGAGAGTAAACCCTCTTGCATACGCGCACCGCCACTGGCAGAAATACAAATGAAAGCCATTTTGTTATCAATAGCTGTCTGCACACCGCGGACAAAACGCTCACCAACGACTGAGCCCATAGAGCCGCCCATGAACTTGAATTCAAATGCTGCTACCACTACTGGTACAGTTTTGATAGCACCTTGCATCACAATAAGCGCATCTTTTTCACCTACAGATTTTTGTGACTCTCTGATGCGCTCTGCATAACTTTTACTGTCTTTAAATTTTAGCGTATCAATAGCAACTACATTTGCGCCGATTTCAAACTGACCTTCGGCATCAAGCAATTGCGCTAGTCTTGCTCGAGCGCTAATACGATTATGATAAGAACATTTAGGGCAAACTTCAGCGTTATCAGCTAGATCTTTCATATATAAAACTGTTTGGCAAGCTGGACATTTGCTCCACAAACCTTCTGGTACAGTTTTTTTATCTCCGCCAACAACACGTTTAATTTTTTGTGGTAATTGATTTAACCAACCCATAGCACTATCCCCTTGGTAACTCTTTATACGATTTTATCGCTTAATTATTTTATAACTAGTTATTTTGCAGCATCCACTGCGGCTTTAAGTTCGTCCATTAATGCCGCTACATTGCTCAACAAATTATCATCATTTGAAGCTTCAATGGTTTGCACCATGCGGCTACCAACAACTACAGCATCAGCAATCGCAGCGGTGGCTTTTGCCGTAGCTGCATCACGAATACCAAAACCCACGCCGACTGGCAAATTGGTTTGCTTACGGATTGAAGCGACACGTTGTGAAACTTCAGCAATATCCAAATTCGCAGCGCCAGTAACGCCTTTTAGTGACACATAGTAAACAAAGCCACTGGCTTGGTTCACAATTAAATCCACACGTTTTTGGTCAGTTGTTGGTGACAACAAAAATACAGGATCAATATCTCTAGAACGTAACTGCTGAACAAAGTCACCACATTCTTCTGGTGGATAATCCACAGTAATTACGCCATCCACATCAGCTGCTTTGGCACGGTCTGCAAATGCTGTAGCGCCAATGGCTTCAATAGGATTAGCATAGCCCATAAGTATAATCGGCGTTGTTTGATTGGTTTCACGAAATGCTTTAACCATATCTAGCACAGCAGTTAAGCCAACTTTATGAAGCAGAGCTCGCTCGCTGGCACGTTGAATCACTGGGCCATCAGCCATTGGGTCAGAAAATGGCACGCCTAGCTCTATCATATCTGCACCATGTTTAACCAAAGTGTGCATAAGATTCACTGTGTGCTTAGGGTGAGGATCACCCGCTGTGATGTATGGGATTAAAGCTGTTTTGCCTTGTTGCTTGAGCGCTGTAAAAACTGTTTGAATACGTGACATGAGTTATATTTTTTATAAATTTAAAGAGTAATGTTAGCTAGCTTGGCAACGGTATTGATATCTTTATCACCACGGCCTGATAAATTAACTAGAACAACTTGGTCTTTGCTCATAGTTTTAGCAAGTTTTTCAGCATAAGCCAACGCATGGCTAGACTCTAATGCTGGAATAATACCTTCTGTACGGCAAAGATTATGAAATGCTGCCATAGCTTCATCATCAGTAATAGCAACGTATTCAGCACGTTTAATGTCTTTTAACCAAGCATGCTCTGGACCCACACCAGGGTAATCCAAACCAGCAGAAACCGAGTGCGTTTCAATGATATTGCCATCAGCATCTTGCATTAAATAAGTACGGTTGCCATGCAATACGCCTACAGGGCTATTTGCTGTTAACGGTGCGGCATGCTTACCTGTTTCCATACCCAATCCAGCAGCTTCTACGCCGATTAAGCGCACATTTGGCACATCAATATAAGGGTAGAAAATACCCATTGCATTTGAGCCACCACCTACACAAGCCACTACTGCATCAGGCTGACGACCCACCATTTCCATCATTTGCTCTTTGGCTTCAATGCCAATCACCGCCTGAAAGTCACGCACCATCATAGGATATGGATGTGGACCAGCTACTGTACCAATAATATAAAAAGTATTATGAACGTTAGTCACCCAATCACGCATCGCTTCATTCAACGCATCTTTAAGCGTTTTAGAGCCACTTTCAACAGGCACAACGGTTGCACCTAACAACTTCATTCTGAATACGTTTGGAGCTTGACGTTTAACGTCTTCAGAACCCATATAAACAACGCACTCAAGCCCTAAACGCGCTGCAATAGTAGCCGTAGCTACACCATGTTGACCTGCGCCCGTTTCTGCAATCACGCGTGGCTTACCCATACGTTTAGCCAATAATGCTTGGCCGATTGTGTTGTTGATTTTGTGAGCGCCAGTATGATTAAGATCTTCACGTTTCAGATAAATCTGCGCACCACCGACTTTATCTGACAAACGCTTTGCATGATAAATCGGGCTTGGGCGACCAACAAAGTGTTTTAAATCATAAGCATATTCCGCTAAAAATACTGGATCGTGCCTGTATTTTTCATACATTACACGCAACTCTTCTAGTGCTTCTACTAAAGTTTCAGCAACGAAGGTACCGCCAAATTTTCCAAAGTGCCCGCGTGCATCTGGCATATCATAAAGCTGCATTTCTAGTTCTCCACATTCAATTTTTAGGCAATATTTTCAATGAATTAGTATTCAAAGAGACTGGTATTGCTATATACTTGGCGCATAAATGCAGCAATTTTTGCTGCATCCTTAATGCCTTTTGAGGCTTCCACGCCACCGCTCACATCCACGGCATAAGGTAATACTTGCTGTATCGCTTGAGCCACATTATCAGCTTTTAAACCACCAGCGAGTATGATTGGTTTTGCCAAATGCTTAGGGATTAAATTCCAATCAAATACGTGGCCTGTTCCACCAGCAACGCCCTCAGTATAGGCATCTAACAATAAGGCTTTAGCTGTTGAATAATCTTTTGCATATTGTACCAAATTTGTATCCGACTTAACGCGAATTGCTTTGATAAAAGGTAAGGAATAACTTGCGCACTCTTCAGGACTTTCATCCCCATGGAACTGCAAAAGATCAATCTTAACGTTGGATATGACTTCATTAATAAAGCTAGGTTCAGCATTAACGAACAAACCAACTACACTAACGAATGCGGGAATATGATCAGCAATCTCTATGGCTTGATTGATGCTGACATTGCGTGGGCTTTGATCATAAAACACCAAGCCAATCGCATCCGCACCTTGTTCAACAGCACTTAAGGCGTCTTCAACACGCGTGATCCCACAAATTTTGGCTCTAACTCTCAAGAGGAACTTTCACAATGACTTTTAAGTATTTAGGCAAAACGCCGAATGCGTTATTGTAACGCTTAAATGAATACTTGGATGTTACTTTGGCTTTCGGTTTTTATGTCTTGTTGACTGCTAACTTGATTAATGGGAAGCCCCCACTTTGGGTCGTAGCCTACTCCAGTTAAATATAATCCATTAGGAGAAAAGGTGGGGGGCGATAGTGTTCTATCACGCTTCTGCAGCAGCTCTTTCATATATATCGGTTCGTAAGCGCCTTTGCCTATATAGACCAACGCACCTATCATATTGCGTACTTGATGCTGTAAAAATGCATTAGCGGTAAACTCAAAAATAAAGTATTTACCAGCCATTTTCACTTCAGACTTAATCATATTCCTAGTCGCGGTTTTAGCCTGACACTCTGAAGCCCTAAATCCACTAAAATCATGCTCACCTACTAGGCAGCTTGCGGCTTCGGACATCGCTTCACCATTAAGCGGCAAATGAAACCAGCCAGCTTTGGTTGCCATTAAGGCTGGCGCTACTGGCGCGTTATAGAGCAAATACTGGTAACTACGTGAAAATGCTGAAAAGCGCGCATGAAATTCCTCACCCACTTCATGCGCCCACTCCACCCGAACAGTTTCAGGTAAGTGTGCATTGACACCACGCACCCAAGCAGTCACTGGGCGGATACTGGTAGTATCAAAATGAACCACCTGACAACGAGCATGTACACCAGTATCAGTGCGACCTGCAGCATGCACTCTCACTTGATGTTGAGCTATGCTTGATATTGCCAGCTCAAGAACATCTTGAACCCCACCACCATTGGGCTGACTTTGCCAACCGCAAAAATTCGCACCATCATAAGCTAAGCCAAGTGCAATCCTCAAAGCGATACCTTAATCAAAACAAGACCTTAAAATTAAACTCTCTAAAATAAAATAGTACAATGGTGCTAATAACTAGCAACATGACCACCAATATGTCATTCCATTTAAACGGAATGCTCTCCAACACGATTATTCTATCTTTATGAGCTATCTCAGTTGTTGAAAGCATATTTTCCAGTTGATCAAACCCAAACTTAAACTTCTCTTTTGCTGCTAATTCCTCCACATAATCTAATGTGAGTAAGAGTCTTGCAGTAAATTTATTGGTATTCAAACCTAACAGGTTGAGTGGTGAGAGTAATAAGTGCAGCCCTATCATCAATTGTTCTTTTGAGCTTGTCGTAAACAATATACTAAGAATGGCAAGTGCAATTAATAGCTTGGCAATTTGCACACCCCCTAAGAAACATCCTTCGAATGTAGGTGCCACACTTGCTGGAAGATACTGAATGTACTCGCCTGGTGTGCTAAAAGCATAAATAATAAATATCGAAATAAATAACCATTTCATACGCTTAACCACACGCAAAAAACTGCTCCGTGCTAACCATGTGGCATAAGCAAATAGAATTAGACACATGATGATTAAGTAGGTGTTACTCAGATAACTCATGAGTAGCAAAGTAAATAGAAATAATAAAATTTTGACAAATGGATGCATAGCTTTTCATTAATGTTCTGACCGATTAAATAAAAAAGCCGAGCAATACGCTCGGCTTTTTTATTTGATTCAAATTATGCCAAACTATCTAACAATTCTTTTGCACGTAATTGTTGCATAGGACCACCTTCTTTTAGAATCTCCTCTAAAAGCTCACGCGCGCCCTCTTTATCATCCATGTCAATGTAAGCCGCAACAAGATCCAACTTAATGTTAACATCCGGCGATTCAGCACCACCTGCATCAGCAGCTTTCTTAGGCGCTGGTTTCTCAAGTGACAATTCAGATTCAGCATCAGCTAAATTCAAATCAATATCAGACAAATCAAACGTGTTAACTTCAAACTCATCAGGCTTTGCCGCCACCTCCTCTTTAGCAACAACGGGCTCTTCTATATTAGGAAAATCGAAGCTTATTTCTGAAGCATCCATCTGCAACTGTTCATCTGCTGGCTTAGCATCTGTGTCAGCTGCGAAATCTAGGTCAAATGAAATCTCTTCAACTGAATTTGGTGTCGCCAAGTTAGGTTGAGTCAACTCGTCTGAGCCTGTGGGCAAATTGAAGTCCATGTCAAAATCAGTGGATGATACTTCAGTGCTATCAGTTAAATCAGAACTATCGGCTAAATCAACACCACCATTTAAGTTAGGGATATCAGGTGCATTGAACTCTAAGGTATTAACGGTGATTTCTGGCTCAGGAGCTTCGCTAATAGATTCATCTTTTGAGGTTGTCGACTTAGTTGGAAACTCACCTAAATCGAAATCCATTAAATTCGATGCAGTGTCTTTAACAGCTACTTCAGCAGGCTCTTCATCTACAAGAAAATTCACCGTACCCGCTGCCATTTCAGCTTCGTCCACTAACGTATTATCAGTTGGCGCATCATCTAAAGTGCCAAGATCAAAAGAAATTTCTGAATCTACGTTTTGCGCTTCGGAAAAACTTTGCATCACGGCCGAGTTGGCATCTTCTTCACTAGTTTTTGGATTAGCAACCGCATCATCATTAAATGAGAAATCTAAGCCTGAGTCTTCTGCAACCTCAACATCAGCAAAATCAGCTGCGGCAAGCTTCTGTTCCGCTTGAGGAGGATTCACTGCAACGGTTTTACTCACATTATAAAGCGGATTGCTTGGCTCCATCTCAATCCCGATAGCAGCCACTTTAGCCCAAGTTGGGTCATCAGCGCCCAAGGTAGTATATAGTTCGCCAGCAATCGCTTCAAATGCGGAAGTATCCTTACGTGTGGCATACATTTCTAATAATTTTAGATGTAACTCATAACGTTTCGGCTCTTTTGAAATGGCGTCTTTCAATATTTCTTCAGCTTGCGCATCACGACCATAAGCCATGTACACTTCAGCTTCAGCAATAGGATCAACATCGTTGGTGTCTATCATGCTGCCATCAGCACTTTGCGCAAAGTCTGTTAGGAATGAGGTGTCAGACATGCTGGCATTACCAGTAGTATTGCCAAATACAGTGTTGGCGCGTAATCCGCCAGAAGTTAAAATACCACGTTCGAAACTATCTAAATCTTTTCTGCGCTTGTTGCGCAAGAACATCCAGCCCGCACCTAGCAAAGCTACACCGCCTGCACCGCCCAATACAGCCAGATCCACTGAATTCATTAGACTAGCAAGGAAACCTGGCTCCTCTGCCACAGGAAGAGGAACGATTACAGGTGTTTTTGCAACGGGTTTTTTGACTTCTGGCGTTGCAACAGGCGCCTCTACTGGTGGAGTCGCCGTTGCTTCAACTGGTTTTTCCTCAGCTACTGGAGCAACTTCGGCTTTAGCAGGCTCTGCTGGCAATCCAATAGCTTCAGGTTTTTTAGCTTCAGTTTCGGCATTCTTTTGCATATCTGCCATAGACTGATTTTTCATTGCAATCAGCTTTTGCATATCTGCGATTTGTTTTTCTAATGCAGCAGTTTTAACGTTAGCCTCTTTTAAAGAGTTTTCACGTGCAGTAGTTTCTTCTTGTAGCGCAATAATTTTCGCTTCTGCTGACTTAGCCGCTGCATTCTTTGAGTTCTTTACACCTGCTTGCTCGCCTGCTGACAGCTTAACAACGTCTTTAGGACCAGTGGCTACAGGCGCAGCTTTATCTTCCGCAGTTGCAATTTTGCCTGATGTAGATTGTTTTTGTTCGGCTTCAGCCATTGCTGGAGCTGCCTCAACATTACCTGCCAATGCATTACGATAAGCATTCCAATTGACTGAATGCATCTTGATTGTTTTTTTAGCTTGCTGACCATCAACGCTAGTCAGCACTTCTTTAGATGGCACTTTAATAATTTGGCCAACTTTGAGACGGTTCATATTGCCTTTAGTGAACGCCTCTTGATTGTTTTCATACAAGCCAACCAGCATCTGATCTAGACTAACACCTTCAACCTGCACTTCTTTTGCAACAGCAATAAGGGTGTCACCACGTTTGGTGGTTAACTCTTGGTCACCTTTAGCAACTGGCTCTGAAACAGGCTCTTGTTTAACAACTGGTGGGGCTGGTCTTTTTTGTTTTTTTGTTTTTTGTATAACTGGCTGAGTAGCATCACTTAAATTTGAAGTTGAAGCTCTAGTTGTAGATTGCGTACTACTTGCACTTGCAGCTGACGGCAAAGTTACTGGAATTGAAGCCGTACTAGTATCAGGTTTGTAACCAGGAGGGTCAAGCAATACTGTGTACTCACGTTGCAAACGTCCCGTCGCCCAGTCTACTTGTATCAGCATATCGAGATAGGGATCGCTAACTGGCTGGCTTGAACGTATTTTTAGAACGGGTGACCCGTCGGAGTTTTTTGCAATGTCCACCTTGATATTATTATGAATACCTAGGCGTGGGATACCTTGTTGTGCGTAAGCATCTTCAGAAGCAATTGAGGCGGCAAGAGTAGAAAGCTCTTCTGGTGTTACCGATAGAAGCTCGATTTCAGCTTTAAGTGGTTCACCTATCCCTGAGTTCACGTTCAGCTTACCCAGTCCTGCAGCGTAGCTAGATAACGGCAATAGTGCTAAGCACACGGCCAGAGAAATTTGCTTTATTTTAGTTTTACGCACATTGAGCCCTTGATCAAACTTTATACCTAAATATTAAAATAACATCAAATAGTTAGCTATGCAAGCTGATAATGCACATTATATTCAAGGACTATATATGCGTTGTGTTTGACTGCTATCATTTTCACAATAGCAGTCAAGTCGTTCAAATTATTTCTCTATTAAAATCCGCAACATACGGCGCAATGGCTCAGCAGCGCCCCAGAGCAACTGGTCACCCACGGTAAATGCTGATAAATAGTCATCACCCATACTTAATTTACGCAAGCGCCCTACTGGCGTATTCAAAGTACCTGTCACAGCCGCTGGCGTAAGCTCACGCATACTCGCATCACGCTCATTTGGAATTACTTTTGCCCATTGGTTAGCTTCTGCCAGCATTTGGTTGATTTCATCTAAAGGCACGTTTTTTGTCAGTTTAATTGTCAGCGCTTGGCTATGGCAACGCATCGCACCGATGCGTACACATAGGCCATCAATAACAATAGGATTAGCTTCGCGGCCTAGAATCTTATTCGTTTCAACGCCACCCTTCCACTCCTCTTTACTTTGACCATTGCCTAGATCTTTATCAATCCAAGGAATCAAGCTACCAGCCAGTGGTACGCCAAAATTTGAAGTTGGGAATTTATCATCACGCAAAGTACCTGCGACAGTGCGATCTATATCTAAAATTGCTGAAGCTGGATCAGCCAGTAATGAACTTGCCGCAAAATGCGCTTCGCCCATTTGTTTGAGTAATTCACGCATATTTTGCGCACCTGCACCAGACGCTGCCTGATAAGTCATTGAAGTCGCCCATTGCACTAAATTGGCTTTAAACAAGCCATTCAACGCCATCAGCATCAGTGACACTGTGCAATTGCCGCCCACCCAGTTTTTGTTACCGTGTGCATAAGCATCTTGAATCACGTGCATATTGACTGGATCAAGAATAATCACAGCATCTTTTTCCATACGTAAAGTAGAGGCTGCGTCAATCCAATGCCCACTCCAACCTTCTGCGCGGAGCGCAGGGAATATCTCACTGGTGTAATCACCGCCTTGGCATGAAACAATTGCATCCATCGCTTTTAAATCAGCAATGTTCATCGCATCTTTTAATGACTCAGAATCTTTACCTACATTCGGCGCTTTTCCACCAACTTGTGAAGTTGTGAAAAATTGCGGCTCGATTAATGCAAAATCATTCTCTTCCATCATGCGCTGCATGAGGACTGAACCCACCATACCGCGCCAACCAACAAATCCAACTTTAAGCATATCAATAACCTTAATTAGTTTAGTGCCGTCACTTTATAATGCGGCAACAACAGCATCGCCCATGGCATTACAGCCCACCAAGTTACAACCTTCAGTTGCAATATCAGCGGTTCTGTAACCTTGTGCCAAAGCTTTTTTACATGCATTTTCAATCTTAACTGCGTTAGTTTCATCATTAAATGTATAACGCAACATCATGGCTGCTGAAAGGATAGTTGCCAATGGATTCGCAATATCTTTACCTGCAATATCAGGCGCAGAACCATGGCTAGGCTCATACATACCTTTGTTATTTGCATCCAATGAAGCTGATGGCAACATGCCGATTGAACCTGTGAGCATTGAAGCTTCATCAGAAAGAATATCGCCAAAAATATTACCAGTGACCATTACATCAAACTGCTTTGGAGCACGAATTAATTGCATCGCCGCGTTATCCACATACATATGGCTTAATTCAACTTCTGGGTATTCTGCTGACAATTCAATCATGACTTGGCGCCATAGTTCGGTAGTTTCCAACACGTTGGCTTTATCTACTGAACAGACTTTCTTATTTCTCTTCATAGCAATATCAAACGCCACGCGACCAATTCGTTTAATTTCAGATTCGTTATAACGCATGGTATTGATACCTTCGCGCTCACCATTTTCTAGCGTACTGATACCACGTGGCTGACCGAAATAGATATCGCCAGTCAGTTCACGAATAATCATTAAATCCAAACCAGAAACGACTTCAGGTTTTAATGTAGACGCGCCAGCCAACTCAGGATAAAGCAAAGCTGGACGTAAATTTGCAAACAAATTAAGCTCTTTACGAATACGCAACAAACCACGCTCTGGACGTAAATGACGCTCTAATTTGTCATATTTCCAATCACCCACTGCACCTAGCAAAACTGCATCAGAATCTTTAGCAAGCTGTAAGGTTGAATCTGGCAGTGGATCACCTGCAGCCTCATAACCAGCGCCGCCAATTGGCGCTTCTGTCATGGTGAGATTCAAATTTAATGCTTTTAACACCTTAACTGCTTGAGCTACGATTTCTGGACCAATGCCATCACCTGGCAATACCGCGATTTTCATGAAATTACTTTCTTAATTTATAACTTAATTTATAGCCTATAGATTTATAACCTACAGTTGAGCAAATATTTAATTAAACAGCCATGGTTGAGCCTGTTCATGCTTTGCTTCAAACGCTTTAATTTTATCCTGATGTTGCATAGTTAAACCAATGTCATCCAAACCATTTAATAAGCAGTGCTTACGGAATGCATCAACTTCAAACTGGTAAACTTCTCCACTTGGAGTGGTGACTGTTTGAGCGCTTAAATCCACATCTAGCTTATAGCCCTCTGTTGCAAACACTTGGTTAAACAAGTTATCTACAATTTCAGCTGACAACACAATCGGCAACATGCCGTTTTTGAAACAGTTATTAAAGAAAATATCAGCATAACTTGAAGCAATAATAACTTTAAAACCAAAATCTTCAAGCGCCCATGGCGCGTGCTCTCTTGATGAGCCACAGCCAAAATTCTCGCGAGTCAGCAAAACGCTAGCACCTTGGTAGCGCGCTTTATTAAGCACAAAATCAGGGTTGATTTTGCGTTTTGAATTATCCATACCAGGCTCGCCGTGGTCTAAATAACGCCATTCATCAAAAGCGTTCGGGCCAAAACCTGAGCGTTTAATTGACTTCAAGAACTGTTTAGGAATAATCGCGTCCGTATCCACATTCGCACGGTCTAAAGGAGCGACTAAGCCATCCAATTTTGTAAAAGCTTCCATATTTTTCTTTAATACACTCTTTAAAATACAAGTCTTTATATAACCAAGTCTTTAAACAACTAGGTTGCGATACTAGCTCGCAGATTTTTTGATGGCTTCGCCACCTTTTTCAATATCTTGGCCCATGCCATGGATAGTGTTACAAGCAGTTAGCGCAAAACTCAAAGCTAGTAAAGTTAACAATTTTCTCATTCAAAACTCCTTATAAATTAAGTTAATGATTGTCGTACATCAACAAAATGACCTGCTACCGCAGCGGCAGCAGCCATTTCTGGGCTGACTAAATGTGTACGACCACCCTGACCTTGACGACCTTCAAAATTACGATTCGAGGTTGAAGCACAGCGTTCACCTGCTTCTAATCGGTCAGCATTCATTGCCAAACACATCGAGCAACCAGGTTCGCGCCACTCAAAGCCTGCTGCAATAAATATCTTATCCAAACCCTCTTGTTCCGCTTGTGCTTTTACCAAACCAGAACCTGGCACCACTAGCGCCAACTTAACATTAGGCGCGATGTGTTTACCTTTAGCCACGGCGGCGGCGGCGCGCAAATCTTCAATACGTGAGTTAGTACAAGAACCGATGAAGACTTTATCAATATTAATTTCATTGATAGGCGTATTTGGTGTTAAACCCATGTAAGCGTATGCACGCTCCCAATCGGCACGCTGCACTTCATTTTTGGCTAAATCCAAACTCGGCACGCGTCCATCGATACTCACAACCATTTCTGGTGAAGTACCCCAAGTGACCTGCGGCTGAATATCTTCAGCATTTAAAGCAACAACGGTATCAAACTCAGCGCCTGAGTCAGTATGTAATGTTTTCCAATGAGCAACGGCGGCATCCCATTGATCAGCTTTAGGTGAGAATGGACGACCTTTTACATACTCAATGGTTTTTTCATCCACAGCAACCAAGCCAGCGCGAGCACCTGCTTCAATCGCCATATTACATAAGGTCATGCGACCTTCCATGCTCAAGCCACGAATTGCTGACCCAGCAAACTCAATCGCATAGCCGTTACCACCCGCAGTACCTGTTTTACCTATAATAGCCAATGCGACATCTTTAGCAGTTACACCTTTACCCAACACACCATTCACTAATACTTGCATGGTTTTAGACTTCTTCTGCACTAAACATTGTGTCGCCATCACATGCTCAACTTCTGACGTACCAATACCATGCGCCAATGCGCCAAATGCGCCGTGCGTACTGGTATGAGAGTCACCGCAAACCACCGTCATACCCGGTAAAGTCGCGCCTTGTTCAGGACCAACCACATGCACGATGCCTTGGTTTTTGTTCATAAACGGAAAGTAAGCTTTTGCGCCAAACTCACTAATATTACTTGTTAAAGTTTCAATTTGTAAGCGTGCCACAGGGTCAGCAATCCCCGCCAAACCTTTATCCCAGCCATTGGTAGGCGTGTTGTGATCGGCAGTTGCAACAATAGATGAAATACGCCACGGTTTACGACCAGCCAAGCGTAAGCCTTCAAATGCTTGAGGACTTGTGACCTCATGTACCAAATGACGGTCAATGTAAATCAGCGCGGTGCCGTTTTCTTCATGCACAACGTGGGAGTCAAACAACTTATCGTATAGCGTTTTTGCCATTTTTTAACCTAAAAACTAATCTCTAAAATTACCAAACTGCAATGGAAAGTCTGTTACTGACTTTTTCACAAAGGCAATCGCATCTTGCAACAAATCACGCTTTGCACCATTCACACGAACAGTGTCGCCTTGAATACTTGCCTGCACTTTCAAACCTGAATCTTTAATCAACTTGCTGATACGTTTTGCTAAATCGCTATCAATGCCATCTTTGATTTTGAGCTCTTGCTTGACTTTATTGCCACCGACTTTTTGGACATCTTTATGCTCAAGACGTTTCGTTGAATCAGGCTCTTTTTTCTCCATACCTGGCAGCAAAATATCTTTAATCTGGTCTAACTGAAAGTCATTGTCACCAAATAACATGATGATGCTGTCTTTCTCGTTCAACTCAACTTTAGCGGAAGTGCCTTTAAAATCATAACGATTGGTAATTTGCTTACCCGCTGTATCAATCGCGTTTTTCAACGCGACCATATCAACTTCAGATGAAATATCAAAACTTGGCATAATTTAATTCCCAATAAATCTATAAGCGAAGGCTATGCAAGGCATCAGTGCGAAGGCAGTACGTTTAGTACGACGAGCGCGAAATAACGCCGCAGAGTCGAGCCTTTTTTACTCGAAGTGGCAAACGTAGTCTAGGGTTTCAGTCACTTCAATATCAAAACTTGAATTACCTGGTACAGTAAATTTCTCACCCTCACCGTAAGTTTTCCATGTTTCTTCACCACTTAGACGAACTTTGCATGAACCAGAGTTGATTTCCATTAACTCTGGCGCTGCCGTATTGAATGTAAGCGTACTAGGGAAAATAACGCCAATTGTGCTGCGTGTGCCGTTAGGGAGCATCACAGTGTGGCTAACACATTTACCATCGAAGTAGATATTGGCTTTCTTTTTTACGCTAACATTGTCAAATTGTGCCATTTGCTGCTTTCATTAATAATCAAAATAGCATTATCGCAGAAAAGGCACGGCTAACCAACACCCAGCCGATATGGTGCATAGAGATTTTAAGTGTGTGCGTGCAGTTTTACAGAGAATGAAGGTTTTATCAAAGAACTGCTATAAGACTACAGGATAAACTGATTAGAAGTACTCCGCTTCAGCAAAAGACTTACCTAACTGATCTTTTGCAGACAATAACGCTGCGCCATTAATCGGCCATTTAATATCGATTTCAGGATCATTCCAAGCGATACAGCGCTCGAATTCTGGCGCGTAATAATCCGTCGTTTTATACAAAAACTCAGCAGTTTTAGAAAGCACCACAAAACCATGAGCAAAGCCTTCAGGCACCCATAGCTGTTTTTTGTTTTCAGCAGATAGAATCTCCCCCACCCACTGACCAAAAGTCGGCGAAGTTTTGCGAATATCCACCGCAACATCAAACACCACCCCCTGCACGACCCGCACCAATTTACCTTGCGGTTGCTGAATTTGATAATGCAAGCCACGCAATACATTTTCAGCCGACTTAGAATGATTGTCTTGCATGAACTTAACTGGCTTACCTATTGCTGCCTCAAATTTCGCATGATTAAAGCTTTCAAAAAAGAAGCCTCTATCATCACCGAAAACATTAGGCTCAATTACCAGCACATCTGCAATTGCTGTTGGCGTCACTATCAAGGCTGCACTCCATCTTTTAACATACGAAGCAGATATTGACCGTAGCCATTTTTAGCTAGCGGCTGTGCGAGCTTCTCCACTTGTGCTGCATTAATAAAACCTTTGCGATAAGCAATTTCTTCTGGGCAAGCAACTTTAAGCCCTTGTCGCTGCTCTATAGTCTGAATAAAGTTACTCGCATCAATCATGCTTTCATGTGTTCCCGTATCTAGCCACGCATAGCCACGACCCATAATTTCAACACTTAGCTGATTCCGTTCAAGGTAAACACGATTCAAATCTGTAATTTCTAACTCACCCCTTGGTGAGGGTTTTAGATCGGCTGCAATATCTGCGACCTGATCATCGTAGAAATACAAACCCGTTACCGCATAATTGCTTTGAGGTTTTAATGGTTTTTCCTCCAAGCTTGTTGCACGACCATCACGGTCAAAAGCTACCACACCATAACGCTCAGGATCTTGCACATGATAAGCAAACACTGTTGCACCGCTTTCGCGCGCAGTGGCTTGCTCAAGCTGCATATGCAAGTCATGCCCGTAAAAAATATTATCGCCAAGCACCAAGGCGCTGGGATTATTGCCAACGAAGTCTTTACCTATAATGAACGCCTGCGCCAACCCGTCTGGAGTTGGCTGTACGGCATACTCTAAATTCAAACCCCAATCACTGCCGTCACCTAACAACTCTTGAAAACGCGGCGTATCTTGTGGTGTGGATATGATCAAAATATCGCGTATTCCCGCAAGCATTAAAGTGCTGAGCGGATAATAAATCATCGGTTTATCATGAATTGGCAGCAGCTGTTTTGAAACAACCTTGGTTACAGGGTAAAGCCTAGTGCCAGAACCACCTGCGAGAATAATACCTTTACGTGTTTTCATAAATTACCTCAACTTTTTCTTTTATTTTATACTGGCTATTAATGATGTCTATTTATTTAGAATTTCAGCCAGCAGACGACTGACGCCACTTTGCCAACTTGGCAAAGCTAAGTCAAAACTACTCTGCAATTTGTTTGTATTTAAACGTGAATTTAACGGCCTTTTAGCAGGTGTAGGGAAAGATGTCGTTGGCACAGCCTGAATTGCATCAGCCGCAACTTTAATCTCAATACCTGTTTGACGCGCATGCTCAATAACAAAACTTGCGTAACCATGCCAAGAAGTTTCACCACTTGCTACAAGGTGATATAACCCGCTTACTTCTGGGCTGACTAAAGCCTTGCGAATAGCGTGTGCTGTTACATCTGCAAGTAAATCAGCCCCTGTAGGCGCACCTATTTGATCGTTAATCACTTTTAATACATCACGTTCTTGCGCAAGTTTCAGCATGGTTTTGGCAAAGTTTCCACCGCGCGCAGCATATACCCAGCTCGTGCGAAATATTAAATGCTTACAGCCTGATGCAACAATGGCATTTTCGCCTTCTAGCTTGGTTTCACCATAAACGCTTAATGGCGCAGTCGCATCCGTTTCTAGCCTTGGCGTTTCGCCACTGCCATCGAACACATAATCCGTAGAATAATGAACAAGCCATGCACCTATGCGCTTAGCCTCACTCGCTAAAACTGCTGGGGCAAGCGCATTAATAGTTCGCGCCAGTTCAGGCTCACTTTCAGCTTTATCAACAGCAGTATGTGCGGCAGCATTCACAATAACATCTGGCGCAATCGCTCGAATCGTTTGGGCAAGCCCATCAAGATTTGTAAAGTCGCCGCAATAGTCCAAGCTTCTTGCATCCAAAGAAATCACTTCACCCAAAGGCGCTAGGCTGCGCTGCAACTCCCAACCAACTTGGCCGTTTTTGCCAAGCAAAAGAATTTTTATTGGACTCATTTTTTACCTACTCACCTAAATGAAGATTATTATTTTAGTTAAATTTTTCAAATAGAAATCAAGCAACAACACCAAGATAACCCGTCAATTATCCTATACAAACGCCTAATCAACCCACTATTGATTACATCAATACTGCATATAAAGCTTGCCTCACCTATTTGAGCGTTTAGAAAATTGCAAGTATGTGTATAATTAATATGAAGTTTTTAACTTTATTTCACATAGTAATGCTGGACTTAAACGTGATTCTTAAGGGAGTTATAAAATTAAATTTTCAAGAAAAATATTAATTTCACTAGCTTATCAAATTCAATGTCTATTGATTAGCGCTCTTTTTCTAGAGTCAAGCTATGCCTACCCAGCAAAAAGCTTTATTCAGTCCGGCAATATGGTAATTATGAATAGCGATGAAACCACTACATATACAATCACTCACCCTCTAGAAAAAATCGCGGATAATTCGCAAATCACCAAGTCAATTTCCACCAATGCGCAAGGTGCTGACACAAAAACCTACAGAATCAAGCCAGCCAACGCATCATCCAAAGTATACGTCCACAGTCAAATAAACCAGTTGAATATGAACACAATGAAATGGGAAAGCGAACTTAAGTCTATTGAGTTACTGAAATCAGGCTCGCACAACTCAATTTCAAACCCTAAACTTAGGTAATCTAGCCAAGTATAAAAGCTCAATAATCACATCGTTTAAATCACGACAATCTTGTCGAAAATTAAGCGGTATCATTCACAACTTCTCAACAAAACTTGCTATTAGCTTCGCCTAAGCTCAATCTAAAAAAATATAAAAACATTTAAATTCAAATAGATAGTTAAAAAATACAAGTAAATTAACAATAGTTAACCTAATCGGCATATTTTTTGCTTTTGTAAATATATATACTGCCCGCGTTATTCAAGACAGTCATTATTTACAAGACAGTGAAAGGTCATAAGATGAAATCTATTTTTAATTTTATATTTTCTAAAAATACTAAATCAACTTTTCAAAATTCAAGCTTTCAGAACTCAAGTTTCCACAATGCTGCTCATATCAGCCAAGCCAGCAAAATCAGTAAAAATGAGCCGCAATTAAGCATATTTGATAATGCACCTATTAACGACGGCTGCTACCAAGTAGCAGAAATTAGTTTTGATGAATTTAAAAGCTCCACAGTCAGAGTCGAGCGCAGAAAATTCCCACGTAAGCCTGGTGAAACTAGAAGTGCATATAGCACTAAGCAATAATACGCTTCATATCAAAATGTAAAAGTTGAGCATATGAACATAAAAGATTAACTTTTAAAAAAGCCACTTGTGAAAGTGGCTTTTTTGTTTGTAGCTCTAAGGCTAAAAATACATGTTAATGAACAACATAGTCATGCATAAAACTTGAACTGACAACTACTCTGCATCACCCAATCTTCAAACCTTCTTAAATCTTTAACTTACTTGAAATATTCTTTAGGTACATTACCTCTCACACACTATCTCCCATAGTAAGTGTCCTTAATACCGAGGCTATATTTCCCCAATTATAGCTTCGGTTTTTTTTGCCCATTTACTACTGAAAAACCTATCATTGTTACTGTAAATAATACCCACAGTATTGTTCACAAATCGCCAATAACATTAATTTACAATCATGGTTAATTTAAAAAACCAACTTGTCGCCAATAAAAAATCAACAAGTAAACTCTATATATTCATACACTTAATTAAAACTAAATTCGCCAATAATTAAGTGGCATATCTTTTGCTGATAGTTGTTTAAAGCTAAATTAAATTCAAACCAAGGACAGCAAAATGAAAGACCTCTTCGATTCATATTTTTATAAAATATCAAACTTACTCGGAAGGAACCAACCAATTCCTGCCGTTAAACATGATGTGGAAACAGAAACAGATGAAGACGTGGTGCATATGAGCTACAGCGACTACATAAAATTCATCAATGAGGAAGAGAGAAAAAAAGCCAGCCCACTGCAACCAGATATTTACTCAAGCTAAAAACTTACTATTATTTAGCTTCTTAGAGTTTCCATCAGAAGGTTCGTCTTCATTCGCGAATCAAAAACCGCTCCATTAGTGTCACCAACTCATCCACCAAACTTGAATGATTCAGCAATTCTGGACGTTGATTCGTCACTTGATGTACGATAGCCTTAATACTAATACCCACCATATAGGTCGCTAATTGTGGATCGGGTATATTTTTCATAAATGGAAGCAATGCATTTAACATCTGCTTAAGCATTTCACCTTGATCATCTTGAGTACAACGTTGTGATAATGGCAACTCTTCCGAAATGGCTTTATGCACTTCAGGTGCACTTTGATGCTCCTTCACCACCATTTCAACAATAACTGTCAGCGCCGCTCTTAGCGTTGGTTGATTGCTGATGTTCTGTAAAGCATGCTGTATATCTGCACGGATGGAGGCTACATGCCTGCGTTGCAACTCTGCAATCACAGCCTGCTTGTTAGGAAAAAATTGGTAGAGTGAGGCAATGTTAACGCCTGCACGCTCTGCAATCGCATTTGTATTCAAGCCGCCCCACCCAACCTCATTTAAAATGTAAGTAGAAGCTTGCATAATTGCATCTACTGTGGCGCGTGACCTCTCTTGAGATGGGCTTTTTCTCGGCTTTGTAGCGAGTTTGGCTTTAGCTATCATGTGTTTTAGAAATGTGAGTATTAAAAATTAAAGCAATAGCTTACTATTTTTACTCATTCAAATACAAGAGATTAAGCCGTAATGACACAAATTACTCAACAGAATTGGCCTGCCTTTCAAGCCCTTAATCGTCATCGCAGGGCGATTCGTAAATTTAATACCACCTCAATTGCTGATGAGGATATTCAAGAGTTACTGGTTGAAGCCATGCTCGCGCCTTCCAGTGGCAACCTACAACCATACCAACTAAATTGGATTCGTAGTACAGATATAAAAACTGAAATTGCAAAAGCTTGTCATGGTCAGCAAGCTGCGTCTACAGCCGCAGAAATCGTCGTTATCTCTGCAAGTGCAGCTATCGCAAAGCACACAGTAGCTGAACAACTTGCTTATGTTGAAGCATCTACCTCGCTTGAGTCAAAATCGAAGGCATACTACCGTAAGCAATTGGGGATGTTTAATAAAGTTCTGGGCATAGGAGCATCAGCAATCTGGATTCCACTTATCTATATTGCATCGCTTATTCGCCCAAGCTTATCTCTGCTGCCCATAGGAAGTATTGGTAGCCGAAATTGGGCTGCACGTAACGCCATATTTGCAGCACAAACCATCATGCTGGCTGCTGCATCAAAAGGTATAGACTCGTGCCCAATGGAAGGATTTTCCGCATCAAAAATCGTCAAGCTGCTGAATCTACCAAGAGGAACAGTTATTCCCATCGTCATCGCACTTGGCTATCGTGCCGCAGACGCTAGAATTGAAACGCAGTGGCGTCGGAAACTATCAGATGTCTTGGTTACACACTAACCACTGTTTAAGGGAACTGCATTTTTTATGGCAATGGTGGCTACTCTGAATAATTTTAAGTGGCAAGACTAGGCTGTAATACGCAACATCGACGTGGCAGTCATCATTAATCGTTGTTAGCATCATATTGAGAAAAAAGTGCAGTATTAAATATACGCACTTTCAAGATCGAGGGGCGATGGATTCGCGCTCGCCCTACTTTTTGCGGGGGGCTGCGCATCCGTCCTCAAAAGCAGGTACCCGTCGCGTCCAGCTAAGGTAAGGTAAGGTAAGCATTACTATGAAGATGCATTTTTTTGCTTATAGTAAAATATGGGGAAATTATCATTTTTAGCAATTGGATAAGCAGTAATGAGAGGTCATATATTCAGCAATAACACTAGAACATATTATTTAAAAAAAGATTAAATCAAGAATATAATTCATATAACTCAGTTATTTAGAATTAACAATAAAAATGATTCAACTTTCTCAACAAAGCTTCCTTTTACTAATCATAATTCCGCTACTAGTAGGATTGGCTACAAATGCATTGTGGGAAAATTTTTTTAGATCGATGTTATCTGCGATTGTAAGGAACACCCTGAGGATAGGAACTCTCGGAATATCAGCTTCGATTAATAGCGTATATGGTGATATTGCTCGAAAAAACACATTTAAGCCGATTATATTAATTCTATTTTTACTATCATTAGCATCAAGTGTATCGTTTGGGTGGCATTCGGAACAGTATTATAGAGTCACCAATCAAAATTTAAAGAACACTATTGAAACAAGATCAACAGTAGATTTTAATAAAAAAATTCATGAATTGGAATTAAAAATTCAACAAAATGAAGTGAAAATTGCTCAATTGGATCTGATACTTAGTATCACCTTGATGATGTACTTAATATTTAATTATGCAAGAAGCGTTTATATTATTAATGCAATACTGCATTTTGAACAATGTATTTCGATTTTAGAGAAATGCAGTACTGAAGAACAGAAAAAAATATTTATTTCTGAGTTTGCAAGTATAAGTAATAAAAAAGACTATCTTGCATTATTGGAAAAAATTTGGTCATATTCTGAAAATAACCAAATTACCATTCCTAAATTTAAGGCATTCTAAAGTTATTGAAATTAAGCTTGTTTTTTTGGATCAAAATAAAGAGATGTTCCAATAGCCCATCCTGGAATTTGAGAAATAGCTTCAGGGCAAAGTACTCTTACAAGCGGTATGGCATTATCAGGTTTCGATGGCTGGCGAATCGCAATATCAATACTTTTTTAAGGAACTCGGAGCGGTAGCTATAAAAGCTAGCTTTAGGGTACGTAAATCAACACCATCTTTCCATAGGGTATAAACAGCAATTAGGCGCGCTGGAGGTCCATCTAAGTCAACTGGAGAATACTAAACCGTTCAGACATACTTAAGCTTTATATGTACTTTTTCAGCTGTTCTATAGGGGTTAACTCGCTCCAATGTTGCGCCACAGATAGATTTTTCTCTTTTAGCTGAATACTTCTAAGTATTAACTCACCTCTCAGTTTATTATCTTCGTATTCAATTAGGTTGTCACGTAGTTCAATTTCATCGGGAAGTTTATGACCCCGCGCCTTCTCCTTCATCGGCTTTAGCATAAAACTTTACAGACCATCATCTAGAGTCTTTACCAAAATAAAGCGTTCCGCTAACTACAGACAAAAAAAGACCACTCGGGACAGAGTGGTCTTTTTTCACGATGGTCTCAAAGTCATTATTGACTGTGGCTTTAAGTAGTCTAGGGTGAGCTAGACAAAATCGTTGTTTGGTGGAGCTGGCGGGAATCGAACCCGCGTCCGCAAATCCTCCACAGACAGTTCTACATACTTAGCCTTGTTGTTTAATTTAACGTGCAACACACCAACAGACAAGCAGTTTGCACGCGAGCTACCTTAAGGTTAATGCGGTGCTAAGTAACCCAACACAACACGTATCCCGTGTATATGACACTACGTATGGGTTACCCCAATCCAACCCACGGGAGAGCTGGTGTAGCGTCCAGCAGAACTAAGCTGCTAGAGAGTAAGTTTCGTCGTTTGCGACTATACTTGTTTCAGCTGTATTTACGAGGTAATCTGAGCCTCGGTATGCCCTGCACTGCTTTGTAACCCACGTCGAAACCTGGTCAGCCCCAAATCAGTCTTACTACGACTAACAAAACCTAATTTAAGTTCTAATTTATTAAGTTCTGTCAGATACCGAATTATACGCGTATATGTTGCAATACGCACATTGGGTTTTGCAAACTAACTTATATAATATGGACTATGGGAAGTTTTTAAGTAAGAGCTAGTTCGTATAAAAGGAATTTTGCATGACCGATGCTGTTGATAATGACGAGCAAATTAAATATAAGGCGCTATTGGAGTCAACTAAAGCTATTCCTTGGAAGCTTGATTGGGCAACTAAGCAGTTTACTTATATTGGACCGCAGATTGAAGAGCTATTGGGTTGGACTCAAACAAGCTGGTTGCATGCTGGTGATTGGATAGACCGAATACATGCTGAAGATAGAGAGAAAACTGCGAACTTCTGTATATCACAATCTGAGGATGGCGCTGACCATGAAGCCGATTATCGTGCACTAAAAGCTGATGGAGGTTATGTGTGGGTGCGCGATGTAGTGCACGTCGTGAGAAAGAATGGGGTTACTACAGAGCTTGTAGGCTTTATATTTGACATTTCAGAACGAAAAATAATGGAAGATAAGCTGATTATCCTCAACAAAAAACTGGAACAACTCTCATTTCAAGATGGCTTAACCAGCATTGCAAATCGCCGATCATTTGACCAAACACTCACGACAGAATGGCAACACGCCCGTCGTAACCAGCAGCCTATCTCATTAATTATTGCGGATATTGATTGCTTCAAAACGTATAACGATTATTACGGGCATCTTCAGGGCGATGATTGCTTAGTCAAAGTGGCGCATGCGCTTTCTCAGGCCCCTATGCGGGTCACAGACCTTGTTGCCCGTTATGGCGGTGAGGAGTTTGTGATACTACTACCTAATACAACCGCCACAGCGGCGCTAGAAATAGCAGAGAGATGCCGCAACATTGTATTTACGCAGAAAATTGAGCATGCTATGTCGAGTGTTAGTAATGTGGTTACTGTGAGCGTTGGTGTGAGTACTATCACCCCTACGATGGATACAGAGCAGTCATTACTTTTTGCTAAGGCTGACAAAATGCTTTATCAAGCAAAGGAAAATGGGCGCAACTGCATTGAGTTTTGTTAAACTTAAAACATCGCGAGTTAGTGTCGTAATTTTTTCACCGCAGAACGTATTATCTATCTTCAAGCACTTCTAAAAACGCATCACCATATCGCTCAAGCTTGGCTTGCCCAACACCTGTGATTTGGCTCATTTCAGTAAGGCTGCCCGGTTTTTGGTTGAGTATTTCTAGCAGCGTGCTGTCGTGGAAGATCACATAGGGCGGTACGCCTTGTTCTTTGGCGAGTTCCATACGCTTGGCTTTGAGTGCGTGCCATAGTGGATCGTCGGCCACTTCTTCATAGCCTTCTTTGGCACGGCTGCCGCGCTCTGCCTTGCTGACTTTACGCGTGGCGACCACTTCTACATCTTGGCGTAACCACACCTCAGCTTCGCCTTTTAGTACAGGTTTTGCTGATTCGGCTAACTTCAAGCCACCGTATGCTTCTATATCGCTTTCCAAATAGCCGCCTGCGACTAACTGTCGATAAACACTGCTCCATTGTGATTGCGTTAAGCCTTTACCAATGCCGAATGTGCTTAGACTTTGATGATTGAACTGTTGAATTTTTGGTGTATTTTTGCCTAACAAAACATCGATTAAATGCACGACACCAAAGCGCTGCCCTGTACGATAAACGCATGAAAGCGCCATCCGCGAGGCTTGTGTGGCATCCCAAGTATCGACTGGGCTTAAACAGTTATCGCATTGCTCGCAATTTCCAGGGTGTGTTTCGCCGAAGTAGCGTAGCAAGGTTTGGTGGCGGCAGCTTGTGGATTCGCAAAAACCTAGTAACGCATCTAACTTTTGCCGTTCTACCGCTTTGCGTTCTTCTGGCGCATCGCCTGAATCTAACATTTTGCGCATACTGACTACATCGCCCAAGCCATAGGTCATCCAAGCGTTGGCTGGCAAACCGTCACGCCCTGCACGGCCAGTTTCTTGGTAGTAGCCTTCCATACTTTTGGGTAAATCTAAATGCGCCACAAAGCGAACATTGGGCTTATCTATGCCCATACCAAACGCCACGGTAGCGACCATAATCACGCCTTCTTCACGTAAGAATCGGCGCTGATTTTGGTTGCGCACACTAGCATCTAAACCTGCATGGTAAGGCAATGCGTCCCAACCGCGTGACTTTAACCACTCGGCGGTTTCTTCTACTTTTTTACGACTTAGGCAATAGATGATGCCAGCATCATTCGCATGTTCGCTATCTAAAAAAGCTTCTAATTGCTGACGCGCATTAGCTTTCTGTGTGACGCGGTATTTGATGTTTGGGCGATCGAAACTAGAAACAAACTGGCGCGCTTCTTCGAGCTTTAGCCTTTCAACAATCTCAGCACGCGTTGGCGCGTCAGCAGTTGCCGTCAGTGCAATACGTGGCACATGCGGAAAGCGCTCATGCAACACGGTGAGCTTGCGATATTCAGGACGGAAATCATGTCCCCATTGAGACACACAATGTGCTTCATCAATAGCAAAAAGCGCAATACCTGCGCCCTCTTCAATCTCGTCTAATAATGATAAAAAGCTGCTCATCAGCAAACGCTCTGGCGCCACATATACAATCTGCAAATGTCCACGCATCAATTGCGCGGTGATTTCACGCGCTTCATCTGCATCTTGACTGGAGTTCAAAAATGCCGCCCGCACACCAAGCTGCTTAAGCGCATCTACTTGGTCTTGCATTAAAGCAATGAGTGGCGACACCACGATGCCTACGCCCTCACGCAGTAAAGCTGGCAACTGATAACACAAAGACTTACCGCCGCCAGTCGGCATTAATACTAAGGCATCGCCACCAGACGTGACATGTTCGACAATGGCTTGTTGCTCATCGCGAAAAGTGGAATAGCCGAAAACGTCGTGTAGGGTTTGTAGTGCGGGGATATTTGACATGGGCGTTATTGTACACCGCGTAGGATTCACGTTAGCGGTCTATTCTGCCAATCTTAATCCAAAAAAAATTGGCGGGTAACTGTTACTCACCTTACTAATCTAGCGTCTTCAGGGAGTTGAGCGATTACGGTTTAAAAAATATCAATCGTAAGTGTTCTGTCACACATATACTTTCGATTCATCTATATATAATAGATAAGCCCTGACGCACACTTTATACGGGTAACCTCACATACGGTACAGCCCGAAGATTCTATTCTTAAAGGAGTTAACTACATTCCTAAAAGAGCAGCTTACGGTTAAACCCTTACTCCTCGTATAATACTGAACAGACAACTTATTGAATTTAAATGAAAACTATTGTTTACATACTAGCCGTTTTAATTGGCCTTGCATCAATAAATGCAAATGCTTTAACAAAAGCTGAGAGTAAAAAAAAGGGCAAAGTCAAATCCAAAAAAATAACTCAAGTAGACCCGGCATATGTCATTGGAATTGGTTATCCAACTATTACAATGGCAATCAATTCAGTTAAAGAGCGCAAAGATACTGTTTTAAAAGCCAATGCCAAACCCTTCGGTTGGCAAGAGCGAACTGGTCCTTGGTATGTTGTTAAAGAAGGTAAATATATTGAATGGGCATTTACCGAAGGTGGACATTATGCACACCCTAGCGTAGTTAAACGAATAATAGATGTAGGCTCAACAAATCACGTAAATGTGGATATGGTGTTTCGGTGTGAGGCTGCGAATATAGCCGATTGTTATAAATTATTAAGTGAGTTTAAAGAAGTTAATAAACTCATCTATAAAGTGTATGAAAAGAAATTTATCACAAGCTCGGATGGCGTGGCTGTATGGGAGGGAGTTGATAGCTTAGAATAAACCATCGACTTTAAAAATATAAGGAAGCCAATTGAAATAGCATGAACTCTTGAATGCTAGATGAATTCAATAAAACTATGGCGACTTTGTGTCACATATACATACCAACCCTTCCAGTATGTAGAAAATGACTTAACATGTGGGTTCACTTTGGGTCGATTCTCGCCCCACGACCTCTAAATTAGCTTGCCATAAAGCTGACTGTCAAAAGTAGAATCAAGATAATTTTACGAAATTTAATTACACGCAGCCTTATCGATAATTAGGCAATACACAAAAATCTACGAATACCCCAATTTACAGCTATTTCTTTGGAAATTACGCTTTCATATTCCAAACATGTGAGTTTGTATGCCATTGTCCATCTGAACTCTGTTCCAGCACACTCATGGTAATTCCACCAAAAGAGGATGACTCTGCGCCATTGGCGTGCCATTTAGAGACTTGGTAGATAACTTTGTCTGATCCGCCACATTCGACAATTTCTAAAGTGTGATTATGAACACCATTTGCTACAAAACCATTAAACAGTGCTTCTATTTCGCTGCGCCCTGCGAGCGTTGCTCCATTGCCTGGGGATAGCGTTGCATTTTCAGTATAAAGAACAGCTAACGCCTTTATGTTTCCACTATTTAACGCCTTATTCCATGCCATGTTAGCTAATTCAATGATTGATTTAATATCCATTTATTCTTTTCCAATTTACTAATAAACCACAATAGCAATGATGGTGTGACTCTATTGAGCCACACCATCTAAATTACAACACCGACATGATCACTTTTAAGTTAGCAATACTAACTGTTCGCAAAATTTAATTACAAGCTGTCTGACCTTCAACTTTATGCTGCTCTTCATCTAAAATCACTACACGGCGGTTAGGTGCTAAACATGAAATCAATTTTTTGCCTTTAACGCCTTTACAGTCAACCACTGCCTCTGACTCGCCTTTGCCGATTGCTTGTAGGCGACTTGCGTCAATGCCTTGTGAAACGATGTAATCTTTCACTTCATTAGCACGATGTTCTGAAAGTTTTTGATTGTAAGCTTCTGAACCAATAAGGTCTGTGTAGCCAGTTACCATCACCAGTTTAAACTCTGAATGCTCTTTAAGTTTAGCTACAACACCATCAAGAATTGGCTTAGCGCCATCTTGCAATTTAGATTTATCGAAACCAAATAGCTTTTCAGCTGAAATTGTAACTGTTTCGAATTTTGGCTTACATGGTTCAACAGCAGCTACAGGAGCTGGTGCAGGTGCTGCTTCAGCAACTGGTTCAGGTGCTGGAGCTGGTGCGGCTACTGGTTCAGCCTCTGCAACTACTGGCATAGGTGTTGGTGCACCAAAGCGGAAAATACCGCCTAAGCTTAACAAGGTATTACTGATTGTTTCACTATGGCTAACATTCGTACCATCTAAATTATTATCTAATCCACCTTTAGCGCGACTCCATTGCTGACGGAGATCAGCTTGCAAACCAAAAGTGTCACTTACTAAATACTGTGCACCTAAACCTACATTCGCCATCCAGCCAGTTTTAGTGTCATTCAAGTTATTGTTTGGTGCAGGAATAGAATAGCGAAGTTTATTACGCGCAACGCCACCACCGATTAAGACAAACGGACGAAACTTATCACGACTCAACATGTATAAAGCATCCAAACCCAATGTAGTCTGTTTGTATCGACCACTCGCGCCAGCGATGTCGTTTTCATTTGAGGTGTTATAACCTAAACCGCCTTGCAAATCCCAGCTTGGGCTTATTTCTTTACCGAACTTGATAAAAGCACCTCCGCCGTTACCAGCATTTAAATCCTTGTCGGTATCCATATAGCTAATACCAGGTAAAGCATACCAAGCACCGCGGTACATATCTTCTGCTGAAGCTGAAAGTGCAGTTAAACCTAATGCTGCTACGACTGCGATTTGAATAAGCTTATTGTTCATATTTATTGCCCCTAATTTAAAAAATTTAAATGACGTTTGCGTTTGAGCGCATGAGTAATTGGAGGCATGTTACATGCGCAAGCTTAAATACAATGTGCGGTAGCCAACATAGTGATTCATATTTTTTTAATCAGTATAAATAGGTCGCAAAACACTAGCGGAAATAAATAAAGCCTAGTCATTTCTGACTAGGCTTTATTTATCACCAAGCTCCAAATACTGATGAAAGCAGATTTACTGGGGGTTTGTCTGCTGTATACCTGCTAACAGCCATTTAGCATTTTCATCATGCAAATGCTTTTGTATGTGCCACACTTCATCTATATTTTCTGGCGTGCCGTTATTTTCACTAAGCTGCCCAGTAAAACGTACGCTAGCAACTGAGAACACGGCATCATCATTCACTTCTAATAGCTCAGCTTGAATGGCAATAACTTCAGTTTTTTGTACGGCATTGCCACGTTCCTGCATTTGCATGGTAATTTCGGCAAACACTTCTGGTGTGGTGTATTCGCGAATATCGTTGCTGTCTTTGTTGTCATTAGCAGCTTGCAAACGAATAAATGAAGCTTTTGCACTGCGAATAAAACTATCTACAGGAAAGTTTGCGGGGATATTGCTATTAACAGAACTAGCTGAACCAAAACCTGATGCTCCACTACGAGCCTGCGACTGCGAATCTTGTCTGTGATAAGCGGACTCACCAGCATATTGCATCACAGTTGAAGGATTAAAATTATTCACTGGTTGTGGTTTTTTGAATTTTGAAATCAAAAACATGACAACACCTGCGGCAAGCAGCGCCATTAAAATAGTGCTGAAACCACCGCCCATACCACCCATTCCACCTGAGAACATCGACATTAAACCAGCGCCTATGGCCAAGCCAGCTAATGGACCCATCCACTTATTGCCTGCTGGTTTAGTCGCTGGTGCGGCTTGCGCATCTTGTGTATTTTGCGCTTTACGCGGCTGTTGGCTTTGCATAGATCGCTGTTTGCCAAAACTACTGCCACCACCAAAACGCTTGGCCTCGGCTACCGTTGCTAATAAGCTCGTGGCCATGAGTGCAATCATTAAGAACGTTAAAAACTTTTTCATGGTTACCTTAAATTCAATTATTAAAAACAAATGTGTGCAGATCTAATCTAGCAGTTTTACTATGGGGTCTAATGTGGTGCTATCAAGTGCTGAATCTAAGCTATTTAAAAGTATGGTTGCCATATTGTGAAACTAAGCAACCTTGACTAGATGAAGCTTATTTATTATGCGCCCGCATGATTCTGCCTTTTTCACGTTCCCAGTCACGCTCTTTTTCAGTATCACGTTTATCGTGTTGTTTTTTACCTTTAGCTAGACCGATTTGTACTTTTACGCGACCTTTTGAAAAGTGCATATCAAGTGGCACTATGGTGTAACCAGCACGCTCTACTTTGGCGATTAACTTTAAAATTTCTTCACTATGTAACAATAACTTGCGTGTTCTAATCGCATCTGGGCGGATATGTGTAGACGCCGCACCTAGTGGTGTGACATGGCAACCGATAATGTAAATCTCGCCACGTTGAATAATGACATAGGCTTCTTTAATATTGACGCGATTTTCACGAATGGCTTTAACTTCCCAACCCTCTAAAACAACGCCCGCCTCGTACTTATCTTCAATAAAGTAGTCAAAAAAGGCTTTTTTATTTTGTGCAATGCTCATAAAACTAAATATTTCTTGTCGAATGACTTAAAATAACATTTTACTCTACTTCTGCACTAGTTAGCTTTCTGCACCAGTGTAAGATTTTGTTGCGTAGATTTAAATTATCGTAAAAGGAAACCATGGCGCAAGTTCAAAAATCAGTACTTATCAACCATTCTGCAAGCCGTATGTACGCGCTGGTAGATGATGTGACCAAGTATCCTGCGTTTTTGCCATGGTGCGGCGGCGTTGATTTAATCAAGCAAGATGAGTCATCAACTATTGCCACTTTGCATATTGCTTATCATGGCATACACCAAAAATTCACCACTGAAAACCATAAAACCTACCCTAGCGCGATGGATATTAAACTTAAAGACGGCCCATTCAAACAGCTTGAGGGCGTATGGCGTTTTATAGAGTTAAGTGAAGATGCTTGCAAAATAGAGTTTATGCTCAGCTATGAGTTTGCCAATAGCTTTTTAGAAAAAATCATCTCGCCAGTGTTTAGTCATATTGCCAATACCTTTGTCGATAGCTTTGTAACACGTGCAGATGTCGTGTATAAAACTAAATAATATAAAAATCAATCAACTAGAGTCAACGTATTAGAAATAATGGGAAATTAAATGACCGACAGTGAAATAATTGTAGAAGTCGCTTATGCGCTGCCTAAAGAGCAAATAATCGTACCAATTAAGGTAACTGATGGCATTACTGCCGAACAGGCCATTAAATCATCTGGAATCATGGCCAAGTACCCAGAAATTGATTTAGCTGTGAACAAAGTCGGCGTTTTTGGCAAACTGATCAAATTAGATGCACCACTGCGTCATTTAGACCGTGTGGAGATCTATCGCTCACTGATTGCCGACCCGAAAGAAGTGCGTAAACAACGCGTTGCCGATGGAAAGGTGATGAAAAAAGGCGGTGGAGATGCACCGCCTGAAGCTTGATAACGATGTTGTGAACTGTCAAACCTTTATTTAAATTAAGATCTTAATTTAAAAAGCTGAATCACTCGCAATACTTCTCGACATCTCTTTGCGCATCTGCTTTGCCTTGATCAATATCAGCGTCACCTAAATACTGCTTTTTACCATTTTCGTCGGTTTTTGAAATTCTACCGCCATTAGCATACGTCGCAAAGTTTTGTTTTGCCGCGGTACAGTTCGCTTGTTTAGTATCTAATTCAGCTTTCTTTTGCTCATCAACCTGCTTTTGTTTTTCAGCGTCTTGAGCGCGTTTTTGTGCGGCCTCTTCTTTGCTTGGCGGCGCCTTTTCGTCAGCTTTAGTTTTATCTGCACTCGCTTTATCTTTAGCAGAAGTTGCCGCTTTATCCCGATTAATTGCAGCGGTCACATCACCCTCAACCGGTGCTAATGGTGCTAAACCTGTAGGTTTTGCAATCTTTTTACCATACAAAGATTCTTGTTTCACATTAGAAGGTGGCGGCACATCGCTATAACGAACTGTGCCATTTTTATCTTTCCATTTATAGATTTCGGCCGAAGCTAAAGTCGGCAACAAAACAACACATAATAATAAAATACGCAATCTCATAGCCTGTCCTTTTGGGTAACCTTTAGCAGTTTAGCTTAGTACAATATTTGTACTACTCCATTAAAATAATAGTATTGCCAGTTATTCGTTCAAGCAAGCTTTATTTGCAGCTTGCGAGCTAAACTCAATTAGGTAAAAGAATATATTTTAATCATACTTAATATCTAGCTTCATATGGTGAACGTAAGCATCACCTCTATATGATCCCTCAACGTATTCTATGAGTTTTTTTTCACGTGAATATAGTCGCCGCTTTTGGAGTAAACATGGCGCGCTTTCTTCAAAACCAAACGTTTTGGTTTCAACTTCTGAACTTAACATGGCTTCCATTGACTGCTCTGCCCAGCTTAGCTTAATTTTACAAACATCTTGTAGAAAAGCATAAACGGAGCCTTTGGCATCCCAATCACTTAGTTTCGGCGCTATAGCTAAATCATACCAAGCGACTTCTCGGGTTATAGGTACTTCATCTGCTAGCCTCACGCGCACTAAGCGCAAAAATGATGCGTTAGAAGGTCGCTGAAAAATTGAGGCGATGGTTCTATCTGAGATAATTTCATGACTTTCAAGTCGACTTGAAGGCGTTTTTCCCATCTCTAACATTTCTTCAGTAAACCCTTTTAAGCGACCTGATGATTTGCTTGCGGCAAATGGCTTATTCACCGATGTTCCACCTCTACCATTAGCACTTAACAAGCCCGCTTGCCTAAGTTCATCATAACAACGTTTAATAGTGGTACGACTTAAATTAAGCGCATCAGCTAAATCTCTCTCTGATGGCAAACCCAGCCCATGAGAGATTTCTCCAGTATCTATCAAGTGTACGATGTGGCGAATCAACTGCTTGTAGTAAGGCTCTGATGTTTTATCATCAACAGTTATTCTGTCAATAATCTCTCGTGCTGTTAATTTTTGGCGCCTATCTTTCATAGCTATCATCAATTTTGTAAAATATTTCAAAATTCATAATACAAGCATTAACTGCGAATGAGTATGCCGCTAACAGTATTTAACAATTTAAGATTTTTTACAGTTAACACTCGCGCCTTTGGCCTTAAATCTGTATAATTTCGTTTTGGGTACAAGGATTTTCGCATGCGTTTACTGCAACAAGCTCTTACGTTTGATGACGTTTTATTAGTGCCAGCTTACTCTAATGTGCTGCCACGCGAGGTTTCACTCGCCACTCAACTCACTCGTAACATTCAATTAAATATCCCTCTTTTATCAGCGGCCATGGACACTGTGACCGAAGCGCCTTTGGCTATTGCATTAGCACAAGAAGGCGGCTTAGGCTTTATTCACAAAAATATGACTGCCATGAAACAAGCTGCACACGTTGCACGTGTTAAGCGTTTCGAATCTGGCGTTGTGAATGATCCGATTACGATTCAAAGCCACATGACAGTGCGTGATGTGCTTGAATTAAATCACTTGCATAAAATCTCAGGTATTCCAGTAGTGGATAATGGCAAAATCGTTGGCATAGTGACCAATCGTGATTTACGCTTTGAAACTAATCTGGATCAACCGATTAAAAACATCATGACACCAAGAAATAAACTGGTGACCGTGCGTGAAGGCGCACCTAAAGATGAAGTGATTCGTTTATTGCATCAACATCGCTTAGAGCGTGTTTTAGTGATTGATGCTGAAGATACGCTTAAAGGCTTGATTACTGTTAAAGATATACAAAAATCAACTGACCACCCGCTAGCATGTAAAGATGCTCAAGGTAGACTGCGCGTTGGTGCAGCTGTTGGTGTGGGCGAAGGTACTGAAGAGCGTGTTGCAGCTTTATCTGAAGCTGGTGTTGATGTGATTGTTGTAGATACTGCTCACGGACACTCTCAAGGCGTATTAGACCGCGTTACATGGGTTAAAAAACACTTCCCGCATATTGAAGTGATTGGTGGCAATATTGCTACAGCAAGTGCTGCATTAGCATTAGTTGATGCAGGCGCTGATGGCGTTAAAGTAGGTATCGGCCCGGGTTCAATCTGCACAACACGTATCGTAGCTGGTGTAGGTGTTCCACAAATCAGCGCTATCGCCAACGTAGCTAAAGCGCTTGAAAAATCAGGTGTACCATTTATTGCAGATGGCGGCATTCGTTTCTCTGGCGACATTTCAAAAGCCCTTGCAGCTGGCGCATATAGCGTGATGCTAGGCGGCATGTTTGCTGGTACTGAAGAAGCGCCAGGTGAAATTGAATTATTCCAAGGCCGTTCATATAAATCCTACCGCGGTATGGGTTCTATCGGCGCAATGCAAAAAGGTTCTAGCGACCGTTATTTCCAAGACACCAATAGCGGTGCTGATAAATTAGTACCAGAAGGCATTGAAGGCCGCGTACCTTACAAAGGTAGCTCACTTGCAGTGATTCATCAGCTAATGGGCGGTTTACGTGCCTCTATGGGCTATGTTGGTTGCGCAACAATTGATGAGATGCGCAATAAAGCTGAGTTTGTACAAATCACTTCTGCTGGTATGCGTGAATCTCACGTGCATGATGTGCAGATTACCAAAGAAGCACCTAACTACCGCGTTGACTAAACAACCTTGCATGAAATACGAGTGGTTTTTTAACCACTCGTATTTTTTTAACCTTCTCGATTAAACACACGCTATGCACTCAAAAATCCTCATTCTAGATTTCGGCTCTCAAGTCACTCAACTTATCGCACGTCGTGTGCGTGAAGCACATGTGTATTGCGAGATTCACTCATGCGAAGTATCAGACGAGTTTGTGCGAAACTTTGGCGCCGATGGCGTTATCCTTTCAGGTAGCCATGCCAGTGCTTACGAAGAAGAATCTGATAGCGCACCGCAAGCTGTATTCGAGCTTGGCGTGCCTGTGTTGGGCATTTGTTACGGCATGCAAACCATGGCGCAGCAACTAGGCGGCAAAGTAGAAGCTGGTCATAAACGTGAGTTTGGTTATGCGCAAGTGCGCGCACGCGGCCACTCTGCCCTATTCCGCGATATTCAAGATAGTACAAATGCTGAAGGTCATGGCTTTATTGACGTATGGATGAGCCACGGTGATAAAGTAACTGAAATACCTGCTGGTTTTAAAGTGATTGCTAGCAACGATACTACGCCAATTGCAGCAATGGCTGACGAGACGCGTAAATTCTACGCAGTACAATTTCACCCAGAAGTAACGCATACCAAGCAAGGTCAAGCCATGCTTAACCGCTTTGTGTTAGACATTTGTGGCGCTAAACCTGACTGGATTATGGGCGATTACATTGCCGAAGCTGTCGCTAAAATAAAAGCACAAGTCGGTGATGAAGAAGTGATTTTAGGCTTATCTGGCGGCGTTGATTCTAGCGTTGCAGCTGCTCTAATTCACCGCGCAATTGGCGATCAGTTGACTTGCGTATTCGTTGACCACGGTCTACTTCGTCTGAATGAAGGTGATTTGGTGATGGAGATGTTTGCAGGTCGCTTACACGTGAACGTGATTCGCGTAGACGCAACAGATCAATTCATGGGACATTTAGCTGGTGTGAGCGACCCAGAAGCTAAACGTAAAATTATTGGTCGTGAATTTGTAGAAGTATTTAAAAACGAAGCCGCTAAACTCAAAGCAGGCACTGGTGGACATAAAGGCGCTACCTTCTTAGCACAAGGTACGATTTACCCTGACGTAATTGAATCTGGTGGCGCAAAATCTAAAAAAGCCGTCACAATTAAAAGTCACCACAACGTAGGTGGCTTACCAGAGCAATTAGGCTTAAAACTACTAGAACCGCTACGTGATTTATTTAAAGATGAAGTGCGTGAACTTGGTGTGGCACTTGGCTTACCGGCTGACATGGTGTATCGCCACCCGTTCCCAGGACCAGGTTTAGGCGTACGTATTTTAGGTGAAATCAAAAAAGACTTTGCTGATTTACTCCGCCGTGCTGACGCGATTTTTATCGAAGAGCTACGCAATACTAAAGATGAAGCTACAGGCAAGACTTGGTATGAATTGACCAGTCAGGCTTTTACTGTATTCTTGCCAGTAAAATCTGTAGGCGTCATGGGTGATGGCCGTACTTATGATTATGTGGTGGCTTTGCGTGCTGTTGTGACTAGCGACTTTATGACGGCACATTGGGCAGAATTGCCCTACTCACTTTTAGGCCGCGTTTCAAACCGTATCATCAATGAGGTACGTGGTATCAACCGCGTAGTGTATGACGTTTCTGGCAAACCACCAGCGACGATTGAATGGGAATAATGTGAGTCGCGGCTTTGTCAAAGAAGACGATGTAGAAAGAGCTGGCACCGACTTACCTGAACGTCGGGTAAGTGAGTTTCCAAACTATGTCACTCCATTTGGCTTAGCACAGTTGCAAACTCAAGCCACGGCTTTAGAACAGCAGCAACAAGCGCTGTTACCAAGTAAAGACGACCCTGCCACACAACAAACCTTGGCGCCTTTAAGACGAGATTTACGTTACTTAGAAACACGCTTGGAAAATGTAATTTTAATCGACCCAACTACGCAACCTAAAGATATGGTTTTATTTGGCGCTACAGTCAATGTTGAAGATGAAGAAGGTAATCCACATCAATTCACTATAGTAGGTGAAGATGAAGCAGACATCGCATTAAATAAGGTCAGCTGGGTTTCGCCGATTGCAAAGGCATTAATTGGGCACAAAGTTGGTGAGACTGTGAGTTGGCAACGCCCTGCTGGCAATTTAAATCTAGAGATTTTGGCCATTAATTACTAAATCTCTCTAAAGAAAGAATATTAAATGAACGTGAATACTGCGATTGAAACACGTCGCTCAGTCAAGAGTTTTGACCCGCACCATAAAATGACGCAAGCTGAAATTGATCAGTTAATGTCTTTAGCCATGCTGTCACCTACAGCGTTTAACATTCAAAACTGGCGCTTTGTATTGGTCACAGATGCTGTATTGCGCCATCAAATACGTTCAGTGAGTTGGAACCAAGCACAAGTTGAAGAGGCTTCATTACTGATTGTACTCACTGCGGATTTAAAAGCGTGGGAAAAGCAACCTGAGCGTTACTGGAAAAACGCGCCTAAAGCAGCTTCTGATATTCTAGTACCTATGATTGGTCATTATTACGCAAATAATGACCAACTTCAGCGAGATGAAGGCATGCGCTCTTGCGGCATGGCTGCGATGACGATTATGTTAGCGGCAAAAGAAATGGGTTATGACACCTGCCCTATGGATGGTTTTGACTTTGATGCTGTAGGTAAATTACTTAACTTACCTACCGACCACACACCAGCAATGTTTGTGGTTGTTGGTAAAGCGTTAAAAGAAGCGCAGCCACGCAGCGGTCAACTGGCCATGAATGAAGTCGTGATTAGCAATACATTTTAGTTTAGAAAAATTAGTTTTAAAAAACTACACTTTTAAGAAATACACTTAAGGATTTAACCGTGTTAATTAGCAACAATATTACCGTGCAATTTGGCGCAAAGCCGCTCTTTGAAAACGTTTCAGTTAAATTTGGCGACAACAACCGCTATGGCTTAATTGGTGCTAACGGTTGCGGAAAATCAACCTACATGAAAGTACTGGCTGGCGTTTTAACACCTAGCGCTGGCAATATTTCAATTGATAGCCATGAGCGCATGGCGTTTTTGAAACAAGACCAATTTGCTTACGAAGATCAGCGCGTACTCGATGTCGTGATGATGGGACATGAGCAAATGTGGAATGCCAATGTAGAAAAAAATGCTATCTACGCAAACCTAGAAGCCACTGAAGAAGATTACATGCGTGCGGCTGAGTTAGAAGGCGTATTTGCCGAATATGATGGCTACACGGCTGAAGCTCGTGCTGGTGAATTGTTAATGGGCGTAGGTATACCTATTGAACAGCACAATGGATTAATGAGCTCCGTTGCACCAGGTTGGAAGCTGCGTGTATTGCTTGTACAAGCACTATTCTCTAACCCAGATATCTTGTTACTAGATGAGCCAACTAACAACTTGGACATTAATACGATTCGCTGGTTAGAAGATGTACTGAATAATCGTGACTGCACCATGGTCATTATTTCGCATGATCGTCACTTCTTAAATCAAGTGTGTACACATACTTGCGACATGGACTACGGCAAAATCTCTATGTATCCAGGCAATTATGATGATTACATGGAAGCCAGTACCGCTGCTCGCGCGCAAGCAGCTAAAGATAATGATAAAGCCAAACAAATGGTGGCTGATTTACAAGATTTCGTACGCCGTTTCTCTGCCAACGCCTCTAAAGCCAAGCAAGCGACCAGCCGCGCCAAGAAAATCGATAAGATTAAAATTGAAGAGTTTAAACCGTCAAGCCGTCAATATCCGTTTATTCGCTTTGAATACGATGAGCGTGAAAAACTTTATCGCAATGCAGTTGAGTTGAAGAAACTCAGCCACGGCTTTGATAAACCACTGTTTAACGATGTGGATATGATGTTTGAAGCGGGCGAAAAAGTAGCCATTATTGGCGAAAATGGTATTGGTAAAACAACCTTCTTGCGTTGCCTAGCAGGTGATCTACAGCCTAAATTTGGTGAAGTGAAATGGGCAGAAAAAGCGAATATCGGCTACTTTGCACAAGATCACGAATACGAATTTGAAGATGGCGAAGACTTATTTGAGTGGATGACTAAATTCAGACAAACTGGCGATGATGACCAAGTGGTTCGCAGCATGTTAGGCCGTCTGCTATTTGGTGGCGATGACACTAAAAAATCAGTTAAAGTATTATCTGGTGGTGAAAAAGGTCGTATGCTCTACGGCAAAATGATGCTGGCTAGAACCAACGTCATGCTGATGGATGAGCCGACAAACCACATGGACATGGAATCAATCGAAGCGCTCAACACGGCTTTGGATAAATACAAAGGTACCCTATTCTTTGTCAGCCATGACCGTGAATTTGTCAGTTCAATCGCTACTCGCATCATTGAAATTAAAGCGGATGGCATTGTAGACTTCACTGGTAATTACGAAGATTACTTAGCGAGCCAAGGCGTAGAATAAAATGCCCAAAGGCTTGATCACAACGCTCTGGGTAATCTGGCTCGTTGTGATTTGGTTTTTATCTTTTGTCGCTCATGCTCTCGCATTTAAAGACGGTGGTATTGAATGGCTAGCCATATTGCTAGGAGTTTTCTGGCTAATTTACTTGGCCGATTTGTGGCTTGAGCAATCGCGTATTAGCGATACCGCTTGGGCCATGCTACTCGGTTATGCCATTGGCTGTATACGTATGCTAGACATGATTCCAAATCAACAGGAGTACGCACACTGGCTTCGCTTCATTCCTAAAAGCATTATTGGGGTAGTAGCGCTCGCTTTTATTTTAATATTTGTTGGCGTTTTACCCTTAGTCGCTAAAAATATCATTGAGTCTCACAAAGCTAAAAATCGCGTTTTAGGACGTGATGTTTAAGCAAGACTTAGGCAAAAGTAGATGTGTTCATAACGCATTAAATTCACTCAACTAATAACCTTATAGACTTAAGGCTATTTGACCTGCATCAATACAAATATTGTCCTTGAGGCGCATATTAACCACTAGAAGCTAATCAATATAGCTTTGTTAATTTCAGCCGAAAGGGTATTCATCATGCAATTGCTTATTAATCTTTTTTCTACCGACTATGGCTTGCAAAGCCTAGCTGTTATTGTGTTTATTCTAGGAATGTTTGTTTGGTTTGGCTTATATTTCAAACGCCATATTGATGAAGATTCGAAAAAAGCTGGTGAAAAATAGTGCGTAGATTCAATTATTACTTTATGAAGCCATGACTGATGGCTTCGAATTGCTTGCTTTTATTAAGCATAAAATCAAACTATCCTGTCTGACCTCTTACTCATTTAGCATGTAATTCAATGTTTAAAACAATCTTGCTTTAGTTATGGTAAAAATTCATAAAAAACTAAAGCATTTCTCCCCCGTAAAAATTAGTCTACTTTTGACGAATAGTCACACACAGTCATGGTTGTTTGCACCGTCAATTTATGACTATTTGTCATTAAAATTTGATTAAACAAGTCATATACCAATCGTTACCAACCAATTAATAAGAATTTAGCTTACCAGCTCACCGTTAAATTTAATTATCAAGCCACTGATTTTATAGACTAATTTAACTTTTATTATAAAAATATTATATTTTAGTGAAAAAACATTTTGCAACATGTTCGATAATGTGCGATTATGTTTACAAATAAAACAAAGCGCAAATTTATCATTACGTGTTTAATAGCAAAATATTTAACAAATCGTATTGATTAATCACATTAAAGGCTTAAGGAGTTGGTAATGAAAGATCATTTAGCAGAACGCAGATTAGAAATGATTACGGCCGTATTGCATGCACGTGGCGAGTGTCGCACGAGGCAACTGGCTGAGCAATTTAATCTATCTGAAATGACGCTGCGTCGTGATTTCCATACTTTGGAAAAACGCGGCTTATTAAGACGCGTACATGGCGGTGCAGTTTTGCTCAATAGCGATGTTAATTACTCCCAACGTCTTGAGTATGAGCAAATTCAGAAACAGGCAATTGGCAGAATGGCGACTACTTTGCTTAAAAGTGGGCAAACAATCTACATTGACGCAGGTACAACAACGCTAGAAATGGCACGTGCAATCAGACAAGGTTTGCCAAACGTCACACATCTACAAATTGTGACGCACGGCCTGACAATTGCCTCCGAGTTAGCGGGACAAACACCGTATAACGTGCAGTTGATTGGTGGTGATGTTTATCAAAATGCGCTGAGTACCGTTGGCCCAGTAGCATTGGCACAAATCAACAACCTGCATATTGACACTTTTTTCATGGGATCTGTTGGAGTTAGTCAGGCCCAAGGCTGGGGTAACTCAAACCATGTGGAAGCCGTGGTTAAGCGCGCTGTGATTGAACATAGCAAGCAAGTATGCGCATTAGTCGACAGCTCTAAATGGGCACAGGAGTCTTATGCGCCGATTGTCAGCTTGGGTGCAGTTTCAAAATGGATTGTTAATCATGGCTTAAATCAAGAGGCCATCGATGCGGCAAAAGCAGCAAAAATTACCATGATGTTTGCAAGTGGCACTTAAGCATTATTCATTATAAAAGTAGCGCAAATAACTTTTCGCTAATGCAATAAACTAGGAGAGACCGTGATGATTCAGTTGGGTATTCAGAGCATTCAGTTACGTGGGCAGGCAAGCAACAAATCAGAGGCAATTAAATTAGTTGCAAGCTTATTAGTTGCAAATGGCAATATGCAAGCCGCCTACTCAGACAGCATGTTGCAGCGCGAAAAGATAGCAAATACTTATCTGGGTAATGGCATCGCAATTCCACATGGCCTACCAAAAGATAGAGAGTTAATTTTACAAACGGGTATTGCCGTTGCGCAGTTTCCTGAAGGCGTAGAGTGGAATAGCGGAGAAATCGTCTACCTAGTGGTGGGCATCGCCGCACGGTCTGATGAACATATTGAGTTACTGGCAAATTTAACGGACGTTTTAGATGATGCAGCGACTATTCAACGTCTGACAAAAACCACTCATGCGATAGACATCATTGATTGCCTTACTAAATCGCGCGATAGCAAAATGCAAGCAAACGAATCTCATACAAATAACAACGTGCATGTTGATGACTTTGAAAAATCTATTGATGTGGAATTAAATAGTGATGGCGGCCTGCACGCCCGTCCTGCTACGGCATTTGTGGAAATTGCTAAGCAGTTCCAATCAGAAGTGCGCGTGCGTCATGGCAGCAAAATTGCCAATGGAAAAAGCTTAGTTTCTTTGTTGAAGCTAGGTGCTAATAAGCGCGTGACTATTCGCATTATGGTGAGTGGTCACGATGAAGATTCTGCACTAAAAGCCTTAGCTGATGCGGTGAGATTAGGCCTAGAAGATGAGGCCGAGTCTGGACATGCCCCAGTCTACGCTTCACAAGTAGCATTGAATTTTTCAACCCCACCAATCGCAGGTATTGCGGGTTCAATTGGTATTGCGATTGGACCAATTTGTCATTTTCGTCATGAGAAAATTGTTGTGGCAGTGACTGCACAATCTCCAGATATAGAGGAGTCTCGCTTAAATCACGCCATTGCATCAGCAAAAGTACAACTACAAAATCTTCATGATGAAGTAAAAGAGCGCAGTGGCGCAGCACATGCTGCAATTTTTCTAGCTCACATAGAGTTTCTATCAGACCCTGATTTATTAGAAGCTGCAGTTTGCAATATTAAGCTTGGGCATAGCGCCGGCTGGGCTTGGCGCGATAGCTACAGCAAACGCGCATCTGAGGTAGCTAGTCTAGAGGATGCTTTATTAAAAGAGCGCGCCAATGATATTTCAGATATCGGACGTCGAGTATTACGCTTACTGGCAGATGCTTTAGAAGAAGCACCAACTGCCATGACAGAACCTGCAATATTAGTCGCGGAAGATTTATCTCCTTCTGACACCGCGAAACTTGATCCAAAAATGGTACTTGGCATTTGTACAGCTGCTGGCGGGCCAACTTCACACACGGCTATTATTGCACGTTCGCTTGATATTCCAGCCATTGTTGGTGCAGGCCCAGCTGTACTTAACTATCAAGATGGTGTCATTGGTATTTTAGATGGCCATACAGGTAATTTATATTTAAACCCAAGTGAAGGTGACCTTGTGATTGCGCGCAACGCACAACAAGATCAGCAAGATCAACGCATGGCTGAAAACCTTGCTTGTTATGAGCCAGCCATGACGACTGATGGTCACCGTGTGGAAGTGGTCGCCAATATTGGCGCTGCAGCCGAAGCAGAACAAGCCGTTAATGCTGGATCAGAAGGTGTTGGCTTGTTGCGTACTGAGTTTCTATTTTTACAGCGCTCGGAACCGCCAAGTGAAGAAGAACAATACAAATCTTATTGTGAGATGACTAAAGCATTAAATGGCTTGCCGCTTATTATTAGAACGCTTGATATCGGTGGCGATAAAGAAGTGCCCTATCTGTCACTGCCTAGTGAGCAAAATCCATTTTTAGGTGTGCGTGGTATTCGTTTATGTTTAGCCAGACCAGATTTATTTAAACCGCAATTGCGTGCTATTTACCGTGCTGGTATGACAGGACCAGTCAAAATTATGTTTCCTATGATTGCCACCGTTGAAGAGCTGCTAGCAGCCAAAGCTATTGCAGAAGAAATACGTAAAGAGATGAATGCCAACCCAATTGAAATCGGCATCATGATAGAAGTGCCATCCGCAGTGCTGATGGCACCAGAACTAGCTCGTCATGCCGACTTTTTCTCAGTGGGCACGAATGACCTCACGCAATATGTACTAGCGATGGATAGGCTGCATCCTAGTTTATCTCGTCAAGCTGATGCATTACACCCAGCGGTACTACGCATGATAGATCTCACAGTAAAAGCCGCCAAATCAGCGGGTATTTGGGTAGGCGTTTGCGGCGGGATTGCGGGCGACCCAAAAGGTGCAGCTATTTTAACTGGGCTAGGCGTGACTGAACTCAGTATGAGCATTCCTAGCGTGGCTGCAGTAAAAGCCAAAGTAAGAAAGATGTCATATACCGAAAGTGTTGCTTTAGCCAAACGAGCGCTGGCTTGTTCTACAGCGGCAGAAGTTCGCGCACTTTAATCAGTTTGCACTGAATATTACTTACAGAATACATGGAGAACAAAATGGTGCAATTAAGCAATATCGCAACAATTACTTTGAACCCTGCGATTGATAAAAGTGTAGCAATTCCAAACTTCACTGCAGGAGAAGTGAATCGCGTGAATTGGGAGCAATCTGACCCAGGTGGAAAAGGCGTTAATGTCGCCTCCTTTTTAGCAGATTTAGGTTTTAACACGTCTGTGACAGGCTTTATTGGAATAGAAAACGCCTCAATTTTTGAGAAACTTTTTCATCAAAAGAACATGGCAGATAGCTTTGTTCGCATTCCTGGCAAAACTAGAGTCAACGTTAAGATTATCGATGAACTGCAAAAAACCATCACCGATATTAACTATCCAGGACCAGCGCCAACTGAGCAAGATATCACTGATTTAAAAAAGAAAATTCACAATCTAGTGTTTGATCATGATTGGTTTGTGTTGTCAGGCAGCCTTCCAAATGGCGTTCCTACAGAATTTTACAGCGCAGTGCTTAAATATTTAAAAGCAGCTGGCAAGTACGTAGTGCTTGATACAAGTGGTGATGCTCTGCGTGATGCGCTTGGTGAAGCTCCATATGCCATCAAGCCAAATATTGCTGAGCTTGAAGAGTTACTTGGCAGAAGTTTAACTAGCGAACAAGAAGTTGTAGAGGCAGCAAAAAGTTTAGTGAATCAAGGTATTGAGTATGTGATTGTTTCAATGGGTAAGCAAGGTGCCCTGTTTGTGAGTGGCACAGAATCTGTAATAGCGGTGCCACCGCCAATTGACGTAAAAAGTACGGTTGGTGCGGGTGATGCAATGGTTGCTGGATTTATAGCGGCCAAAATAAGGGGATTTTCACTAGAAAATTGTGCCAGATTATCTACTGCCACTGCGATGGGTGCTTTAACCCAGCTCGGTCCTAAACTGGCAGAAACTCAAGTGCTCGAATCCTATATGCAACAAATCAGTGTGCGGAAAATAGTCGGTTAGAACTATCCCGCTTTTTTAATGTTCAATGGAGAAGCAAAATGGCTAATATTATCGCGGTAACAGCATGCCCCACAGGCATTGCGCATACCTACATGGCAGCAGAAGCATTAAAGAAAACCGCAATTGCTATGGGACACAGCATAAGAGTTGAGACACGTGGTGCAACTGGCGGTCAAAATACCTTAAGCGACGAGGAGATTAGGACTGCGCAAGTCGTGATTATTGCGTCAGATGTGCATCTTGAAATGAGCCGATTCGCAGGTAAAGCAATATATGCAATCAACACGAGTGATGCGATTAGAGATACCGAACAAGTATTAGAAGCTGCGCTTGAGTTAATTAAAACTCAAGCTGTGCAAACGGATACTGAAGCGACGATACTTGAAGTTGAGAGCAACTCAGCAACTCGTAAAAAAATTGTAGCCATCACAGCCTGCCCCACTGGTATAGCGCACACTTTCATGGCTGCAGAGGCTTTGAAGAAATGGGCAAAAGCGAACAACTGCGATATTCGCGTTGAAACACAAGGCTCTGTTGGCGCTAAAAATCAATTAACGGATGAAGAGATTGCTGAAGCCGATGTCGTGGTGATTGGTGCAGACACCCATGTTGATACTGCTCGTTTTGCAGGTAAATCACTTTATAAAACTTCAGTTGGTCGTGCATTAAAAGAAACCGAAAAAGTTATGCAGGAAGCTTTTTCTGCACCTAAACAAACAACACAAACTACAGCAGCTGCTCCTCCCAAAAACGCACAAAAAGCTAGCGGTGTTTATAAACACTTATTAACTGGCGTTTCTTATATGCTGCCCTTGGTTGTGGCTGGCGGCTTGATTATTGCACTCTCATTTGTTTTTGGTATAGAAGCATTTAAAGAAAAAGGCACTTTAGCCGCAGCCTTAATGAGTATTGGTGGCGGCGCAGCATTCGCGCTGATGATTCCAGTGCTTGCGGGTTTCATTGCATACTCAATTGCAGATCGTCCAGGCTTGGCACCAGGTTTGATTGGCGGCATGTTAGCTAGTCAGTTGCAAGCAGGTTTTTTAGGTGGAATTCTAGCGGGCTTTTTTGCAGGTTATGTAGCGCTTTGGATGCGTGACAACATCAAACTACCAGTGCATTTTGAAGGGCTAAAACCTGTATTAATCATCCCGCTGTTATCAACGTTACTGGTTGGTTTGTTCATGATTTATGTAGTGGGTGAACCAGCAAAAGCGATTATGGATGGTCTTACTAGTTTTCTGAAAAATATTGGTTCTGCAAACGCGGTATTACTCGGCCTTTTATTAGGTGGCATGATGGCAATCGACATGGGTGGCCCAGTCAATAAAGCGGCGTACACTTTTGGTGTTGGTCTACTTGCCAGTAACACCTTCTTGCCGATGGCAGCTGTAATGGCTGCGGGCATGGTACCTCCCCTAGCGCTTGGTTTAGCTACTTTTGTAGCTAAGAATCGCTTTACACCAGATGAACAGATTGCTGGAAAAGCATCTGCTGTATTAGGCCTATCGTTCATTACCGAAGGCGCAATTCCATTTGCTGCAAACGATCCATTACGCGTCATCCCATCATGCGTTGCTGGGGCGGCATTAACCGGTGCTATGTCTATGTATTTTGGCTGTGAACTACATGCACCTCACGGCGGAATTTTTGTTCTCGCCATTCCTAACGCAGTCAGCCCATTGTTAGCGTATATCGCCGCTATAGTCTCGGGCACATTGCTGACAACTGTATTACTCGTTCTATTTAAGAAGCCTATTTCTCAAGTTACTGTCGCTTAAAACTTGAATGAAAAACACTTCAATGTTTAAAACTAAATAAACAGGAATTAACATCATGATTAAATATTTTTTCAGCTGCATAGCAGCTGTAGGGCTAGTGCTTGCCTCAAATAACGTAATGGCACTGGATATTTCACCTTACATTCGTGCTCAAGGTGGCGTCAATATTGAAGGGGGCTCTTCAGCTTGCTTTAAACTAGCCGGCGCAGCAGCTAAGTATCGTATGGGTAACGAATGTGAAATTTACGGTGAGTTAATGCTGGGTCAAGAGCTCAATAAATTCTCAGATAGCTCAGCAGTCAATGCGCATGTCATGCTCGCTGGATACCAACCGTTAACAAGCAAAAAAATGCTTGATGACTCCAGTAGCGACTTCCGATTTGCTCAAGCTTATTTGAGCTGGGACAAAATATCATTATTAAATGGCGGTAATTTATGGGCAGGTCGCCGCTACTACAAACGTGAGGATGTTCATATCACTGATTTCTTCTACTGGAACCCACAAGGTCTTGGCGCTGGTATTGAAGACGTCAATGTCGGTAAACTTAAACTTAGTTATGCATTGTTTCGCGAAGATAATCAAGATCAAAAAACTCTAACCACACGTCATGACTTTCAGCTGCGAGGTCTTGATGTTAACCCTGACGGCCAATTGGAGTTTGGACTAAGTATCATACCTAAAAGCAATCACACAAAAACAGGCGATGCAGGATGGGCTGTGACTGTGCAGCACAGGCAAAACAATATTATGGGCGATGGTAGCAATAAGCTGGCTTTGCAATATGGCGTTGGCCCAGGCATTGGTTTAGGTGGTACTGGTTCGATTGATAACAGCTCTGATGTAAGACGTTTTCGTATAGTTGACGGCTTGTATGCGCAGATTACCCCTAAGCTGGGTGGTCAACTGACTGCAGTTTATCAAAAAGACACTTCTAATACCGGTGACCAAACTTGGACATCGATAGGTGGTCGTGTAAGTTATGGCGTGACCGAGCATTTTAAGATGCAAGCAGAATTAGGTCAGGATTGGGTTTCACCTTCAGGTGCAGACACACGCAGATTAACCAAGCTCACAATTGCCCCATCATGGGCAATTGCAAGTAACTTCTGGTCGCGTCCTGAACTACGATTTTTCTATACCTATGCGCAATGGAATGATGCCGCAAGTATTGCAGCAATTGGCTCTACCGATGCGGCTGTCGCCTCTTTAGCGCCCACCAGTGTTTTTGGCGGCGCCAATCACGGCGGCACAATAGGTTTGCAATTTGAGGGTTGGTGGTAGCGTGAAATTAAGTTAGAAAATATCTCGACTAAAAAGGCCTACGACATGGAAAAACAAACATTCTCACAATTTTTGCTAGACGAACAGCGGCTACGCGGCATTCATGATGACGAATTTGTGTTGCTATTGAATGACATTGCTACCGCTTGCAAATCAATATCCAGAGCAGTATGCAAAGGCGCTTTAAACGGCGTGATGGGTAGCCTTGAATCTGAAAATATTCAAGGTGAAACGCAAAAGCAGCTTGATGTGATTACTAACGATATTTTTATTGAAGTGAATCAAGTGGCTGGATATTACGCTGGAATGGCCTCAGAAGAGATGGACGCGCCTTATGAAATTCCAGTCAACCTTCGTAAAAGTGGCAAATACCTGCTGTTATTTGATCCACTCGATGGCTCTTCTAACGTCAATGTGAATATTTCGGTAGGAACAATTTTCTCTATCTTACGTTGCCCAGAGGGCGTAGAGAATCCTAAAATAAAAGATTATCTGCAGTCGGGCATCACGCAAGTATGCTCGGGGTATGCGCTTTACGGTTCTTCAACGATGCTTGTAATTACGACGGGCTTCGGCGTGAATGGCTTTACGCTAGATAACGATGTGGGTGAGTTTTATCTGACACACCTCAATATGCGTGTTCCTGAAGATACGCATGAATTTGCAATCAATATGTCGAACCAAAAATCATGGGAAGCGCCAGTTAAAAATTATATTGAAGACTGCTTAAAGGGGGTGGATGGTCCACGAGGCAAGCAATTCAATATGCGTTGGGTTGCCTCTATGGTGGCCGAAGTGCATCGCATTTTGATACGAGGCGGTATTTTCATGTATCCAGTAGATAGCAAGCTAAAAGATAAAGGCGGGAAATTGCGCTTAATGTATGAAGCCAATCCGATGAGCTTTATTGTTGAACAGGCTGGCGGACTGTCTTCTAGCGGGCGTCAGAGAATTGTGAATATTAAGCCTAGCGCACTTCATCAGAGAGTTCCCGTCATTATGGGGTCAAAAAATGAAGTAGAAAAGATGTGTAGCTACTATTAAGAACAATCAGCTAAGCTGGCTCAAAATCGGCCTTCAGATTTTGACTTATAGCGGCATATATGACACTATCTATGCATAAATTTTTAGTAAAAATTTTACTAAATCGTAATATTCCAACGATAGAATATTACCGTTCTTAATTCAACTACCACTTCTAGCTTGATGATAATTGCTTAATCGTTCGGTAGTTGATTTAAATAAATCATGTGAAAATTTCAGAATGGATTTGTCATAATCAAGCTAAGTTTCCGTACAATAGCGTATATCAGTCAGACATACTCTAAGACTTTAATTTTGGTCGCCGCAAAATGCCCAAAAACGTAATTAGCAAGCAAGTCCCAATGTTAGAACATTTCAATACCATTATTATCGGCTCTGGTCCTAGCGGCTTATCTGCGGCCGTGCGTGCTACTGAGCAGAAACTATCCTACTTACTGCTCGAAGCCGAGCAAGAGCCAGCCAGTACCATCCGCAGTTATCTTCGTGGCAAACTCGTCATGTCTGAGCCGCGCGCCCTGCCTATTCGCAGCCCCCTACCTTTTACCGCCTCCTTACGCGAAAGTGTGCTTGATACTTGGGAAAAGACGATAATTGATTACAACTTGAATATTCGTTACGGATCCAAAGTGGTAGGGATACACCGTCGTGAAAAATGGTTGGAAGTAGAGCTCGCTGATGGCAGCCAAATCACCGCAGATCATGTGGTGCTGGCCATTGGCGTTCAAGGTAATTTACGTCAGTTAGAAATTCCTGGTGGCGATGTGCCACAAGTGCAATATCAACTAGATGATCCGCAAGCTTATCAGGATGAAACCATTGTAGTTATTGGTGGTGGTGATAGTGGCGTGGAAAATGCGCTAGCGCTGACTGGGCGCAATCAGATTATTATTCTCAACCGTGCTGACGACTTTAGTAATTGTAAGGAAAGTAACCTTAGTCAACTGACAGAAGCGCGAAAAAGAGGCGCATTAGATTGGTTACTAGAAACCAGACCGCAAGCAATTGAAGTCAATACTAAAGGTGAGTTTCCTATCACCGTAGTTGCTAATACGCCAAACGGTATTGAGCGCATTCCATGTCACCGCGTTATTGCTCGACTTGGCGCCCTACCCTCACGACCGCTACTTGAAGGCTTTGGTGTAGGCTTCCCCACAGATGATCTTGCGGCGTTACCGTTATTATCATCACATTATGAATCCAGCGTGCCTGGACTTTATATCATCGGCGCGCTGGCTGGCTACCCGCTGATCAAGCAGGGGATTAATCAAGGCTATGAAGTCATTGAGTATATCTTAGGTAACCCAGTAGAGCCTGCTGATACGGCTTTACTGCGTGATAAGTTTGCAAGTTTTTGCAACGACCGTGGCGTAGATGATGTGTTGGAAAAAATACGCAAAAGCGTTCCACTCTTAAAAATGCTCACAACTTTGCAGCTACGTGAGTTAGTGCTGCAAAGCAATATATTACAGCCCGAGCCTGGCGATATTATCTTTAAGCGTAATGATTACAGCACTACTTTTTTCTTCATCATCGAAGGCGAGTTAGATGTATTAATTGATGAAGATGATATTCCAGATGCCAAGCTTACAACGGGTCAATTCTTTGGTGAAATGGCGCTAGTATCTGGTCGCCGTCGAGCAGGTACAGTGCGTGCGCATACTAAATGCGTGCTGATTGAAACACCAAGACGCGTGATGCAAAAACTGGTTGATTCAGTGCAATCAATGCGTCGAGTACTCAATGAAGTAGCGATTAAGTGGGTCGTACACGTGTGTATCGGCCTCACGCTTAGTGAAGAGGATCTTAATAACTTAGCAAGCCATGCAACGCTCAAAAGCTATGCCGCAGGCGAAGAGTTATTCCATGAAGGTGATCAGGCCGATGGACTATATTTAATTCAGAGTGGCTCAGTCACAGTTTCGCGCATGATAGGCGGCCGCGAGGTTGTACTTTTCTACGTGGCTGCAGGTAATTATGTTGGCGAAATGTCTTTAGTTTCAGGTGAACCTCGTTACGCCACAGTGCGAGCGGCGGTTGCGACGGAAGCAGTGTTAATTGACGCTGGACGCATGAATGATATTATCGCGCGCAATCCTGAAATTCGCAGCGAGCTAGATTCACGCTACCTTAAACACTTGCAAGATCAGGAAAAACGTCAACAGCTAGAAACTACCGACAATCCTGGCACCTTAGGCAATCAATCAACGCCCTCAAACCTTATCTCGTTCCTGATTCAACAAGGTGTGGGTGAAGCAACTGACGTGCTGCTAATAGATGAGTCACTCTGTGTGCGTTGCAACTATTGTGAAGATGCTTGTGCCGATACGCATGGCGGTGCAACTAGGCTGGATAGAGATGCTGGGCCAATCTTTGCTAACATTCGCGTGCCGACTTCATGTCGCCACTGTGAACATCCGCACTGTATGAAAGACTGCCCGCCTGACGCGATTCACCGCGCACCGCATGGCGAAGTCTACATTGATGATAGCTGTATCGGCTGCGGCAATTGCCAACAAAATTGCCCTTATGACGTGATTCAAATGGCCGTGATACAAGACCAGCCTGAACGTAGCATCTGGCAAATCTTACTGGGCATTCAGCCAAAAGCGTTGCCTATCGTTGGCGGCTCTAAAGTAGCGGTTAAGTGTGACATGTGTAAGGATATTAAAGAAGGCCCAGTGTGTGTACGCGCCTGTCCAGTAGGTGCGGCATTGCGCGTGAACCCAGAAGAGTTGCTCAACTATGCAGGCGGCTCTAACAGTGACAGCGTGACAAACGAAGTCTTTTTAACTGAATCTGACGGAAACTAGAGAAGCTCCATGCAACGCGGCAATATTTTCGACTACAAAAACTATCGCTACTTCAAGTTAGCCATCATCGTCATCGCTATTGCGTTTACGGCGTACATGCTATTTGAACCCGCCGTTGGTTACTATGGTGGAAGCTGGTTGGGTTATGGTTTAGGCACAGTTTCTGCCGCTTTAGTATTCTGGATGGCATGGTATGGCGTGCGCAAGCGCCGTTATCGAAGCAGCGGTTCCACTCAAGGATGGTTATCCGCCCACATTTATTTGGGCACAGCACTCACAGTCACAGCCACACTCCACAGTGGCTTTCATTTTGGTATCAATGTTCACAGTCTCGCTTATGGTTTATTGATGATTGTTGTTGTTAGCGGTTTCTTTGGCAATTACGCTTACATGATTTACCCGCGATTAATGACTGAAAACATGGGGGAAGATAGCTTGGATGGCCTGTTACTGCGTATTGCAGAAACGGATAAGCTAGCCCGTCAGATTGCTTTAGTCATGCCAGACGACATCAACTTCACTGTAGATCGCGCCTGCCGAGAAACCTATATCGGTACTGGCTTGCTCGAACAACTAAGAGGCTACCAACCAGATTGTCCAACCGCTGTTGCAGTTGAAAAGCTGACCATACTTGGTAACCATTTAACTGGTGAGCAACGTAAGTTATATCGCGAGCTATATTCCATCATGGTGCGGCGACAATCTTTAGTGAAACGCGCCCGACAAGATTTAATGTATAGAGCCAGACTTGGCTTTTGGCTTTATTTCCATACACCTTTTGCAGTTGCATTATTAGCTGCTATGGTCGCGCATATTCTCGTTGTATTTCTTTACTGGTAAGTCATGATTAATTGCCTTTTAATCAAAATCACACATAATAAGCGCGGCATGCCCGTGCGTAGTTACCGTACGCTAACCGCTGAAGAGTTGTCGATTGGACGTGGCGCAGAATGTAACATCCACCTACTCGACCCACGTATTTCTATGCACCACGCCATTATCAAGCGCTTGGATGATGGGCAGCTTCACTTGGTTGCAGTCAATGGTGAGCTTGAAGTAGATGGCGCAATACTGCCAAATATTGCACTTACACATGGCACGCAAGTGATGATTGGGCCGTTTCAGCTAAAGGTCGAGCCTGCTCCACCTGATGTGAATATTGCCGTGTCATTAACCTTAGTACATCTTTTACCAGATGATTTTCAAGACTTAAAATCACGAACGCACGAGCCACTGAGAGGCGCGTCGGCCTTCAAAAAAAGATTAGCACTATCGCTAGTAGCATTTGTTGCACTTATTTTCCTTGCGTTACCGTTAGCGCAAAATCTGATTCCCAGCCTCCATGCAACTATGGCAAAGCTACCTTTGGGCTTTGACCGCGCATGGAGTCCTGGACATATTTCTAACTCACACCTGCACTTTGGTTCGCAATGTTTTAATTGCCATGAGGTTTTAACACAGCAGGTGACAGACAAAGCCTGCATAAAATGCCATCAAAACGTTGCGCCACATATTGCCAATCCAAAGTTACAAGAGCGAGTATTTAATCACAATAAACTATTCATGGATGGCATACGCTGCGCTGAATGTCATCGTGAACACAAAGCACCATATCCACTGGCACGGCAAGATAATAGTACCTGTGTGAGATGTCATGGCAACATTAAGGCGGTCGATAGCAACAGCAAACTACCGAACATTCATGACTTCGATCGTGATCACCCTGTTTTTAAACTCACGTTTTTAACGGGTGATAAACAGAAGAAAATTGAGCGCATTCCACAAACTGACAAAGCACGGCTAGTCGAGCAATCAGGCCTCAAGTTTCCGCACTCGCAGCATTTTGGTAAAGTACAAGGGCCAAATGGCGTTTGGGATGTACGCGAAATGACGTGCACCAATTGCCATCAGCAAGAAGGCAAAGAGTTGCGTTTTAAACCAGTTTCTTATAACCGCGATTGCGTGTCATGTCATGCAAACCAGCTAACAATGGGCCCTCCAGAGGCGCTAATTACTGTGCCACATGGCTCAGAACAAAACGTGATGAATACCTTAAAGGTGCAAGCGCCTAAACAAGTTGCGCACTACTCAGAATCATTAAAAACTGACGGTTGCGCATATTGCCATGAAATCAATGATTTTAAAGCTCAAACTAAGCTTATCACTAAGACCACACCAAAGGCTGACCCTAAGATTAAGACTAATTCGGATGACAACTTGCCTTGGCACGTAGCGCCTTTAAATATCAACCAAGATTGGTTCAGCAAGGCGCATTTTAATCACGCTTCGCATCAAACTCAAAAATGTCAGTCTTGCCATGCTGTAGAAGAATCAGACTCCAGTGCAGATGTCGCCATGCCTGACCGCCAATCATGTTTACGCTGTCACTCTGGCAACAGCCCGAAACCTAAACGTATTGCTAGCAGTTGTATGTCTTGCCATGATTTTCACGACTCACACGTGATGCATGAATCTTTACCAGAAGCAAAGTGAATCACCAAAGAAAATCAATTGTTTAATAATCGCTGGCTATTGAACCGCTAAAGTTAAGACAATAAAAAACCCAGCACTAGGCTGGGTTTTCTTTAAAGAAAAGCTATAACTAGGCTTTAATTGAACGTTTACGTTCGTGCTCTAACAAGTAACGTTTACGGATACGAATAGTTTTTGGTGTAATTTCCACTAATTCATCATCATCAATAAACTCAACTGCAGATTCCAATGACAAAGCGATTGGCGTAATCAAACGCACCGCTTCATCAGTACCTGATGAACGAATGTTAGTTAATTGCTTACCTTTAATTGGGTTAACAATCAAATCGTTATCACGGCTGTGGATACCAATAATCATACCTTCGTACAATTTATCACCTGGAACTGTGAACATTTTACCGCGATCTTGTAACTTCCAAAGCGCGTAAGCAACTGCCTCACCGTGTTCAGCTGAAATCAATACACCGTTACGACGACCTGGCATATCTGCTTTTACTGGAGCGTAGTCATCAAACACATGGCCCATCAAACCTGTACCGCGTGTCATCGTTAAAAACTCACCTTGGAAACCAATCAAACCGCGTGCTGGAATTCTGTATTCCAAACGCGTACGGCCGTTACCATCTGATTCCATATTTTGCATTTCACCACGACGACGACCTAACTCCTCCATCGCTGCACCTTGATGCTCATCTTCAACGTCAACCGTCAGAATTTCGTACGGCTCACATTTTTCGCCATTGATTTCGCGGTAAACTACTTTTGGCTTACCTACAGCCATTTCGAAACCTTCACGACGCATGTTTTCTAACAAAATCGTCAAGTGCAACTCACCACGACCTGAAACGCGGAACACATCTGCATCTTCAGTATCTTCAACACGTAAAGCAACGTTCACTAAAAGCTCTTTAGTTAAACGGTCACGGATTTGGCGTGAAGTCACAAATTTACCTTCTGTACCTGCTAATGGTGAAGTGTTCACCATAAAGTCCATAGTCAAAGTTGGCTCATCAACGCCTAAATGCGGCAAGCCAATTGGGTTTTCGCGATCACACACAGTGAAGCCGATACCAATATCGTCTAAACCAGAAATAATCACAATGTCGCCAGCTTCAGCTTCTTCAACCGCAACACGCTCTAAACCACGGAAACCAAGTACTTGATTGATTTTACCCACAGCGATTTGCTTATCTTCGTTCATCACCGTCACAGCTTGGCCAGGTTTGATTTTACCGTTGGTGATACGACCAACGCCTAAACGACCAGTGTAAGTAGAGTAATCTAATGCTGAAATTTGCAATTGAAGCGGCGCGCTGCTATCACCTACTGGTGGTGCTACGTGGCTTAAAATCGTTTCAAACAACGCACGCATATTGTCGCTTGGTGTTTTCATGTCTAACATCGCATAGCCATTGATTGCTGATGCATAAACAACAGGGAAATCTAACTGCTCATCAGTAGCGCCTAAGTTAGCGAACAAATCAAACGTTTGGTTCACAACCCAATCAGTACGCGCACCTGGACGGTCTACCTTATTAATTACTACGATTGGTTTTAAACCAAGCGCTAAAGCTTTTTTCGTGACGAAACGCGTTTGCGGCATTGGACCTTCAACGGCATCCACTAATAGAACAACACCATCCACCATACCTAATACGCGCTCAACCTCACCACCAAAGTCAGCATGGCCTGGGGTATCTACCACGTTAATATGTGTACCTTCATAGTTTAAAGCAGTATTTTTAGCCAAAATGGTAATGCCGCGCTCTTTTTCAATATCGCCACTATCCATAACACGTTCAGACACGACTTGGTGCCCTGTAAATGTGCCAGCTTGATGTAAAAGTTTATCAACCATAGTCGTTTTACCATGGTCAACGTGGGCGATAATTGCGATATTTCTTAAATTACGAGACATGAATTGCTACCAGTTCTATTGAAAGGCGGCGATTTTAACACAATAAATGCCTATTTCCTTTTACTAATGCAATTATTATTTGACATTCTGTTTTAAATGGTTATACTGCGCGCTTCATTCGCATTACGGCAATTTGTAATGCTTGAATCATTGCCCTGACCCTTCTGTTGCTCGTGAAATATTGAAGCAACTATTCAAAAGGTTAAATTCGCAAGTTTGAATTTAATTTTTACTGGTTAGCGGCTGTGCCCGTGCGCTGGTAAAGATTATATTAGCTTGTTTAATATTAAGTTAAAACGAAATGTCGTTCACTCGGCTTTAAGTGATTAATTTAACTAAACCAAATATTCTCTGCGTTTATATTGCTCTTGAACATATGCTCAACTAATCGCGTATGTTCAAATGATATGCCCGTTTTTACTTAGCGCCCTTTTTATTGTTTTTATGAAACAGCTTTTGAAAGGGACTACTTTGTCTTTTGAATCACTAAATCTTGATACCGCCATCCTTCGTGCAATTGAAGAGTCTGGCTACACCACACCAACCGCTATTCAATCACAAGCAATTCCTGTTGTGACTGCAGGCCACGATTTGATGGCTTCTGCCCAAACTGGTACAGGTAAAACCGCAGCATTTATGTTGCCAGCGCTAAACTTATTAGCTACTCCACACGAATTAAAAAGCCGCGGTCCACGCATTTTGGTACTTGTACCTACACGTGAACTTGCAACACAAGTGAACGAAGCTGCACGTAAATACGGTAAATTCATCCGCGCACGTACAGTAAGTATCGTAGGCGGCATGCCTTACCCACTACAAAACAAATTACTATCACAACCGTTAGATATTCTAGTGGCAACCCCTGGTCGTTTGCTTGACCATATGGAACGTGGTCGTATCGATTTATCACGTTTGCAAATGTTAGTATTAGATGAAGCTGACCGTATGTTAGACATGGGCTTCTTGCCTGATGTTGAGCGTATCTGCGAGCAATTATCTGCTGAGCGTCAAACACTATTGTTCTCTGCTACATTAGATGGCGACATTGCACGCGTAGCTAAGCAAATTCTTAAAAATCCAAAAACAATTCAAGTGGCTGGTCAAAAAGAAAAACATGCCAACATTGAGCAGCGTTTGCACTATGTTGACGACATGACACATAAAAACAAATTGCTTGAGCATTTGTTGATTGCACCTGAAGTGAACCAAGTGATTATTTTCACCAGCACCAAACGCCATTGCGACGTGTTAGCTGAAGATTTATACGCTGCTGGTCACAAAACAGCTGCTTTACATGGTGACATGACTCAAGGTGCGCGTAACCGTACATTGACTAAATTGCGTCAAGGCGATGTAAAAGTATTAGTAGCAACTGATGTTGCTGCCCGTGGTATCGATATCAATGGTATCAGCCACGTGATTAACTATGACTTACCAAAATTTGCTGAAGATTATGTACACCGTATTGGTCGTACTGGTCGTGCAGGTAAAACTGGCATTGCGATTTCTTTCGCATCAAATATGGATCGTCATATCTTACGTAAAATCGAACAATTCACTGGCAACCGTATGGATCCAGCAGTAGTTGAAGGCTTTGAACCAAAACGTGCAATGAAAATGGATGGTCCAGGTAATGGCCGTGGTGATCGTGGCGATATCCGCCGTGATGCACATAAACCAGGTGGTCGTGGTGGCTTTAAACCACGTGATGACCGTGGTGGTTTTAACAACCGCAATAGCGAACCGCGTGGCGATCGTCCAAGCTTTAGCCGTGACACTGCTGGCCGTGATGAAAATCGTGGTAACCGTGATTCAGCACCACGTGAAGCCAATGGCAATTCAGCAGGTTACGCAGGTCGTTCAGAAAGACCTTCAGGCGACCGTCCACGTAGCTTTGGTGACCGTAACTCAAGCGGCGATCGTAGCCGTAGCGAACGCCCAAGCGGTGATCGCAGCTTCGGTGATCGTGACCGCTCTAACTCAAGTGCAGGCGCACCAAACCGCAGCTTTGGCGACAGCGTAGCTTTCGGCAAAAAACCTTTCTCACGTGATGGCGCAAGCGCTCCACGTAGCGAAGGCAACCGTGACAGCCGTGGCAATCGTCCAGATGCGAATCGTGGCGATAACCGTGTACTAGGTGCTCGTTATGAAGGCCGCAATGACGCACCTCGTGGTGATCGTTCTAGCGCTCCTTCACGTGACAGCCGTGCTGATAGTCGTCCTTCTGGACGCCCAAACAGCGATTCACGTAGCTTCGGCAACGCGAATGCTGGTGGTAGCGGTGCTCCACGTCGCCCACGTAGCTTCGCTTAAGTTATTTGACGTAAACTTTAATTGAACAGTACCCAACAAATGACAGAAACAGTAGTTTTAGAGAATCTCGCTTTTACAGATTTAGGTTTAGCGCCAGAATTACTTAAAGCGCTAACTGAGTCTGGTTACACCAAACCTACGCCAATTCAGGCACAGGCAATCCCTGTGGCATTGGCTGGGGGCGACTTAATGGCAGGCGCGCAAACTGGTACAGGTAAAACTGCCGCCTTTGCTCTGCCTGTATTACAAAAATTACTGCCTCTGGCAAGCGCAAGTGCTTCTCCTGCTAAACACCCAGTCCGTGCGTTGATTTTAACGCCAACGCGTGAACTGGCGATTCAGGTAGAAGAAAGCGTAAAAGCGTATGCAAAACATACATCTTTGCGCTCACTTGTTGTCTATGGTGGTGTTGATATCAAAACCCAAACGCCACACCTTAAAACGGGCGTAGAAGTTCTGGTCGCGACGCCTGGCCGTTTGTTGGATCATATTGAGCAAAAAACTATTCAACTGAATCAAGTGCAAATATTAGTACTTGATGAAGCCGATAGAATGTTAGACATGGGCTTTATGCCTGATTTAAAAAGAATTTTGGCGTTGCTACCTAAGCAGCGTCAAAATTTAATGTTTTCTGCAACATTTTCAAACGATATTAAAAAATTAGCCGATGAGTTTTTGACTAAACCTCAGTTGATTGAAGTTGCGCGCAGCAATGCGACCAATGACAACGTGACACAAAAAGTCTACGAAGTCGCACAAAGTGATAAAGAAACGCTTTTAATACAATTATTAAAAGCTGCTAACGCAAGTCAGGTGATTATATTCACCAAAACCAAAATTACCGCCAGCCGCTTAAGCCGTAGCTTAGTGCGTGAAGGCATTGCCGCTGATGCGATTCATGGCGACAAAACACAACAAGAACGTATTAAAGCGTTGGATGCATTTAAAGCAGGCACAATTACTGCATTAGTTGCAACCGATGTTGCCGCTCGCGGCTTGGACATCAGCGAGTTACCAATGGTGATTAACTATGAGATCCCTAGCGCGCCAGAAGATTACGTACACCGTATCGGCCGTACAGGTCGCGCTGGTGCTTTAGGCATCGCGATTTCTTTTGTTAGCCCAGAAGAAGACAAATACATCGTTGAAATCGAAAAGCTGATTAAACGCCAAATTCCAAAAGAAACTGTAGCGCTAGAAAAACCAAGCAGTAAAGCACGTTCAACGAGTAGTAAAGAGTCAAGCTACAAGTCAAATAATGCACAAGACGCAAGCACTACTAAGCGTATGCCACCTAAAAAGAAAAGCAGTGATCCGTGGTTCGATAAGCCTTACGAAGCTTCAATTGCACCATCAAATGCAAATATTGCTGCTAAACCGATTCTTGGCAATAAAGCACCTGTTGCGGCACTGCTAGGCGGATTAAGATTAAATAAGTAGTTTGTAGTGATGACCAAACTATCAAAATTCCTTTGGAATGCTTTGATGAGTTTGGGGCTATTGTTCCGATTAAGTTTTTTACCACGCTGGCTTCGCAGGTTACTATATGTCAGCATCCTAGCTGGAACTATAGTTTACTTAAGTATTATCATCAACATTGGCAGTTATGCCAAGCAACTCATCAACAATCCACCCAAACAACAGGCTGATGCCGCTCTCATTTTAGGCAATCGTGCATATTTACATGACAAACCTAACCCATGCCTCACAGGCCGCGTAGATGAAGGACTGCTATTAGCTCAGCAAGGCTTAGTAAGCACGTTATTAATGTCTGGTGGTTTAGACTATGAGGATAAGCGAATAGAAGCATTGACTATGGAAGCACACGCAAGAAGCAAAGGTTTTCAAGGAAAAATATTGCTTGAATCGCGCTCTAGCTCAACATTAGAAAATCTGACATTTTCCCGACCTATTTTAGAAGCCGCTGGCATCCAAAATATCATTATCACCTCTGAACCCTACCATATGTGGCGCGTAAAAAAGTTAGTAGAAGCAGGTCATTTAGGTCGAGAAATCAATGTGAATTACGCTGCCGCACCAACTCAGTGTTGGGTTAGCTGGGGCATGGTATTTAAGGGCGCGTTGCGCGAACCGCTGGCTGTTATCAACAACTATGCTAAAGGCTACTTCTAGCATTGTAGCTAAAAGTCTTTCAATTCAACTTAAGTTAATTCGTGCGTCTACGCGCAACAAATGCCATTAATATAAGACCAGCAAACATCATGCTATAGGTTTCTGGTTCAGGCCCAACTTCAATATTTCGATTAACAGATGATACCGCATCATTAACAAAGTTATCTTTACCGTATGAAGATGCTTTGGAAATGGCACTTAAAAACGCTTCATGACCGCGGTCGTATCCTAACTGTAATGAGTCTGTATCCTGTGAATCATCACTCTGTAGAAAGCCACTAAAATATCCCGCATCTAGCGTCCAGTTTTTTGTATATTCAAGCAGAGTGATGGCATTGTTAACGTTTAAACCACTGTCCGCCAGTCTCGTATTTGCATAGTCATTTGCAAAAGAGATGAAAGTATTTGCTCCAGAAAAAATATCACTAGGGGCAGAGGTAATACTTACAACTTGAGTTTGATGTGCTTCTGCAACTGCGGATAGGCTTAACGCCACGAGTAAGGTCGAGTAAATAGAAAGAAATTTAATTCGCATAGGGTTACTCCATAATATTTAAGATAAAACCCCTAATGTGTTTATATCTTTAGATATTCGAAGTAATTTTTTGTTAATGCATAACTAAAATAAACCCGATACTAAATGATACAAACGATGTTGGCTTGTTTTTATTGAATATATTCAAATTTTTTATATTCACTTATGCCATTAACACGAAAAGTACCATAAATTTATGCTGGTTATCAAGAAATTTTTAACAAAATCCTAAAAATAATACAAAAAACATGTTACAAATTGTTACACAAACCCTTATTTTAAGCCATACTTACGTCAAAACTACCTAACTACCTCAATCTACCCATATTTATACAAATATTTTGTATATTATTGCACTTTTACTTCAAAACAATAAACATCAACACCATTTGCTGGTGCAATTAAAGTAGCTGGAATCTTGACACCTTTACGCCAATTATCCACAGCTTCTTGCTTGCCAGCGCCTGTCACCATGAATATCACTTCATGGGTATTATTTAAGCGACTTTGGCTGACAGTTACGCGCTCGGCTGGGGGTTTGGGCGAATTAAATACTGGCACTGCATCCGCACTGTTGTCCACTACATGGTTTGGGAATAATGAAGCTGTATGGCCATCCTCGCCCAAACCTAATAACACCATATCGAAAGTTGGCGCCCCAGCCAGAGTTTCAGCATAGGCTTTTGCACCTTCAACAGGACCCAACTCCGCAGGAATATCATGAACTTGTTGCGCAGGAATATTTACGTGGTTAAGCCAAACCTGATTTGCCATCAAACTGTTTCGATCTTCATGATCAATTGGCAAGCAACGTTCATCACCATGGTATATATGCCATTTTGACCAATCCATAGGCAAGTCACGCAATACGCTATAAATTGCTTTAGGTGTATTCCCACCAGCCAAGATGATTGAAAATCTGCCACGTTTAGCAATGGCATCATTCGCACTATTCACAATGGCGTCACAAACACCTTGTCTTAGTGACTCTAAACTTTCAAAGGATTTCCATCTGTGGGTATTTTTTTCCTGCATTATTGCTCATTTCAATATCAAAAATTAATCAGACCGAATTGGACACGAAATCGAGAAAATTGTCATGCTTTTTATACTTTTTCTATCAAATCACTGTATGAATTTGCCTGCATGCTTTATCATATATGGCTATTGTAAATAGCTTCTATTCGGAACCGACAATGTTAATTAAAGACAGTGAAGTTGTTGACCTTAATACACCGACTGGAGAGATGCGCGCGCATATTTTCCGTCCTGCTGCGCCAGGTAAATACCCTGCCATTTTGATGTTTTCTGAAATCTTTCAAGTCACTGCGCCTATTCGCCGTACAGCTGCAATGCTAGCTGGTCACGGCTTTATTGTTGCTTGCCCAGAAATCTATCATGAATTTGAACCACTAGGCACCGTACTTGCTTACGATGAGGCAGGCACAACTCGCGGCAATGAGCTTAAAACTACCAAACCTGTAGATGCTTACGATAGTGACGCTAAAGCTGTATTAGATTACCTAAAATCACGCAATGACTGCACAGGCCGTTTAGGAGTAATGGGTATCTGTATAGGTGGGCATCTTGCCTTTCGTGCTGCAATGAATCCAGAGGTGCGAGCTGCAGTCTGTTTCTACGCAACAGACATCCACAAAAAATCCTTAGGTTTAGGTAAAAATGATAATTCATTAGAACGTGCCGGCGAAATTAAAGGTGAATTACTTCACATATGGGGACGCCAAGACCCGCACGTGCCGCTAGAAGGCCGCAATATGGTGAAAGCACGCCTCGATGAAGTTGGCACACGCTACACATGGCATGAGTTTAATGGTCAACATGCTTTTATGCGCGATGAAGGTCATCGTTATGACCCTGCTCTATCACGTTTAAGCTGGGACTTATTGCTAGAACTGTTCAATCGCCGCTTAGGCTGGGGTGATTTAGATATGGAATCAGACGGTTCAGCAGAAGCGCGCCATTAGAAATAGTCAGTGTTACTAAATACACTCAATTAATACACATAATAAATTTACACACTTTTTTAAAATCCAATTTAAGGTTTTTCTCATATCATGGTTAAAAAAATAGATCCTTGTACGCTGGTATTGTTTGGCGCTAGCGGCAACCTATCCCGAGTCAAATTAATGCCTGGCCTGTTCCGTTTAGATGCAGCTGGCCGTCTGCCTGAGCACATGGCAATCCTTTCTGTAGGCCGCAGTGAAGTGTCGCGTGACGACTGGCTAGCGGACATCAAGGGCATGCTAGATGCCAAATTTAAAAATGGTTACGATCAAAAAGTGTTTGATCGCTTTATCGCACGTAATCATTACTTTGCTAATGCGTCTGATGATCCTGATGCTTACAAAAAAATGAGTGCTACGTTAAGTGATGCGAAAACGTTTCCTCAGAACTTTGCTTACTTCCTATCTGTACGCCCTACTGACTTTGCGCCAGTTGTTGAGCAACTATCAGAAGTAGGTTTGCTTGATGAGAGCCAATACTGGCGCCGCGTGTTGATTGAAAAACCATTTGGCACTAACTTGCCAAGTGCACAAGATTTACAAGCTAGGCTCACAAAACATCTAAAAGAAAGCCAAATCTACCGTATTGACCATTACTTAGGCAAGTCTGCGGTACAAGGCATTATGCTTACGCGTTTTGCCAATGCCATATTTGAGCCGATCTGGAATAAAGAACACATTGACCACGTACAAATCACCAATAATGAGACTTTAGGTGTAGGTGAACGTACAACTTTCTACGATGCCACTGGCGCACTTCGTGACATGTTCCAAAGCCATCTGCTACAAACATTAGCGCTTACAGCAATGGAAAAACCAGTCGATCTAAAACCGGAAAGTATTCGTGCTGAAAAAGTTAAACTACTTCAATCGATTCGCCCAGTTGATGTCAGCAACATAAATAAACAGGCGTTCCGCGCGCAATATAAAGCTGGACGCGTATGTGCTGCCGATGGTCACGGTGAAAACGTACAAGGTTATTTAGAAGAACTTAAACGTGATGGCGTAGATTCAAGCATTACTGAAACCTACGCAGCAGTGAAGCTATTTATTGATAACCCACGCTGGCAAGGTGTGCCATTCTACGTGCGCACTGCTAAACGCATGCATGAAGGTAATACAGCGATTTCTATCCGCTTCAAAAAATCACCGATGCAATTAGTGGAAGGCCAACATCAAAACTGGTTAACCATCAATATTCAGCCACGTGAATGTATCAAACTAGAAATCGAATCAAAAATTCCTGGTTTAGATATTGCTACACGCACTTTAAGCATCGATGCGCCTCAACGCCAAAAAGAAGATGAAACCATCGACTCTTATGAAACGTTGATGCTGAATCTGATGGAAGGTGACCCGTCACAATATCTTCACATTAGCGAAGTTGAAGCGCAATGGCGCTTAGTTGATCCAATTGTTAAAGCTTGGGCTGCTGACAAAACTCCGTTACATCAGTACGTAGCGGGCAGTCGTGACCCTGAAGAGTCTAGCGTGATTTTTGAAGCAAAAGATCAATTTTGGCGCTATAGCATTGAATTAGGTGGCGATAAGCACTAATAATTTTTGAAAAAAAATACACAAAATGCCCATGCACTTTATAATGCATGGGCATTTTATTTTAGTCTATGAATAGGTTAATACATGAGCATTAAATCAGACAAATGGATACGCCATATGGCGGAGCAACATGGCATGATAGAGCCGTTCGAGCCAAATCAAGTCAAACAGAATGCCAATGGCGAACGCATGGTGTCATACGGCACATCAAGCTATGGCTATGATATTCGCTGCAGCAAAGAGTTTAAGCTGTTCACCAATATCAACAGCACTATTGTTGATCCAAAAAACTTTGACCCAAATTCATTTGTTGAAGTGAATGCAGACTACTGCATCATTCCACCAAACTCATTTGCATTAGCTCGTACTGTAGAGTACTTTCGGATTCCACGTAATGTGCTCACGATTTGTTTAGGCAAATCCACTTACGCCCGCTGCGGCATTATCGTTAACGTAACGCCATTCGAACCAGAATGGGAAGGCTATGTCACACTAGAATTCAGCAACACCACACCGCTACCAGCTAAAATCTACGCAAACGAAGGCTGCGCGCAAGTGTTGTTTTTTGAAGCCGATGAAGATGACGTGTGCGAAACCAGCTACAAAGATCGTGGCGGCAAATATCAAGGTCAAGTCGGCGTGACCTTACCTAAGATTTAATATTAGTAAGATTTAATTAAGGATTTCTATTTAATGAAATTTCGTTTCCCCGTTGTTATCATCGACGAAGATTTTCGCTCAGAAAACTCATCTGGCTTAGGCATACGCATGCTCGCCAAAGCCATTGAAACTGAAGGTTTTGAAGTATTAGGCGTCACCAGTTATGGCGACCTCACCTCGTTTGTGCAACAACAAAGTCGTGCGTCAGCATTTATTCTATCGATTGATGACAATGAATTCATTGAAGGAAATCGTGATGCGCTTGATAACTTACGTAAATTTGTAGACGAGATTCGTTACCGCAATGAAGAGATTCCTATTTTCTTGCACGGAGAAACACGCACCTCACGCCACATTCCGAATGAGATTCTGCGTGAATTAAATGGCTTCATTCACATGTATGAAGATACACCAGAATTCGTTGCTCGCTATATTCTACGTGAAGCTAAAGCTTACTTAGACAGCTTACCACCACCATTCTTTAAAGCGCTGACTGAGTACGCAGCTGATGGCTCTTACTCTTGGCATTGCCCAGGTCACTCTGGTGGTGTAGCATTTTTGAAATCTCCAGTCGGTCAGATGTTTCACCAGTTCTTCGGTGAAAACATGCTACGTGCAGACGTTTGTAACGCAGTGGATGAATTAGGTCAGTTGCTTGATCACACAGGGCCTGTAGCGGCTTCCGAGCGCAATGCGGCGCGTATCTACAACTGTGACCATCTGTACTTTGTGACTAACGGCACTTCAACATCAAACAAAATGGTGTGGAACTCTACTGTAGCGCCAGGTGACGTTGTAGTTGTAGACAGAAATTGCCACAAATCTATATTGCACGCCATTATTATGACGGGCGCGATTCCAGTATTTTTAATGCCAACACGCAATCACTTCGGCATTATCGGACCGATTCCAAAAAGCGAGTTTGAGTGGGAAAACATTCAAAAGAAAATCGACCGCAATCCATTTATTCTAGATAAAACATCTAAACCACGTGTCCTGACCATTACGCAATCTACCTATGATGGCGTGCTATATAACGTGGAAGAAATTAAAGACATGTTAGATGGAAAAATCGATACGCTACACTTTGATGAAGCATGGCTGCCACACGCGACCTTCCATGACTTCTATGGTGACTACCACGCAATTGGCGAAGGTCGTCCACGCTGCAAAGAAAGCATGGTATTTTCAACGCAATCTACACATAAATTGCTTGCAGGCTTAAGCCAAGCGAGTCAGATTTTGGTACAAGATGCCGAAAATAATAAGCTAGACCGCGACATTTTCAATGAAGCTTATTTGATGCACACTTCAACCAGTCCGCAATACTCTATCGTTGCGAGTATTGACGTTGCAGCGGCCATGATGGAAGCGCCAGGCGGCACAGCATTAGTTGAAGAGAGCTTAATGGAAGCGCTTGATTTCCGTCGCGCGATGCGTAAGGTTGACGAAGAGTGGGGTACTGACTGGTGGTTTAAAGTCTGGGGCCCTGATGACTTATCAGAAGAAGGTTTGGAAGAACGTGATGCTTGGATGCTTAAAGCTAACGATGCATGGCATGACTTTGGTAACCTTGCGCCAGGCTTCAATATGCTGGATCCAATCAAAGCCACCATTATCACTCCGGGTTTGGACATTAAAGGCAACTTCTCAGATAAGTTCGGTATTCCTGCCGCTATTGTCACCAAATACTTAGCGGAACATGGCGTTATCGTTGAAAAAACTGGCCTCTATTCGTTCTTCATCATGTTTACCATCGGCATTACCAAAGGCCGCTGGAACACGATGGTAGCGGCTTTACAACAGTTTAAAGATGACTATGATAAAAACCAACCTCTCTGGAAAGTGTTACCAGAGTTCATCCAAAAACAGCCACGCTACGAAAAAATTGGTCTACGTGACCTGTGCGAGCAAATTCACGCAGTGTACAAAGCCAATGATGTAGCGCGTTTAACTACTGAAATGTACTTGTCTGACATGGTGCCCGCGATGAAGCCAACCGACGCATTTGCAAAAATGGCGCACCGCAAAATGGATCGGGTGCCGATTGATGACTTGGAAGGTCGCATTACTGCCGTATTATTAACGCCCTACCCACCTGGCATTCCGCTACTCATTCCAGGTGAACGCTTTAATAAAGTGATTGTAAATTACCTCAAATTCGCGCGTGAATTCAATGAGAAATTCCCAGGCTTTGAGGCTGATAATCACGGCTTAGTCAAAGAAGTGATAGATGGTAAAGCGACTTATTTTGTAGATTGTGTAGAGCAATAAATCTAGCTATGTAAATGTAATACTAAATAAGGCACAGTAGATGAATACTGTGCCTTATTTATTTCCGCATGTAAGTAATATAACTAAACGGCAAACCCTGCGCTGAAGTATGAACTTCACGAGAGGTTTCTTGCCATAAATTTAAATCAAATTGGGGGAAAAATGCATCTCCATCGACAGTTAAATCGACCTCGGTAATATAGAGTTTATCTGCTAGTTTTAACCCGTCTAGATACAACTCCGCACCACCAATCAAAAATACCTCATCATCGTTTTGGCATAAAGCGACTGCGGTCTCTAAGGAATGAGCGATTAACGCTCCTTCTAGTTGGTAATCTTTATTACGCGTCACAATCACAGTAGTACGCCCTGGCAATAAACGCCCTAGCGACTCGTAAGTCTTACGCCCCATAATGATGTGATGCCCTGTTGTTAAAGCGCGAAAGCGCTTTAAATCCTCTGGTAGATGCCATGGCAAGGTGTTATTTATACCGATGACTTGGTTGTTGGCGATAGCCACGATAATAGAAAGTTGTGTCATGCGTCTATTATACTAGATGTTTTAAGGGAAACCTTTTAGACTAGAAACATGCGATTTCAATACCCAAGCTCTTTTTTAAAGCTGTTATTAGTAGGCTTTGCATTTGCCATTGTGCCATTGCTATGGGTGTTTGCGAACGCGAATATTGCTTTTGATCACCTAGCAAAACAAAGTCAAATCACCATTTCAAACGCTGTCGTCACCACGCGTTCTGGACGTGTGTTGCAAGAACAGCTAAGCCTGATGGAGCGCAGCAGTAAGCAGTATTTCGTGCTGCAAGACAATGTACTGTTCAACAACTACAATCAGGCTCACGTTAAGTTTAAAGAGGCTATTTCTCAACTTGAGGTTTTGGCTAATAGCCCATCTCAGCATAAAAACCTGCAGTTATTGAGCGCAAAAACATCGCAATTACATGAGGCAATTCTTAGCAGCAAACTGATGAATGGTCCAGATTTATCCTTTTTAAATAGCTTTAGTCAAATCACGCAATTAGTAGAAACCATTGTGCAGGAAAACAACTTGGCAATAGATGCAGCATCTAGCCAACTGACACTCACAGTGCAACACACTCAAAAAAAATTATTTATGCAAAGCTTAGTGCTTATCCCGCTAGCTTTATTAGTGGCGGGCGCCATTACCTACTTACTCGCCAAACCAATTAGGCGTATGGATGCAGCTATTAGGCACTTAGGTAAAGGGGAGTATGACCAGCCCATTGCAATTGATGGACCAGGTGACCTGCGCATACTAGGACAGCGCTTAGACTGGTTGCGAACTGAACTCAAAGAAGTTGACGAACAAAAACAGCAGTTTTTAAGGCACGTATCGCACGAGCTTAAAACGCCATTAACCGCGATAAGGGAAGCGACTGAGCTTTTATACGATGGCATCGGCGGTGCACTTTCTGCACAGCAATCTGAGATTACCCTGATTCTGCGCGAAAATAGTATCCGCTTACAGAAAATGATAGAAAACTTGCTTAACTACACACGCATGGAATCTATTGAAGCCAAATTAACATTAGAAAAATTAGACTTATCTGTAGTCATAAACAAAGTGATTCACGCACACGCTCTTAGCATCAGAAATAAAGAGCTGACGGTAGAAACTCACTACAATGTTGAAACTGTTGTTGCTGATGAGGAGAAATTGACAATTATTTTGGACAATCTCATTTCAAACGCTGTAAAGTACACGCCGCAACAAGGCTTAATTTCAGTACAAACAAGGTTCGAAAAAGAAACTTGGATGATTGAAGTTAAAGATAATGGCCCAGGCCTAGCCGAACTTGACCAGACTCAGCTATTTGACCCGTTTTATCGGGGTAACACATTGCATAAAAGCTTGATTGGTAGCAGCGGCTTAGGGCTCACCATCGCAAAAGATTTAGTCAATGCGCATCAAGGCGTCATCCAGCTCGCTGAGTCAAACCAAGGCGCGCATTTTATTGTTAGTATCCCCCAATTGGAGATTAGATGAGCATCAAAGTAATAATCAGTTTAAGTGTTTTAGTACTATCGCTAGGTGCATGTGCAAGTGTGAAGAATAAGCCTGTAGATAAGGAGTCTAGCGCGACTAAAACGTTAGAAATTAAGAAAACAGAAACTTCAGCAGCCAAGCAAGATCGCGTAAATAATTTATTGCTCTTTATTGACCGCTTTTCAAATGACACTTTGGATGTACAAAAGAAATCATTCAATGAAACAAATCGTGCGCTCATAGAGAATAAGTCTGATCTAGCAGAGCGTATCAAGCTGGCTATTATGCTTTCATTACCGAGCAGCCGCGTACGAGACACTGCAAAAGCTCAAAGCCTGCTACAAGACTTACTGCAAGAAAACAGCCTAAATCCTACAGAGTCGGCATTAACAAGCTTGTTTTACGAGTACGTATTAGATGATATTAAACAGTCTCAAAAAAATAAAGATGACTTGAAGAAGCTCGATTTAAGTCAGCAAAAGTTAGAAGCGTTACAACAAAAGTATGATGCTCTAGATAGGAAACTAAATGATTTAAAGAATATCGAAAAAACTATTAGTGACCGTGACAGTAAGGTAATCAGTAAGCCCGTGACTAAACCCTAAACTGACAAGAAGACCATGCAAACTCCAAACATTCTAGTCGTTGACGATGATAAAGACATACTCAAGCTCATTAGCATGCGCTTGAATGCGGCTGGCTATGCTACAGTCACCGCAAACAATGGCGCTGAAGCCATGTCTGCCATCATGCTACAGCGACCTGATTTGGTGATTAGCGACTTACGTATGCCTGCGATGGATGGCATGGCTTTACTAGACGCCATTCAACAATCGCACCCTAGCCTACCCGTGATCATGTTAACGGCGCATGGCTCTATACCAGATGCCGTTAATGCCACACAGCGTGGTGTATTCAGCTTTCTAACCAAGCCTTTTGATAGCCAAGCACTGTTGCAACAAGTCGCCTCTGCGCTACGTTTGAATGGCACGCAAACTCATACAGCTTCTAATGAGGATGATAGTTGGCGAGCGGATATTCTAACGCGCAGCTCAATAATGGAGAGTTTGCTTGGTCAGGCCAAGCTCGTTGCTAATACCGACGCTAGCGTATTTATTCAAGGTGAAAGCGGCTCTGGAAAAGAACTGCTGGCACGTGCAATTCATCGCTACAGTGCACGAAGTGCAAAACCATTTGTGGCAATCAACTGTGGAGCGATTCCAGAAAACCTACTTGAATCTGAATTATTTGGTCACAGCAAAGGCGCCTTTACTGGCGCTATCAATAACCATGTTGGACTATTTCAAAGCGCTGAGGGTGGCACGCTGTTTTTAGACGAGATTGGCGACATGCCTCAAGCCTTGCAGGTTAAAGTCTTGCGCGCGTTACAAGAGCGCGTGATACGTCCTGTAGGCAGCACGACTAATATAGACATAGACTTACGCTTAATTTCAGCGACGCACCGCAACTTAGTCAATGAGATGAAAGAAGGTCGTTTTCGTGAGGATTTGTTTTATCGCATCAATGTTGTTAGTTTAGAAATTCCCTCCTTGGCTAATCGTCGCGAAGATGTAAGTCTTTTGGCGAATCACTTTCTGCAAATGTTTAGTCAGAAATATAAAAAGAAATTACATAGCTTTGCACCCGATGCCTTAGAAACACTCATCACAGCGCCATGGCCAGGCAATGTGCGACAACTACAAAATATTGTAGAGCAAACCGTGGTACTAGCGACTACCCAAGTCATTCCAGTCAATTTGGTACAAAAAGCATTACAAGAAGGCAGCAACTCAGTGGTTCCACTGGATGTTGCTCGTCAGCAGTTTGAATTTAATTATTTGATTAATATACTTAAAACAACAGAAGGTAATGTTACCCAAGCTGCCAGACTTGCTCAACGCAACCGTACTGAATTTTACAGATTACTAGACCGTCATAATATTCAAGCCAGTACATTCAAAAATACCAGCGAAGACGAATCCTCCGATTAAGCAATCTGTCGTTTAAAAGCGACAAAAAAATCCAAGCTATTTCAATCACTTACCCAAACCACCTCTTATGTGTCGTGCATAGACGACACATTATTTTCTATTGAAATTCACAAAAAATCATAAGCAATTGATTTAATTAAGAAATAAAAGTTGGCACGATAATCGCTAATGTAATAGGGCAAGACCTTTTAAATTAGTATTAGGAGCAACATCAATGAAATTAAATCCAAACTCTATCATCCGCCCAATTTCTGCAAGTGTCGTAGCCTTGTTGCTGGTGGCTGGACTTAATAATTTAGCGATGGCTGATAACGCAGCCGTATTGAAAGATTCTATTAAAACTGACAGTAAAGTGGCAGAAGCCAAGGTTGCTGCTACCAATCAAACAGACGCATCAGCAAAAGCACCTGCAGATGAAGACTTTAAAAAATTAGATGCAAATAAAGATGGAAAAGTATCTTTAAAAGAAGCGGTAAAAGACAAAGCCTTGGCAAGCCATTTCGATGCAATCGACATTAATCATGACGGTATGGTGTCGGCTGACGAATACCTCAGCTTCAAGGCCGTGTCATCAACTAACGTTACAGAAACTGCACCTGCAGCGGCTACAAATTAAGGTTACGTAACATGAATTGTTAGTTAGCCATGAGTGGTTAGCTAACGCAGTAAATTAATTCTTGAAAGAGAATTTCAGTCTTGAGTAAGCGTTTGAGCCCTTGTGACTCCCTCCCCTAGAGTCACAAGTTTTAATGGTTGCCCTTTCATTAGGGCAACCTTTTTTTGTTTAAATCTAATGGATGTTGACGTGCTTAAAGAGCAATTAGCTAGACTGCTACTAAGCCTTTAATTGCTGGATGAGGGTCGTAATTTACAAGCGTAAAATCTTCAAACTTGAAGTCAAAAATATTGTGCACTTCTGGATTGATATGCATCTGGGGCAAGCTACGAATATCACGCGACAACTGCTCATGCACTTGCTCCATGTGATTGGTGTAGATATGCGCATCACCAAGCGTATGCACAAAATCACCTAACTTTAAGTCGCATACTTGCGCCACCATCATAGTAAGCAAGGCGTAGGACGCAATATTAAATGGTACCCCAAGGAATATGTCCGCGCTGCGTTGATAAAGCTGGCAGCTCAATTTACCGTCTGCTACGTAGAACTGAAAAAACGCGTGGCAAGGCGGCAGCTTCATCTGATCAACATCGGCTACGTTCCAAGCAGAAACTATCAAGCGACGTGAGTCTGGATTATTTTTAATAGCATTCACGACCTGCGTAATTTGGTCTATGTGCGTGCCATCAGGCTTAGGCCAATTGCGCCATTGGTAGCCATAAACTGGCCCTAAATTACCATTTTCATCCGCCCACTCATCCCAAATGCGCACACCATTTTCTTTCAGGTAAGCAATATTAGTGCTGCCTTGTAAAAACCAAAGTAGCTCATGGATGATAGACTTAAGATGCACTTTTTTAGTGGTAAGAAGCGGGAAACCTTCTTCTAAATTAAAACGCATTTGATAACCAAACACTGAAAGTGTACCAGTGCCTGTACGGTCTGTTTTTTGATTACCATGGGCTAATACGTGATTAAGTAACTCGGTATATTGTTTCAAAGTAGCGCCTTTTTCTTTGTTTTCCACACCGACAAAAATCGGCATCAAGTAACTCTTATAGTGAAAAGTCACTTGATTCCGTGTCAAGCACGGAATGACAAGCTAGGTATTTTTTACGATAAAATCTTTAATTGCAGCATCACTTGCATCCATCTCGGTAAATTTCTGCGGTAAACTTTCTATGCCTTGTAAGCTTGCTGGGCGCTCAGGCGCTTTGCCTAAAGCTTCTACAATCGAATCTTCAAACTTGGCTGGCAACGCTGTTTCTAACACTACCATAGGCACATTCTTGTTGCGAAGCTCTAAAGCGACCTTAATGCCATCCGCTGTATGCGTATCAACAATTACTTGATATTTATCAGCAGTTTCACGAATGGTTTTCATGCGGTCTGCATGCGAACTACTACCAGACTGAAAGCCGTAGTCAGCAATTTTGGCAAAATATCCATCTGCATTTAAATCAAAGCTATTACCTGCATCTACTTTGCCCCAAAGTGCGCGAGTTTTTGCGCCATCACGCCCGACTAGGTCATAAACAAATCGCTCGAAGTTTGAGGCTTTGCTGATATCCATTGAAGGACTAGAGGTATGGTAGGTATTAGCAGAACCACGTGGACTGTATACACCAGTTTTAAAGAACTCATCTAATACATCGTTTTCATTGGTAGCAACCACCAACTTATCAATTGGCAATCCCATCATGCGAGCTATATGGCCAGCACAAACATTGCCAAAATTACCGCTAGGCACGGCAAAGCTGACTTTTTGAGCATTGTGACTTGTCACGGCAAAGTAACCTTTAAAGTAATACACTACTTGGGCAATAATGCGACCCCAGTTAATTGAGTTGACCGCACCGATTTTGTATTTAGCTTTAAACTCAGCGTCATTTGAAACTGCTTTCACCATGTCTTGGCAGTCATCAAACACGCCATTGACAGCGATATTGTAGATATTATCATCTTGTAAACTGAACATTTGCGCAGTTTGGAAACGGCTCATCTTTTTATGGGGTGAAAGCATGAATACGCGTATACCTTTTTTACCACGCATCGCATATTCAGCCGCAGAACCTGTGTCGCCCGAAGTTGCGCCTAAAATATTAGTGGTTTTGCCCTCTTTGGTAAGCACATATTCAAACAGGTTACCTAGCAACTGCATCGCCATGTCTTTGAAAGCAAGCGTAGGGCCGTTAGAAAGGCTTAGCAAATACAAGTTATCTTCAAGCTTCACTGTTGGCGTAATATCTGCCGCATTCTGCCCTGCACGGGTGTATGCATAAACATCTGCGCGATAAGTTTTATCAATAATCGCTTTTAAATCAGCTGCCGGGATGTCGTCAACCAAGCGGCTTAAAATAGCGAATGCCAAGTCTGCATAACTCAAGCCACGCATTGCCGTTAAGTCGGCATCAGTAAATTGTGGATATGATTCTGGTAGGTAAAGACCACCATCAGGTGCTAAACCACCCAGTAGAATTTCGCTAAAACTTAGAGCAGGCGACTGCCCGCGTGTAGAAATATATTTCATGATTTACTGACCTAAATTTACTTACCTAATTCTTCCATACGCAATTTAACCACTTTGCCAACAATTGCTGGTAAAGCTTCGATTTCAGCTATCCCAGCATCCATGTTTTTCTCTACGGTAATATGCGTCAAAATAACGATATCAGCTTCAGTTTCATTGTCATCTGGTTCTTTCTGCAACATCGCATCAATTGAAATGTTGCGATCTGCCAATATTTTGGTCACACCAGCTAATACGCCAGGCTTATCAGAAACGCGTAAACGTAAGTAATAAGCGCTATTCACATCGCTGATTGGCAAAATTGGTAAGTCATTAAGCTGACCAGCTTGAAAGCCTAAATATGGAACGCGTTGATCAACACTTGCGCTACTCAAACGTGCAACATCCATTAAATCTGCCACCACTGAACTTGCCGTCGGTTCTGCACCAGCGCCAGCACCGTAATAAAGAGTTGGGCCGACTGCATCACCCTTCACAACCACTGCGTTCATAGCACCGTTTACGTTAGCCACTAAGCGTTTTTCAGGAATCAAAGTCGGGTGCACACGTAGCTCAACACCAGCTTCAGTACGTTTGGTGATTCCAAGCAATTTCACTCTGTAGCCTAATTCTTCAGCATACTTAATATCAGTTTGTTGAAGCTTGGTGATGCCTTCTGTATATGCTTGATCAAACTTCATTGGCATGCCAAATGCAATGGCAGACATTATTGTTAACTTGTGGGCAGCATCAATACCTTCTACATCGAAAGTAGGATCAGCTTCTGCATAACCTAAACGCTGTGCTTCGCCTAACACATCAGCAAACGCCAAGCCTTTTTCACGCATTTCAGTCAGAATAAAGTTAGTAGTGCCGTTAATAATGCCCGCAACCCATTCAATGTTGTTAGCACCTAAACCTTCACGTAATGCCTTAATAATAGGTATACCGCCAGCAACAGCCGCTTCATAAGCCACAATCACGCCTTTAGCCTGCGCGGCAGTAAAAATCTCATTACCATGCGTTGCTAACAAAGCTTTATTAGCAGTCACAACATGCTTGCCATTTTCAATCGCTTTAAGCACTAACTCTTTACTGAGTGTATAGCCGCCAATTAACTCAACCACAACATCTACTTCAGGGTTATTCACCACTGCAAAAGCATCATCGGTGACATCTACATTGCCGCCTGTAATGGCTTTAGCATGGTCAATATTTCTATCTGCCACTTGTACAACGTTAATCGCCACGCCAGCACGACGCGTAATTTCTGCGGCATTACGCGTTAATACTGTATATGTACCACCGCCAACTGTGCCGATGCCAAGTAAACCTACTTTTAATGATTTCATTACAAACTTTTCCTAAAACAAAACGAAGGAATATGCATTCCTTCGCGAAAATAAAACTTATGTGCGGCTGCACGTTGTACGCCAGAATCCAGAGTTAAAACATGGCAACCAAGATTCTTAGCCTTGCCCTCTAAGTATTGTAATAATAACTTTCCAATTCCAGTGGAACGCCTATGTTCATCGGTGACTAAATCGTCAATATATAAACGTAAGCCTTCGTATGTATTCTCAATTAAACGCCATACAGCCAGACCAACAACCTGCCCCTCATGCTCTACAACTAACAATCTTGCGCCATTTGCGAAGATTACGCGCATGCGTGCCACATAATCAGTTGGAAGCATAGGACGCAGTTGCCTATGTACCACTTCAGCTTTAATCAACCAATCTAGCTCGATAATACTCCCGCCATTATCGGTCACTTCGATAAGCGTCATTTACTATGCTTTTTCCTGTAGTTCTCTAAAAATCTTGCGATACGATGAATGGCTTCCGTTAAATCATCTACATTCGGTAAAAACACCACACGGAAATGATCTGGCGTGTGCCAATTAAAGCCAGTACCTTGTACAAGCAGCACTTTTTCTTCTAGTAATAAATCTAAAATAAACTGCTGGTCATCTTCAATCGGATAAATCTCAGGATCTAACCTTGGGAATAAATACATAGCCGCAGCAGGTTTAGCACAAGTGACACCGGGAATTGCCGTCAGCAAGTCATAAGCCAAGTCACGCTGTTTGCATAAACGACCTTCTGGCGCCACTAAATCATCAATACTTTGATAACCACCCAGCGCAGTCTGAATCGCCAATTGACCTGGCACGTTTGCACATAAACGCATTGAGGCCAACATATTCAAGCCTTCAATATAGTCTTTTGCGTGCTTTTTCTCACCACTTAAAATCATCCAACCAGCACGATAGCCACACGCACGATAGTTTTTCGACAGGCCGTTGAAGGTCACAAACAAAACATCATCAGCCAGTGAAGCAATTGAGGTATGCTCATTGCCATCAAATAACACTTTGTCATAAATTTCATCAGCAAAAATGACTAAACCGTGATGACGTGCGATTTCAATTATGCCGTCCAAGGTCTCACGCGGATATAAAGCGCCTGTTGGATTATTTGGATTAATCACCACAATACCGCGTGTATTTGCGGTAATTTTAGCTTCCATGTCTTTTAAATCGGGCAACCAACCTGTTGCTTCATCACACAAGTAATGTCGCGCTGTACCGCCAGCCAAAGTCACAGCGGCTGTCCAAAGTGGATAATCTGGCATTGGCACTAGTACTTGATCACCATTATTTAGCAAGCCCTGCATTGCCATTACGATAAGCTCAGAAACACCATTGCCGATAATAATGTCATCCACTGTTACACCAGCAATATGCTTACTTTGTGTGTAATGCATAATAGATTTACGTGGCTCAAACAGACCTTTGCTATCTGTATAAACCCCCGCTTTGTTCATATTACGCATCACGTCTTGCATCATTTCTTCTGGCACATCAAGGCCAAACACGCCAGGATTACCAATATTCAGCTTAATAATGCGTTGACCTTCGTCTTCCATCTGGCGGGCGCGCTGCAATACAGGTCCACGAATATCATAGCAAACGTTGGCTAGCTTATTCGATTTAGCTAACTCTTTTTGCTGACCTGGATTAATTGGCTGAACTGGTGAAGGTGATTTAATTGGCTGCATAGCGCGCTTATTTTTGCTTTAAAAGTACAATAGTTAAAGATGTTAGTTTACATTAGAATGGCAGTATCTATCAATGAAACACGGCTCTATGAAACTACATTTAACCACAGCTGAAAACAACAATTTGATTACTGCTTATAGCCAGAGCTATATTGAAGTAAACAAGCAGCGATATGCTAGAAATTTAATCGTCATGCCGCAAGAGCTTATTGTTGATTGGGACGTAAATAGTTTTTCTGATTTAACTAAACAACATCTATCAAAAATAGCTGAATTTAATTCAGAAGTTGTTTTGTTAGGTGTAGGAGAAAAACATCAGTTTCTACATCCTAAAATCTATCAATCTCTTACTGTTAAAGGCATTCCAGTGGAGTGTATGACGACGGGCGCGGCTTGTAGGACGTATAACATATTAATGAGTGAAGGCCGAAATGTATTGGCGGCGTTGATTTTATAGAGCCTGAATTTACAACGCTACCTGACTGGACTTAGTGTAATTTGCAAACCTTTGTCGGTAATTTGCATATCTTTAGGATTATATTGCGTTGAACCAACTGTTAAATCTTCTGGCTTGACCGTATACAAAGACAATCCGTTTAACATTTCACCACCCAATTTTTGTGCGATTAAATTAAAAAACTCGTTATATTTACTGCCCAAACCATCTAAATTAAGACTTTCCACTTTTGGGTCATCTAATACAATTGAGCTTGTCGCAGCATCAAAGCGTAGCTTTCCAGAAATATCCATTTTCCCAGCCAGCACTTTATTACTTAAAACACTGGTCAAACTAGTATCTAAGCTGGTCACCATGCGTCCAGTTTTGCTGTCAAACTTCACGGTGGAATTGCTTAAATTAACATCAAAAATCTTTAGCAGCGAGATTGGAATTGATAAGCGTTCATTGAGCTTTTTCTGTAGTTGCGCCTCTGATATATTAACCGTGCGGTCGCCCATCATGGCGCAACCGCTCAGAAATATAGTAATCAAGGACGTAACCAACAACAAGAACAGCTTAAATTTCATTACTTACCTTTGGAACTGATTAGTATTGATAGAACAACGCAGACTAAAGGTTTTTTGTTGACAAGAGTAATGTTGCGTTCGTACCGCCAAAACCAAAGCTATTAGATAATGCGGTTTCAATTTTGACGTTATCAATACGATTACGCACAATATTCAAGCCTTCAGCACCTGGATCTAAATTATCGATATTTGCGGAGGCGGCAATAAAATTATTTTCCATCATCAACAAAGTATAAATCGCTTCATTTACACCCGCTGCACCGAGTGCATGACCAGAAAGTGATTTGGTTGAGGCGATCGCAACTGGATTATTCGCGCCAAATACCTCACGAATAGCCTCAAGCTCTTTAGTGTCTCCAACAGGTGTACTTGTACCATGCGTATTGATGTAATCTACTTTAGCAACCGCTTTGCCGTCATGGCCTTGCAACGCCAATTGCATACAGCGTACTGCACCTTCGCCACTTGGCGCCACCATATCGTAACCATCTGAGGTAGCACCATAACCAACAACTTCTGCATAAATTTTTGCGCCACGTGCTTTAGCGTGCTCATACTCTTCTAGCACGACAATACCGCCGCCGCCAGAAATGACAAAACCATCACGGTCGGCGTCATAGGTACGAGAGGCTTTATCTGGCGTTTCGTTATATTTACTACTTAAAGCGCCCATGCCATCAAACATAAACGATAATGTCCAATGCTCTTCTTCAGCACCACCAGCAAAAATAATATCTTGCTTACCTAGTTGAATCTGCTCAACACCTGCACCAATACAATGTGCACTGGTTGAACAAGCCGAGCTAATGCCATAGTTGATACCTTTGATTTTTGCACCAGTAGCTAAACAAGCAGACACGCCACTTGCCATGGCTTTAGTGACCATGTAAGGGCCTACGCGACGCACGCCTTTCTCACGCAAGGTATCAATACCTTCCATAATACTCTCATGCGAGGCTCCACCAGCACCAACAATCAAGCCAGTACGGACATTTGAAACCATGTCATCAGCCAACTGAGAGTCGGCAATCGCCTCTTGCATAGCTAGCCAAGCATAAGCATGACCTTTAGCCATAAAGCGCATCAATTTACGGTCAATGAGCTCTTCAACTTTAAGGTTTTTAATTGATCCAGCCACATGAGAGCGCAAACCACGCTCAGCATATTCAGGTTGATAAGTAATACCTGATTTACCAGCTTGTAAACTAGCCAGCACCTCAGCTTTGCTATTACCCAGACTGGATACAATCCCCATTCCAGTAATCACTACACGACGCATTTCGTGCTCCCTCAAATTATTTTTTTATTGTATTAAGATAATGCTTAAAAATTGTCTGTTCGCGTGAATAAACCTACACGCAAATCATTAGCTGCATATATTTCACGACCATCTAAACTCATGGTAGCATCAGCCACACCCATCACTAATTTACGCATAATCACGCGTTTTAAATCAATAGTATAAGTTGCCATTTTAGCAGTAGGCAACACTTGCCCAGTAAATTTCACTTCACCTGCACCAAGTGCACGACCACGGCCAGGGCCACCTGCCCAACCTAAATAAAATCCAACTAGCTGCCACATCGCATCTAAGCCTAAGCAGCCTGGCATCACAGGATCGCCAGTGAAATGGCATTGAAAAAACCATAGATCCGGGTTGATATCTAACTCAGCAATGATTTGGCCATTACCATATTTACCGCCATCTTCAGTGATAGAAACAATACGATCAAACATTAACATTGGTGGTAATGGTAATTGTGCATTACCCTCGCCAAACATTTCACCCCTGCCACACTTAAGTAACTCTTCTTTTGTAAAGCTGCTTTGTTTTTGCATGTTTTTTATTCTAAAAATAATTATCTAAGCCGCTATTTTCGCCGTAAATCCAATTTAACGAAAGCCTTATTCACGCTTTATCAGCATTTTTTGTCACATGTCAAATTATAACATCAACAAAATATGGTGGTTATCTGCAACCTGAACAACCAAATATTGGTTATATTCAGCCATAAAAAATTTGATCGAACTTATAACCCATTGAATAAATGATGATTAATTTTAGGTATGTGTATTGCTTAAATACTACTTAGCGAAGATCTCCAAATTATCGCCCTTAACCCGCAACATATTTAACTGTGTTGCGGGATTTTTTATGGTATTAAATTTCTTTTGCGTAGCCAAAGTGGTAATACAATTCATTGAAAAACTAAATTCTTACTTAAAATTTAGATGTGCCTCAAAGCCAATCATATTGCACGCTCCACAGATTCAGTGTGCGAAAATCGAGCTGCAAACTCAGTTCAAGCTTAGCTAGTCGCTTTCTTTGATTTTTGCTTGACTATAATAAATTGTACTCAGGTGTATACAGATCTGTTTACACCTTTAAATAAAACAATTACACTAGCTACAATCTGTTACAAATTCTAACAAATCAATTACTACTAATCACTTACTTAGGGCACATTAAATGAGCGATATACAACTAGCCGATTGGCGCAATCACGCACTAACCTTAGAGTCTGAAGTCAACAAAGTGATTGTGGGTCAGCACATTCCTGTTCGTTTGATTACTACTTCAATTTTTGCACGTGGACATGTATTGCTTGAGGGTGACGTAGGGGTTGGTAAAACCACGTTGCTCCGTGCTTTTACACGTGGTATCGGTGGAGGTTATCAACGTATTGAAGGTACGATCGACTTAATGCCTAACGATTTGGTTTATCACACTTACCTTGGCGAAGACGGTAAGCCTCATGTCAGCCCTGGCCCTATTTTGATGTCTGGCGAGAATCTATCGGTATTTTTCTTTAACGAAATTAACCGTGCGCGCCCTCAAGTACACTCTTTATTACTACGCGTAATGGCAGAACGCACATTGACTGCGTTTAACAAAGAACATCATTTCCCGCACATGTTGGTATTTGCTGACCGCAACCAAGTTGAAAAAGAGGAGACTTTCGACATTCCATCAGCTGCACGTGACCGTTTTATGATGGAAATTCCAATCGTTGTGCCAAATGACGACAGCATTATGGAATCACTAGTATTCGATACACGCTTCCACGATGCGGATGCGCTAGTTTCAAACGTACCTGAAAATATCTTGCAGTTTGACCAGTTGAATAAGTTTGCCAGCATCTTACAAAATAGCATTTCTGCAAGCCCTACTCTACGCAGCTATGTACTTAATTTGTGGCGTGCAACCAAAACACCAACGGATTTCGGCGTCAAAGTTTCAGGTGTAGACATGAACCGTTTGGTGTTATCTGGTGCAAGTCCGCGCGGTATGGCAATGGTATTGCGTGCAGCGCGTGTAAATGCTTGGTTGAATGAGCGTACCGCTGTATTGCCTGAAGATATTCATGATGTGTTTCACGCAACTGTTGCGCACCGCTTGGTATTCAGCCCTGTGTATGAAATGCGCCGTACTGAGATTGCTCGTGATATGTTGAGCGGTATCATTCACGCGATTGCTGCACCTTAACTTAAATATTATTGAATGATAGCTAGCTGATGATCGCAATAATTCATAGCTTTTATAGGTTAGATTTAAGTCCATCGTGTCAGGTTAAAACCCGATATACGGCTAATTAAGTAGGTGTAATTCAAATGTCACAAGTGCATATAAAAGAATTCAGCTACCACATCGCATGGCGCTCTCACTCGCGCAGACCTGGTAGACACAAAAGCAACCAGCGCGGTATGGGCATGGAGTTTCGCGGACATACCACGCTGCTCGCTTACCCTGATCCGCGCCGCATAGACATACGCCAAACCATACGCGACCCGCTTGAGCAGGTGCATGTACGTATTTTTAACCAAAAAAGCGTTACACCAGTATTTGTGTTGTGCGATATGTCTGGCTCTATGCAGTATGCCAGCACTAAGCAAGACGGCAGCACACAGAAAAAAATTGAGATTGCGGCAGATATTGCACAATCCGTGGCGCAGTCTGCCACACGTAATCGCGATCTAGTCGGTTTTATCGGTTTTGATGATGTAGTACGTGAGGATTGGTTGTGCACACTCTCAGCAAGACCACATACCACTGTTGAAATGGCTGAGAATCTAAGAACCTACGAAGCAGAAGAAGTTGGCAGTCGAGGTGTAACAGAAATTGTCAGATTGCTCCCACGCGAGCGCTCGCTAATCTTTATGGTGTCAGATTTTCACATGCCAATTGCCGATTTAGAAGAATCGTTAGTGCTTATGCAACGTCACCATATCGTACCTATTGTATTGTGGGATTCTTCTGAATATAGCGATTTGCCAGAGTTTGGTATCACTAATGTCACAGACCCTGAAACAGGCGTCAAACGCACACTATTCTTACGCAAATCCTATCGCGATCGCATTTTAAAAAGCTTTACAGATAGAAAAACAGCCATTGAGAATCTGTTTTTACGCTACGACATGCAGCCGTTTTTTGTAGAAAACAGCTTCGATGCTGATCAGTTGTCCGAATACTTCCACCAATATGTGGCAGCTTAATTTATGAGTACATTTATGCGAACAAGTATACAAACAAAATTTTTATTAGTGGCAAGCGTTCTTTTATCACTCATCAATCAGCCCGCTTTAGCTGATGTTGTGCTGCCAGATATTAATGCCAAATATGTCACAATTAAAGAAGATAATCCTACGCGAGACGCAGGCTATGTTGTCGGCGATATATTGGAAAGAACCATCACGCTCACCGTAAAAAAACCCTATGAACTGGTTAAAGAGTCTATTCCAATTGTTGGTTATGAACATCGCTGGAAAGGTCAGATTTCAGGCATTGAGCTTTCTAAAGTCAGCTCAGAAGAAATTAAACATAGCGATAGCGTAACGCACGTCATACATTTAACTTACCAAGTGTTTACCACTGGCAAATTAGCGAAACCAGCAGCACTAAGAGCTGAAATTCTTAAAATGAGGAACACCGAGAAAAAAGAAACATTGCAATACCGTGTACCCTCTTTTAATTTCCGCGTTTCGCCGCTTTCTGTATTTGGTTCTGTGAAACTAAAAGAAGAGCTAAGCCCATTTACGCCGCCCTTCCTTATCGACTCAAGTAAGCAAAAACTGACGCTAAAAGTGCTCGTTGGTTTACTAGCTTTATCGTTGCTAGGGCTACTGTATATATTCGGCATGCATGCATGGTTGCCGAGAATGGGCGCACCTTTTGCAAAAGCATATCGCGATATTCGCAAGATGCCTGAAACTGCCGCAGGCTTGCAGCAAGCTGCAGCGCGTATTCATGAATCGCTCAACAAAACAGCTGGCACCAGCTTGTTTGGTAATAATATCGATAGCTTTATTCAAGACAAACCAGCTTTTTCACCAGTGAAACAAGATATTGAAAAGTTTTTTGCCTTGTCACGGAAAGTGTTTTTTGAGCCAGAGTCTGCACAAAACCTGAATGAACACTCAAAAGCTTGGTTAATGAAATTCTGCCGTCATCTACGTGATTGTGAACGTGGCCTGAGACCAGAAGCGAGCGCATGATGGGGTTTATGCATCCTTTAGTGTTATGGCTGCTGCCACTTGCACTTCTGCCAATTTTACTAGAGCGTTCAAATAGCCGTACCTACTCATGGGTAGATATGCTGCCAAGTGATCCACTTTCTAATTTAATTGGTTTACTACTTAAAATTCTAGCTACCGTCAGTTTAATTAGCATCATTATTGGTTTGGCTGGCCCACATAGCTTAGAGCAAAAAGTAGAGCGCATAGGTGTTGGTGCACAAATTGGCATGGTGATTGATAGAAGTGCCAGTATGGATGATCCGTTTTCTGGTGGTACGGCTGAAGGTCGTGTTGGCGAGACTAAATCTGTAGCTGCTGCCAGACTGATGACCGAGTTCGTAAACTCGCGCCAAAACGACATGATAGGTGTGATTACCTTTAGTAACTCTGCAATGTATGTGCTGCCACTGACTGAAAGTCGCGAAGCTATTCAGGCCGCCATTAAAGCCACTGCTGGCAACTCGCTGTTCCAAACGAATATTGGTGGTGGACTAACCAGTGCCGTGAGTTTGTTTGAAAATGTGCCAGATTCAGGCTCACGCGCCATCATTCTACTCTCTGATGGTGGTGGTCGTATGGGTGGCGATGCGCAACAAAAACTGCGTGAATGGTTACAACGATACAACATTACGCTGTATTGGATTGTATTAAGACAGCCTGGTGGCATTAGTATTTTTAATGAGTATATACAAAAAGAAGAAGGTCCTTTGCCTTCAGAAATTGAACTGTATGAATACTTTAAAACACTGCGTAGCCCATTTAGCGCTTATGAAGCGGAAGACCCTAAATCACTCGCTAATGCGATAGCAGATATTAATGAGAAAGAAAGAAAACCGATTAAGTATATGGAAAAAATTCCTGGTCACGATTTTACACAACTCTGCTACGTCATTGCAGCACTGATGATTGCCTTGTTGCTTGGCGTTAAATACCTAGAATTTAGAACATGGAAAGTAAATATATGAGCCTTAGCTTAAAATCAATTACTGTCAAACAACTGACCATTGCACTCATTTTAATTGCCGTTGCTTCAGCCGCGGGCATTGTTGCCGAACTTAATCGCATACGTCAGATTAATGCTTTTAATCATGCGGTTAGCACTGGGAAAAGCCCACAGACTGACAGGTTAAGCTATGAAGCTAAATTTGCTATAGCTTATTGGCTTGCAAATAATGATCGTCATAAGGAAGCTACGCTACTATTTTCTCAGCTCATAGAAAAAGGTACACCAACCCAGCGTGCTGCAGTACATCACAATATAGGTAACATGTTTTTCTTAAAGAGTTTGCAAGTGAGCGGTGGTAATGACCCTAAAGTGAGAGATGAGGTTGAGTACCTACTAACGCAAGCTCATAGCTCATACAAACAGGCTCTCAAGCTAGATAACAGCAACTGGGGGACACGCCGAAATCTAGACCGTGTCATTACCTTGCTTCCAGAAAACCCTACTCCAGGCGTTGGTGAGTCAGACTCTCCTGGTCTGATTATGGGCAATATTCCTGTAGGTCTTCCATAGAGGTATATTGTATGAAAAAGCTCATCACTTATTTTAAAACGCATCGCGACTCTGCACTTCTTAGTGGTGCCATGCTGATGCTGGTATTGGCAATGTTTCACATTACCGTGCCAGTTAAACATAACATTTACACCTACTTATTAGTTGCTGATATTACACAAAGCATGAATACCATCGACACGACTATAGATGGTAAACCCGCCTCACGTATGGCTCATACACAAAAAATGTTGCATGAGGTTGTTTCTTCACTGCCATGCGGTACAAAAGTCAGTGTTGGATTATTTGCGGGCGTGAGCGTTGCTGCGCTATACAACCCGATTGAGGTATGCGATAACTTTGCAGCGATTCAAGATACCATTGACCATCTTGACTGGAGAACCGCTTGGTCAGGTAACAGCCGTATTCGTGAAAGCTTATTCAGCATCACCAGAGCCATTCGTAGTTTCCCCGAAACAGCTCAAGTCGTATTCTTTACCGATGGCGAAGAAGCGCCTAAGTTGCATGCCTTCAACACTAAAGACCTTACCAACTTTCAAGGTGCTGATGGCTGGTTATTGGTTGGTGTAGGCTCTGAAAAAGGCGCATCAATTCCAAAACTCAGTGAAAAAAATCAATTGATTGGTTATTGGTCAAATGAAAGCTTTGCACTGCAACCTGGTATTGCACAAATTTCTGAATCTAACCTCGGCGTTAGAGATGACAATGTGGCGGGTGGTGAACAAGATCGCTTTATTTCAAAACTGAACTCAGAGTACATGAAAAGTATCGCCAAAGAAGTCGGTTCAACATATGTGGATGGTGACAATGTACACACCATATTAGATGCCATGAAAAATCAGAAACCCGCTAGGCGTGATGTTGCCCCATTCGATTTAAGCTGGGTAATGGCTTCTTTAGCTGGCTTGTTACTTCTAGCCGCCTACTTTAGCAAACACCCAATTAAACAAATTGGAGAGGCACTAAGACTATATAGAAAAAATGCGATTAGAAGACAGCACACTAAAAACGAACTAGCGATTGCGCACGACAACCATATCAATTAATTAATAAAACCTCTGTTAACTCTGTAAGTTAGAATGATGGTTAACAGAGGTTTTATGCCACCGCAAATACACTCTTAGCTGACGAAATAATTCAGCATCGATGTTATCCTGCAACAGCAAAATATAGCGATTTTGCCAAAATTTAAACCATGTAAAGTCTTCTGGAACAACATGTAAGACGGTCAGATAAGAGCTGACAAAGCTATCTGGCATGATATGCACTACAAAACTCTCGTCATTCTTTTGTGTTAAATGACACTCACTCTTCATAGTTATCCTTAGTAATTTCCAAGACCTCGGCAGGCTTAACAGCCCATCAAGCATGACAAAATAAGTAGTCGACACCAGTATTAGCAACAGTAAGGTAACGCTTAAACTAAGCGGAACTGGCGTCAATAAAAGCATAAAACTAAAAAATAACCCTGCCATTATTAGTAACGCTGTTAACTTATTCGAGGGCTTGAATATAAGGGTGATAGGCTTCAAGATATAATATACTTAGTTCAATTTACAAAATTCATTAAATAAAAGAGTACCACATGGCAAACAACGACTGGCAAGAATATCAATTCACTCAAGGCGCAGTGTTTAATAACGAAACAATTACCTCATTCGGCAATATAGAAAATGAGCTGCAATGCACGCAGAATCAAAATGTAATGTGTGATTTATCACATTTAGGCTTGTTAGAAATCAGTGGTGATGATGCTGTTACTTTCTTGCAAGGTCAAGTCACCAATGATGTGAGATTAGTCAATGATAACCATGCCCACTACACAGGTTACTGCAGCCCTAAAGGGCGCTTACTCGCGCTATTTTTTGCTTTCTCACACAATCAAAAGCTACATTTAGAATTCAACCAAAAGCTGCTCGAGCCCATCGCCAAGCGTCTAAAAATGTACGTCATGCGATCAAAAGTAACAATCAATGATGTATCAAACAGCACAGTCAGAATCGGCTTGAGTGGCAGCAACATCGCCGAGTTACTTGCCCCATTCTTTTCTACAGTACCTATACTTGCCTATGAAAGCACGAGCACCGATAATGGCACCATCATTTGCATGCCTAGCGCAGGCATGCCACGCTACCAAATTGTCGGTAATACCGAACAAGCAAAAACTATATGGCAAGCATTAAAGAAGGACTGCAAACCAGTTGGCAAAGCTTGCTGGGAGTGGCTAGAAATTCAGGCTGGCATTCCAGATGTTTACCTGAGCACACAAGAAGAGTTCGTTCCACAGATGTTGAATTTAGATGCGCTAAACGCAATCAACTACAAAAAAGGCTGTTACACGGGGCAAGAAATTGTAGCGCGTACCCATTATTTAGGTAAAGTAAAACGCCGCACTCAACTAGCTCATGTTGCGAGTGACAGTTGCCCAGCCATAGGTGATGATGTTGTAGATGCTAATCAACAAGCTATTGGCAAAATTGTGCGCTGCGCGCCAGCCATTGATGCAGGGTTTGTTGTGTTAGTGGAGTGCAGATTAGAGAATTTAACGCTTGGCAATATTTATTGGAACAACATCGCTTTGAGCATCAAGCAACTACACTACTCATTAGATTCAGCCGATTAGGCAATGCTGGCAGCTCATTAAAGCTGTCAGTATTATCAACTAGCTAGTACTACCTGATTACGGCCTGCTCCTTTTGCTTGGTATAAGGCTTTATCTGCACGACCGATTAGATGCTCAAGTTCTTCCCCATAGGATCTTAAAGCTACACCTAAGCTGGCTGTCACGTTAATGCTTAGCTTATTATGCATGTCACCCTTAAGTTCAATTGCGCTGCGAATATTTTCAGCAAGCGACAATAAATTTCCTGTACCGCAATCACGCACTACAATCAAAAACTCCTCGCCACCCCAACGACTAATAAAGTCTGCGGCACGAACCGTGGATTTTAATGTAGTTGCCACGTTTTTAAGTACGTGATCACCAGCAATGTGACCATACTGATCATTGATACTTTTGAAATGATCTAAATCGAGCAAAATAATACCGACATCGGTTTTATTACGCTCGCTTTCCTGCAAAATGACGCTCATACCAATATCAAACGCTTTTCGATTAGGTAAACTAGTCAACTTATCAATCGCGGCGGCGCTTTCCACCTCTAAGTGATAGCGCTTAAGCGCCACATTGGTGAGCGCAACCACCAAACCCGTCACCGCCAAACACAACAATAAATTGCGATACAATGAGTTGGTAATATTTTCCGTCGCTTGAGTTTCATTCTTTTCGACAAACAAATACCAATTTAGCTCCGGAATGTAACGCACGTTCACCAAATGGTGCGTATCTTTTAGGTCGTAAGCATAACTGTGTGTGGCTTGATCGCGTGCATTAAAATTAATCTGCGCTATCCCCAGTGTATCTTTTACATTGCTACCCAACGGCCTTTCTACATCGCTGGCTAGCACGATTTTTCCAGTATCACTCACGAAGTAAACTTTGCGCTTAAAACGCACCTCGTAGTTTTCTAAAAGTTTACGTGCACTATCGTAATTAATACCTACTCCTATCATGCCCAAATATCGCTTAGTACTGTCCAGCACACGGTAATTGACAAAAATTGTGAGCTGATTTCCTAATCTGGCATCTTCATCCACGTTCAACTCATAAGGCTCGCTTATTGTTCTAGCGTGAAAATACCAAGCGTCTGCTGGCACAGTTTCTTGCACTTTTTTGGTTTCTGCACTTGCCGAATAGTAATTACGCGTTGCCTCAGAGACGAAAAAACTAGTGAACGCATGGCTATTCTGCTTCACTTCTTGCAGATATTTTTTAACTATTTGATTATCTTTTTCACCTTGTAGCAGCCAATCTATCAAAAAAGTGTTGGTTGCCATCATGGCAGAAATGTTAATACTTTTAATGAGGTCTTTTTGTATTTCCGAGTAAATGCTGTCGGTTGTCAGTGGTAGTTCATTGACTGTGATGGCTTCATGGATAGATTGCTTAGAAACCTGATACATCAAAAATGAGACTAATGAGAAGCCAGAAAGTAATATCAGCGTGATGAGAAGAATAAGTTTGTGTCTGTTTTGCATTAGGTCACATCACTTATCTTAAAGATTAATTATGGTAAGGTTTTGGCATTGGTTGTGCGTTGCATTAGGGTATCTTTGCTAGGTGTTGCATTTTGACTTGGAACTTGACCAAGATTGGATATTTGACTAGGCGTAGGCGGTTGAACTGATTGAGTATGAGCTGAATTATCTAGCACTTGATAAAAAACCTCATCTTGCTTGATCATCCCTAATTCGCTTCTAGCGCGCTCTTCAATAGCAGCTCGGCCACTTTTTAGATCTCGCACTTCAGCATCTAATGTCTCATTACGCGCTTTTAAAGCGCTATTTTTTTCTTGCTGTGTAGCAAGCTGACGACTTAAATCCCATACCCGCAACCAACTTCCCTTACCCAGCCACAGCGGATATTGCAGCAAGGCAATGAGGATTACGAATATGAGCGTTAAGGCTTTCACTTAATTACTTTGAAATACAATGGCATTCAAGCTGAGACTAAGTACAACAATGTATCGGATTGAATGCATTTGGAGTTAATTACTTGAATAATTGGTAAAACGCACCGATACCAGCATAGCTAGATGCATCGCCCAATTCTTCTTCAATACGCAACAATTGGTTGTACTTAGCAATTCGCTCAGAACGGCACAATGAACCTGTTTTAATTTGCAGCGCATTGGTTGCCACTGAAATATCAGCAATCGTAGTGTCTTCTGTTTCACCTGAACGATGTGACACAACTGCTGTGTAACCAGCACGTTTAGCCATTTCGATGGTTTGGAAAGTCTCAGTCAAAGTACCAATTTGGTTTACTTTAATCAACACTGAGTTAGCAACGCCGCGTTGTATGCCTTCACGCAAGATTTTAGAGTTAGTCACGAACAAGTCATCACCCACTAATTGTGTTGTTTTGCCTAGGCGGTCTGTAAGAAGCTTCCAACCATCCCAGTCAAATTCACCCATACCATCTTCAATACTGATGATTGGATATTTATCCACCCAAGTCGCTAAGTAGTCAGTAAATTGTGCAGAAGTTAGAGACAGACCTTCTGACTCTAAATGATATTTACCATCTTTATAGAACTCAGTACTTGCGCAATCTAGACCTAAATACACATCTTTACCTGGCTCGTAACCTGCAGCTGAAATCGCCTCTAGAATCAATTGGATAGCAGCTTCGTTAGATGGTAGATTTGGTGCGAAACCACCTTCATCACCGACAGTTGTTGCTAAACCTTTTTTATGTAGCGTTTTTTTCAATTGATGGAATACTTCAGCACCGCAACGCATCGCTTCACGGAATGAAGGCAAACCAGCCGGAATAATCATAAACTCTTGCATATCCACACTGTTATCAGCATGCGCACCACCATTGATGATGTTCATCATTGGTGTAGGTAGTTGCATCGCACCAGAGCCGCCTAAGTAGCGATACAAAGGTAAACCGCTTTCTTCAGCCGCAGCACGCGCACAAGCCATAGAAACCGCGAGTATAGAGTTAGCGCCTAAACGGTCTTTGTTTTCAGTGCCATCAAGCTCAATCAACGTTTTATCGATAAAGCTTTGCTCTTCAGCATCTAATCCAATGATAGCTTCTGTGATTTCGGTATTCACGTTCTCAACTGCTTGAAGAACGCCTTTACCTAAATAACGACTTTTGTCACCATCACGCAACTCCATCGCTTCTTTAGCGCCTGTAGAAGCGCCTGACGGCACTGCAGCACGGCCAATGACGCCGCTTTCTAACAATACATCACACTCTACAGTTGGGTTACCACGAGAATCTAAAATTTCGCGGGCGATAATATCTACAATTGCGCTCATGACTACTCCTAAATATACAAATTAGTTTTTAACTTAGTGATTCTAAATAGAGAATCTGTAATGATTTGATTTATACGTGTTATTTATGTGTTACTTATAAAACTTTACTTAACGCCTTTGTGAGCTAATGCTGCATTCACATAAGCGGTAAATAACGGATGTCCTGACCGTGGGTTAGAAGTAAATTCTGGGTGAAACTGCACTGCCACAAACCACGGGTGAGTAGCTTTTGGTAGTTCTATCATCTCACACAACTCTTCAGTCGGTGTTCTGGCAGAAATCACCAAACCAGCTGCTTTTAATTGCTCTACGTAATTGTTATTCACTTCATAACGATGGCGATGGCGCTCATTCACCTGCGCACCATAAATGCCTGCAGCCATTGTGTTTGGTACGATTGGGCAAGCTTGTGCGCCTAAACGCATAGTGCCGCCAAGGTCTGAATTTTCATCACGCTTTTCAATTTTGCCGCTGGCATCTTTCCACTCGTCAATCAAGCCAATCAACTTGTATGGCGCTTCTGCATTAAATTCAGTGCTATTAGCACCTTTTAAACCAGCCACGTTACGGGCAAACTCTATAACAGCTAATTGCATACCTAAACAAATGCCAAGATATGGCAGTTTATTTTCACGGGCATATTGAATTGCAGCGATTTTACCTTCTGTACCGCGCACACCAAAACCACCTGGAATTAAAATCGCATCCATTGTGTTTAATATATCCGTGCCAGACTTCTCAATCTCTTCACTGTCAATATAATTAATTTTGACTTTAGATTCCGTATGAATACCCGCATGAATCAAGGCTTCTGTCAGCGATTTGTAGCTCTCGGTTAAATCTACATATTTACCCACAAAGGCAATATTGACCGTATTTTTTGGATTTTCTATGCGTGTAACAATATTTTTCCACACTGTTAAATCGGCTGCTTTAGCCAAAATATTGAGTTTGTGGCAAACGATCTCATCCATCATTTGCTCATGCAAAAGCCCTGGAATTTTATAAATAGAATCTGAGTCAATCGCGCTGATTACCGCTTCAAAAGCCACATTGGTAAATAAGGCAATTTTGCGTTTTTCATCTTCTGGAATTTCACGCTCAGCACGACATAGTAAAATATCAGGCTGTATACCGATTTGACGCAATTCTTTTACTGAGTGTTGTGTAGGTTTAGTTTTAAGCTCACCTGCGGTTGGAATCCACGGCAATAAAGTCAAATGCACGTAACATGCATTGTTACGGCCTTCTTCAAAACCCATTTGACGAATAGCTTCTAAGAACGGCAATGATTCAATATCACCCACCGTGCCGCCAACTTCTATAATCGCAACATCGGCACCTTCTGCGCCGCGTTTGATGTGATTTTTAATCTCATCAGTGATGTGCGGAATCACCTGTACGGTTTTTCCGAGGTATTCGCCACGTCGCTCTTTTTTAATCACTGTTTCGTAGATTTGGCCTGTGGTAAAACTGTTACGTTTAGCCATGCGCTGTGAAATAAAACGCTCGTAATGGCCTAAGTCCAGATCGGTTTCAGCTCCATCATCAGTGACGAACACCTCACCGTGCTGAAATGGCGACATTGTGCCAGGGTCAACGTTAATATAGGGATCAAGTTTGAGCATGGTCACTTTAATGCCACGCGATTCAAGGATAGCGCCAAGGCTTGCGGCAGCGATGCCTTTACCAAGAGAAGAAACTACACCGCCGGTTACGAATACATATTTGGTCATGGAAAGGCACTTATTATTTGTTTCAGACGGGATAAGATTTTACCGCAAAACAGATGCCTCACAAAACGTTATCCAAAATAAAAATGCATTAATTTACTTGTAATTTTATATATTTTATTTTTTAGCTACTTTCCACCAGACCGAGTCACTTTTGAAGCCTTAGCCGAATTATCAGACCAAGCCCCATAAGTCTTGAATTTCTCAAGTACATCCAACATTTCTTGCCGACTTAAAATGTGTGGTTCACCGACTTGCAAGGCGAGTAAATATTGCTCACATAAAGTTTCTACTTCTTGAGTAATGTCGAGCGCCGTTTCTAAGGTTTCGCCCACTGCAATCATGCCATGATTCGCTAGCAAACAAGCTTTGCGGTCTTTTAGTGCTTCAATGGCATTATCTGAAAGGTGCTGACTGCCGAACAAAGCATAAGGCGCACAACGTATACTATCGCCGCCAGCAAGCGCAATCATGTAGTGAAATGGCGGCATATCTTTGCGAAAGGTGCTGAATGTACTGGCATAGATACTGTGTGTATGAATCACCGCATTCACTTGCGGTTTTTGCTGCAATATATCCCGATGAAATCGCCACTCGCTTGATGGCGGATGAACGCCAGTCGCATTACCTGAAAAATCCATCCACACCATGTCTGCCGACGACATCTTATCGACTGCCAAACCTGAAGGCGTGATCAAAAAACCTGCTCGTCCGTCGGCACTATCTGCACGCACACTGACATTGCCAGCAGTACCGCGGTTCAAGCCCAAGGTTACCAGTTGCTGACTAATGTGTAAGAGCTGTTCACGTTTGTTTTGCATAGTTTGTATTATGCTTTATTTATTTCAGAATATTTCTTAGCAGACTAGGCGCAAATACGCCGTGCTCCGTAATAATACCAGTCACCAAGCGCGCTGGCGTAACATCAAATGCAGGATTAGCCACTTTAGTGTTTGCTGGTAAAATATTCACCTCTGCAACTTCGCCAGAGTCTAGCATACCCGTCATCCAAGCCACTTCACGACCATCGCGCTCTTCTATTTCTATCTCTTGCACGCCATTTAGCATAGTCCAATCAATCGTTGGCGATGGCACCGCAGCATAAAATGGCACATGATTATCAAATGCCGCAAGTGCTTTTAAATAAGTCCCTATTTTATTACAGACATCACCCGCACTCGTCACTCGATCAGCACCAACGATGACCATATCAACTTGACCATGCTGCATTAAATGACCACCAGCGTTATCGCTAATCACCGTATGCGGTACGCCATGCTGTGCTAATTCCCAAGCTGTCAAGCTGGCTCCTTGATTGCGTGGACGTGTTTCATCAACCCACACATGCACATTAATCCCCGCATCGTGCGCTGCGTAGATAGGCGCAAGTGCCGTGCCGAAATCTACAGTGGCCAGCCATCCAGCATTGCAATGCGTAAGGATATTCAATTGACGGCTATGCTGTTTATTTAAGTTCAGACTAAGCAGACTCTGGATTAATTTCAAGCCGTGCTGACCAATAGCCTGATTAAGCAAAACGTCCTCATCGCAAATTTTTGCGGCCTCTAACCAAGCTGCATCCAAACGCATCTCTGCAGCCATTGGTAATAGTAATTGCGTCATACGCTCTACTGCCCAGCGCAAATTCACTGCTGTTGGCCGACTTTGTATTAGCTGCTTGGCGGAAAGCTGTAAATACTCGTCATTACAATCATTCTGCATCGCTAACGCCATACCATAAGCGGCAGCCGCACCGATTAACGGCGCACCGCGAACTTGCATCGTTTTAATCGCAACAATCATTTGCGGCATGTTGATAATTTCAACAATCTTAAACGCATGAGGTAGTTTTGTTTGGTCAATAATTGATACAGATCGGCTACCAGCAGCCTTACCATCATTAGGCCAAATTGTGCGAAATTTTTGATTATTTATTATCATAAATTATGAATTCAAAAGTTGACTTTTAAAAAGTTCCCTGAAAGAAAAAATACTCTCCACATTATCTGTGAATAACTGTGACTTGAAAATGTAACATACCAATTTATAAGGCTTTTTTCAAATCGCTTAAATTTTAACCTATTATTAAATCCATATAAATCAAACACTTAAATTAATCACATTGTTTTATAAAGGTTTTTACAAATACTTAAAGTAGCACATTAGGTGGTGTGTATAAGTCAGCTAGTTTTGGCAAAACTTTTAGGGCGTTGGCGCTAGTTATATCAAGCACTTGCGCCATATTTACCTGCCTTAAATCAGCTAAAACCTGTGCGATTTTACTGAGTTCTAGCGGGGTATTTCTCCCCTCTGCGCCTACCCATGCAGGAGGGATATCTGGAGAGTCCGTTTCTAAAACGATAGACTCTAATGGCAACTTGCTTGCAAGCTCTCGAATCTTTAAAGCGCGGCTATAAGTCATCGCCCCGCCAAAACCTAATTTAAAACCAAGTGCAATAAATTGCTCAGCTTGTTGAAAGCTACCATTAAACGCATGCGCAATACCACCGTTGATTTGGTATCGGCGTAAATACTTTAAAATATCGTCAATCGCATTTCTAACATGCAAAATCACAGGTAAATTTTGTTGTTTGGCGATTTTAAGCTGCTCGGTAAAAAAGTGGATTTGCTTTTCAATGTGATCTGGGTTGTTTTTAGCATTAGTCACAAAGTAATCGAGACCAATTTCACCTATCGCCACTGGATTATTTTCTACAATGTAGGTTTTTAGCGTTTCAAGGTCTTCCAAAGCTGCGCTATCCACATACATAGGATGAATACCAAGCGCGTAGACACAATGTTTGTGCTTTTGGCATACCTGAATGACAGTATCAAAATTATCACGTGCCACAGAGGGGATAACGATGTTTGAAATGCCCTGTTGCAAAGCCAGCATGGCAATATCGTTTCGGTCAGCGTTAAATTCGGCTGCATCAAGATGACAATGAGTATCTATAAGCATGCTGATTGAAATAAGCCTCTAAAGTTTGCTTTTGACTGGTTTTGCACGGACACGAATATCTTGACCAATCTGACGCACATCAAAAATCTGTAAGTCAGTTGCTTGCTGCATTTCGATTAGCTCTGGAATTGCAAACATGCCCTTGGCATCAGCGCCCATCAGTTTAGGTGCATAGTAAAAAATAAACTCATCCACCAAACCAGCATGCAGAAACGCACCATTCAATCCCTGCCCCGCCTCTAGCAAAACTTCATTGATGCCACGTGAAGCTAGATTGGCAAGCAAAGCCTGCAAATCTACACGCCCACGTCCATCAGGTAAATGTAATAACTGCGCGCTAGTTGCAGTTAATGCCGCAGCTTTATCATTTGCATCTTGCGCATAAGCTATTAGTAAAGGGCTGATTGAAAGCAATTCGGAATTAAGCATTTTACAATCTGTAGGCGTTTGCAGGTTGCTATCCACAATCACTCGTAACGGCTGACGACTTGTATTTTCCAAGCGCACATTCATGCTTGGATTGTCTGTAAGCACCGTACCAATTCCAGTCACGATGGCACATGATTGCGCGCGCCAATGCTGCACATCCAGCCTTGCTGGCTCGCCAGTAATCCACAGACTTTTACCATTATTAAGCGCTGTTCGACCATCCAAACTTGCTGCGACTTTACAACGCACATAAGGTAAGGCAGAAGTCATGCGCGAAATAAAACCAAGGTTTAATGACTTAGATTCAGCCTCCATTAAGCCTACTTCAACCTCTATGCCATGTGCTTGGAGACGTTTTATACCATTACCTGCCACTAGGGGATTAGGGTCTTGCATGGCCACGACTACACGCTTCACACCAGCATTAATCAAGGCATCGACACAAGGCGGTGTACGACCATGGTGATTACATGGCTCTAAAGTGACATACGCATCAGCACCTTCAGCCTTCGCGCCAGCTTCACGCAAAGCAAATACTTCTGCATGTGGCTCACCTGCTTTAAGATGGGCACCTTGACCTATGATTTGATGGTTTTTAACAATGACACAGCCAACACGCGGGTTGGGTTGAGTGGTATACAAGCCCTGCTCCGCTAGACGCAGCGCAAGTGTCATATAAGTGTGATCGGCTATCGAGAACAAGATATTTTGATTAACCAAATAGCGATGTAGTTAATTTAGTGTGATGAAATACGGCTATTAATTAAACGATTATTTTCATCAAAGAAAAGCAATAAACCATGATAAACGTGCATACATTTGCCTAAATCATACTCCACCGCATTGCCGTCTTCGTAGCTCGGGCGACCAAGCAACACGCCAACAGCGTCTTTACTAGTACCTTTTGATAACACATGCTGCTGCAAGTCATAAGCCATATCACCACGCTTACAATCTGTTTCTATTGTAGCCGCGCTTTGCATCCATTTCACTTGATCGAATTTTTCATCGCCAAAAACGATGCTATCTTTCATCATCCACCAACCGAAAAACACAATCGTTAACAACACAGTAAATGCGGTAAAAAGAATAGTAGCCCAGTTAATAAATTTCATGTTTTACATCCTAATCATTAGCATTATGCAAATCAAATGGCTTACAAATCGCGAATCGCATCGTTAAAGTCATCAACATCCGAAAAGCTACGATACACCGATGCAAAGCGAATATAGGCGACTTTATCCATCAACTTAAGCTCATGCATCACGCTTTCACCTAAATCTCTGGCTGGAATTTCACGCTCACCTAAACTTAGTAATTTTTGTGAGATTCTATCTAATGCGCGGTCTACGTATTCCGTAGGCACTGGGCGTTTGTGCAATGCGCGTGTGAAGGATAAGCGCAATTTTTCGCGATTAAATTCCTCACGCGTACCATTGGTTTTCACCACTTGCGGCATATGTAACTCAGCTGTTTCGTAAGTAGTAAAACGCTTGTCACAAGCACCACATTTACGGCGACGGCGTATAGAGTCGCCTTCGTCATTGACGCGCGAATCGATTACCTGAGTATCTGCATCACCGCAAAAAGGACATTTCATTGATTAACTATTACCTAGTTTTGATAAACAGGGAAACGAGCAGTCAAAGCATGTACTTTAGCTTTAGTCGCCGCAATCACTGCTTCATCAGTAGGATTATCCAACACATCAGCAATCAAATTCGCAACTTGACGAGCTTCATCTTCTTTAAAACCGCGTGTAGTAATCGCTGGTGCACCGATACGAATACCAGAGGTCACAAATGGGCTTTCTGGGTCGTTAGGAATTGCATTTTTGTTCACAGTGATATGTGCTAAACCAAGTGCAGCATCTGCAGCTTTGCCTGTTAAGCCTTTTGTACGCAAATCTACCAAGAACATATGTGATTCTGTGCGGCCTGAAATAATACGTAAACCACGCACAGTTAATGCTTCAGCCATTGCCTGAGCATTTTTAATCACTTGTGCTTGATATGTTTTGAATTCCGGTTGAGAGGCTTCTAAGAATGCAGTTGCCTTTGCCGCAATCACGTGCATTAATGGGCCACCTTGTAAAGCTGGGAACACGCTTGAGTTCAATGATTTTTCAAATTCAGCTTTAGCCAAAATAATACCGCCGCGTGGGCCACGTAAAGTTTTATGTGTCGTTGAAGTCACAAAATCTGCATGCGGCACTGGGTTTGGATATACGCCAGCAGCAATCAAACCTGAATAATGTGCCATATCCACCATGAAATAAGCGCCAACTTTTTTAGCGATTTCAGCCATACGTGCCCAGTCAAAACGCAACGCGTAAGCAGATGCGCCACCGATTAACAATTTTGGTTTGCATTCAATGGCAATGCGCTCCATCTCATCGTAATCAATTTCTTCTTTATCATTTAAGCCGTAAGGCACGATGTTAAATAGTTTGCCTGATAAGTTAGCTGGTGAACCATGCGTTAAGTGACCGCCATGGCCCAGATTCATACCCATCACGGTATCACCTGGTTTTAGAATAGAGAAATACACCGCTTGGTTAGCTTGTGAGCCTGAATGTGGTTGCACGTTAGCATATTCTGCACCGTACAAAGCTTTCAAGCGGTCAATTGCCAGTTGTTCAACTTGGTCTACATATTCACAACCACCATAAAAACGTTTACCTGGGTAGCCTTCTGCGTACTTGTTAGTTAACTGAGAACCTTGCGCCTGCATCACAGCTGGGCTGGTATAGTTTTCAGAAGCAATCAACTCGATATGCTCATGTTGGCGAACAACTTCGCTGTTAATCATGGCATCTAAGGCTGGGTCAGCTTTGTTTAGGGTATTTGTATAGTTAAATGGTGCTTGCGACATGGTTTTAGTTTTCCAAATGCTAGATTATTTTAATGAAAAAAATGTTTGCGCATTTTAACACGCTCAAGCAATAAGATTAAAGGCAAAATATTTAGTTGCTTACTTGTAGCAAGCTATAATATAAATTAATTTAATCACCTACTGGAACAACGCACATGAAATGGACTGACAGCTTAAGAATCGCCGAGTCGCTTTACGACACACATCCAGATATTGATCCAAAAACGGTTCGTTTCACCGATTTAATGGAATGGGTAATGGCGCTTGATGGTTTTAATGATTTACCAGAGCATTGCGGTGAAAAGATACTAGAAGCCATACAACTGGCTTGGATTGATGAAGCTGAATAATTGTCAGCTTAATTCATATGCTCGAAGCCTTAATATTTTTGTTTGTAAAACACTTTATTTGCGACTTTCCATTGCAAGCCAACCCATGGATGTATCGCAATAAAGGCACGTATGGACATGCTGGCGGCTTGGCACACGCTGCATTGCATGGTGTTGGTACACTCATCATCTTTGTTTTTTGGTTAGGCGCAGGCGCTTGGGTATACGCGCTAGCAGATGCCGCAATTCACTACCATATTGATTGGGCAAAAATGAATGCGGGTAAACGCTACGACCTTAAGCCTGATAATAGCGAGTGGTTTTGGATTTTATTGGGTTTCGATCAACTGCTGCACCATCTCACTTACTTTGCATTAGTCGCGATTGCATTGAAGCCTATTGCAACTACTTAATTAGCCCCAATAAAAATAGCATGTCTAAAAATACTATTTTTATAGCGGCCATTTGGATAGCGCTAGCAAGCGCCATCTACTATTTATCCGATAACATTCAAAACCCGAATAAAATTAACCGCTTAGGTGAGAATAGTACAGTCGTATTAAAGCGTGGTTTAGATGGCCATTATCGAGCAGAAGCGCTCATCAACGGCGAAAAGGTTAATGTGCTGGTTGATACTGGCGCCACCGGCGTGGCGATTTCACAGAATATTGCAGACAAACTTAAATTGAGCAGCATAGACGCAATCCGCACCAATACCGCAAATGGCGATAGTGTTGGTTATATGGTGCGTTTACATTCAGTCAAGCTAGGCGGCGTGGATGCCAAGGATGTATCGGCAATGATTGCGCCCGGGCTTGATGGCGACGTGCTACTAGGCATGTCGTTTCTAAACCGCATGGATGTTAGGCTTTATAAAGGCGAGATGACGATTAAACAGGTAGATTAATTTTCTAGGAACGACGAATTGCCGCTCCTAGAATAGAATTAGGTAATTACTGTAGGCGTATCTCGACCAGTTCTTTCTTTCAGTTCAGAAATCTTCAAAGCGATTTTTATCATTTCAGCCAGTGCCACCTGCGCATCTAAATGATGATTTTTTACATCTGGATCAAAAGCTTCTAAATAAATACGAATTGTCGCGCCTTCTGTACCAGTGCCAGAGAGCCTGAACACGATACGCGAGCCATCTTCAAACAAAATACGAATACCTTGATTGTGACTGATAGAGCCATCGATTGAATCGTGGTAGCTAAAATCATCACAGGTTTTCACTTTGTATACGCCAAATGACTGACCTGGCAAGCTATTAAATTGCGATTTAATATGTGCGATTACACTATTGGCAGCATTGGTTGGAATTGCTTCGTAGTCATGACGTGAATATACATTGCGGCCAAATTCAGCCCAATGCGACATCAGAATTTGCTCAACAGGCGTGCCTTTTTTCGCTAGTACATTCAACCAGAACAATACCGCCCATAAGCCATCTTTTTCACGCACGTGGCTAGAGCTTGTACCAAAGCTTTCTTCACCACACAAAGTAACTTTGCCTGCATCCATCAAATTGCCAAAAAACTTCCATCCTGTTGGCGTTTCATAGCAAGGGATATTTAGCTTAGCTGCAACACGGTCAACTGCACCGCTAGTAGGCATTGAACGCGCCACGCCAGCAATGCCGTTTGCATAAGCTGGCACTAGAGTTGCATTGGCGGCGAGAACTGCAAGACTATCAGAAGGTGTAACAAAAAAGTTTTTACCTAAAATCATATTACGGTCGCCATCGCCATCTGAGGCCGCACCAAAATCTGGTGAGCTTTCACCTGCAAACATGATTTTCACTAAATCTTCAGCGTAGGTTAGATTGGGGTCTGGGTGCCCGCCACCAAAATCTTCTGAAGGAATGCAATTCATTAAGCTAGATTCTGATGCACCTAGTCGATTGACAAAAATTTCTTGTGCATAAGGGCCAGTCACGGCATGCATGGCGTCAAATTGCATTTTAAAGCCACTTGCTAGTAGCTTTTTGATGGCTGAGAAATCAAATAACTCTTGCATTAAATCTGCATAGTCTTGAACCGCATCAATGACCTCAACAGTAAATTTTCCATCGTTGAATATCGATTGACCTAATGTATCGACGTCAACTTCTGGCAAATCGGCGATTTTATATTCTGTGATTTTTTTACTTAAATCATAGATAGAATCAGTGATTTTTTCAGGTGCAGGACCGCCATTACTAATGTTATATTTAATGCCAAAGTCACCATTGATGCCACCTTGATTATGGCTAGCTGACAACACAATGCCACCAAATGTTTTGTATTTACGTATGATATGTGAGCAAGCTGGTGTCGATAAGATACCCGCTTGACCAACAAGTACTCGCGCAAAGCCATTAGCCGCCGCCATACGGATGATCATTTGAATGGCTTGGCGATTAAAATACCTGCCGTCACCACCGAGCGCCAATGTAGCATTATTTGGCACATCAAGTGTATCAAAAATACTCTGTACAAAATTCTCTAAATAGCCAGTTTGCTGAAAGACTTTTACTTTTTTGCGCAAACCTGAAGTACCAGGTTTTTGATCGTTAAAAGCAGTGGTTTTAATTGTTTGGATTTGCATATGAGAAGCCTAGAATACTTTAGTAAAAGTTAATACGGTAAAAATTAACTCAGTAAAAATTGACGCTGATTTGAATTCTATTATAGCGAGTACGTTGCTTCTTTGGAGTAGCGTACCCACTAATTCACAGAATTAGCTTGCTGAAATCAAGCTTTAGCCAATGCTCTATCAATAATATCAAGCGCCTCATCAAATATTTCGTCTTGAATTGTTAATGGGTATAGAAAGCGAATGGCATTACCATAAACGCCGCAAGTTAACAGTATCAAACCTTCAGCCAATGCTGCTTGCTGTACGCGTTTGACTGCATCCATAGACGGCTCATTGGTGACGGGGTCAAAAAACTCAGCTGCAATCATAGAGCCCAAGCCGCGTACATCTTTAATTGCAGGCACTTTAGCTTGCGCGGCTTTAAGACGTGCAGTGAGTTTCGAGCCCAACACATTCGCACGCTCAACTAACTTTTCTTCTTCAATAATATCCAGCACTGCATGAGAAGCTGCAATGGCTAATGGGTTGCCTGCGTAAGTTCCACCTAAACCACCCGGTGCAGGACCATCCATCACTTCAACTTTACCGCAAACCGCAGATAAAGTAGTACCACCGGCTAAGCTTTTTGCCATCGTAATGATATCTGGTATCACGTCATAATGTTCTGCCGCAAATAATTTACCAGTACGACCAAAACCAGTTTGCACTTCATCATAAATCAGCAGAATGCCATGCTCATCGCACTCTTTGCGTAACGCTTGCATTAAAGCTGGTGGCGCGGCATAAAAACCGCCCTCACCTTGCACGGGCTCAATCACAATTGCGGCAACGCGTTTAGGATCAATATCTGCCTTGAATAACAAGTGCAAAGCATTGATAGAGTCTTCAACACTGACGCCATGCAAATCAATTGGAAATGGTATGTGGTATATCTCAGCGGGGAATGGCCCAAAGCCGATTTTATAAGGTGAAACCTTGCCTGTCATCGCGCTGGTCATAATGGTACGGCCATGAAATGCGCCAGCAAAAGCAACAATACCTGGGCGCCCAGTACTTGCACGTGCAATTTTAATGGCATTTTCTAGGGCTTCTGCACCGCTTGAGAAAAAACAGGTTTTCTTGGCGTGTTTGCCGGGTGTTAAGGCATTAATACGCTCAGCCAATGTGACATAGCTTTCATAAGGCAGCACTTGGTAGCAGGTATGGGTAAATTGTTTTAGCTGCGCTTCAATAGCAGCCACTATCTTTGGGTGTCTGTGCCCAGTATTTAATACAGCAATACCTCCTGCAAAGTCGATATAACGCTTACCTTCAACATCCCATACCTCAGAGTTAAGCGCACGCTCAATAAAGAAGTTGGCCATCACGCCTATGCCGCGTGGCGTGGCTGCTAAACGTCTGTTGTGTAGATCTTGATTGGTAATTGCTGTGTTGCTCATGTCTCATCCTTACATCTAGTTTTTCGTTCTAGTTTTATCGTATTAAATTAATCGTATCCAAGTTGTTTTAAGCTCAGTATACTTTTCCAAAGCATGTAAAGATTTATCACGACCATTACCAGATTGTTTATAGCCGCCAAAAGGCACAGTAATATCGTCTTCGTCATAACTATTCACATGCACCGTACCTGCTCGCAGGGCGCGTGACACCATGTGCGCGCGTGTCAGGTCTTGCGTCCAAACTGCTGCGGCAAGACCATATTCTGTGTCATTGGCGATGGCAACCGCCTCTTCTTCTGTATCAAAAACAATGATAGAAAGTACTGGGCCAAAAATCTCTTCAGCGGCGATTTTCATATCATTGGTCACGTCATCAAACACGGTTGGGCTAATATAGTAACCACCCGTTTCGGTTAATACGCGTTCACCGCCAGCGCGAAGTTTTGCGCCTTGAGTTTTACCACTTTCAATATATTTCAATACATTTTCCATCTGTCCGCAATCCACGATTGCGCCCATAGTGGTATTGGCATCCAACGGGTCACCTGGCTGATAATCAGGTAAATGAGTTAGTAGCTTCTTGACGAATTCATCTTTGATTGAGCGCTCAACCAGTAAGCGCGAAGGCGCATTACAACTTTCGCCCTGATTGTAAAAAATGGAGCCTATGGAGGCCGCTGCTGCTTTATCCAAATCCTTGCAATCTGCAAAAACGATATTAGGTGATTTACCACCTAGCTCACACCATGCGCGCTTGAGGTTGCTTTGCCCTGCCATGATTTGGATTTTTTTACCCACGCCTGTTGAACCTGTGAAGGCGATGCAATCCACATCCATATGCATCGCAAGCGGCGTACCTGCGTCTGGACCAAAGCCAGGAATTACATTCAACACGCCTTTTGGAATACCTGCCTCTATTGCCAAATCACCAAGTCTTAGCGCCGTAAGTGGCGATTTTTCAGAAGGTTTCAACACAATGCTATTGCCTGAAGCCAAGGCAGGTGCAATCTTCCAGCAAGCCATTAGAATGGGGTAGTTCCATGGCACAATTGCTCCAACCACGCCAATTGGCTCGCGCGTAATCATGGCCAGCGTGTGATCTGCCGTTGGCGCAATTTCGTCGTAGACTTTATCAATCGCCTCACCAAACCAGCGCAAACTATTTGCTGCGGAATTAACATCTACACTCAAGCTTGCAGAAATAGGTTTGCCCATGTCCAGCGTTTCTAATAAGGCCAACTCCGCTTTGTGTGCTAATACCAAATCAGCAAAGCATATCATCGTTTGCTTGCGCTCGCGAGGCGATAAGCCAGCCCAACGTCTATCTTTAAAAGCAGTACGAGCCGCAACAACGGCACGATCTACATCTGCCGCTTTACTGCTGGCAACGTCAGCCAATTTGCGACCGTCAATAGGTGAAAAACATTCAAAGGTGCTACCGTCTATTGCATCTACGCGTTCACCATCAATGAAAGCACGTCCGTCAATTCTTAAATCTTTCGCTCTTTCATGCCAATCAATTTTAATTTCTGTCATGTTATAGCCCCGCCATACACACATATTTCAGTTCTAGATACTCATCAATGCCGTGATGCGAACCTTCGCGCCCCAGACCTGATTGCTTAACACCACCAAAAGGTGCCACTTCATTGGAAATCATGCCAGTATTTACGCCTACCATGCCGTACTCAAGCGCTTCTGCTACGCGCCAGATTCGGCCTATATCCCGACTATAAAAATATGAAGCCAAACCAAATTCTGTACGGTTAGCCAGTGAGATGACCTCATCATCTGTTTTGAAGCGGAATAATGGCGCCACAGGACCAAAAGTCTCTTCACTGAAAATCAGAGCATCATCACTTACATTGGCCAGCACGGTAGGCTCAAAGAATGTACCGCCTAATGTATGGCGTTTGCCGCCTTGCAAAAGCGTTGCGCCTTTGGCTAGGGCGTCTGCCACGTGAAACTCCACCTTTTCGATTGCTGCATCATCAATCAATGGACCTTGTGTTACGCCATCCTCTGTACCCACACCAACCTTGAGTTGAGCCACTTTGACTGCAAGTTTCTTGGCGAACTCATCGTACACGCCCTCTTGTACAAACAAGCGGTTTGAACATACACAAGTCTGCCCAGCATTGCGGTATTTGCTAATCATGGCACCTTCAACTGCCGCATCTAAATCAGCATCGTTAAACACGATGAAAGGTGCATTACCACCTAATTCAAGAGATAGCTTTTTAATGGTATCAGCGCATTGGCGCATTAAGATACGTCCAACTTCCGTTGATCCAGTAAATGAAAGCTTAGTGACTACAGGGCTTTCACAAAAGGCTGCGCCAATTTGGCGTGCATCGCCGGTAATCACTTGCAACACTCCGCTTGGCACGCCAGCCTCTTCAGCCAATACAGCTAAAGCGATGGCGCATAAAGGGGTTTGTTCAGCGGGTTTAATAATCATACTGCAACCAGCAGCAAGCGCAGGTCCCGCTTTACGGGTAATCATCGCAATGGGGAAATTCCATGGCGTAATGGCTGCGGTCACACCTATAGGCTGTTTTAACACTAATAAACGACGGTCACCCATAGGCGCAGGAATGGTTTCACCATAAACACGTTTAGCTTCTTCGGCAAACCATTCAATAAAACTTGCGCCGTAATTCACTTCGCCACGTGCTTCGGCTAGCGGCTTGCCTTGCTCAGCGGTTAGTAATTGAGCCAAATCTTCTCTGTGAAGAATAATCAAATCAAACCAGCGCTTGAGTATGGCAGCACGTGCGGCCGCTGTGAGCATTTTCCACGACTTTTGCGCAGCCTCAGCTGCAATAATCGCTCGTTCAGCCTCATCACGACCCATGAGCGGCACTTTAGCCACCTCCAAGCCTGTGGCGGGATTAGTAACGCTTATCTTTTCACCTGAATCTGCGCTAACCCATTGCCCAGCAAGCAACGTAAGGTTGTTTTTAAGTAAGTTGGAATGCTTTAAGTGAATAGACATGATTTTCTGCTTGATTTGGTTTGGTGTAGAAGCGACGAGAGGTCGACTCTACTTAAAATACTACTTATTAGTATCGCTATAGGCCTGTGCCTCTTCGCGTTTACGTTTACGTTCTTGGTGCGAGGTGTAAAAACTAGAAGCGATTACTGCAATAGTCACCACGACAATCGTCACAGTTGCAACGGCGTTAATAGTTGGATTTAAACCTAATCTGGCGCGAGAGAAAATCACCATAGGCATCGTTGAATAGCCGGGGCCAGACAAGAATGAAGACAGCACAACATCATCAAACGACAGCGTGAATGTCAGTAAAAACGCAGAAACTAGCGCAGGTACTAACAAAGGGAAAGTGATCAAAGTAAATACCTGTAAAGGCTTGCAACCCAAGTCCATTGCCGCTTCATCTAACTTGCTGTCCATTTCACGTAAGCGTGAAGTGACCACTACCGCGGCATAAGCAGTACCCAATAATGCATGACCTAGCAAAATAGTGAACAAACCACGTTCTGGGAAACCCAGCCAATTTTGCACGGAAACTATCATTAACAATAATGACAATCCTACAATCACATCGGGCATCACCAAAGGCATGCTAGACATAGAGTTAAGCAGCGTACGCCCTTGAAAGCGCTTATACCGATTTAAAGCGAAGGCGGTAAATGTACCAAAAAACACTGACATTAACGCAGACAAACCTGCTATTTCTAGCGATAACAGTACTGCCGAAATTAAATCTGAATCTTGCGCAAGTGCGGTATACCAACGAAAACTGGCGTGAGACCACACAGTGACTAGTTTTGAATCGTTGAAAGAAAATACGACAAGTGTAACTATTGGCAAATATAAAAATAAATAGACAATAATCATCCAAGCTTTAGCAAAAACTTTATTAGATGCATGGCTCATTATTTACCCTCCATTTGCTCTGCTTGTGCTTTATTGTAAACACCCATTGGCACTAATATCAGTAATATCATAACGACGGCCACGGCTGATGCCATAGGCCAGTCATTATTACTAAAGAACTCATCCCACAATACGCGACCAATCATTAAAGTACTTGAGCCACCTAGCAATTCAGGAATCACATATTCACCCACAGCCGGAATAAATACCAACATTGAACCGGCAATAATACCTGCCTTTGAAAGCGGCACTGTAATCAGCCAGAACGCTTTAAATGGGCTGGTGCCAAGGTCTGCAGCGGCCTCTAAATAGCGCATATCCATCTTAGATAGGTTGGCATATAGCGGTAAAATCATAAATGGCAAGTATGAATACACCATACCTAACAGCAATGAGAAAGAATTGTTCATCATCGCGATTGGTGTATCAATGATTTGCAAGCTGATGAGTATATTGTTAATCACACCATTACTGACTAACAGCGTCTTCCAAGCATAAATTCGTAGTAAGAATGATGTCCAGAACGGCAACATAATAAGCATCAACAAAGTTGGTTGCATATGTTTAGGTGAGCGCGCCATGTAGTAGGCAAATGGATAGCCAATGGCTAAACATAACAAAGTGGTAATCAGGGCATATTTAATGGAAGATATATATGTTTTGATGTAAAGCGAGTCAGTAGCAAGAAACTGATAACTGGCAAAATTTAAAGTCAGCCTAGGCCAACCATGGCTCCAATCTATCATGTTTGAAATACTAGTTGACTCCATTTCAGACAAGCTAATTTTAAGCACAATGAGTAGTGGGATAGCCGCAAGCAATAAAAACCAGAAATACGGAACACCAATAACCGCAAGGCGCCCAGCTGAAAGACTGGTAAAGAAACTCGATGTTTTAGCCATAGCAATTTTCCTTAATAAATTTAAAGTTTAGTTAACTCAACCTTTATTGCGTTAACACCACCATTGCTAAATTATTCCAGCTTGCGTAAGCACGATCACCCCAAGTTAAACCGCAACTCAAATCACGCGTATTGTTAAGTTCTTGAGCCTTGATTATCTTGCCACTATCAAGTTTAAGGTGATAAGTTGTATGAGCGCCAAAGTAAACAATCTCGATGACTTCACCGGCGCACCAGTTATAGTCGCCATTCGGTTTATCTTTTGACAACATGATTTTTTCAGGTCGTAAAGCCACGCCTACATCCATACCTGGATGCCCACTAACACCATGCCCCACATAGTGCACGCACTCCGAACAACGCACAGTGACATGATCAGGCTCATCTTCCTCAATCTTACCTTCGAATATATTCACGTTACCAATAAAGTCAGCCACTTTGCGGCTGTTTGGCATTTCATACACGGCATCAGGCGCGCCGACTTGCAAGAAATAACCTTCGCTCATCACGGCAATGCGTGATGCCATGGTCATGGCTTCTTCTTGGTCGTGTGTCACAAGCACGCAGGTTACGCCGACTTCTTCAATGATATTCACCAGTTCAAGCTGCGTGGTTTCTCGTAATTTTTTATCTAAAGCACCAAGAGGCTCATCTAATAACAATAATTGAGGGCGTTTCGCCAAGCTACGCACCAAAGCTACACGCTGTTGCTGACCGCCTGAAAGTTGATGCGGTTTACGTTTTGCATATTTATTGAGTTGCGCCAAACTCAGCATTTTTTCAACACGATCGGCAATTTCATCTTTTGGCATACCATCACGTTTCAAACCAAAAGCTACATTTTCCCAAACACTTAAGTGAGGAAATAACGCATACGACTGAAACATCATGTTGATTGGGCGTTGAAACGGTGGGAGATTGGTAATATCTTGATTAGCTAGAAATATCTTCCCTTTTGTGGGCGTTTCAAAGCCTGCCATCATGCGCAATAGCGTAGACTTTCCGCAACCTGAACCGCCAAGTAGCGCGAAGATTTCACCCTTCATTACTGTTAGAGAAACGTCATCTACAGCTTTAACAGTACCATCGTAAACTTTAGTGACATTTTCAACACGCAGTAACACTTCTTGTGCAGCTTTATTCGTTTCTTTAGGTGCGGTTGCCATAAAAACCCTTATCTTAAGATATTGAAAATCTATGTGATATTAAAAATTCATGTATTTGAAGAATCTGAATTCAAAAAAAGGTGCATTAAATTTTGTAGGAGCGCAATCATAGACGCCCCTACAAAACTAACAACAACTAAACGCCAGATTTAAACTTAGTATATAAACGCGTCATATTGCGTTTAGTTTTTGCATCTTCAACACCTGGTGGTACTAATTTAGCAATATCTTCGTCAGATAAGAAAATCGATTTGTTGTTTTTAATTTCTTCATCAACAAACTCTGTCGCAGCTTTGTTAGGGTTAGCATAGGTCACTGTATTGGTGATGGCTGCTGTGACTTTTGGCTGCATGATGTAATTCATCCAGAGGTGTGCATTGTTTGGATGTTTGGCATCCGCGGGGATCGCCATTGTGTCCATAAACATTAAACCACCTGTTTTTGGTACCAAGGCTTGGATATTTTGCTCAGCTTTATTTTCAATTGAGCGTTTATGCGCTAAGTTAAAGTCGCCCGCCCAACCATAAGCTACACAAATATTACCGCTTGCTAAGTCATCAATTTGACCGCCAGAATTGAATTTTTTAATGTCTGGGCGCACTTTCATTAGCATATCAAATGCTGCTTGGTAATCTTCTGGTGTACCCGTATAAACTGGTTTGCCTAAATAATGTAAAGCAGCCTGGAATACATCGGCTGGGGTGTCTAAAAACGTAATACCGCATGATTTTAATTTGCTGGTGTAAGTTGGGTTAAACACTAAATCCCAAGCATTGTCTGGCATAGGCGTGTCACCAAGTGCAGCTTTAACTTTATCTACGTTAATTCCAACGGTGTTATAACTCCACATCCAGTCGATTAAATAAGTGTTGCCTGGATCTAGCTCTGCCATTTGTTTCAAAATGCCTGGGTCTAGGTTTTTCCAATTAGGTAGTTTAGATTTATCTAGTTTTTGAAATAAGCCACCATCAATTTGCAGTTTCGCCCAATTAGAACCTGGCACTACGATGTCATAGCCTGTGTTTTTAGCAATCAGTTTTGCGTGCAAAATTTCATTGCTATCAAACACGTCGTAACGCACTTTAATACCTGTTTCTTTCTCAAAATTAGCGATCGTATCTGGTGCAATATAGTCTGACCAGTTGTAAATATTGAGGATTTTTTCTTCCGGCTCGCTAGCCGCTGTAACTGTTGGCTTGGCGGCTTCAGCAGTAGTGTTGTTGTCAGATTTGCTACAAGAAACCGTAGCTAGACCAGTAATAATCGCCATGCCTAGCAAGTATTTACTATAAGATAAATTCATATTCATTAACCCCTTATATTAGTGAGTGACTGAGAAAGTTTTGCTAAAAATTTGCACCATCTTTTGCGCTATAGAACCCCTTATGCTGACCAAATAGATTCGAAGTAATCTTACAATATGTCTTCAACTACAACCACATTTAATTAGCGGCTTAATTACATAATTCCCTGCTTTTTTAAGTCAGCCAAGGTCGCATCTAGACATTTCTGAATTAAAGCAACCATTTCATCAATTTGCGCTTTAGTAATCACTAGTGGTGGCGCAATAATCATGCGGTCACCTACCGCTCGCATAATCAAGCCATTGGCAAAGCAATGACCACGGCAAATCATACCTACGCCTACTTCTTCATCAAAATGTACGTGGTTTGCTTTGTCTTTCATCAGCACGAAACCAGCGACTAATCCTAGTGTTTCTGCGCCGCCAACCAATGGATGTTTGGCTAGCTCGGCATATTTCTGCGCTAAATATGGGCCTGTTTCGTTAAGCACTTTGTCGGCTAAGCCTTCGCTCTCCATAATTTCAATATTCGCCAAAGCCACAGCACATGCGGTTGGATGCCCTGAGTAGGTATAACCATGATTGAATTCACCACCCTGCTCAATCAACACTTTAGCCACGCGTTTGCCGACCACTACGCCACCTAAAGGAATGTAGCCAGAAGTTACGCCTTTGGCAAAAGTCATCAAATCGGGTTTGCAGCCTAACAATTGCGAACCAAACCACTTACCGAGACGGCCAAAACCACAAATCACTTCGTCGCAAATCAGCAAAATGTCGTATTTATCGCAGATACGTTGAATCTCTGGCCAGTAAGTTTTAGGTGGAATAATCACGCCACCCGCACCCTGCACGGGCTCACCGATGAATGCTGCGACTTTATCTGCGCCAACTTCCAGTATCTTTTTCTCTAACCAACCTGCAGCTTCAATGCCAAATGCATCACTATCCTGATTCGGCGCAATACCGTAATGGTATGGCTGTTCGATGTGCTCTATGCCTGAAATCATGCCACCTTGCGCGTGCATACCTTCCATGCCACCAAGAGACGAACCAACTAATGTTGAGCCATGATAAGCGTTATTACGGGAAATAATTACTGTACGTTCAGGTTGCCCTAACGTTGCCCAGTAATGGCGCACCATACGCACATTGGTATCGTTAGACTCAGAACCAGAGCTACTAAAAAACACATGACTATAATCATTACCAGCCAGATTTATGATTTTCTCTGCAAGTTTGACTGCAGGAACGTTGGTCGTTTGAAAAAAACTATTGTAGTAAGGAAGCTCTAGCATTTGTTTAGCGGCGGCATCTACTAGCTCTTTACGTCCATAGCCAACATTTACACACCACAAACCAGACATCGCATCTAAGATTTTTTCACCAGTGGAATCCCAAATATAGATGCCATCTGCCTTAGTAATAATACGTGCGCCTTTATCCGACAAGCTTTTATGATCGGTAAAAGGATGCATGTAGTGCGCTGAATCTATTGCTTGGATTTCTTTAGTATTGATCATGACTTTCTCAATTCAGATAAATGAGTACTTTTTGTAGCTCGGGTTAAACCCCGACCTACTTTTAACTACACTAAATTCTTTTAAACATGCATTAAAAGATGTTCACGTTCCCACGGGCTAATCACGCGCATAAACTCGTCATGCTCAGCATCTTTAACGGCTAAGTACACATCCACAAAATTTTTGCCTAGCACCTCATGTAAAGCTTGTGAGTTTTCTAGCTCACGTATCGCTTCAGACAAGCCACGTGGTAATTGATAGTCAGAGGCGTAAGCGCTACCTGTAGTGACTTCCGTTGGCTTAAGTTTTTCTTTGATTCCTAAATACCCACAAGCCAAGGTAACAGCCATTGCTAGGTAAGGGTTCGCGTCAGCGCCCACCACACGATTTTCTATGCGGCGACCTGCTGGTTCAGAAATTGGCACGCGAATGCCCACAGTGCGGTTATCGTAGCCCCACTCAATGTTAATCGGCGCGGCACCATTTCGTACGATGCGGCGATATGAATTTACATAAGGCGCAAGTAACACCATGGCTGCAGGTAAATATTTTTGCAAACCAGCAATGTAATGGAAAAATATGGGTGAAGCGGTGCCATCAGGGTTACTAAAGATATTTTTTTGAGTTTGAGTATCAATCACGCTTTGGTGAATATGCATGGCAGAACCCGGCTCATGCTGCATAGGCTTAGCCATAAAGGTGGCATACATACCATGACGCATCGCCGCTTCACGTAATAAACGTTTAAAGAAGAATGATTTATCCGCCAAAATCATCGGCTCATCATGCAAAAAGTTAATCTCCATTTGCCCTGCACCAAACTCATGAATCAGCGTATCAAGCTCTAAACCCATCAAAGCTGAATAGTCGTAAATATCCTCAAATAACGGGTCAAACTCGTTCACCGCATCAATACTGTATAGCTGGCGGCTGGTTTCTTTACGGCCGCTACGACCCACTGGTGGGCTTAATGCAATATCAGGATCAGGATTGCGCTCAAGTAAATAAAACTCTAGCTCTGGCGCCACAATTGGTGTCCACCCTAAGTCTTTGTATAAATTAGTCACGCGGCGAAGCACGTTTCTAGGCGCAAAATCAATTGATTTACCGTTATGGTCTACGCAATCCATAATCACCTGTGCTGTTGGGTCTACCGCCCAAGGCACCAATCTAAGTGTGGTTGGGTCTGGAATAAGCACCATATCTTTATCGGTAACACCAAATACGCGGTCATACCCTTCATTACCATCAGGCGATTCGCCCGTTACTGTCATGCCAAACACAGCTTCAGGTAGACGCATAGCGCGGTCTGTTGAAAATTTCTCACGAGGTAAAATCTTGCCGCGCGCCACACCTGTTAAATCTGGCACCAAACATTCAATTTCTGTAATGTTGTTTTCCGTCAACCACTTATCCATATCAACGTGGTTCATTGCTACATGTTCTGACATTTTTATTCTCCTGTACTGCTTTATTAACTACTTATTGATGTATTTTTATTTTCCGCATCTTTTAAGCGTTAATCTGGTGGTTCGTGCCTTCTCAGTCTGAATCTGCAGGCATCGCCAAATGCCTTGAAAATAGCCAAATACTGTGGATTTTCCATGACTCTCCACTCTGGGTGCCACTGCACAGCCAAAGTAAAGGCTTTTGCTTTTGCTACACGTATGGCTTCTACCAAACCATCTGGCGCGTAGGCTTCTGCCACCAAGCCATCGCCAAGTCTATCTACACCTTGACCATGTAAGGAGTTCACCATCATCTGTTGCGCGCCAACGATTTTAGCTAGCTTGCCATCAGGCACTAAGTCAATTAGATGTGCCTGTGCATATTGAATGTCGATGGGAACATCCTTAGTTTCTCTATGATCGTTCAAGCCAGATATTTCATGTACTGCCTGATGCAAACTACCGCCAAACGCAACATTCACTTCTTGAAACCCACGACAAATAGCCAATAAAGGCACTTCGGCTTTAATGGCTGCTTGCACGAGTTTTAAGGTAAGTGCATCGCGTGCAGGGTCTAATGGTAATGCGGGATTGTGTACTTCTTGGTCGAAGTGTGAAGGATGTACATTTGAAACTGACCCTGTCAGCAAAATACCATCGGCAATGGCTACCAAAGCTTCAATCTCTAATAAATCACCGATTGCGGGCACCACTAAAGGCAGTGCACCAGCGGCTTCTGCAACCGCCACTAAATACTTATGACCCACCACATGAAATGGATGCTCGCCTAGCGGCTTAACATCCGCAGGGATTAAAACTATTGGTTTACGTTTTGTTGTCATCATTTGCAGATTTGCATTGCCTCATTGCTAAGTATACTATTCCTAAAATTGGTAATGCAACAAGAGCCATTTAGATTATTTAGATAGAACCACTTTATCACACTTAGCACGACTACACACACTTGGAATACTCTACTTCATGAAACAACTTGTGCTTTCAGAATGGCTATTAACGCAGCTTAACCACTCAGACTTTCCAGTGCGGATGCCTAACCACAGGCGCATCTACGAAGTGATTCGCCGCGCTATTACCACGCAAATTTTATCCGCTGGCGAGCGTTTACCTTCCACAAGAAGTTTGGCAGAAGATTTAACCGTGTCACGTAACACCATACTAGCGGCTTTTGAACAACTACTGGATGAAGGTTATGTTGCATCGCAAACGGGTAGCGGCACCTACGTTACCTACAATAAGCACGATGGCTTTTCAAAGAGCATTGCTAATAACAGTATTGAGGAAGAGAAATCAGCCGAGCTGATAGTTGAATCCAACGCAGAAAATACCTATATAAAACTTGAAGATTCTATTGGGCTATCTAAGCGTGGATTAGCGGCATGTGGCGCTATAAAAGAACATCAATCGCAAGCAAGAGTTCATAATGAGGTTCAACCTTTTACACCCGGTGAAGACGATTACGCAGGCTTTCCCTATGCGCTATGGCGCCGATTACTCAATCGGCAATGGCGCACGCCAGACCCTGCTCTGCTCGATTCCAGCCATGATGGCGGTTACTTGCCACTGCGCAAAGCCATTGCCGATTATTTACGCGTATCGCGTGCCGTCAACCTTACCTACGACCAAGTACTGATTACCTCAGGCACACAACAATCGATTGATTTATGCGCACGCTTACTCACAGACCACGGTGATTGTGCATGGGTAGAAAATCCCGGTTACTGGGCGGCACGACGCGTATTGGAAGTGAATGGTCTGCAACTACACCCCGTCAATGTAGATAAAGAAGGCATGGCGCCGAGCACTAAAGATTACCGCACCACACCGCGCTTGATTTACACCACGCCATCGCATCAATACCCAAAAGGCATGGTCATGAGTTATGGTCGCCGCCGCTTGTTATTGGATTATGCGCAAAACTGCAAAGCATGGATTATTGAAGACGATTACGACAGCGAGTTTCGCTTTGAAGGTCGTCCAATTTCGTCCTTACAAGGCATGGACCAGAATGGCCGTGTGCTTTATTTAGGCACATTTTCAAAAGTCATGTACCCAGGCATTCGCTTAGGTTATTTAGTCGTGCCGCCCAATTTAGTAGAAAGCTTTAAAAGTGGCTTATATGAACTACAACGCCCCGGACAAGTAGTTATTCAAGCCGCACTGGCAGACTTCATTGAAGAAGGCCATTTCGCAAGCCATATCAGAAGGCTGCGGCAAATATACGGTGAACGCAGACGGTTACTTCAAGCCGCGTTAGCCCCAATCGCCACGGTAGGTGCACGGCTTTCTACTGTAGACTCTGGGCTGCACTTAGTCGTGGAGTTTGACTCAATATGCGACGACGTGCATATAGCTGAGTTAGCTTCAGCACAAGGCTTACGCGTTTATCCGCTATCGCACTACTGCATGGGAGAAAGTACTGAAAAAGGCTTGATTATCGGCTATGCGTATTCCGCCACAGAGTATATTACGGAATACGGGAGTAAGTTGGCGGAGGTTATACAAACAGCGTTAAGGTAGTAAAACTTAAAAGAATTAGATGTTTTAAATTGCATCTGTACTTGCTATTAACTACTATACGGACAGGCAAGAATGCAATTCTTTCTGGATTACCACATCAAGCCGTTGCAAATAACAATGCAACTCAAATAGCACAAATTATTGAAGCTATTAAATTTTTAAAAGCAACTATCGTCGCTAAAAAAGTTCGCAAGCAATGTTTTAGTCCAATCCATCAATAGGGGCGCCTAATGCGCCCCTATTGTCAAACGCTACTCATGCCTTAACGCCTCAATCGGATCCATCTGTGCAGCGCGTCTTGCTGGAAAGTAACCAAACAAAACGCCTATACCCGCAGAAAACAGAAATGACATCGCGTTAGTTGTCACATCAAAAATAAACGGTACATTCATGACAATAGAAAGCCCGTAAGAGGCGATAGCGGCAATGATGATGCCTATCAGCCCGCCTAGCGCCGACAACACCACGGCCTCAATTAAAAACTGTAACAAGACTTCTCGCTCTAGCGCGCCAATCGCAAGGCGCAAACCGATTTCTCTAGTGCGTTCTGTAACGCTCACTAGCATGATATTCATAATGCCAATTCCGCCCACTAGCAAGCTTACCGCAGCCACTGCACCGAGCAATGTGGTCATCACTTTAGTGGTACTTGAGAGTGTTTCAGCGAGTTGTTGCGTATCGAAAATATTAAAATTATCGTCATCATTTTCGGCAAGTTTGCGACGTTCGCGCAGCAAATCACGCAAGCTGGCTTTTAGTGGGCCACTATCTCTGCCGTCTTCCATTGAAACCATAAGCGTGCTGACTTTTAAGCTGCCGGTCACGCGGCGCTGAAGGGTATGCAGTGGCACAAGTACCACATCGTCTTGGTCGCCCATACCGCCTTGACCTTTGGCAGTGAGAATACCAACAACAGTGCATGAAAACTGCTTGATACGCAATTGTTCACCAAGACCTGTCTGCCCTATTTTGCCCGCGTAGAGTTCTCGGCGTACCGTTTCACCAATCACGCAAACCGCTGCACCAGCAGTTTGTTCTTCTGGATCAAAAATACGGCCGCTAGCAAGCTTCCAATTGCCTGTGAGAAACCATGCATTCGTACTACCATAAACAGTGCTAGACCAATTGCGACCATTGGCAATCACCTTAAGGCTACTTCTACCCTGTGGTGCAACAGCAGCAACGCCGCCAATTTCTGATTGTATGGCGACAGCATCTGCCTCAGTGAATTGCGGCACACCGCCTCCGCCCCCACCACCGCCGGGTTGACGCTGACCAGGATTCACCATTAACAGATTAGTACCAAGGCTGGAAATTTGCGTTTTGATGGCTTGGGTGGCGCCATTACCTAATGTCACCATGGTAATAACGGCGGCAACGCCAATCACAATACCAAGTATGGTCAAAAACGATCGTAGTAAGTTGCGCCTAACCGAACGCAACGCTAACATGAATACACTTAATAACATTAAACCACCTCAGTCGTATTTACATTTGACATAGCTAAGTCCGCAAGACTAGGTAGCGTAGGCTGCTCATTCATCACATCTTTTGCAATTTTCCCATCGACAAAAGTCACGATTCGATGCGCGTATGCTGCCATGTCTAACTCATGCGTCACCATTAACACCGTAATACCGTGGTCTTTATTAAGCGCTACTAAAAGTGCCATAATTTCATGGCTACGTTGCGTATCTAAGTTGCCAGTGGGTTCATCAGCTAGCAATACTGCTGGCTCAGTCACAATGGCGCGCGCAATGGCGACACGTTGCTGCTGCCCACCCGAAAGTTCTGCAGGCGTATGATGCTCCCATCCCGCCAAGCCTACTGAAGCTAATGCTTTGGTGGCCGCTGCTCGGCGTTTCTCAGCGCTATCACCGCGATAAAGTAAAGGCAGCTCTACATTTTCTTGCGCGGTAGTACGTGCTAATAGGTTAAAGCCCTGAAACACAAAACCAAGGAAACGTCTGCGTAGCCGCGCGTGCTGGTCACGCGTTAAGTCTTCTACATGTGCGCCTTTGAATAGATATTGGCCATATTTAGGGCTATCTAAACAGCCAAGAATATTCATGGCGGTAGATTTACCTGAGCCACTTGGCCCCATAATGGCGACAAACTCACCTGCATAGATGCTTAAATCAATGCCTTTTAGGGCAAGAAATTCAGTTGAGCCTGACCCATAGGTTTTTTTAACGTCTATAAGCTGTATCAGTGGCAGCTGTGTCGGTGGCGGTTGCATTAATGGCTCGCTCACTGTGCCACCACCTTCTGATCAGTAATCACCTGCATGCCGACTTTCAGATCACCGCCCACTATTTCAGTCATATGTCCATCACTAATACCAGGCTTCACAGGAACAGCTATTGCTGCGCCACCATCCTTAGACAACACCCACACTTGCTTAGCTAATGCTACATTGGCTCTGTCGGCAGCAGATTTACGTTTATTGTTGTTGCGCGGCATACTCGGCATTAAGCTGGTAGCAAGACCTTTTTTATTGGCTGACTCTGATTTATCTGAATCGGCAGAGGTTGGTGTAAATCGTAGTGCGGTGTTAGGCACTAACAACACATCATTTACTTGTTTAGCTTTAATCGTTGCTGTCGCTGTCATGCCAGGGCGTAAGCTAAGGTCTGTATTTTCGACATCTAAATAAGTCAGGTAAGTCACTACGTTATCAGTAATGGTAGAACCAAAACCTACTCGCGTAATGCGTGCTGGAAACTTGCGTGTTGGATAAGCACTCACGGTAAATGTAGCCTCTTGGTCTAACTTAACAGCGCCAACATCGGCTTCATCCACATATACCCAAAGGCGTAATTTAGTGAGGTCTTCAGCCATCGTAAACAAAGTAACAGCCTGTAAGGACGCCGCCACAGCATTGCCAGGATCAACAGCGCGGGTAAGTATCACGCCATCTGATGGCGCAACAATTGAGGCTTTGGATAAATTAATTTGGTCTGTTGATAGCCCTGCACGTGCATCATTCACGCCCGCCTTCGCACTCAGGTCATCAGCCACTGCTCTGTCATACGCAGCGCGACCGGTATCAAGCTCAGATTTGGATGGCACTTTACCACCTGATAATCGTGACACTTCTTCCAACCTTTGTAAGGCAGATGATGTCTCTTTAATTGTTGCTTCCGTCTGCGCCACCTTGGCAATAGCTGCCGCCAAAGTCGCTTTTGAACGCAACACCTGATCACTTAATTTTGAAGTATCAAGCTCCACCAACACCTGACCTTTTTTAACCACATCGTTCACGTCCACATTCACCTTGCGCACCGTGCCTGAAAGCTCACTACCAATATTGATAGAACGTGTCGGTTGAATAGTGCCGTTGGCAGTGACGGTCAAGGTTAAATTACCACGCGTCACTTCTTGCGTTGTATAACTTGGCAATGCTTGCGCGGCACGCTTAGCCTGCCAATACAAAAACCCTGCAACTATCATCACGAGTATCGCCAACCCCACCCATAAGCTTGAGCGGCGATACCATGCGACTTTTGCTGGCTCATCTAACAAAATCGCAATATCAACAGCTGCTGTAGAAGTAGTCGCTGAAGTAGTTTCAATTGAAGCGTTATTAGTGTTCATAGGAGGTAAATTCATTTCGTTTTTTCAGTAAGTGATGTTGTTATTTCAGCTTCGCTTGCTTGCCAGCCGCCACCTAAAGCCTTATAGAGGCGTACATGGTCTGAACTGACATCGGCGTTTGCACTTGCTACACTGTCTTGCGTACTTAATAAAGAACGTTGCGTTTCAAGCACGGCCTGAAAATCTGACAAGCCACTATCGTAACGTTGACGCGCCATCAGCGCGGCATTACTGGCAGATTCAGAGGCTAATTTCAGACGAGATACGCGCTGAATATCACCACGCAAAGCGACTAAGGAATCTTCAACTTCCTGTAGTGCCGTTAGTACGGTGGCTTTATAAGCTAATCGAGTTTGCGCTAAAACGGCCTCTTGAGTGCGCACTTTAGCGCGCCTAGAACCACCGTCAAACAAGGGCATGGCGACATTAGCCAGCAATGAACTGACCACGGAAGAGCCGCTAGTTAAGGACCCCAAAGTTAGCGCGCTTAAACCAAGTGAGCCGCTCAATGAGAAATTTGGCAATCGTGCCGCATCAGCTTGCGCCAGCTTTGCTAAGTCGGCAGTCACTCGATATTCAGCAGCTCTTACATCGGCACGTTGACGCAAGGTTTCAGCAGGAAAACTCAAAGCCAAATCATTCGCAGCCTGTGGCACTGGGTTAGCTGTCGACAACTGCTGCAGCAAAGCAGCTGGCGGCTGGCCTGTGAGCACTGCAAGCGCATGGCTCATCTGCGCAATAGAGGTCTGTAGCGGAGGAATAATAGCGCGAGTTTGCTCTGCTGAAACTCTAGCCTGCTCTGAATCTAATGATGAAACTAAGCCAGCCTGAGTCCGCCATTCGGTTATTTGTAACGTTTCCAGCTGGCTGGTTAAATTGCTATTAGCAATCGCCAAGCGCGCCTGAGCATTGCGCAGCGAAATATAATCCAGCGCCACTTCAGCAGCAATGGACACCTGAACATCACCTAAGCTCGCTTCACTTGCTTGAGCCGTCGCTTCACTCGCGTTAAGTCCGCTGCGATTGGCGCCAAAAATGTCCAGCTCCCAACTTGCATCCAAGCCCGCTGAGAAATTATTCACCGCGCTATTGTTACCAGATTCACTTCGCCCCACAGATGCAGACCCATCAAGCGTTGGCAACAAAGTAGCCGCGGCGACATCGCGCAAAGCACGTGCCTCTTGCAATGCGGACTTTGCGCTATTGACACTCGTATTGCTCTGCAAAGACTGCTGCACAAGGTTCACCAGAAGCGGATCATTAAATCGCTGCCACCAGTTATTCAGGGAGGTTGAACTAGAGGCCGCAACCGCCTCGTCAGCTGACCACTTAGCAGGCACTTCTACCTTAGCTAATTCAGGGTGGCTCGGGTTAAGCAAAGCACAGCCGTTGAGTGTCAGCAATAGACTAGTCAGACATATCAAGCTCAGCTTATAGTTTTGGTAAGATTTTTTGTGATTGTCTAGTGAAACATTCATAGGCTTAAAACATTCATGGTTTTACTTTAGGTTTTGTTAAGTTTGAAGTTTGGTTAAATTTGATACTCTTAACTTAAATCGATTGTGGTTCTTAGGACATTAAAAACGTTGAACCCATTATGACTATATGCAGAAAAAATAGAATAGGTTAAATAGTAAATCCGTGTAAATCTGGGTAAATCCATATTAACTAGGATTGATAGGCTAAATCGAAGTAAGTTCGCATCTAATACAAGTTCAATCCATACTCACCAATTATTTTTGTAGATTACTCTGACTTGATTTCTTACAATGAGTGATTCTTTTAGTATTGATTTAAATTGAAAACAACATGACTATCAAAATTCGAATGGCTCAGTTAGAAGACCTTGCACAACTGGCTGAACTGTTTAACGCATACCGACAGTTTTATGAAGAATCGTCAGACATTGAGCTAGCTAGACGCTTTCTACAAGATAGACTAAACAACAAAGATTCCGTTATTTTTGTGGCTGAAACTGCTGATAATGAGAACCAAGCAAAAAGGCTGATCGGCTTTTGTCAGCTTTACCCAACATTTTGCTCAGTTCTCGCTGCGCCTATCTGCGTACTTTATGATTTATTTGTAGATGTAAATATCAGAAAATCTGGCGCTGGTAAAATGCTTATGCTGGCCGCGCATGAATATGCCGCTAACAATGGGTATGCGCGACTAGACTTAACCACCGCAAAAACTAACCTGACGGCTCAATCACTATATGAATCTTTAGGCTGGGTGCGCGATGATGTTTTTTACACCTACAACAAAACAATTACAGCAGCTAATTAGGATAATAAATGTACTCAGCAACCTTTATTTTTGATAAAAAACAATTCGATGAAGCGTTTTATCGACTTGACCAAGCTATAGCGGAAATCGCCAAACAAACTTCAGGTTACTTGGGCGAGGAAGCATGGGAACATCCTGAAACTGGTCGTGTGTCCAATGTGTATTACTGGCAAACCATGGACGGTCTTCACGAGTTAATGAAACATCCAAAACATCTTGAAGCCAAAGCAGCGCAATCTAATTGGTTGAAAGGCTATCAGGTAATTATCTCTCAAGTATTACGTACTTACGGTGATGGTGCGATTTCACACCCTACGGCATCGTTTATTAATAGTTGAAGAGCAAAAGCTACTGGCTCATAGCAGCTTGATACCGCTCAGATTTTCTGCACAAGTCTGCTTGATAATATTCACTAAGTCCAGAGTGTAAGGGCGTGACATGGTGTCTGCGGTACAAGTCGCATGCAACTCAGACCATAAACCATTTTTACCTATCGATTTAGCCAGAACATATTCATGGTCAATATAGCTTTTGATGCCCCAACTGGGCAATGCCGCTAGACCTCTGCGGCTTGCTACAAGCTGCATAATCGCTACGGTAAGCTCTGCGGTACGTCTGTTAAATACAATATTGGCTGGCTTAAGTACATTCCGAATAATATCAATGCGTTCTTCAGGTACGGGGTAAGTAATCAAGGTTTCATTGCTAAAGTCTTCTGCAAGCAATCGCGATTTATTACCCTTGCTGCTATCTAGCGGCAATACCGCCATAATCTCAAATTTGAATAGCGGCGCATGGCGCAAATCACGCATTTTCTCTGGTAAGCCACCTATTACTATGTCGGCTTTACCTTCACGTAGCAACTGCCACGGGTCGCTATGAAATCCGGCCACTAAATCAAGCTCAACTTCTGGCCACGCACGTCTAAACGCATCCATCACCGGTGTCAGCCAATCAAAGCACGTATGGCACTCCAATACGATGCGCAACTCGCCAGACTGATCACTTTTTAATCGAATTAAATCGCGCTCCGACTTTTCAATAAGCGGCAGTAGCTCATTGGCTAAGTCTAGTAATCGCTGACCTGCCGGCGTGAAGCGCAAGCCTTGCGGGGTACGTTGAAACAAGGTGATTTCATAATGCGTTTCTAACGCACGTATTTGATGCGAAAGCGCAGATTGCGTTAAAAACACACGCTCGGCTGCTAGCCCTAATTTGCCTGTTTCGGCGATGGCTTTGAGTGATTTTAGATGGCGAATTTCTATCATAATAAATTTTAGGTATGAATTTAATTCAAATTTATCACAAAAACTTTCGCTTTATTAAAATATTTGCAAGTTAGAAAATGCATGCCTTACATTGAATAAGGCTTAACACATGACTAAAAATAACATTAAAGCGCATATCTTGGGCTACCCACGCGTAGGCGCAAAGCGTGAGCTTAAATTTGCACTGGAATCTTTTTGGCGTAAAGAAGTGTCGTCTGACGACTTACAGAATACTGCCAAAAACTTACGTGCTGAACATTGGCAAAAACAACAAGAAGCTGGTTTAGCTTATATCACCAGTAATGACTTTTCATTATATGACCATGTGTTGGATCATTCTGTATTATTTGGTGCGCAACCAAAGCGTTTTAATAAAAAACCTTTTGGTGAAGCGAACCCTGCCCCAGAGAATGCATATTTTGCGCTAGCACGTGGCAATTTAGAGCAACCCGCCATGGAAATGACTAAGTGGTTTGATACGAATTATCACTACATTGTGCCAGAGTTGGCCAGTGATACGCAGTTTTCAATTAACGTGCATGACTTTTTAAGCCAGTTAGATGAGGCGCAAAAAATCAGTAAAAATGTGAAGCCTGTATTGCTCGGTCCAGTGAGTTTTTTATACTTAAGTAAAGCGCGTGGTATTAATAAGTTAGATTTATTAGATGGCCTAGCACAACAATATGTGTACTTACTGCAAGAGCTACAATTGCGGAAAATCGAATGGTTGCAAATTGACGAGCCTATTTTTTCCCTAGATTTAGATGATGCATGGCTGAAAGCCTTTGACCGTGCTTACTCTTGGTTTAGAACATCACGCCCGAAATTACTACTTACCACTTACTTTGCCAATGTGTCACGCTATCAGGCATTTATTACAAGCTTGCCTGTGGATGGCATCCATATTGACTTGGTGCGTGCCCCAGAGCAGTTAGGTCCTTGGGTAAACGCGATTCCAAGTCATTGGGTGATCTCAGCTGGCGTGATTGACGGACGTAATATTTGGCGTAATGATTTAGATAAAACACTAGCATTGTTAAACCCATGGGTAAAAAGATTAGGCGATCGCTTATGGATTGCACCGAGTTGCTCACTGCTGCATACGCCAGTGACGCTCGCGCATGAAGTGAAGTTAGACGCTGAGATTAAATCGTGGTTAGCCTTTGCCGATGAAAAAATCATTGAACTCAGTATTATTGCTAAAGCATTAAATAATGGTGTGGATTCAGTAGTACAAGAATTGGCCATTTCACGTGCGGCGATTGCTTCACGCAATCAATCAAACCGAGTACATAACGACAATGTAAAAGCACGTATTGCAGCACTGAATACATTAAATGAAAATCGTGAAAACACTTTTGAGTTGCGTGCTATAGCCCAAAAAGCGCGCTTGAATTTACCACTTTTACCAACCACAACGATAGGCTCATTTCCACAAACTCCTGACATTCGTGCTGCACGCGCCGCATTTAAAAAAGGTGATATTAGCCAAGCCAAATATGACGCTGAAATGGAAGCGCATATTGCCTATGCCATTGCCCAACAAGAGGAAATTGGCTTAGATGTGCTGGTACACGGTGAGGCAGAACGCAACGACATGGTGGAGTTTTTTGGCGAGCAGTTAGCTGGGTATGCGTTCACTCAAAATGGCTGGGTACAAAGCTATGGCTCACGCTGCGTAAAACCACCTGTCATTTATGGCGATGTGCATAGACCAAAAGCTATGACTGTAGAGACGGCAAGCTTCGCGCAATCACTTTCAAATCGTCCAGTAAAAGGCATGCTCACGGGACCAATCACCATATTGCAATGGTCTTTTGTTCGCGATGACCAACCAAGAGAAACCACTGCGATGCAACTAGCGCTGGCAATACGAGATGAGGTTGAGGATTTGCAAAAAGCAGGCATTGCGATTATTCAAATTGATGAGCCTGCTCTACGTGAAGGCTTACCATTACAGAAAGCTGCTTGGGCGCAATATCTAGCATGGGCGGTAAAAGCATTTAAGTTGTCAGCTAGCATTGCACGTGACGATACGCAAATTCATACCCACATGTGTTATGCGGAATTTAATGATATTTTGCCTGCAATCGCAGCGATGGATGCTGATGTCATTACCATTGAAACCTCGCGCTCTGCCATGGAGCTATTAGATGCATTTGGCGAATTCTCATACCCTAATGACATTGGCCCGGGTGTTTATGATATTCACTCACCTCGCGTACCGAGTGTTGAGGCGATGGAAAAACTCATGAAACGTGCGTTCGATGTGGTGCCTGTAGAGCGTTTATGGATTAATCCAGATTGCGGCTTAAAAACTCGTGGCTGGCCAGAAACTAAAACCGCGCTAGAGAATATGGTAACGGTAGCCAAAGGTTTACGTGAGCAGTTGGCGTAGCTTTATTCATCCACATTTATTTTCTATATTGTATTAACCTAAACCGTCATTCTCGCCTACGCGGGAATGACGTAAGTGATTAAATAAAAATTCCATATAAAACAATCGCATAAAACAAAATTAAAAAATATTATCAATATATAGTGTTTTTGTGTTGAATTATCCCGTTATATTGCGTTATAGTGCTGTCACACGGTTCTTACGTTTTAATCAAAATGTAAGATAAAAGGGAATACGGTGCGGTGTTTGAGCCTTCTTTTCAAACACTTATGCCATAGCTGCCCCCGCAACTGTAATCAGCGAGTTATTTGTTACGCTTGTTTTAAAAGCACTTGCCACTGAATTGGATATTTACAATTTGGGAAGGCCAACAAATAACGATGACCTGAGAGCCAGGAGACCTGCCGTGTACATTTTTTGTGTTTACTTTTAGAGTTTAAAGCCATCAATTTTAAAATCTAAAGCAAGCGCAAAAGTACTTTTATAACGTTTGAGGCGGGGTGTCCTCGGCAGATGGAATGGTGTTTTGCATCATTCCGCCATGCTGTTTTTTGTTCAAGCAATAAGCACGATATTGTTGTGAGCAAAGCGTACCTGCCCTTTTTGAAAAAGGGAATAACCAAATGGATGATGTCAGACCTTCTGTTAACACGGACTTATCTTTACCCACATTGCAAGTCATTCGTCGCAATGGCGCTGCAGTTCAATTTACACTCGATAAAATTTCTATCGCCATCACCAAAGCATTCTTAGCGGTTGAAGGTAACCAAAGTGGCGCTTCGCAACGCGTGCGCGACCAAGTGGCTACATTAAGCCAATTAGTCAATAATGCGCTGATGCGTCGCTTGCCAGCTGGCGGCTCAATCCATATTGAAGATATTCAAGACCAAGTAGAATTGGCACTGATGCGCAATGGCAACCACGATGTAGCACGTGCTTATGTGCTTTACCGTGAAAAACGCAATGCTGAACGTGCTGCTGAAAAAGCGAGCCATCCGACTACAGAACCTAGCCATACGCTCAATGTAAATATTGATGGTAAGTTGATTCCACTCGATATTAAACAATTGGGTGAGATGGTCGGCGAAGCCTGCCTAAACTTGGGTGATGTAGTGAATCCAAACTTAGTGGTTGAGCAAGCCGTGCGCGATTTGTACGATGGCATTCCATTTACAGAAGTGTATAAAGCACTGATTTTGTCTGCCCGTAGCCTGATTGAAACTGAGCCTGCCTACAATTATGTAACCGCGCGCTTACAGCTAGATTTGGTACGTGCAGAAGTATTAGGCGAGCGCGTGAGCCATGCACAGATGGATGAGCATTACGCAGAATATTTTCCGCGTTATATCAAAATTGGCATTGCCGCAGAGCTGCTAGACCAACGCCTAGCGCAATTTGATTTAACTAAATTAGCAGCAGCGCTGAACAAAGACCGCGATTTCCAATTTGGTTATTTAGGTATACAAACTTTGTATGACCGATATTTTTTACACATTGAAGAGCGTCGCATTGAATTGCCACAGATCTTCTTTATGCGTGTTGCGATGGGCTTAGCGATTAACGAAATTGACCGCGAAAGCCGTGCGATTGAATTTTATAATGTGCTCTCTAGCTTTGACTTTATGAGCTCAACGCCAACTTTATTTAACGCTGGCACCCTGCACTCTCAGCTTTCCTCCTGCTACTTAACGACCGTTAGCGATGATTTAGACGGCATTTACCAAGGCATTAAAGAAAATGCCATGCTGCAAAAATACGCAGGTGGTTTGGGTAACGACTGGACGCCAGTGCGTTCACTAGGCGCACGCATCAAAGGCACGAACGGCAAAAGTCAGGGCGTCATTCCATTCTTAAAAGTGGTGAACGATACGGCTGTTGCAGTCAATCAAGGTGGTAAGCGCAAAGGCGCTGTGTGCGGCTATTTAGAAACTTGGCATTTAGACATTGAAGAGTTCTTAGATTTACGTAAAAACACGGGCGATGACCGTCGCCGTACCCATGATATGAATACCGCACATTGGATTCCAGATTTATTCATGCGCCGCGTGACTGAAGCCGGTGATTGGACATTATTTTCACCGTCTGACGTACCTGATTTACATGATAAATACGGTAAAGCATTTGAAACCGCTTATGTGGAATATGAGCGCCGTGCCGAAAATGGAGAAATCAAGCTGTTTAAGAAAATTCCTGCCCTACAAATGTGGCGCAAGATGCTTTCTATGTTGTTTGAAACTGGTCATCCTTGGATTACATTCAAAGATCCTTGCAATATTCGTTCACCACAACAACACGTGGGCGTGGTACATAGCTCAAACCTATGTACAGAAATCACGCTGAATACATCAGAGACTGAAATTGCCGTATGTAATTTGGGTTCTGTGAACTTATTGCAACATTTAACCGAAGTTAACGGCAAGTTAGTATTAGATAACGCCAAATTACAAGCGACCATTAAAATTGGTATGCGCATGCTAGATAACGTGGTGGATATTAATTTTTACCCAGTTGGCAAAGCACGCAATGCAAACACTCGCCACAGACCAGTAGGCATGGGCATCATGGGCTTTCAAAACTGCTTGCACGCCATGCGCATCCCATACGCCAGCATGGAAGCTGTAGAGTTTGCCGACCGTGCAATGGAAATGGTCTGCTACAACGCCTATTACGCTTCAACAGTGTTAGCAGAAGAGCGCGGCGCCTACTCAAGCTTTAAAGGCAGCTTGTGGGATCAAGGTATTTTGCCACTCGACACATTAGATTTATTACTAAGCGAACGTGGTGGCAATGTTGAAGTAGATAGAAGCAAAACACTAGATTGGGATGCTTTACGTGACCGTATCAAAAAGGTTGGCATGCGCAACTCGAACTGCGTGGCAATTGCGCCAACGGCAACCATTTCTAACATTGTTGGCGTTTCTGCGAGTATTGAGCCTGAATACCAAAACTTATACGTGAAATCTAACCTATCTGGCGAGTTCACCATTGTGAATGAGCAACTAGTAATTGATTTAAAAGCACGTGGACTTTGGGATGCAGTCATGGTGTCTGATTTAAAATACTTTGATGGCTCACTACAAAAAATCGACCGTGTACCTGCTGATTTAAAACAGTTATACGCAACGGCATTTGATGTTGACCCGACTTGGTTAATTGAAGCTGCAGCACGTCGCCAAAAATGGATAGACCAAGCGCAATCGCTCAACCTGTATTTTGCTGTGCCATCAGGCAAAAAACTGAATGACACTTATCTATTAGCTTGGCAACGCGGCTTAAAAACCACTTACTACTTACGCTCCATGGGTGCAACGGCAGCGGAGAAGTCGACAGGTTCAGGTGGTGAGTTAAATGCAGTTTCAGCGGATTTAGAAGAAGCGCCGAAAATGTGTTTGATTGATAACCCCGAGTGCGAATCTTGCCAATAATTCACCTGTAAGCAGACATGCTGCAATCATCTTAAGCGTCATTCTGAGCATAGCGAAGAATCCATAGCTAAGTAGCAAAATACTGGATTCTTCGTCTAGATAAAACCTAGACTCAGAATGACAGACTAACTAAAAAATAAGGAAAAATATGCTTTCATTTGAAGATGAAGTTATCGTAGAGCCTGTTAAGCCGCAATTAGCAGCAGTACCAGCAGCTGAAATTAAATCAGCCCCTGCAGCAGCCAATCAACCATCACATTCAGGCCGCGTAAATGCCTCTGATAAACGCATGATTAACGGTCAAACCGACGTGAACCAACTTGTGCCTTTTAAATATCACTGGGCATGGGATAAATACTTAGCTGGTTGCGCAAACCATTGGATGCCGCAAGAAGTGAGCATGAGCCGTGACATTGCACAGTGGAAAGATAGCACTGCGCTGACTGATGATGAACGCTTAATCGTGAAGCGTAATTTAGGCTTCTTCACCACCGCAGACTCACTCGCGGCGAATAATATCGTACTCGGTACTTACCGTCATATTACCGCGCCGGAATGTCGTCAATACTTGTTACGCCAAGGCTTTGAAGAAGCGATTCATACGCATGCTTATCAGTACATTGTAGAAAGTTTAGGGCTAGATGAAAGCGAAGTGTTTAATGCTTATCAGGAAATTCCTAGCATTAAAGCTAAAGATGATTTTTTGATTCCGTTTATTAATACCTTAACTGACCCAGCTTTTAAAACAGGCACTGCAGAGGCCGACCAAGAATTACTACGGTCATTAATTGTGTTTGCATGCATTATGGAAGGGCTGTTTTTCTATGTAGGTTTTGTGCAAATTTTAGCCCTAGGCCGTCAAAATAAAATGCAAGGCGCCGCAGAGCAATATCAATACATTTTGCGTGATGAATCCATGCACTGCAATTTTGGTATTGATGTGATTAACACGATTAAACTTGAAAACCCACATTTGTGGACGGCTGAGTTTCGTGAGGAAATCAAAACGTTGATGCAAAAAGGCGTAGAGTTAGAATATCAATATGCAGAAGCCACCATGCCTAGAGGTGTACTGGGCTTAAATGCAACGATGTTTAAAGAGTATTTACGCTTTATTGCCAACCGCCGTTGCACGCAAATTGGCTTAGATGTGTTGTATCCCGGCGCCACAAATCCATTCCCATGGATGAGTGAAATGATGGATCTTAAAAAGGAGAAAAACTTTTTTGAAACCCGCGTGACTGAATACCAAACTGGCGGCGCATTAAGCTGGGATTAGCTTATAATCGATGACTAATAAGGGGTGACTTTAAATTAAAAGTCACCCCAATAAATAGCCTATCTAGTATTTAACCCAATTTATCTCGCAATTGATACCACAACATACCTAGCACCAATGCGGGCGTACGCAATAACTTTCCACCAGAAAAGTCATGATGCTTAATACTTGCTAATAAATCTAAGCGCTCAGCCTGCCCTGCTATAGCTTCTGCAACAAGCTTTCCGGCCAAACCAGTCAGCGCAACGCCATGTCCAGAAAAACCTTGTAAATAATAGACATTAGGCGAGATTCGCCCAAAATCTGGCGCACGATTCATCGTAATATCGACGAAGCCACCCCAAGTAAAATCCACTTTGGTATCTTTAAGTTGCGGAAAGGTCTCCGCCATACGTGCTTGCATATTTTGCGTAAGATTAGGTGGCGTTAATGCACTATAACTCACTCGCCCACCATAAATCATACGTGGTCCGCTTGCTTTGATATTGGCAGAAAACCTAAAATAATCGAGTACAAAATTAGTGTCGCAAACAGCTGAATTAGTGGGGATTAACTTGCTAGCTAAACTGGGTGCAATCGGCTCGGTAGCGATGATATAAGTACCAACAGGCATAATGCGCTTAGCGATGCTTGGCGCAAGTTTTGGCGAAATTTCAGGTAAATACATATTACCAGCCAGCACAACGAATTTTGCTTTCACACTACCAGCAGAAGTTTGCAAATAAGCAGCTTCATTATTGCTAACATTTGCTTGCTGCATTGCAGTAACAGCTGAATTTTGGAAAACACGCACGCCAATGCGGCTTGCGCCTTTCGCCAAGCCTAGACAATAATTAAGAGGATGCAAATGCCCTGACCGCTTATCAAAATAACCGTTGAAATAGCGCGGGCTATCTATCCAACTATGCAGGTCTTTAGGTTCTATCCATTGCGCATCGGTGTCATATTGATAGCGCTTTGCCATATCTTCATACCAGCTACGCAGATAAGCGCCTTTTTTTGCATTTACCGAAACACCAAGAAATCCATCGCTTAAGTCACAATCAATATTAAAGCGTTTAATGCGCTCTCTTACCAAATCTAGGGCTTCTAGCGACATGCCCCACACTTTTTTGGCTGCGTCAAAACCCAATGCTTTTTCAATGACATCTTGCTCGCATGCAAGGCCTGCAATAATTTGCCCGCCATTGCGACCACTAGCGCCCCAACCTATATGCTTAGCTTCCAGCACAACGACTGAGTAACCACGATCTGCTAGCTCTATCGCGGCAGATAGTCCGGCAAAGCCACCCCCAACCACGCAAACATCAGCTTCGATATTTGACTCCAGTTTAGAGTAAATAGGCTGTTCGTTCGCACTCGCCGCGTAATATGAGTTTTGTGTAAGTTTTAATTCTGTAGCGGCAGACATTCCCTTTTACCTTTCTACTAACGATCTTTACTACTCATCATCTTCTCGACTAGCCGATTTTGAACTGAGTTCTTTTTGCAACAATACGCCCGCACAGCCATGTCCATATCAAAGTTGCGGCAGCATTTGAAGTTAATTCAGCATGATCATAAGGCGGAGATACTTCACATAAATCCATGCCTACCCAGTTCAAATCGTGCCAAACCTCTAGCAATGTCATGGCTTGTGCAGTGTTTAATCCGCCAACTTCTGGTGTGCCTGTACCTGGTGCAAATGCTGGGTCTAATGCATCAATATCAAAGCTTAAATATAAAGGCGGATTACCGGCTTTTGCCATGCGTTCGCGCACTTCATCAATCACACCTTGCAAACCTGCGCCATCTTTGCCACGTAGTTCACGTGCGGTGAAGATTCTGCCGCCTTGATCATTCACAAATTCGCGGGCAGCACGTTCACCAGATGAACGTATGCCAATTTGTATAAAGCATTTAGGATCAACCAAACCTTCGGTAATCGCTTCATACACCCAAGTGCCATGACCAGAAGGTTCGCCAAAATGACTTTCCCAAGTATCACAGTGGGCATCAAAATGAATGCACGCGAGTGGCTGCTTGTAATGTGCAAAATAAGCACGTAACAAAGGCAAGGTAATTGAGTGGTCGCCACCCAACCAAACCATTTCGTATTGACCAATTAACGCACTAGCTTGTGGCATCAGCGCAGCGCGCATACTTTCAAGACTAGTATTGGGTAGCAATAAATTCCCTAAATCCAAGGTATTGTCGACAGGGGTAACATCAAATAATGGATGTTCATCTCCGCATAACATATGACTAGCTTGGCGTATAGCATTGGGTCCAAAGCGCGCACCAGGTCGATTAGTCACGCAGCCATCCCACGTAATACCCGCTACGGCGAAAGTTCCCGCGGCTCTTTTTTGCTCAGACTCATTTTCTGAAATAGGCAAATCTGTGATTGGCAGGCCAAGAAAACCTCCTGTAGCGCTAAATGCAAAACCGTGATCCATAAGCCTCCCCCATCAATTCAATTAATTTACCATTAGCATACAGTTATACAAAATATTTGTACGCATTTTTTATGCATACGATTCATTAAATGTTAAACTAAATCTTTGGTTTAACAAATAGAGCCAATTTAGCATTTTTGTTAGAACCACTTTCTTAATTTTTAAAGCTCAAAATTTTAAATTTAAAGTTACTCACCATGTTAAATCCCGACTTAATCACTAACGCTCACGCCCTGCTAGCAAGTGAGCGCGCCAACTACATGAAGCTTCACCCTAAGTCCGCCGAATTATCAGTTAAGGCTAACAAACACTTTCTGTACGGCGTACCTATGCATTGGATGAACGATTGGGGCACACCTGTTCCGCTATTTATCAATCATGCCGAAGGCGCACACTTTACCTGCGCAGATGGTATTGATTACACAGACTTCTGTTTAGGTGACACGGGCGCCATGTTTGGGCATAGTCCTGCACCAGTTGCTAAAGCAATCGCCGCACAAGCTAGTCGTGGCTACACCGCGATGTTGCCGTCAACACTCGCGCCTGATGTTGGTGAGACTTTAAGCGATTTTTTTAGTTTAGATTATTGGCAGCTTGCCACCACAGCGACAGATGCGAATCGCTTTGTATTACGCTGGGCACGTGCGGTGACTGGTCGCAGCAAACTATTAGTGTTTGATGGTTGCTATCATGGAACAATAGATGACACTGAGATAGATATAGTTGATGGAAAAACGGTCAACCGAGCCAGCTTGTTAGGTCAGGTATATGACTTAGGCTTACACACTGTGGCAATACCATTTAATGATTTAGCCGCCGTTGAACGTGAATTAGCCAAGGGCGATGTCGCAGTGCTACTCACTGAACCAGCGCTCACTAACTGTGGCATGGTGTTACCGCACGCAGGTTTTATTGAAAGCTTACGCGCACTCACCACAAAATACGGCACATTATTAACGCTTGATGAAACCCACACAATATCAACAGCACGTGGCGGTTGGGCTAAAGCCAATCAGGTCACGCCTGACTTCTTAGTTGTAGGCAAACCCATCGCGGGTGGCTTACCAGCAGCGGCCTATGGCTTTAGCGAGGCGATGGCAGCCCGTATGAAAGCAGCCAAAGACAACGCACCTGCTGGGCATTCTGGCATAGGTACGACTTTATCTGGCAACATTATGACGCTAGCAGCTATCAACGCAACATTGCGCGACACTGCTACAGAGGCAGCCTACCAACATATGCTTGCTTTGGCAGCCAAGCTAGAAACTCAATTGAACACAGCAATCAAAGCTTACGACTTGCTATGGAATATTAGCCGCATGGGTGCGCGGCTCGAATTGCAATTTTGCGCAAAACCGCCCAACAATGCTACAGAAGCGCGCGCAGCACAAAACGATACCATCGAGTCTGCTATACATTTATATTTGCTCAATCGCGGCGTATTACTCACACCATTTCACAATATGATGTTGATTTGCCCTGCAACAACAGAAGCTGATATAGCAAAGTTAGTACGAATATTTAATGAATTTTTAAAGGATCTTTTAAAGGAATTGCGCAATGAATAAAACAATAGATGATGTGATTGATTTTGCTACTAACAAAGTAGAAGTTGAACTTGGCACTGTGCCGCAAGAACGAGTAGTAACCGGAGTTGCTAGCGATGCAAAAACCAAAATCACCATGGAAACATACAACCACTACACAGACCCGAGCGAACATTTTTTTGCGGGCATTTGGCACTCAAGTGTAGGCGCTAAAACTGTGAATTATACCGAGGAAGAAGTTTGCGTTATTTTAGAAGGTCGCGTGCGCTTAACTGATGTGAATGGAAATGCTAAGGAATTTGGTGCTGGAAGTATTTTTGCCCTACCCGCTGGATTTAAAGGTACTTGGGAAACATTAGAAGCCATTAAGAAAGTTTATGTGATTTGGCAGCCTCATTAATGAAACAGAAAACCTTAAACTTAAATAACTCACCCAAACATGGGTGAGTTATTGTGTCATCAATTCCCTTAGAACAAGGTATAAAAAACCTAGATGGAGTTGACGTTTCTATAACTTCGGACCAACAACGCCCTCAATGCGGCTGTCTGGAATTAACCACATCAGTGCAACTGCGGCATAAATCAGGCATGAGAGTATCGGCGAATAAAATGCCGCTAATATACCTGCGACATAGAGTAAGGACGATAACTTACCTTTAACATCACGCCCTACAACTTTGGCTAGCAAAGAGTTTTCACCTTGGCTGACAATAATAGTACGTTGCAATATGGAGTAAGCAAGCGCAGCCATCAACAACACCAGCCCGTAAAGCGCGGATGGCATGGCTGCAAAGTGATTCTCGCCCAACCAGCCAGAAGCAAACGGAAATAGCGACAGCCAAAATAACAAGTGTAAATTAGCCCACAATATATTCCCTTTCACATGCTGAACCGTCTGCAGCATGTGATGATGATTGTTCCAGTAAATGCCTACATATATAAAGCTCAACACATAACTTAGAAATACGGGCAGTAGTGGCTCAAGGGAGGCAAAGTCACTGCCATGCGGCACTTTCAACTCTAGCACCATAATGGTGATGATGATGGCGATCACGCCATCGCTAAAGGCTTCTAGACGGTTCTTTTCCATTGCGATTTACTTTGCTAAGGAAACAATAGCTTCAATTTCCACTAATACATCACGTGGCAATTTAGCAACTTGTACGGTTGAGCGTGCTGGAGTATGTGTGCCAAAAGTTTCGGCATACACTTTATTCATCGCAACAAAATCATCCAGATGTTTTAAAAACACCGTCGTTTTAACCACTTTATCCAAGCTTGAACCAGCAGCTTCAATCACAGCTTTTAAATTAGCTAATACTTGCGCAGTTTGCACAGTAATATTACCTTCGTTTAAGGTGCCGTCTGGACGTAACGGAATTTGACCTGAAGTGAATAGTAAATCGCCTACCACCATTGCTTGTGAATATGGGCCGATTGCGGCAGGTGCGTTTGGTGTTTGAATAACGTGCATATGAAGTCCTTTTTGAAAAAGTTAATGTAGCAAGATTATATAATGCGCTTATATATTGGCGGCATCAAAGTATTGAAAATGTGCGCGTTTTACATTGCAAAATAGCTCATAAGCAATAGTACCAGCACTTGTAGCCACCGCATTGGCAGCCACTTGATTACCCCATAATTCCACTTGGCTGCCAATGGTTGCATTGGGAATGTCAGTTAAATCTACAAACAGCATATCCATAGAAACGCGACCGATTAGGCGCGTCATTTTGCCATCTACTGCCATAGGCGTACCTGTTACGGCAGAACGCGGGTAACCGTCCGCATAGCCGCAAGCCACTACACCGACCAGAGTGTCGCGCTCTGCAGTGAATATACTACCGTAGCCAATTGATTCACCCTGTTTGACGTTGCGAATCGAGATGATTTTTGAAGTAAGCTGCATCACTGGTTTTAGCTTGGTATCAGCTGTCATTAATGGATCAGCACCGTATAGCATGATGCCAGGTCTCGTCCAGTCGCACTTAGCTTGTTTCCAGCCAAGAATTGCCGCTGAGTTCGCTAAACTTGTTTTTGCGCTTAAGCCTTGAATCGTATGTTGAAAAGTCTCAATTTGTTGCAAAGTATGATTCGAACTTAGATTATCCGCATTAGCAAAGTGCGTCATTAGCACTATTTTCGCCACGTTTTTATGATTCTTAAGTCGTTCATAAGCTTGTAAATATTCAATGGGCGATAAACCTACTCTATGCATGCCGCTATCCATTTTTAGCCAAACATGCAAAGGTTTTGCGAGTTTAGCCGCTAACAAAATTTCTACTTGCCATTGTGCATGCACTACAATCCATAAATAATTTGCGACTATCTCGGGCAATTCTATTGCCTCAAAAAAGCCTTCTAGCAGCAAAATCGGTTCAGGTATTCCAGCCTCACGCAGTTGCAAGGCTTCTTCTAAACAAGCAACCGCAAAACCATCTGCTTCACCTTCTATGGCTTTGGCACAATGCACAGCGCCATGCCCATAAGCATTCGCTTTAATCACGGCCAATGCTTTGCCTGCATGCGCTTGCTTGGCAACACGGTAATTATGCCTAAATGCATCTAAACGAATATGGGCGATTGCTGGACGTGACATGAGTGTTTAATTTACTTTGAGTTATGGATTGCTATTAAGCTCTATTATTGAACGCAGGGGTTGTTTGAGCGCTTTTATTGTAGCGACTTCCAGCATATCGACCAAGCGACAAATCATCAGTCTGAATAGCTGGTTGATGATTTGCAAGTAAATCAGCCAGCACTTGCCCAGAACCACACGCCATCGTCCAGCCCAACGTACCGTGACCGGTATTGAGCCACACGTTGTTGTATACAGCAGAGGCTTTACCTATGATAGGTGTGCCATCAGGCGTCATCGGGCGTAGTCCTGTCCAAAATAGCGCTTGCGAAGTATCGCCAGCATTAGGAAATAAGCCATTTAACACCATCTCTAAGGTTTCACGTCTGCGTGGATTCAGGCTTAAATCAAAACCTGCTAACTCTGCCATACCTCCCACACGAATGCGGTTATCGAAGCGCGTAATAGCCACTTTGTAAGTTTCATCCATAACTGTAGAAATGGGTGCTACATCACTATTGATAATGGGCACAGTAAGCGAATAACCTTTGACTGGATAGACTGGGATATCTAAGCCCATGCCTTGCATCAACTTGCGCGAATAACTTCCAAGTGCGACCACATATTGATCTGCCTCTAATACTTCAGCGCCGTTTTGAGTGCTGATTTCCACGCCAGTAAGCTTCCCATGGTTTGTTAGCAAGCGATTAATGGTGACATCTTGCCTAAACTTAACCCCCAACTTTTGAGCCTCTTTCGCCAAGTTAGTGGTAAATATTTGGCAATCGCCAGTTTCATCATGTACTAAGCGCAAACCACCTAACAGATTATCTTTTACCGAGGCCAAACCTGGCTCAACTGCAACACAGCCTGCTGGATCTAAATGTTCAAACGGCACGCCCATGCGGCTTAAGACTGCTATATCTTTTGCCTCCGCATCTAGTTGCTTTTGTGTACGGAATACCTGCAAAGTACCCCGCGTACGGGCTTCGTAAGTAATCGCTGCTTCAGCACGAAGTTCACCCAAGCAATCTCGGCTGTATTCAGCCAAACGTACCATGCGCTCTTTGTTAAGATCGTAGCTTTTAGCATTGCAGTTTTGCAATAACTTAAGCGTCCACTCAAGTTGCCATAATGACCAGTCTGGCTTCAAAGCCAGCGGTGAGTGACGTTGAAATATCCACTTAAGTGCTTTCATTGGCACGCCTGGCGCTGCCCAAGGTGCAGAGTAACCTGGGGATATTTGTCCAGCATTGGCATAACTAGTTTCTAAACCTACGGCTGGTTGCCGGTCTATTACCGTGACATCAAATCCTTTTTTTGCCAAATAATATGCGCTTGTTACGCCTACTACACCAGAACCCAATACCAGCACCCGCATGATGACTCTCCACTACAGTATTAAGAATATATTCTCATAAAACATTAACTAACGTTCGGTTAATAAAAGCCCATATATGCTAGTTTATTGAGTAATATCAACATAACTTATCTAAATAATCACTGTTAAAAAGTTAATTTAACTTAATTTAATCATATAATTAATATTAATCTCCAAATTTATGACTTATGATAGTTTTTACATCATTTAAGCAGGAATAAATCATGCGAATTCGTACCCATGCTGTTCGTGAGCTTGACCGTATAGACTTAAAAATACTGTCCGTGTTGCAAGAGAATGCTCGTATCCCGATTACAGAACTTGCAGAACGCGTCGGCCTTTCGGTGACGCCATGCGGTGAGCGTGTTAAAACTTTAGAGAAAGAAGGTGTGATTCTAGGCTACCACGCTCGACTAGACCCACACTCACTCGGCTTAGGCTTGCTGGTATTTGTTGAGTTAAAACTTTCCACTAAATCTGGTGCAATTTTCGGTAAGTTCAAACAAGAAATTCTCAAATTGCCCAGCGTGCTGGAATGTCACTTGGTGTCAGGAGATTTTGATTATTTAATCAAAGCGCGTATCGCACAAATGGCTGATTACCGAACCCTGTTAGGCGACATATTACTCACACTACCAGGCGCACAAGAGTCTAGAAGTTATATAGTAATGGAAGAGGTGAAAGAAGGATTTTCCCTGCAACTGGTAGAAGCCAAAGATTAATAGCTTCTATAAAAGTGGTTCTAGACAAATAATCTAAATGGCTCTTGCCGCATGTCCAATTTAAGAAAACAATGTTATTGTATTGTTAGAAATCTGCATTCATTCAAGTAAAAATAATACGTTTTAATTTTTTCGAAATTTCAACATTATTAGGAGCTTAGAAATGACATCTACACTCGTTAAAAAATCCTTAATCATTGCCTTTTCAACCAGTTTAATCGCTGGGATTTACACCGCTCAGGCAGATACGGCAAAAGTCGGACAAGGTGAAGGTCAATTAGATGTCATTGCTTGGCCGGGATACCTCGAACGTGGCGAATCTGATAAAAATTATGACTGGGTAACAGGTTTTGAGAAAGAAACTGGTTGCAAGGTTAATGTGAAAACCGCTGGCACCTCAGACGAAATGGTTTCACTGATGAATAAAGGCGGCTATGACTTAGTCACCGCTTCTGGCGATGCTAGTTTAAGGTTAGTGGCAGGTAAGAAAGTACAACCTATCAACACTACCCTAGTGCCCTCTTGGGCTACTGTTGACAGCCGACTACAGAATGCCCCATGGCATACAGTCGGTGGCAAACATTATGGTGTACCTTATCAATGGGGCCCGAATGTATTGATGTATAACACAACAACTTTCAAAACAGCTCCCACCTCTTGGGGTACTGTATTCGAGCCGCAAAATCTGCCTGACGGCAAGCCAAATAAAGGCCGCGTTCAAGCCTATGATGGACCAATTTATATTGCTGATGCAGCGCTATATTTGATGAAAAAAGAGCCCTCTCTAGGCATTAAAGATCCATACGAATTAAACGAAAAACAATATGCTGCAGTATTAAAGTTGCTGCGCCAACAAAAAACGCTGACTCATCGATATTGGCATGATGTGACGGTGCAAATGACTGACTTCAAAAAAGAGGGGGTGGTCGCCTCTGGCGCATGGCCATATCAGGTGAATGCCTTAAAAACAGAAAAACAGCCTATTGCTTCGGTGATTCCAACTGAAGGCGCAACTGGCTGGGCAGATACCACGATGTTAGCCAGTAAAGCAAAACACCCAAACTGTGCCTACAAGTGGCTAGAACATTCACTAGCACCAGCAACGCAAGTGGGCGTGGCTGAATGGTTCGGCTCAAACCCTGTGGTGCCAACTGCATGCAAAACTAAGGCCCCGGGTGGCAGCGATTTCTGCGGCGATAACGGATTTAGCCGTTATGCGGAAATTAAATTCTGGAGAACGCCACAAGCCAAATGCTCGCTCAAAGAAGGCTGTGTTCCCTATAGCCGTTGGACATCAGACTATATTGCCATCATGGGCGGCAGATAGTTGTAGCTCATGGTTGCTATTTCAAATGCGTTTACTGCAGTAGAGTTTTCTACCGTTAGTCGACACTATGGCGATGTTCGTGCGGTTGATGACGTTTCAATTGCTGTCGCAGAGGGTGAGTTCTTTTCTATGCTTGGCCCAAGTGGTTCTGGCAAAACCACTTGTTTGCGACTCATTGCCGGCTTTGAGCAGCCTAGCATGGGTAGCATTAAAATTTTTGGCAAAGAAGCGGCAGGAACACCCCCATATGAACGCGAAGTAAACACTGTTTTTCAGGATTACGCGCTGTTTCCACATATGAACGTGGTAGATAACGTCGCTTATGGTCTTCGCGTGAAAGGCATCACCAAGCCAGAATGCTACAAGCTCGCAGAGCAAGCATTAGAGCAAGTCGCTTTGGCTGAATATGGTCAACGTAAACCTGGTGAGTTATCAGGTGGTCAGCGTCAGCGTGTCGCATTAGCGCGTGCATTGGTGAATAAACCACGTGTTTTATTGCTAGACGAGCCGCTTGGTGCGTTGGATTTAAAGCTGCGCGAGCAAATGCAGCTTGAACTCAAAACACTGCATAAGAAGCTGGGCATTACGTTCATTTATGTCACACACGACCAAAGCGAGGCATTATCCATGTCTGACCGCGTAGCTGTGTTTAGTCGCGGAAGAATCGAGCAAGTCGATACGCCACGCAATCTTTATATGAACCCTAAAACCAGCTTCGTCGCAGACTTTGTTGGCACTTCAAATGTGATTAAGAGTGCTTTGGCTCAACAACTTACAGGTCGAAACCAGTCATTCTCGATACGTCCTGAACACATCAAGCTAGAGACTAATGAGTTGAACGATAAGCAAAACGACATCATCAAAGTAGCGGGTGAAGTGGTTGATATTCAATACCATGGCGCTACCAGCAAGGTCGAGGTAAGCGTTGGCAACCAAATGTTGTTCATAGTACTTTCCAACACTGAGCTATCTGAGGCTGAGTTACCTAAAATCAGTCAAAAGTTGAATCTATGCTGGTCGAGAAATCGCATGGTAATGCTGGAAAACCAAGTTATCTAGTGTTGCACCGCCATCATGCAATCAACAATCATCAACACAGATACTTCAACGCCATTTAGACGGAAGTTCAGTAACACGCTGTACCGTAAAAACAATCTCTTCCTATTTTTGCTACTCACCCCGCCACTTCTATGGTTTGGAGTGGTTTACTTAGGCTCATTATTCGCGTTACTGTGGCAGAGCTTTTATACGTTTGATAGCTTCAGCATGGCGGTTACAAATGATTTAACACTTGAAAACTATCGCAGTCTTTTTGATGCCACTAACTTTGACATTATTCTGCGTACACTGACTATGGCAGTTGCGGTGACGCTCGCAACTGCATTGATTGGCTTCCCCATTGCGTATTACATGACGCGCTACGGTAGCCGAGCTGAAAAAGGTTTTTTCTATATTGCCGTAATGTTGCCGATGTGGGCAAGCTACATCGTTAAAACCTATGCTTGGACGGTGATTTTATCTCAACAAGGTATTTTGTACTGGTGCATCAATCACTTAGGCTTATCCAGTGTGCTTAACCATGTATTACAAATACCAGCTATTGGTGGCAATACGTTAGCAACTTCAAACCTTGGTCGCTTTATTGTTTTCACCTATATTTGGCTACCTTTTATGATTTTACCCATACAAGCCGCACTTGAGCGCGTGCCTACCAACTTGCTGCAAGCCTCTGCCGATCTTGGCGCAAAACCTGCACAAACCTTTCGCCGTGTGCTGTTGCCGTTGGTCTTTCCTGGGGTAGTAGCAGGCTCAATTTTTACTTTCTCACTCACATTGGGTGATTACATTATTCCGCAACTAATAGGCCCTAGCGGTTTGTATATCGGCACGATGGTGTATACGATGCAAGGCTCAGTAGGCAATATGCCGCTGGCTGCAGCATTTACAGTGGTACCGATTACGCTCATTTTTATTTACTTATCACTTGCCAAACGTACTGGAGCATTTGATGCTCTTTAAAAACAAGCAAAACCAACCTAGCGCACCTATTTGGCTAAAAACGCTAGCTTATGGCGGCTTGTTATTTTTACACTTCCCAATTGCTGTCATCGTTATTAATGCCTTTCTAGTAAGCGATGGCAGTCATACACACTTTACTTTGCATTGGTTTCATGTTGCTTTTGCACGTGAAGATGTCATGTCCGCAATTGTTTTATCACTCAAAGTGGCGGCATTCGCAACTTTACTGGCCATCATCATGGGCACCATGAGCGCAGCAGGACTTTACAGGCGTAATTTTTTTGGCAAAGAAGCGATTACGACGATGCTTATATTGCCTATCGCGCTCCCAGGCATTATTACTGGTATTGCACTACTCTCTGCAATGAACATTCTGGACATTACACCAGGACTTTTAACCATCGTCGTTAGCCATGCCACATTCTGTGTGGTGATGATTTATAACAATGTCGTTGCACGCTTTAGGCGCATGCCGCATAACTTGGTTGAAGCTTCGATGGACTTGGGTGCAGACGGGTTCACTACATTTAGATTCATCATATTGCCGCAACTTGCTACCGCCTTATTAGCGGGCGCTTTGCTGGCGTTTGCGCTTTCATTTGATGAGCTGATTGTGACCATATTCACCGCTGGGCATGAAATCACACTACCTATTTGGCTGCTCAACCAACTGTCTAGACCACGTGATGCGGCTATTACCAACGTTGTTGCAATGATGGTCATGCTCGTTACCGCAATACCTATTATTGCTGCATATTATTTAACACGTGGCACAGAAAGCATCGCGGGCAGTAGTCGATAAAATTAATAAAATATAATTTTTAAAGAGGATACAAAAATGCAGAACTTTCAGACTCAACTACTCATCAACGGCAAGTTTGTTAAAGGTGAAGGTGCATTAATCAGTGTGCTGAACCCTGCGACTGAAGCAGAAATAACGCAAGTTGCAGAAGCATCTTTGGCGCAAATTCAACAAGCGGTTTCTGCCGCTGCCAGCGCTTTCCCCAGCTGGAAAAAAACCACACCACGCGACCGCGCAACCATGCTGCTTAAACTTGCAGACGCCATTGAAGCTAACGCAGAAAGTTTTGCTGAACTTGAGTCAATGAATTGCGGCAAGCCTTATTTGGCGGCTTTGAATGATGAGATGCCTGCCGTTGCTGACGTGTTCCGCTTTTTTGCAGGTGCTATACGCAACATGACAGGGTCATTAGCTGGCGAATATTTAGCTGGCCATACCAGCATGATACGCCGCGATCCTCTTGGCGTCGTGGCTTCAATCGCGCCGTGGAATTACCCACTGATGATGGCGGCTTGGAAGCTAGGCCCTGCATTAGCCGCAGGCAATACTGTGGTTCTTAAACCATCAGAAATGACCCCACTGACCACATTAAAACTTGCTGAGTTAATCGCTGAGATTTTTCCAGCAGGCGTGGTGAATATTTTAAATGGTCGTGGTGAGTCTGTTGGTGCGCCTATGATTTCTCAGCCGCAAGTGCAGATGATTTCTATTACTGGCGACATTTCCACTGGTCAGAAAATCATGGAAGTAGCTGCAAAAAGTGTGAAACGTACTCACCTAGAATTGGGCGGAAAAGCACCTGTGATTGTATTTGATGATGCTGATATCGCCTCAGTGGTGGAAGGTGTACGCACCTTCGGCTTTTACAACGCGGGACAGGACTGCACTGCTGCTTGCAGAATTTATGCAGGCAAGAAAATCTACGATAAATTAGTTGCGGACTTATCTTCAGCCGCTGCAAGTATTCAAGTGGGCGAACAGAAAGACTCTGGCGTTGAGATGGGCCCATTAATTTCTGCCAGACAACGCGACCGTGTGGCAGACTTTGTTGGGCGTGCTGCGGCACAAAAACATATTGAAATCACGACAGGCGGAGCAGCGCGTGACGGTCGTGGCTTTTTCTACCAACCCACAATTATCGCAGGCGCTTTGCAAACCGATGAAATCGTCTGCAAAGAGGTATTCGGCCCCGTGGTTTCCATGACTAGGTTTGATGATGAAGAGCAAGTTGTCGGCTGGGCAAATGATTCAGAATATGGGCTAGCAAGCTCAGTATGGACTAGTGACATTTCACGTGCCATGCGCGTTTCAGCTGAGTTACAGTACGGTTGCACATGGGTTAACACGCACTTCATGCTGGTTTCTGAAATGCCGCATGGTGGTATGAAAAAATCAGGGTATGGTAAAGATATGTCGATGTACGCGATTGAAGATTACAGCAGCGTGCGACATGTCATGATTAAACTATAAAGATTTAAGCTATAAAAATGTCAAACTGCCAGTAAAGCTTATAAAAACCATAAGTATTAAACGCTAAACATTAGCTTTCATAAGCATTGCTTGCAGCTTGGCATATTGCCACAAACTCGTCGGTATTGAGCGAGGCGCCGCCTACTAATCCGCCATCAATATCAGGCATAGAAAATAGCTTAGCAGCATTATCGGCTTTCACGCTTCCACCATAGAGGATGCGAATGTTCTGTGCTATGTCAGCATCTAGCAACTCGATATGACCACGCAAAAAACTTAGAATATTTTGTGCGTGTTCTGGTGAAGCAGCTTTTCCCGTACCGATTGCCCAGACAGGTTCATAGGCGAGTACACCACTCGCTAAGCCTTTGACACCAATCTCTGCAATCACCGCATTGAGTTGCCGTATGGTCACGACATCGGTAATACCATCTTCATATTCTTCTAGGGTTTCACCCATGCAGAAAATAGGCTTCAAACCTATTTTAGTCGCCACTTCAAAGCGCTCCCCAATAGCATGATCGGTATCGTGTCCGCGCTGACGGCGTTCTGAATGACCGATAATCACATATTCGCAACCAAACTCTTTTATCATGCCTGGCGATACCGAGCCAGTATAAGCACCCGATTCATATCGGCTCATATTCTGCCCACCCCAAGTGATGGGGCTGTTCTTTAGCAAAGCCTCAGCTTGGAATAAATAAGGGTGCGGCATGCACACAGCGTAATCTGCATTTGGATAATCACGAGTGCCCGCTAACAAACCTTCTAAAAAGGCTTTGTTACTGGATAAAGAACCATTCATTTTTCGGTTTGCAACAACTAGCTTACGTCTCATTTAAAATTTCCACAAAATTCCTGGCCGATGCGCAAACAACATCAAAGCTTTATCGTCTTATTAAAAAATGTCACTACTTGGCTGTGGGAAACGGGCTTGCTCACGAGGAAACCTTGTATTTCATCACAACCTAACTCTCGCAAGAACGCCAGTTGAGCTTTTGTTTCTATGCCTTCACTCACCACCCGAATTTTTAAGGCATGTGCTAAATTAATAATCGCCGTTACGATTTCTGCATCATCATTATTGGTTAATACGTCGTTAATAAAACTCTTGTCAATTTTAACCGCGTCAATCGGCAAACGTCTTAGTTGACCAAGATTTGAATGCCCTGTACCAAAATCATCAATATATAGATGCAGATTAAGCGCGCGCATTTCCGCCAGAATTTCCATGGTCATTTCAGGATCATCCATCGTTGCGCTTTCGGTAATCTCTACGTTCAGCATAGCAGGATTCATACGCGTAGTTTTGATGATTTCCAAGATATCTGCAATTAACGACAAGTCGCTAAATTGTCGCGGCGAGATATTCACCGCAACAGGCGGCGGATTAAGCCCTGCCTCATGCCACCTTACCCATTGCTCGCAAGCCTCGCGGATGACAAAACGTCCGATTGGTACAATGAGCCCAGTTTCCTCCGCGATCGGGATAAACTTATCTGGGCTAGTCAGCACACCAGTATTTGTTAACCAACGCACTAGTGCCTCTAAACCCACTACTTGATTCGTGCGTAAATCAACTTTGGGTTGATACATCAATAACAACTCACCCTTCTCTAAGGCTTGTTGCAAACCATTTTCAATTTGCAATTGCTCATGCGCGAAGATGTTCATTTCTTCACTAAAATATTCAAACCCACTACGTTTGCTTTTTGCTTGGTACATGGCCAAATCAGCCTGCCTGAGCAAGGCATGGGCATCAGTCGCGTCGTTAGGATAAACACTAATGCCGATACTAGCCCCAACGCTGTAGCGTCGGCCTTGCAGCTCAAAGGGCTCTGAAATAATGCCGATGATTTTTCTGGCTAAATTGCTAGCGGCATTATTCACTGGAGGATGTGTATACACAACAGCAAACTCATCACCACCTAAACGCGCGACAAAATCATCAGCGCGCAAAATTTCGTTCAGGCGTTTGGCAATAATTCTAAGCACGGCATCACCCAGCTCATGCCCTTCTGAATCGTTAATTTTCTTAAAGCGATCTAAGTCGATAAATAACAAGTAGACCTGTTGTTTTTGCCGATAAGCTTGCGCAAGGCTATGCGATAAAAAGTGTTGAAAATAAGTACGATTGGGCAATGAGGTAAGTGGGTCATGGTTCGCTAACTTATTAAGCTCAGCTTCTGCATTATGGCGCTCAGAGAACGCAGAGGCCACAAATAGACCACCCAAAGCCATAGGAATAAGTCCAACTTTAAGGGTGAATACCGCATGCGAATACAATTCAGAATGGATGTGCTCAACGTTAAAAATAAGTGAGGCAAAAGCAATGAGCGCCGCAATAAAAATAGCTGCATGTGTAACAATTGTTTTAAATCTGAGTGCCGCCAATAGCACAAAAGCTAACAACACAAAAATGATAATCTCAGATGATGCCAACACCTTGCCATATTCCAAGGTTAGCCAAGAAACGATGACCATAGCGACAAATGCTGTGCCCATTTCGAGCTTTTCTTGTGTTTGGAAGTAAGTTTTTTGATATGCAAATATTGAAAGTAATAAAGGTAGACTGAGATAAGCAAGCAGCAACTCATTAAACCACCATGTCATCATCGTCTGCACCATCGAATCCCAAGAGGTAAAGCCTAGCCACTGCATGCTCAATATTGAAATAATGGCATGTGCCGCACTTGCAATTGGCGCTGCAATAAAAGCAAAAGCCGCCACAGTGGACACTTGATTAATAGTCACGACTGATGGATGAAAGAGTCTTAAGAGGTAGCTGAATAGAAATGCCGCAATGCCACTGCCAATAGCCAAAGTGGCAGCAAGTTGCCAAGGCATTTTGAGTAAATGAAACAGCAATGAACCTATAACGCAACCTAAAACACCAGGCCAGCCATACCTTACGGCAAGCGCAGCAGCTAGTGCGATAGCAGGCAACTCAAAAAATGAGATTGCATCAATATACGGGGTGATAAATGTGCCTAAATAGGCAGTGATAAAATAGACGAGTCCAATGACGCCAGCGTCTGCTAGAAAAGACTTTGCTTGCTCAATAGTAGGAATGCTTACTTTAAATTCCATGTACTTATACTCATTTTTCTAAACTCAATCAGCATGAGGTTCATTTTAGCGCATTGTGCTTATCAAGCAAAAACTTAACTATGGTTTTTCATGTAAATTAATATTAAATCTTCATATTAAAACGTCGGTGGACTACAAGAACTCACCAAAGTGCAAGGCTGTAAACCTGCATTTCTAAAGCGATGCGGCATATTGCTATTAAAATAATACGCATCACCAACGCCTAACACCCGTGTGGACTCTCCCACTGTGACTTCCAATCGACCTGATAATATCACGCCACCCTCTTCGCCTTCATGTTGCAGCATATTTAAACCTGTATCGGCGCCCACTTCATAAGTTTCGTAAAGAATTTGTAAAACGTGTCCAGCTTTTGCCGAGCCTATTTGCCTATATGAAATGCCTTCGCCACCACTAATTTCCGTCAATGACTCAGCGCGGTAAAACACTTCACTTTGCATATTTGGCAACTCATCTGAAAAGAACTCTGCCAAGGTCATTGGAATACCTGCAAGTATGCGTTTAAGCGCACTTACCGATGGGCTTGTATGACCAGATTCAATTAATGAAATTGTCGCGTTAGCCACCCCAGCTTTTTTTGCCAAGGCACGCTGCGAGAGTTGATGCCGCAAGCGAACAATTTTTAACCTTGCGCCTAAATCTAACTCCATATACTGACCTCTTAAATTTTAACGTGTTTAAAGTGTTAAATATACAATATCACTCGTATAATTAAAACCAATAAAATCAATTGCTTAATTTTATTAAAAACCAGCATTGACAGGGTTTACTAAACATCTGAATATACTCAGCATATTTAAGTTTTTAGAAAAATGATCATGTCTCAAAGTAACTCAATCAAACTGCCTAATATGTCTAATTATTGGATGCCATTCACTGCGAATCGGCAATTCAAATCTATGCCACGACTGTTTAAAGCGGCTAAAGGCAACTACTTTACTTCCATAGACGATAGACAAATTCTTGATGGCACCGCAGGTTTATGGTGTGTGCCGGCTGGACATGGTCGTACTGAAATTGCCACGGCAGTTGGCAACCAACTATTAACTCTGGATTATGCACCTGCGTTTCAATCCAGCCATCCTTTAGCCTTTGAGGCTGCGGAGCGTCTCGCAGCTTATATGCCCGCAGGTTTAGACCGCATTTTTTTCACCAACTCAGGCTCAGAATCTGCGGATACCGCACTTAAAATCGCACTCGCTTACCATCGCGTATGCGGAAACCCTTTGCGCAACAAACTGATTGGTCGCGAGCGTGGTTATCATGGCGTGAATTTTGGCGGCATCGCAGTGGGTGGCATCGCTGGTAATCGTAAAGCTTTTGGCAATGGCTTAGCTGGGGTTGACCATATTCGCAATCCATTAGACATTGCAAAAAATGCATTCACCAAAGGTGTACCTGCCGATGGTGGCATTGCACTAGCGAATGAGTTTGAGCAACGCATACTCACACTGCATGACCCATCGACGATTGCCGCGCTGATTGTAGAACCTATGCAAGGCTCAGCTGGTGTAGTAGTGCCGCCAGCAGGCTACTTAAAACGTTTGCGTGAAATATGCACTCAATACGGTATTTTGCTAATTTTTGATGAAGTCATTACAGGCTTCGGGCGACTTGGTACTAAATTTGGCGCCGATTATTTTGATGTGATTCCTGACATTATTACCTGCGCGAAAGGTCTCACCAATGGCATTGTACCGATGGGAGCGGTCGCCGTGAAACGCGAGGTTTACGATGCTTTTATGGAGAAATCTCCAGCAGGCGCAATTGAATTACCACATGGTTACACTTATAGCGCCATTCCAATTGCTTGCGCCGCCGCTATTGCCACATTAGATATTTTTAGCAATGAAAAGTTAGAAGACCGCGCAGCCAGTTTAAGCACCTATTTTGAACAAGCTGCACACAGCCTAAGAGGCTTACCGATGGTGAAAGATATTCGCAACATTGGCTTAGTCGCAGGGATTGAATTCGAAGCAATCGCAGGTAAAGCAGGTGCCATGGCCTTCGCCACTTATCTAAAGTGTTTTGAAATGGGCATACATGTGCGCTTTACTGGCGACATCATCGCTATTTCACCTCCTTTAACCATAGAGAAAAGTGAAATCGACCGTATTTTCAACACACTTGCAAATGCAATTAAAAGTGTAGCTGCCGCTGGCGATGCTGGATTAGATGCGAGCAACTATCTTAAGAATGAACAAGCTTGGGCGATGCATCAGTCGCTATAAAACTGTGGGACGAGTTTAGACCGACCTAGCAATGAATATAATCTATAAAATGGAATCACAAAAATGAGCATAAAAACAATCGGACACTACATCAACGGTCAGCACATCGCTGGCGCTAGCGGCAGATTAAGTGACGTTTACAACCCAGCAACAGGTGAGGTGCAAGCAAAGTTAAGTAACGCGAGTGTAGCGGAAACCGAGGCAGCAATTACTGCGGCACAAGCTGCATTCCCAGCGTGGTCTGCCATGCCAGCACTCAGACGCGCACGCATCATGTTTAAGTTCAAAGCCTTACTTGATGAACATGCCAGCGATTTAGCTAAGGCGATTTCACTTGAACATGGCAAAACGATTAGTGATGCACGAGG
>Ga0208124_100021_pt1 | contig 183639 bp, 148 predicted proteins | sample LakWasM104_HOW12_2_FD_183922 | JGI IMG/M metagenome (GOLD analysis project Ga0208124, IMG submission 183922) | Freshwater sediment methanotrophic microbial communities from Lake Washington under simulated oxygen tension - Sediment Metagenome... | ecosystem: Environmental > Aquatic > Freshwater...
AACGGATTTTGTAAACCAAAAAGCACTGAATTTGCGATGCACCAACATTGTTTTAGATGCGTACACACATAATTTTCAAGCACATCGTTTTTATTATAATCAAGGTTTCGGGCCTAAAGGATTTCATTTTGTGAAAATATTGGATGAGGAAGGATTGACTTGATAGTACAAATACCGTCTAGGTTTAGTGAAATATAAAACCTAAAAACCCAAAGAAATCCCTATTTTTGTTTTTTAGGAATCAAAAAAAGAAGCCCTTGAGTTTATACAAAAATTTATTCAAACAAACCGCCATTTACGGACTCGCGACTGTGTTTCCTAGAATGATGAGCTTCTTTTTAGTGCCATTGTATACCGAATTGCTTCCCAAAGAAGAGTACGGAAAGGTAACCGTAATTTTCGCCTACATGATTTTCTTCAACGTCATGCTGGCCTACGGCATGGAAACCGCCTTCTTTAGATTTTACAACAAAGAAACCGATAAGAAAAAAGTAGTCGAAACCGCCACCGTTTCTGTATTCTGGACCACGCTGGTTTTTCTGGTACTAGCTTTAGTATTCCGAAATACGCTCGCAAAATATTCCGAAATTGATGTGCAATATGTTACTTATAGCATTTGGATCTTAGTCCTAGACGCCCTAGTAGTGATCCCGTTTTCAAAACTTCGGGCCAACCAACGGCCTATTTTTTATTCGATAATAAAAATGGGAAACGTCACCATCAACCTAATCCTAAACATTTTCTTTTTAGTCGTTCTTCCTAAAATTGCCGCTTCAAATCCAGATAGTTTTTTCGGACTACTCTATTTCGAAAACTTCCAAATTGGCTACATTTTCGTTTCGCTAGTCGTATCCAGTTTGGCCACATTTCTAGCGCTTTCTTCCGATTATTTCAAAATCAATTGGACTTTCGATTTTGAGCTCTGGAAACGAATGATGCGCTATGGTTTGCCCATCCTAGTCGCTGGAATCGCCTTCGCCATCAACGAACAATTCGACAAAATTCTACTCGGAAAATTATTGCCTGCTAATATTGCAGACTCTGAAGTCGGAGTGTATTCGGCCTGTTACAAACTAGGCTTGTTCATGGTCTTGTTTCGAACCGCCTACACTTTAGGAATTGAACCGTTTTTCTTCAGCCACGCCGACAAAGAAAATGCCACTCAAACGTACGCCACCGTCACTAAATATTTCGTGATTTTTGGCTCGTTCATCATGCTCGTCGTGATTGTTTTCGCCGATTTATTAAAGTACATCATGATTCGCGATTCGTCCTATTGGGAAGCCATGAAAGTCGTCCCGCTAATCATTCTAGCAAATTTCTGCTTAGGCATTTATACCAATCTTTCCGTATGGTACAAGCTTATTGACAAAACGTATATCGGTGCATGGATTTCCATCGTCGGAGCCGTCGTCACTTTAGTGCTCAACTTTTTACTAATTCCAAAATACAGCTATATGGGCTCAGCCATCGCCACGATTTCGGCCTATGGCAGTATGATGGTCATTTCCTACGTGCTTGGAAACCGCTATTATCCCATTCCATACGACATGAAAAAAATATCAGGCTATCTCGGACTGTCCATCGGGTTTTCAGTCATCTCGTTTTACGGCTTTCGCGAAAATTATTATGTCGGAGTCAGCTTATTCGCACTGTTCCTATATTTCATATACCACAACGAAAAAGAAACACTAAACCGAATTATAAAACGCAAAGCCCATTAGTTTTCGAGGAGCTATTTCCCGCTATCCGTTGCAATTCCCGGTTTTTAGAAAAATTAGATTTGCAATCTATTTTCTAAAAACCGGGAGATTTCCACTACTATCGGGGCTAAAACACCAACTCATTACAAAATTATGACTATAAAAATCATTAACAACTCCCAACACGCGCTACCCAATTACGAAACGCTAGCGTCTGCCGGAATGGATTTAAGAGCCAACCTCACCGAATCCATCGTCCTAAATCCATTAGAAAGAGCCATCGTAAAAACAGGTCTTTTCATAGAATTGCCTATAGGGTATGAAGCACAAGTGCGCCCCAGAAGTGGCCTCGCTGCCAAAAAAGGAATCACCGTTCTCAACTCACCCGGAACCGTAGATGCGGATTACCGCGGTGAAATCGGAGTGATACTAGTGAATCTTTCCAATGAACCGTTCACCATCGAAAACGGAGAACGCATCGCCCAACTCATCATCGCCCAACACGAACGCGCCGAATGGATCGAAGTAACCACTCTTTCAGAAACCGACCGCGGCACAGGAGGATTTGGAAGCACTGGAGTGAAATAAACAGCGATTAAGGTGGAGCGAAAACAATGTTCAAAACCCTCTAAAAACAATATCAAAACTTTGCAAACTTTGCGAAAAACTTTGCGAACTTTGCGGTAAAATAAAGTAGTATGAAAATAATTGTACCCATGGCCGGACGTGGCTCGAGATTAAGACCACACACGTTAACCGTTCCAAAACCATTAATTCCAATCGCAGGAAAACCCATCGTGCACCGTCTCGTTGAAGACATTGCCGGTGTCATCAATCAAGATATCGAAGAAATCGCCTTCATCATTCATAAAGATTTCGGAACACAAGTCGAAAAAGACCTAATCGCCATCGCTGAAAAGCTAGGATCTAAAGGAACCATTTATTATCAAAACGAAGCTTTAGGAACCGCGCATGCCATAATGTGCGCTAAGGAATCCATGACGGGACCAATTGTGGTTGCCTATGCGGATACTTTGTTTAGAGCCGACTTTGCCTTAGACACGTCTGCAGATAGCGTAATTTGGGTAAAACAAGTGGAAGACCCAAGTGCTTTCGGAGTAGTGCAACTCAACGACAACAATCAAATCATTGATTTCGTAGAAAAACCAAAAGAATATGTTTCTGATTTGGCGATTATCGGAATCTATTATTTCAAATCTGGCGAAACCTTACGGGCCGAATTGCAATATTTGTTAGATAATAATGTTGTTAAAGGAGGCGAATACCAATTGACCGACGGTTTGGAAAACATGAAAGTCAAAGGCCTAAAATTTGTTCCAGGCAAAGTAGAAGAATGGATGGATTGCGGCAATAAAAATGTTACGGTAGAAACCAATTCCAGAATGCTGTCTTTCTTGCATCAAGATGGTGAAAACTTAGTGTCGCCTTCGGTAGTGTTGGAACACTCGACCATTATTCCACCATGTTATATAGGCGAAGATGTGATTTTGATCAACGCGACGGTAGGACCAAATGTGTCCTTAGGAAAAGGATGTCACGTAGTGGATAGTAAGATTCAAAACAGCTTGGTGCAAAACCATTCCCATATTAAAAACGCGACTTTAGACAACGCCATGATCGGAAGTCACGCTAGTTTTGACGGGAATTTCACCAGCATCAGTATCGGCGATTATTCGGTTTTGGAATAAAGAAAGACGTTTTGCGAACAACGCGCTAAAAAACCAACAGTGAAAAAACTAATGCTTTTGTTGCTTGTCCTTGGAATCAGTTTTCCAAACGTTCTTTTGGCTCAAACCGAGCCAGATGCGATTGCCTTGGCGAACGATGATTTTCAAAATGCATTCTATGAATCGCTGTTGCAAAAAGGCATCGAAAATTACGACAAAGCCATTGATGCTTTAGAGAAATGCAAAAAACTGCAACCTGATAACGCGACGGTTTATTTCGAATTTGGAAAAAATTACCTAGCCCAGAAGGATTATAAGAAAGCCTACGAAGCTTTTGAAAAAGCAACACAAATCGACCCTAAAAACAAATGGTTTTGGGTAGGTATGTACGATGTTTGCTACGAAACAAAAGATTACACGCAAGCCATAGTTATTGTCAATAAATTGGTCGAATTTAAGAAAGAATACAAAGAAGATTTGGTGTCGTTGTATTACAATACGCAGCAATTTGACAAAGCTTTGGCACTAATTAACGAGCTAAACGACACCGTTGGAAAATCAGATCTGCGAGAGAATTACAAAATGCAAATTCTAAAGCAAGCAAAATACCAAGGAACTGAAAAAGACAATTTGTTGGCTCAAATTAAGAAATATCCAAAGGAAGAATCCAACTATATTGCGCTGATTTATTTGTATTCCGAAAGCAATGAAGAAGAAAAAGCACTAGAAATTGCTAAGAAATTAGAAATAGAAATACCGACGTCCGATTGGGCACAAGTGAGTTTGTTTAAATTTCACTTGAATAATGGTGATGGTCCCAATGCTGTAAAATCTATGAAGATGGTGTTGGCAAGTGCTAAAATCGACAACAAAATCAAACACCGAATGCTGAATGAATTTTTGATTTTTGTCAAAGACAAACCGCAATTTGACGCCGATTTAGAAAAAGCAATTTCCTATTTCGATACCGATAAGGAAGTTAAAGTAGCCAAAGAAATCGGGAAGTTTTACCACACTAAAAAGGAATGGGCCAAAGCCATAAAATACTACGAATTGCATTTGAAAAGCAATCCCGAAGATATGGAAACCCAACTTTTACTGCTGGAAGCCTATACTGAAAACCAACAATTCGACGTTCTAGCTTCAAAAGCTACCAATTTGATTGATCTTTTTCCGTCGCAACCACAGTTATATTATTATGCCGGATTGGGTTACAACCAAATGAAAAATTTCAAAAAAGCCAAAGATATTTTAGAAATGGGATTGGATTATGTGGTTGATGACGCCGCTTTGGAAATCAATTTCAACATTCAGCTAGGGGAAGCTTCAGCAGGTTTGGGCGATGAAAAAAAGAAAGAAAGTTACTTTTCAAAAGCCGATAAATTAATTAAGCAAAAGAAATAATGAGCAAATATATGGCCTTGGTTTTAGTGGCTTTTTTAGTGTCTTGCAAAGCCAAAGCGGTTTTAGCAGATTCCACTGTAAAGCCAAAATTGGAAACCAAAGAATCGATAGATACGGCCAAGATTATTGAGAGAAATGCTTCGAACAAAAAGGATTTTTCTACCGTTTATATTAAATCTACGGCACATTACGAAGATGACAAACAAAGTCAAAACGTGTCAGCAGAAATTAAGATTAAGAAAGACGAGATGATTTTGATAAGCGTTCGTTTTATTGGAATCACGATGGCTAAGGCTTTAATTACACCAACCGAAGTCAAGTATTACGAAAAAATAAATGGCAGTTATTTTGAAGGCGATTTCTCGTCGTTAAGCCAATGGTTGGGAACCGATTTGAATTTTGATAAAGTTCAAAACTTGTTGTTAGGACAAACTTTAGACGACTTGAAAAACAAAAAACTAAATACTACGGTTGAAGACAAAACGTATAAATTAGAAGATGCTTCTGACAGCAATACGACCAAAACGTATTTCTTTGAATCGGATAAGTATTTAGTAAAAAAGCAAGTAATAACGCAAGCACTTCAAGAACGGATGTTGCAAATTTTGTATCCTGAATTCACCGAAATCAATCAAACCGCAATGCCTACTAACATTATTATTGATGCGGTACAAAAGGAAAAGAAAACCAACATAAGCATTGAATACAGTACGGTAACGTTTAATGAAGCCCTTAGCTTTCCTTATAGCGTTCCCGGCGGTTATGAACGAATTTACATGAATTAGCTTTGAATAAACCCAACAGTATGTCAAAACGTATTTTACTTCTACTTTTAATGATGACTTCAATGTGTTGGAGTCAAGTGAGCCAACAAGAAAAGTTGGAGCAACGAAAAGCACAAATCCTGCGAGAGATTCGCGAGAAAGAAGAACAATTGCAAAATGTGAGTTCCAAAGAAAAGACAGTGACTAAAGAGTTGCAATTGCAAACCGAAAAAATCAAGTTGAAAGAGAACTTAATCAACACGACGGAAAAGCAAACCAAGTTGTTGAACAACGATATGTACATCAATCAAATCAATATCAATCGCCTCAAACGAGAATTGGAAATCCTAAAAGCCGATTATGCTGAAATGATTTTGAAGTCCTACAAAAGCCGATCCGAGCAAAGTAGAGCGATGTTTTTGTTGTCTTCGGAAAACTTCTTACAAGCCTATAAAAGAGCGCAATACATGAAGCAATATGCCAGTTACCGCAGAACGCAAGGGGAGGAAATTCAAGAAAAATCACAAGAGTTGGTTGTTTTTAATGAAAAAATTGGGGTTCAAAAAACAGCGAAGCAAAAATTAATCGAAGAGAATGAAAAAGAGCGCTTGGCATTAGAAAAAGAAAAGCTAGTGCAACAAGAGTTAGCCAAATCGATTAAGAAAGATAAGAAGCAAATTGCGGCTGAAATCAAGAAAAAACAGCAAGAAACGCGTGCTATCGACAATCAAATCGAGAGATTATTGCGAGCTGCTATTGCCGCTGCGAACAAGAAAACTGCAACTGCCGTAGCAAAAGCGAATCCTAAAACGACCACTGCTGCAGCCACCAAAGCCACAGAAACTTCGGCTAAGATTGTATTGACTTCCGAAGGTCAGTTGATTGCTAATAATTTTAGAGCCAATAAAGGGAAGTTGCCTTGGCCCGTTGAAAAAGGATTTGTTTCGCTGCCTTATGGCGATCAACCGCATCCGGTATATAAAACACTAATCGTTCACAATAGCGGCGTTGAAATCACAACCGATCAAGGCGCCAGTGCTAGAGCTGTTTTTGGAGGTGAAGTCATTAGCGTTATGGTCTTGTCGCCTGTAAACAAAGCGGTGATGATTCAACACGGAGATTATTTCACCGTATACCAAAATCTAAGTAGTGTGAACGTCACCAAAGGAGATAAGGTATCGACCAAACAAACGATTGGAAGAATCAGAACCAATGGCGATTCCGGAAAAACGGTTTTGAAGTTTACGATATCGCAGAATACGACTTATAACAATCCGGCAACTTGGTTGTTTAATATGTAAAAAAAAGGCATTCCGTTTGGGATGCCTTTTTTTATTGTAGTCTTATAGAAACAAAGCTCTTAATTCGGTTGCTTCTTCCGGTTTCATTTTACCAGCGAGTACCAAACTCAATTGCTTTCTTCGCAAAGCTGCCTCATAGCGTTCTTTTTCTAAATCAGTTTCAGGAATTACTGGCGGAATCTCAACCGGTCTTCCGGTATCATCAACGGCGACAAAAGTATAAATGGCTTCGTTGGCTTTACTACGAATACCGGTTTCTCGATCTTCTACCCAAACATCCAAATAGATTTCCATAGAACTTTTGAAACTTCTAGAAATCTTAGCTTCAATAGTAACCACGCTACCCAACGGAATGGCTCGGTTAAAAGCCACATGATTTACCGAAGCCGTTACGGCAATTCTTCTAGAATGTCTTCGAGCCGAAATACTGGCCGCACGATCCATACGCGCTAACAGTTCGCCACCAAAGAGGTTGTTCAATGGATTGGTTTCACTTGGCAAAACCAAATCAGTCAATATCGTTAACGATTCAGAAGGATGTTTAGGGTGCATGATTTTTTTTGGCAAAGATATTACAGTTCATAAAAAATCCCGTACGAGACGGGATAAATTTTAGAGTTCTTTCACGAGCAACCAAGCATCGGGATTGGTTTTGTGAATTTCTGCCATACTTTCTTGGGCTTCTGCATAAGTCGCGTAACTGCCATATAAAACCGGGAACAATCCGTGTTTGTTTGGAGCAATGCGTCGTGCTTTAAAGCCTGATTTTAGTAAATTCGTATAGATATTTTGAGCGTTTTCTTCGTTTCTAAAAGCGCCAGCCACAACGTGATACGACAATTTTTCTTCTTTCACGGTCAGCGTAACCGTTGGAATAGGGTTGTCAATTAAAAAGGTCGCTTCTTGAATTTTGTCTTGAACTTGTTTTTGAACCGCTGTTTCTACCAATAAGGTTTCTTGGTTGACATGGTTTTGATACATTTTAAAGCCAATAGTACCTGTTGCGGATAAAGCCAAAACTAAAATCGCAGCGTATCTCAAATAAGAACGCTTTTTCGGTTTTTGTGGAATCAATACGATTGGTTCTTTTTCTTCTATAACCGCTTCTTTTAGGAATGTCTCGGCTTCTTGTTTGTAGGCTTCTCGTTTTACAACCGGAGAAACAAAAGAGTTCAACCCAAAAGATTCCTTTAAATAATTAATGTTTTCTGAAGGCGTGAAGACGATGTTTTTCTCTGAATTTAAGGAAAGTTCACCAATGTTTTTCAGCGTGAACTTTTCATTAACTTGCAGAATACTGTTCCAAATTACCACTTCACTTTCAATAGAAGCCACGGCATTTTCGTAGGTGGATTTTTCAACCTGAGCGATATGATTTGCCAACAATCCATCATTGTTTTTCAAATGAGAATTGAAAGAAATTACCTTTTTGGGCGGGTAAAAGGAATTCGTGTTTTCGTGCAAATGTGCCGACTGAATTTCAGTCAAAAACGCACCAAAACCCGGTACGGTTACACATTGATGACGGTATAAAAGTTGTGAAATGTATTGTTCGATCTTCATAGTAACAAAGTTATACAATGCCAAAGAGCAGCAAAATTTTATTCACAATTTTTATTAACAATCCCGATAAAATTTTATAATTTTCAGTTTCAATTACTTACTATGCGCCACGAAGAATTATTTTATATACTAGCCTTGCTAAAAGTAGAAGGTGTGGGCGATATCGTCGCCAAAAAACTACTTGCTCACTGCGGAGATCCCGCTTCCGTTTTCAAAACCAAAGCACTTCAATTAAAAGCTATTGATGGAATCGGATCGGTTTTACTACGAAATTTGAAAGACAAATCCATCTTTCAAAAAGCCGAAGCCGAACTGCAATTTATCGAAAAAAACAACATCACCGTTTCTTTTTTTCAAGGCGAAGCGTATCCCGATCGATTGAAACATTGTGTTGACGGCCCAGTCTTATTATTTTCATCTGGAAACATCCAATTGAAAAATCAGAAAATCATTAGCATTGTCGGAACGCGACAAATTACCGGATACGGAATCGAATTTTGCAAAAACCTAATCGCTGATTTGGCACCTTTGAACCCTGTTATTGTAAGTGGTTTTGCCTATGGGGTTGATATTGTGGCACATCAAGCGGCGCTGGAGAATAAGCTGCAAACCATTGGAGTAGTAGCTCACGGGCTCAATCAAATTTATCCTAAAGTGCATAAAAAATATGTGGCTAGAATGGAGGAAAACGGAGGGTTCTTAACCGAATTTTGGAGCTCATCCAATCCCGATAAAGAAAATTTTGTACGTCGCAATCGGATTGTTGCTGGGATTTCAGAAGCTACAATCGTTATTGAATCGGCAGACAAAGGAGGCTCGTTAATTACCGCCAATATGGCCAATGAATACAATCGTGATGTGTTTGCTGTACCCGGAAGAACTACCGACCGCTACAGTCAAGGTTGCAATAATTTAATCAAAACCCAAAAAGCAAGTTTGTTGACTTCGGCAGCCGATTTGATTTACAATTTAAATTGGGATTTAGAAACTGTTGCCAAGCCTATTCAAAAGCAACTCTTTGTGTCCTTAGATGATAATGAACAAAAAATCTATGATTACCTGCAGCAAAATGGGAAAGAATTGCTAGACACGATTGCTTTAGCCTGTGACTTTCCGATTTTTAAAATCTCAGGTATCTTATTAAACATGGAATTGAAAGGCGTCATCCGACCGCTTCCAGGAAAATTGTTTGAAGCAATTTAAAAACTAAACCCCAATTTTTCTCGAACTCGATTCAAAACACCTGTCGCAACGGCTTTTGCTTTTTCGGCACCTTGAAACAAAGCACGATCGATTTCTGCTAAATTCGACATGTAATAGTTGTAGGTTTCGCGCTCGGTCTTGAATTTTTCTAAGATCAATTCAAACAAGGCTTGTTTGGCATGTCCGTACCCAAAATCCCGATTGACATTCGCATAATTTTGAATCATGGTGGCAAGTTGCGTTTCATTAGCCAACAATTTATAGATCGCAAAAATTTTGCACGTATCTGGATTTTTAGGTTCTTCGAGAGGCGTGCTGTCGGTTTCAATAGACATTACTTGTTTGCGCAATGCTTTATCATCAAGAAAAATATTGATGATGTTGTTGGCTGATTTGCTCATTTTTCCACCATTAGTTCCAGGGACATATTTGGTGTCTTCTTGCGTGTAAGGTTCTGGCAACACAAAGGTTTCGCCCATTTGATGGTTGAAACGAGAAGCTACATCTCGAGTAATTTCGATGTGTTGCAATTGGTCTTTTCCTACGGGTACGAACTCGGCATCATACAATAAAATATCGGCAGCCATTAGCATCGGATAGCTGAATAAACCAGCATTTACATCCTCCAAACGATCAGCTTTGTCTTTAAAAGAATGGGCTAATGTTAATCGTTGAAAAGGGAAAAAACAACTCAAATACCAGGACAATTCAGCGGTTTGTGGCACATCCGATTGACGGTAGAAAACAACTTTTTTAATATCCAAGCCACAGGCCAACCAAGCTGCCGCTGTGCTGTAAGTATTGGTTCGCAAAAGCGCGCCGTTTTTGATTTGTGTGATTGAATGCAAATCGGCAATAAACAGAAATGATTCGTTTTCAGGACGATTCGACAGTTCGATTGCGGGTATAATTGCTCCTAATAAATTCCCCAAATGTGGGGTTCCTGTACTTTGTATGCCGGTAAGTATTTTGGCCATGATCAACTAAATTTTGGCAAAGGTAAATGTTTTGGGAAAAAATAGGGATTGAATTCTTACTTTTGAGCATATGAAAATTCTAAAAATTATTTTTTGGGTACTTTGGCGAGTTTGGTTCTATGTCATGATGGGCATTCCCATTTTGCTCATGTTTCCTTTCTTGGTCATTTCCATTCTCAAAGAAAAATGGTATCCTTACTTTTTTGTGATGGCGCGAATTTGGGCCAAATGCATTCTTTACGGATCAGGGTTTTATTATAAAATTGAAAACGATCAGAAGATTGTCCAAGACAAAAGTTACATGTTTGTAGCCAATCACACTTCGATGACCGATATCATGTTGATGTTGGCCACCATTCGAAATCCGTTTGTATTTGTAGGAAAAAAAGAATTGGCCAAGATTCCGTTGTTTGGGTTTTTCTACAAACGCACTTGTATTTTAGTTGACCGGAACAGCTCCAAAAGTCGAATGGAAGTTTTTAACCGCGCTCAAAAACGACTTGAGCAAGGTATGAGCATCTGTATTTTCCCGGAAGGCGGAGTGCCAAGTGATGAAAGTATTATTTTGGATGAATTTAAAGATGGCGCGTTTCGGTTGGCAATAGAGCACCAAATTCCGATTGTTCCGATTACTTTTTTTGACAATAAGAAGCGATTTTCCTATACTTTTTTCAGTGGTAGTCCAGGTTTAATGAGAGTCAAAGTACATTCGCCAGTTCCTACAGTTGGAAAAACGATTGAAAACAAAAAGGATATTAAGGAAATTAAAGAACGAGTAAAAACGATTATTTACGATTCTCTTTTTGAAGCACAAAAAAACCCGAAGTAAATCGGGTTTCTTTTTTTATGCGTTATTTTCTTTGATACGAGCTTTAATTTTTTGCTCTAATTCATCTGCCAATTCTGGATTGTCTTTGATTAGTGCTTTTACAGCGTCGCGACCTTGTCCTAATTTGGTTTCACCATAACTAAACCAAGAACCTGCTTTTTTGATGATTTCAAATTCGACCGCTAGGTCTAAGATTTCTCCAGTTTTAGAGACACCTTCACCATACATGATGTCGAATTCAGCAGTTTTGAATGGCGGTGCTACTTTGTTTTTCACCACTTTTACTTTGGTTCTGTTTCCAATTACATTTTCGCCGTCTTTAATTTGAGAAGATCTACGGATATCCAAACGAACCGAAGCATAAAATTTCAAAGCATTTCCACCGGTTGTAGTTTCAGGATTTCCGAACATTACTCCAATTTTTTCTCTTAACTGATTGATGAAAAATACCGTGCAATTCGTTTTGCTAATAGTTCCGGTTAGTTTTCTTAGGGCTTGCGACATTAAACGAGCGTGAAGTCCCATTTTGGAATCTCCCATTTCGCCTTCAATTTCACTTTTTGGTGTTAAAGCGGCAACGGAGTCAATCACCACAATATCGATAGCACCCGAACGAATTAAATTTTCAGCAATCTCTAATGCTTGTTCCCCATTATCAGGTTGAGAGATAATTAGGTTTTCGATATCAACCCCTAGTTTTTCAGCATAATTTCTATCAAATGCATGTTCTGCATCGATAAAAGCAGCAATCCCTCCGGTTTTTTGAGCTTCGGCAATCGCGTGTAAGGTTAGGGTTGTTTTTCCAGACGATTCAGGGCCATAGATTTCAATTACTCGTCCTCTTGGATATCCGTTGACACCCAAGGCCAAATCCAAACCTAAAGATCCAGAAGAAATGGTATCTACTTCTTCAACGGCTTTGTCGCCCATCTTCATAACGGTACCTTTTCCGTAGGTTTTGTCTAGTTTGTCAAGGGTTAATTGTAACGCTTTTAATTTTGCTTCTTTTTCTGAACTCATCTTTTCCTTCATTTATATTGCACTTATTTTTCGTAAAAATAGGGTTTTTTTCCCAAGTGACAAGAGTCGGTTTTACAGTTTTTGAAAATGTTTTCAGCTCTGTTTTTTTGAAATCTAAAGGGGACTAATTTCCTTCATTTTTCAAAATTGCAGCCCATTTTTCAAATTTGGTTTGATCTTTTAATTCAAAGAAAGTTTGCGCCATATCGAGCACCATTTCTCTTTTTTGAGTATCGTTGTCACAAGTAGCGATTCCTTTTTCATAGATTTTCTCGGCATCATCCAATTGATTGTCTTTAATAAGAGCATATCCTAGTTCCCGATACAACATGAAATTTTTTGAATCAAAAATCAAAGCCTCATTCAAAACACGAATGGCTTTTTCATATTGAAAAGTGGCGTTGTAAGCATAAGCCAATTCAAAAGCTGCATTTTTAGTTTTGGGATTTTCAGCATACGCCTTTTCGAGAAAAGGAATGGCTAAATTACTTTTTCCGATAGCATTGTATTGATAACCTTTAAGAACATAGTCGGCTACGGTTTTCTTAGTATTTTCGAACAATTGCAACCATTCCGGCATTTTTGGTAAATGCAATTCTTGGATTTCCGTTGGAGACAACAGCGCTACCAATGGAGAACGTTGGTCTAATTGTCGTTTAGCAATATAATTTGTGGTTGGATTTAGGAAGTGCCATTTTCCCTGATAATCTTTCGTTAAGGTGTTTTCAACAACAAAAGTAAATCCAAGGATTTCATCGAGATAAATGTATCCTAAAACATATTCAGGCTCCCGTTCTTTTTCAGGCAAAACAACCCAATGGTCTACGGCGTCGAAATAATTGGTATGGAAAATAGTATTGGGTTGTTTGTTATTTTGCCCTAAAAGATAAGTTTGAAAAAAAATAAAACTGGCGAATATGTAAAGTTGTTTTGGCATGATAAGTTTATAAATGATGGATTGTATACTCAAACTTAGAAATTAGTAAAAGAGCAACTCTGTAGAATTTCTGCCTAAAGTGTTAATTTTATAAATAACCGCTAAAAATGAGTCCGCTTTTTGGGGTCTAATTTTCCTTTATTTAAAAGAAAAAATATTTTCATACTTTTGCCAATAATTTTTGAAATGGAAAAAATAATCTCATATCCTTTATCAGCTGTAGCGATGCTACTGTTTTTATTGACGTTAGTTGTTTTCCATCCAATACAATGGATTTGCTTCAACATTTTTGGCTATCAAGCACACAAAAAAAGTGTCGATTATTTGAACTTTTGCTTAGTTAGAATCGGACATCTTTTAGGGACAACCTACAAATTTGAGAATCGGAACCTTATCCCAGAAAATGTTCCTTTAATTATTGTGGCCAACCACCAAAGTTTGTATGACATTATTGGAATCATTTGGTTTCTGAGAAAATTCCATCCGAAATTCGTGAGCAAGAAAGAATTGTCCAAGGGAATCCCGAGTGTATCCTATAATTTAAGACATGGAGGTTCCGTAGTGATTGATCGAAAAGATCCTAAGCAAGCGATTCCAGTCATCAAATCATTATCGGAGTACATTGAATTACACCATCGTTCGGCTGTAATTTTTCCAGAAGGCACTCGAAGTAAGACTGGGGCCCCAAAAGAATTTGCTCAAAGTGGTTTAAAAATTTTATGCAAATATGCGCCATCCGCCTACGTGGTTCCTATAACGATTAACGATTCATGGAAATTCGTAAAATTTGGTTTTTTCCCTTTTGGTTTAGGAAATCGCCTTACCTTTACAGTCCACAAACCAATGGCAGTCAAAGATTATACTTTTGAAGAAATTATGCAAAAAACTGAAGCCGCGGTGGTTCAGGGAATAAAATTATAAAAACAGTACAATGTCTATAAAAAACATGCGTCTAGAAGTCATGCAATTTCTAGAAAACAAAGTAGAAGGTTTCATGGATCAATACTTGATTCCAGTTGAAAAAATTTGGCAACCTTCTGATTTTTTACCCAATTCGGAAAGTGAAACTTTTTTTGAAGAAGTTAAAGAATTGCGCGAATTAGCTAAAGATTTACCTTATGATTTTTGGGTAGCTATGGTGGGAGACACCATCACTGAAGAAGCATTACCAACCTACGAATCTTGGTTGATGGATGTTGAAGGTGTTGATAATGTTGAACGCAATCCTTGGTCAAAATGGGTGCGTCAATGGACTGGTGAAGAAAACCGACACGGAGACGTCTTGAATAAATATTTGTATTTGTCTGGGCGCGTTAACATGCGTGAGGTTGAAATGACCACACAACATCTAATTGCGGATGGTTTTGATATCGGAACCGGAAGAGATCCTTACAAGAACTTCGTTTATACTTCTTTCCAAGAATTGGCTACTTATGTTTCACACAATCGTGTTTCGCAGTTGGCGAAGAGTTATGGCGACAACAAATTATCCAAAATGTGTAAAATGATTGCGGGCGATGAAATGCGTCACCACCATGCGTATAGTGAATTTGTTACTCAAATTTTCAAAGTTGATCCGAGCGAAATGATGCTAGCATTCAACTACATGATGCGAAATAAAATTACGATGCCAGCAGGCTTTTTAAGAGAATCTGGAGAAAAAATTAGTTCCGCATTTGAGCAATTTTCAAATTCAGCGCAACGCATCGGAGTTTATACGGCCAACGATTATGTGGAAATCATGCAAAAATTAATTGACAAATGGGAAATAGATAAAATTTCTGGACTAACGGATGAAGCTGAAAAAGCCCGAGATTATTTGATGAAATTACCAGGCAGAATGGCCAAAGTGTCCGAAAGATTGGTGGTGCCAGCGGATTCATTCATCTTCAAATGGGTGGAACCTGCCGTAGCAAGATAAGACCTTTTTTAAGTACTGATAACCAATGTTGAATGATGAAGTGATTTTACTTTAGATTCAACATTTTTTTTCTAAACCCATGATAGCAACCGATTTAATTTCGAATACCATTCTTTTTGTAAAACAACAATTGGCTGATGCTGAAGGCGGACACGATTGGTTCCATATCGAACGAGTTTACAAAAATGCTTTATTATTGATGCAACAGGAATCTTGTGATGAAACCGTTGTGAAGCTGGGAGCATTATTGCATGATATCGCCGATAGCAAATTTCACAGTGGAGACGAAACAATCGGTCCTAAAACAGCTCGTACTTTCCTTGAAAAGGAAGATGTTGATGAAGAAACTATTGTGCACGTGTTGAATATCATTGAAAACATTTCGTTTAAAGGCGGAAATTTTGAAAAGCAATTCCGCTCCAAAGAACTTGATATTGTGCAAGATGCCGACCGCCTTGATGCCCTTGGAGCAATAGGAATTGCGAGAGCGTTTAATTATGGTGGGTTTAAAAATCGGCCGCTTTACAACCCTGCGATAGCTCCCAATCTGCACATGACCAAAGAGGAATACAAGTCGAATAGTGCCCCTACACTAAACCACTTTTACGAAAAGCTGTTGCTACTAAAAGACAAAATGAATACCGAAACCGGGAAGCAAATGGCGCAAGAACGCCATCATTTCATGGAGTTGTTTTTGTCGGAGTTTTATGCGGAATGGGATGGGGAAAAGTAAACCAGTAGTTTCTACTTACAAAACTAGTTTCCCTTAAATTCCGCCTTTCTTTTTTCCAAAAATGCCGTGGTTCCTTCTTTAAAATCTTCCGTTCCGAAACATTTTCCAAACGCTTTGATTTCGGTTTCATAACCATTGACGCCGTCTTTAAAATTGGCATTCACTGCCTTAATAGCCAGACCAATCGCTACGGGAGAATTTTTCATAATGCGTTCAGCAATACTTTTACAGAAATCCAAAAGTTCGGCTTGGGGCACTACGTGGTTAACTAAACCCGCTCGATACGCATCTTCTGCAGTAATCATTCCAGCGGTCATAATCATTTCCATGGCACGTCCTTTTCCGATAAGCTGTGGCAAACGTTGCGTTCCGCCATAACCCGGAATGACTCCAAGCGATACTTCGGGCAAACCCATCTTAGCATTGTCTGATGCGATTCTAAAATGACAAGCCATAGCCAATTCCAATCCGCCACCGAGTGCAAATCCATTTACAGCGGCGATGACAGGCGTTTTTAATTTTTCTACAAAATCGAACAAAAGTTCTTGCCCTTGAGCTGCTAATTGAGCGCCTTCTTCAACCGAAAATTGTGCAAATTCAGCAATGTCAGCACCCGCTACAAAAGCCTTTTCGCCACTGCCTGTTAAGAGAATTACTCGAATGTTAGCATCGAGTTCTAATACATTGAAGGCATGATGAAGTTCTTGAATAGTTTCTTTGTTTAGTGCGTTGAGTTTCGTTGGTCGGTTAATGGTAATCGTGGCCAAAGCATTTTCTGACGCCACTAAAATATTGGAGTAGTTCATATTGTTTTATGGTTTAATTAATGGCAGCGCTACCGTAAATGTGGTTCCTTTACCGTAGGCTGTTTCAAAAGTAATGGTTCCTTTGTAATTTTCAATAATGTTTTTGATAATTCCGAGCCCAAGCCCCATACCGCTATTTTTGGTGGTGAATTTTGGTTCAAAAATGCGATTGATGTTTTGTTCTTCTATACCAACGCCGTTATCTTTCACTAAAATCAAGACTTCACTTTGCGTTCTTTTTACAGAAACCAAAATGGCTTTTTCGGCTTGTTGTTCTGGAATCGCTTGAATGGCATTTTTTACCAAGTTGGTAATGATTCGGATTAATTGCGTGCGGTCCATGATGGAAATGATTTCGGTTTCATCGCTTTCAAAAACCAGAAAATCTTCGTTGAAAAGATCCAAGGTCAACTCCACAACATCCACCACATTTAACGTTTCGTTTTGTTGCGCTGGCATCGAAGCAAAATTCGAAAACGCCGAAGCTACCGAACTCATCGTGTCAATTTGTTGAATCAACGTTTCGGAATAATCTTTTAATTTTTGCTTCAAATCGGGGTCGTTCGCATCAAATTTTCGCTGGAAACTTTGCACCGTCAAGCGCATCGGCGTTAACGGATTTTTGATTTCGTGTGCGACTTGTTTGGCCATTTCGCGCCAAGCTTCTTCGCGTTCGCTTTGGGCTAATTTTAGGGCGCTTTGTTCCAATTCATCCACCATTCCATTGTAGGCTTTGATCAGTAAATTGATTTCTTTGCTGTTGGCTTCCAAGACAATTTTCTCGTTTTTCTGATTCAAACTCGTCTCTCGTAATTTGTCGGAAATGGTTTTTAAAGATTGTGTAATATAGGTTGATAGAAAATAAGCCAAAGCAAAAGCAATCAACAACATGAAGGCATAAACTTGTCCTAAGCGGATCAGGAAATTTTGCAATTCATTTTCGTAGAAACCATCGTCTTCCACATAGGGCAAGTTCAAAATTCCAAGCGGTTTGAATTTTTCGTCCTTAATTTGACTGTAAGAAGATCGGTTGCGAACGCCGTCAATGTTTTTGATATCTACGTAGCGTTTTTCGATGGAAGATTGTACTAATTTCAGAATGTATTTGGGAATGGGCGGCGAAACACTATCGATAGAAAATGCCGCTTTCGAGGATTTTAGAAGCTTTCCATCTAAACTGTAAATGTTGATTTCGAGATTGTGAATTTGAGCCAATTCATGAATTTTATCTTTAAAAATCAATCCTAAATTACGAGTTGTTAAAGGATAAGTGGTTGTAGAAAGCACGTAATTGATGTGTTCTTTAATGGCGGTTTCCTTGCGCTCCAAGCGTTCTTGATGGTATTCTTTGGCTTCATTTTTAAACTGAATAATCGATATGGAAGCCATTAAAATTGAGGCAATCAATATCAATACAATCATCGAAAGGAAAATCCGAATTCGTAAGGAAAGCATCGACATTTTGAAACCTGAAGCCATATTAGGATTGATTTCGTTCTCGAATTTTTTTGTAGAATTTAAAACCGAGCATGATTACTACGGAAAACAAAATAATGCCAACCACGCCGTAAATCCAATTGACCGCATTTTTTAAGATTACCAGAAAGACAACGGCAAAAAGAATTATCGTAGCGCCTTCATTCCAAAGTCGCATAAAATTAGAGCTGTGTTTGACTTCGCCACGTTGCAATTGCAAATACATTTGGTGGCATTTCCCGTGATACAAATACAACAGAAATACGAATCCCAATTTCACGTGCATCCAAGGCATCAGCAACCAGGCTTTTCCTAAGTCGGTGAAAAACAACATCCAAAAGGCAAAAATACTAGCTAAAATAGCGGAAGGCCAAGTGATGATGTACCACAATCTATAGGTCATGATTTGATATTGCTTCTGTAGAATTTCTTTTTCTGGCGAAGGTTTTTCGGAGGCTTCAATTTGATATACGAACAACCGAACAATATAAAACAATCCCGCAAACCAAGTGATTACAAAGATGAGGTGCAATGATTTGACGTAATTGTATTGTTCCATTTCGGTTTTTATTAAACATGAATTTCACTAATTTGATTTGCAAAAATTAGTGAAATTCGTATTGAAATTTATTTATTTGCCCAATCTTTAATCCAATCAGCGACAACGCCACACCATTCATCACCATCATTCATGCACGGAATCGCCATAAATTCCTCGCCACCATGTTCCTTAAATTGATGGTTGGCTTCCATGGCAATTTCTTCTAAAGTTTCCAAACAGTCTGATACGAATGCTGGAGTAACCACGGCTAATTTCTTTATTCCGTTTTCAGGCATTTTGTTGATTTCAACATCGGTGTACGGCGTTAACCATTTATCCCCAGCCAAACGGGATTGAAAAGTTTGACTGTATTTTCCTTCCGGAATCCCCAAAAGTTTTACGACTTGTTTGGTAGTTTCATAACATTGGTGCCGGTAACAAAATTCATGCGCAGGTGAAGGCGTGTTGCAACAAGAACCGTCAATTTTGCAATGCGATTTGGTGATATCGGTTTTGCGAATGTGTCGCTTTGGAATTCCGTGATATGAAAATAGCAAATGGTCGTATTCAAAAGTATCCAAATGACTTTTAATGGAATTCGCTAAGGCTTTGATATAATCGGGTTTGTTGTAAAATGCCGGTACAATGGTGAATTTCATTTCTGGGAAATGCTTCTGACGCAATTCTTCGGCCAACACTAAAATGGTGGTGGTGGATGCCATGGCATGTTGCGGATACAAAGGAAAAAGCATCACTTCGGTTACGCCTTTGTCTTTCAATTCTTGCAATCCTTTCAAGATGGACATGCTTCCGTAGCGCATAGACAAAGCTACAGGAACCGATACTTTTGCTTGTACTTTTTGATGCATTCGTTTTGAGATAACCACCAAAGGCGATCCTTCTTCCCACCAAATTTTGGCATAAGCAGCGGCTGATTTTTTTGGTCGAGTTTGCAAAATAATCCCTCGAACTAATAGTGCTCGCAATAAGAATGGTACGTCGATGACGTATTTGTCCATTAAAAATTCATCTAAATACGGCTTTACATCTTTTGGCGTTGGACTTTCAGGTGATCCTAAATTGACTAATAATACTCCTTTCATGGTTTTGTGTTTTGTCATTCCGCAGAATGAAATAGCGCTTTTTTTTGATTTGGATAAAAGTAAGCAAAGTTCTTTTTATCGAATTGCGATTAACTAAGTTTTATTTGTTGTTTAAACTAGGTATTGGGGTTGATGGCCATCAGATATTTTTTGGGCGTTGTGGCAAATTTCTTTTTGAATGCTGCAATAAAATGGCTTCCAGTACTGTAACCAATTTTTAAACCTACTTCATTGACATTGTACGAACCACTGTCTAACAAGCGTCGCGCATAATCCATTTTATAATCGAATAAAAATCCGTAGACGGTATCGCCGTAAATTTGTTTGAACCCCATTTTTAATTTTTTCAAAGTCAAACCCACTTCATCTGCCAATTCTTGCAAACCCGGTGGCTCGGCTAAATTGGCAATGACAATTTCTTTGGCTTTTCGAATTTTCATCACATTGTCTTCGTCGATTAGAAACGGACATTGCTCAGCATTCGGATCTTCGGAACGATTAAAATACAAACTCAACAATTCGTAGCCTTTTCCTTTGTAATATAAATTCTTGATGGACGGATGCAGGTTGTAATGAAACAACTGACTTAAAACAATCGCCATTGACGGACTAATATCGCTCTCGGAATAGTATTTTTTGTCTTTGTTTTCAACACTTAAAAACGGGATATAATCTGCCTCCGCCGAGAATAGCGCATGAAACTTTTTGATGGAAACGATTACCGAAATCACCCATGAATTTGGCGCTAATTCTAAATGCAACGGCAGTTCTCTTTGCGGATTATAAAGCAATAAAGCCTTTTCTTCTTTCAAGTCTAGTCCGTAACTTCCTTGGTTGAAAATAAATTTAGCTTTGCCTTTAATACCAAAGTGAAACTGAATCAATCCTTGTCGAATTTGACGTTCGGCGTTAAAAGGAGCGTCTTCGTCATTTTGAAAGCGGATTAGGGTAAAATCATCTTCAATTGTTATTACTTCCTGAGAACCCATAGCGATGTTTTTTTGTTTCTAATTTAAAATCAAGCAGTTATTTTATTTAGAATTGTTCTACATAACAACATTCATAAGGCTTGATTTCAGTACAAATTTAAAAGAAATAACGAGTTACGGTACATTTTATAGCAAAAATTCTCACAGCGATACAAATAGTACTTTCAGCGTTACTTTTATAAAAAGTATAGGTATAACTTTGTTTAACTTTCTCGAAAAGGAGATTTTATGGAAAATAACAACATGTCAAAACATCAATATTTTTACTCCGTTGGGTTGAGCTACCAAAAAGCAGACGCCGAGATAAGAGGAAAATTCAGTTTAGATACCCAGGCGAAAACCCGAGTGTTGGAACAAGCCAAAGAAGAAGGAATTGAAAGTTTGATCGTAACATCCACCTGCAACAGAACTGAAATTTATGGCTTTGCAGAACATCCTTTTCAACTCATCAAATTAATTTGCGAAAACAGTAACGGAAGCGTAGAATCGTTTCAGAAAGTTGGTTTCGTATATAAAAACCAAGAAGCCATCAACCACATGTTTCGTGTGGCTACAGGTTTAGATAGTCAAATTTTAGGCGACTTTGAAATCATTAGCCAATTAAAAATCAGCTTCAACGAGTCCAAAGCATTAGGGTTAATCAACACGTTTTTAGATCGATTAATCAATGCTGCGATTCAAGCAAGTAAAAGAATAAAAAACGAAACTGAAATCAGCTCTGGCGCTACTTCAGTATCTTTTGCTTCGGTGCAATACATTATTAAAAACGTAGAAAATATAGGTTCCAAAAACATTCTACTCTTTGGAACGGGTAAAATCGGCAGAAATACCTGCGAAAATTTAGTAAAACACACCAAAAACGAACACATTACGCTTATCAATCGAACCAAAGACAAAGCTGAGAAATTAGCTGGAAAATTGAATTTGATTGTAAAGGATTATTCCGAGTTGCATCTTGAACTACAAAAAGCGGATGTGGTTGTTGTCGCTACGGGTGCTCAAAACCCAACCATTGACAAAGCGATTTTGAATCTTAAAAAACCACTTTTGATTTTGGATTTATCGATTCCGAAAAACGTCAATGAAAATGTAAAAGACTTGCTGGGAGTTACTTTAATTCACATGGATCATTTGTCTCAAATGACCGATGAAACACTAGAAAAAAGAAAAACGCACATTCCAGCTGCGGAAGCTATTATTGAAGAAATCAAAGAGGAATTCACGGTTTGGACCAAAGCCAGAAAATTTGCACCAACCATTCATGCTTTGAAAGAAAAATTGAATGCCATTAAAACGTCTGAATTGGATTTTCAAAGTAAAAAAATGGCCGATTTTAATGAAGAACAAGCTGAAATTATCAGCAATAGGATCATTCAAAAAATAACTTCCCATTTTGCCAACCATTTAAAAGACGACAACACCATTGTGGATGAAAGCATTGAGTGGATTGAAAAAGTATTCCAATTAGAAGCGGTTTCTAGATAATGGGGAAAGTAATCCGCATCGGAACTCGCGACAGTGAACTCGCCCTTTGGCAAGCCGTTACCGTAGAAAAAAAACTAAACGATTTAGGATACAAGACCGAAATCATTGCCGTCAAATCGCAAGGCGATATCTTACTTGATAAACCGCTTTACGAACTCGGAATCACCGGAATTTTCACCAAAACATTAGACATCGCCATGATCAATGGTAGTGTGGATATTGCTGTGCACTCCATGAAAGACGTGCCAACAGCCTTACCACAAGGAATAGTTCAGGCGGCCGTTTTAGAAAGAGCCAATGTGTTGGATATTTTGGCACATAAAGGCAGTATTGCTTTTCTAGAAACCAAAGCTACTATTGCAACGGGAAGTTTGCGTCGACAAGCCCAATGGTTAAATAAATACCCACACCATGATGTAGTAGATTTACGCGGAAACGTAAACACGCGCATGCAGAAACTTCAAGATAATTCTTGGGACGGTGCCATATTCGCGGCGGCAGGTTTGGAACGCATTAATTTGAAACCCGAATCCTATCTCAATTTAGACTGGATGATTCCCGCACCAGCACAAGGTGCAATGGTGGTCGTGGCCATGGGCAATGACAATTATTGTTTGGATGCGGTGTCAGAACTTAATGATATCGAAGCCGAAGTTTGTACGCATATTGAAAGACAGTTTTTAAAGACTTTAGAAGGAGGTTGCACGGCTCCAATTGGCGCTATAGCAACAATTGTAGAAGATGATATTGTTTTTAAAGGCGCCTTGTTTTCACTCGACGGAAGCCAGAAAATAGCAGTTGAAAAAACAGTGCCCATACCAGAATGGAAAAAGTTAGGCTTCTATTCGGCTAAAGAAGTTTTAGAAAATGGCGGCCAACAAATCATGGAGCAGTTGCGAAAAGAATTAAAGTTCAAGACCTAGAAGATGGAAGATTTGATTCGCATACTATCCACCAAGAAGCTTTTATCCAATCAAAAGCAGTATTTGTTGAATGCGAATTTTTCTGTTGTTGAAGCCGATTTTATCGGAATTAAGTTTAAGAAATTCGACCTAAAAAAAGACAACAATTTCCTAGTCTTTACAAGCCAAAATGCCGTGGAAAGTGTGATGCAAAACACTGAAATTTTAGAAGAATTGAAATATAAAAAATGCTTTTGTGTCGGTGAAAAAACAAAAGCATTGCTAGAACAAAAAGGGTTTGAAGTCATCCACTTTTCAGAATACGCATCCGAATTGGCTTCCATCATTTGCAACCAATATCAAAAAAGTAGTTTCACTTTTTTTAGTGGAAACCTGAGAAAAGACATCTTGCCCGATGCTATGCAGTTAGCTCAAATTTCATTTGATGAAATCGGGGTCTACCGAACCGTTCTTAAACCTATTGAAATCGCACTAAAACCGGATGGGATTTTGTTTTTCAGTCCGTCAGCTATTGAAAGTTACCTCAAAAAGAACACGATTACCGATGAGGTTTGTTTTTGTATTGGAGCTACTACAGCAGCTGCTTTGGAAGGAATCACTACAAAACGGATTATTGCCAACAACCCATCGGTAGAAAATGTAATCATACAATGCATTAATTATTATAGCCAAAAAGCATAATTTTGGCTCCGAAAAACAAAAGAATAAAGCGCTTAAAGCAAAGTAAAAATGATAAAAAACGACCTATTTTTAAAAGCCTTAAAAGGAGAAACCGTGCCACGACCACCCGTTTGGATGATGCGTCAAGCCGGAAGATACTTGCCTGAATTTATAGCACTTCGGGATAAATACGATTTTTTTACGCGTTGTCAAACGCCTGAATTGGCAGCAGAAATCACGGTGCAACCCATTCGTAGAATTGCTCCCGATGCCGCTATCTTGTTTTCCGATATTTTAGTGGTGCCTCAAGCAATGGGCATCGAAGTACTGATGAAAGAAAGTGTTGGCCCATTTTTGCCACATCCCATTCGAACCATTCAAGATGTTGAAAACGTCATCGTTCCCAACATCCAAGAAACTTTAGGCTATGTGATGGATGCCATTAAATTGACCAAAGAAATGCTCAACGATGAGGTGCCACTAATTGGCTTTGCCGGTTCACCGTGGACAATCTTTTGTTATGCTGTGGAAGGAAAAGGATCTAAAAGTTTTGATACCGCCAAAGGATTTTGCTTCACACATCCAGAAGCGGCTCATGTGTTGTTGCAAAAAATAACCGACACCACCATCTTATATTTGAAAGAAAAAGTGAAAGCCGGTGTCAACGCTGTACAGATTTTCGACTCTTGGGGCGGCATGCTTTCCCCTGTAGATTATCAAGAATTTTCGTGGAAATACATCAACCAAATTGTAGAGGCCTTAGCCGATGAAACACCAGTGATTGTTTTTGGAAAAGGTTGCTGGTTTGCCTTAGGTGAAATGGGAAAAAGTAGAGCTTCAGCATTGGGCGTAGATTGGACATGTTCTCCAAGAAATGCACGCTATTTATCCGGTGGAAATATAACGCTGCAAGGAAACTTCGATCCGTCAAGATTGCTTTCACCTATTCCAACCATCAAAAAAATGGTGCATCAAATGATTGATGAATTTGGAAAAGACAGGTACATCGTCAATTTAGGCCACGGAATTTTACCAAATATTCCCGTCGATCATGCTAAAGCATTCATTGATGCTGTAAAAGAATACAAGTAAAAGGAATTGCTATGCCGCTAACCGCCAGACTTCGAGACGAGGAAAATGAACGCATCAACAACATCCTAAAAAAGTTGATGGCGTTGGATTATATTCCCGAAAATGGCAATGAAACCATTGATGAAATCCTAGCAGGAATCGAATTCAATTTCCAAAACCTACTAGATTCTAGCGCTGCAACTTTGATTAGTCACCTGGAAGAATTCCATTTTGATTGGGAGAATGCGGAACAGTTTGCTGATTTTTTAACGCGACTTTCCACAAAATTGCCCGAAAACAAATTCTTGTTAACCGAAAAAGCATTAGCCGTTTACCAATACATTCAAACCGAAAGCAAAACGTTTTCCTGGAGTATTCATACCAAAATCAGTGCAACTCAAAACGAACGCGGCGCATGAAATTCGAAAATTGGAAAGTAGTATCGATAGAAGCTATTCAACCCGAAGAGTTTTACCAATTGATTCAAGACAATAGAAGTCACATTGAAAACACGTTTCCAGTAACCGTTGCCAATTGTTCGGATCTTCAGAAGACCAAAGAATTCCTTCATAAAAATGCCCAGAAACAACTCAAGAAAGAAGGCTACTATTTCTATATCAGAAATACAGAAACCCAAAAACTAATAGGATATACTTGCATCAAAAACGTAAACTTGGATATTCTAAAGTGTGAATTAGCCTATTTTATTGATGTACAATTTGAGGGAAAAGGGATTATTTCAAAAACGATTGCACAAATTTTGGCATACTGTTTTACCGAGTTAAATATGAATAAAGTGTTTATTTGTACTTCTAAAATTAATGCGGGTAGTCAACGAATTGCACTCAAGCACGGCTTTCAAAAAGAAGGTGTTCTACGCCAGGAATTTAAAAACGGCTGCGGAATTTTAGAAGATATTGTCTATTTTGGATTGCTCCAAACCGATTACAAACCGAATGAAAACTAAATTTTACAATTATATTCTTACCCTACAAGATCAAATTTGTAGCGGATTAGAAACCGTCGATGGCCAAGCTAAATTTCGTGAAGATGTATGGCAACGTCCCGAAGGCGGCGGTGGAAGAACACGAGTAATCGAAAATGGAACCGTTTTTGAAAAAGGCGGCGTCAACATTTCGGCTGTACACGGAAAATTACCCGAAGCCATGCAGAAAATGTTCAATGTTGGCGAAGCTGATTTCTTTGCCTGCGGGTTGAGTCTAGTTATTCATCCTAAAAGCCCAATGGTGCCAACGGTTCACGCGAATTGGCGCTACTTCGAAATGTACGACGAGCAAGGCAACATTATCCAACAATGGTTTGGCGGTGGCCAAGATTTAACGCCCTATTATTTGTTCGAAGAAGATGCCATTCATTTTCATCAAACCTGTAAAACAGCTTGCGACAAACACAACGCTGATTTTTATCCGAAATATAAAAAACAATGCGACGACTATTTTTGGAATGCCCACCGAAACGAAGCTCGAGGAATCGGCGGCTTGTTTTTCGATTACTGTAAAGCTACCGAAACCATGTCGATGGAGGATTGGTTTCATTTTGTTACCGAAGTCGGAAATAGTTTTTTAGAAGCTTATGTTCCCATTGTTGAAAAAAGAAAATCATTACCATACACTTCTGAAAACCGAACTTGGCAGGAAATCCGCCGCGGGCGCTATGTAGAATTCAATTTGGTACACGATAAAGGAACGTTGTTCGGACTCAAAACCAACGGCCGAATCGAAAGTATCCTGATGAGTTTACCACCTCATGTGCAATGGGTTTATGACCATCATCCCAAAAAGGGAAGTGAAGAAGAAAACCTACTTAAAATTTTAGAAAATCCAATCGATTGGATAGTAGCATAACCTACTATCGCAACCCGTAAATCCAATATTGTAAATCCAAAAACTATGTTTCCACTACAAAGAAATAGAAGATTAAGAACCAACGAATCCATTCGCTCTTTAGTGCGCGAAACGACTTTAAGTCCAAACGATTTCATGCTACCCATGTTCGTCGCCGAAGGAAAAGACGTGAAAATTGCCATTCCATCCATGCCGGGAATTTACCGCCATTCACTCGACAACACCATTAAAGAAGTCAAAGAAGCGTGGGATTTAGGAATCAAAGCGGTTAACATTTACGTTAAAGTAAGCGAAAACCTTAAAGACAACGCTGGTCACGAAGCTTGGAATAAAAATGGCCTAATGCAACAAACCATCCGCGCCATTAAAGATGCCGTTCCCGAAATGATTGTCATGCCTGACGTAGCCTTAGATCCGTATTCTATTTATGGTCACGACGGCATCATCGAAAACGGTCAAATCATCAACGATGCAACCAACGATGCTTTAGTTCGTATGAGTTTAAGCCATGCTGAAGCCGGAGCCGATTTCGTAGCACCAAGCGACATGATGGACGGACGGGTACTGGCCATTCGAAAAGCACTAGAAGAAAACGGTCACCACAACGTGGGCATCATGAGTTACAGCGCCAAATACGCTTCTGCTTTTTACGGTCCGTTTCGAGATGCTTTAGATAGCGCGCCGGTCGACAAGCAAAACATACCCAAAGACAAAAAAACCTACCAAATGGATTACGCGAACCGCATCGAAGCCATCAAAGAAACGCTTGACGATGTAGCTGAAGGTGCCGATATCGTGATGGTCAAACCAGGAATGGCTTATTTAGACATCGTTCGTGAAGTTAAAAATGCGGTGAATGTTCCTGTGGCGGTGTACCAAGTTTCAGGCGAATATGCCATGGTCAAAGCGGCTTCCGAAAGAGGCTGGTTGAACCACGACCAAATCATGATCGAGCAATTGTTCTGCATTAAGAGAGCGGGCGCCAATATTATTTCGACCTATTTTGCCAAAGAAGCGGCACGACTTTTAAACCAATAACATGAGAAAATTAGCGCTATTATCAATGTTGGTTTTGGTGTTTTCTTGTAAAAAAGAATCCACAGAATCATTCGGAAAACCCGAAGCTTCCTCTGAAAAAGCAATGCCAACTGATTTAGGGAAAGAACTTTTCGAAGGGAAAGGCAAGTGCGTCACCTGTCATTTGCCAGCACAAAAAGTGATTGGACCCAGCATTCAGGAAATCGTAAAAATCTATGCCGATAAAAAAGCCAGCATCGTTACGTTTCTCAAAGGCGAGGCTGATCCAATTGTCGATCCCACACAATACGATGTCATGAAAACCAATTTTGAAGTAACCAAAGCCATGACCGACGACGAATTGCAAGCACTTGAAAAATACATGCAAACGCAGTAATTTTTTTAGGAGCTGTTTCCCGCTATCCACTGTATTCCCGGGTAACAAAAACTAGGGCTAACGCCCTGTTTTTCTAAACCGGGAGATGCCGTTCCTATCGGGGCTAGGGCATACCTAGAAGGTAGAAAAATTCCAGAACCACAGAAAAAATGGTTTCCTCTACTTTGCAAAACAAGAAGTCTTGCGCACTTTGTACTTAAGAACTATATTTACTTCATGGAAACTGCCTTCATCAAAACTCCTTTAGGAATCGCCCAAATTAGTGGCGACGAAAACGGTATTTCCATAATTTCCATTCTAACCGATGGGGAAATCACGCTCAAAATCCCCAAGAACTTAAAAGAAGCCACCCAACAACTGCAAGAGTATTTTGACGGAAAACGAACGCAATTCACGTTTAAACTCCATCCAAACGGCACTGATTTTCAACAAAAAGTTTGGCAAGCCTTACTCGAAATTCCCTACGGGAAAACCTGCTCCTATATGGATTTATCCAAAAAACTAGGCGATGTCAAAGCCATTCGTGCCGTAGCTTCCGCCAATGGCAAAAACCCTTTATGGATTGTAGTACCGTGCCACAGAGTCATCGGTACCGACGGTTCGCTAACGGGATACGCAGGCGGATTGTGGCGCAAAAAATGGCTACTCGAACATGAAAATCCATCTACTCAGCAAAGTTTATTTTAGATTTAAAAGTAGAAAATTTAAAATAAAATTTAGTGCCCAAACGAATTAGAATTTCCGTAAATTCGTAATTAGTCTTAATACGAATCACCTTATTTTAAATGGTCCTTCATGAAATTCATTAAAAAATTCCTTTTTTGGTTAGTAATTATTTTCGCAACACTCACGGTATTACTTTATGTTTTCCAAGTCGATTATTTATTAAAAGCAGTGCGCACGATTTATTTCAACGGACATACCACGGCCTTTCTAACCGACTATACCGAATTCGATAACCGAACCTTACCCAAAAGCCACACGCCACAACCGTGGAAGATTTCTAAGGAATACAATTCGGTGAAACCGACGGCCGAACTTGAAAAATGGCAAAAAAAACTCGGAACAGTAGCCTTTCTTATTATTAAAAAGGATAGCATTTGGAACGAAAGTTACTACGACAATTACAACAAAAACTCCAAATCGAATTCGTTTTCCATGGCCAAAAGTATTGTCTCGGCGTCGTTAGGAAAAGCGATTATGCAAGGCAAAATCAAAAGCTTAGACGAACCGGTTTCCGACTTCTTTCCGCAATTTAAAGAAGGAAAAGCAGCCCGATTAACCGTCGGCGATTTGTCCTCGATGGCTTCCGGACTGAACTGGGACGAATCCTATTATAGCCCTTTTTCGATTACCACTAGAGCTTATTTTGACGACGATTTAAACAAAGTAATCTTAGGTCTAAAAGTGGTGGATGAACCCGGGAAAGCCTATAAATATTTAAGCGGCAACACCCAATTGCTAGCCATGATTATCGAAAAAGCTACCGGTAAAAGCCTAGCGGATTATGTAACCGAGAACTTTTGGGAACCCATGGGCGCCGAAAATGAAGCACTTTGGCAAACCGATCACAAAGGCGGTATTGTTAAAGCGTTTTGTTGTTTTGCTAGTAATGCGAGAGATTTTGCGCGTTTTGGAAAACTTTACAAGCAACATGGAAAATGGAATGGAGTACAACTTTTAGATAGCGCTTTCGTGGCTAAGTCAACTGTTCCAAGATTTGCCGCTTCTCCTGAATACGGTTACGGTTTTTGGACTTGTCAATACAAAGACAAAAAGATTTTTTACATGCGCGGTCATTTAGGGCAGTATGTAATTGTCATTCCACAAGACGATTTAATTATAGTCAGACTCGGAAATCTACAACAAAAAAGCACGAAAGGAAGCCCGCACAGCGACGACTTCTTTGCATATATTGATGAAACTTATAAGATGCTAGCTCAAAAATAAACGCCAAAAGAAATTGTTTAATTTAATATGTACACGCCATGATTGAAAAAATGAACCTCGAACACATTTTGTTTCTCGACATTGAAACTGTCCCAGAACAAGAAAATTTTACCGAATTGGATGCCGAAATGCAATCGCTTTGGGAAAACAAAACACAATACCAACGCAAGGACGAATACACTCCCGAATCCTTTTACGATCGTGCCGGAATTTGGGCCGAGTTCGGAAAAATTGTTTGTATTTCTGTGGGGTATTTTACCTTAAAAGGCGACATTCGTCATTTTAGGGTGACTTCCTTTTTCGGAGAAGAACAGAAAATTCTCAAAGATTTTAGCAATTTGATGAGTAACCATTTCAACCAAGCACAACATGTATTGTGTGGTCATAACGCAAAGGAATTCGACATTCCGTTTATTGCCCGGCGTATGATTATCAACCAAATTGCTATCCCAAGTAAACTGAATTTATTCGGAAAGAAACCTTGGGAAGTCCCGCATTTAGACACATTAGAATTGTGGAAATTTGGAGATTACAAACATTTTACGTCCCTGAAATTATTGACCAAAGTGCTCGGAATCCCATCGTCTAAAGGCGATATCGATGGCAGTCAAGTAGGGCATGTTTTTTATATTGAAAAAGATATCGATCGCATCGTAACTTATTGTGAAAAGGATGTCATTGCTGTCGCACAAGTTTTTTTGCGGTTGCGAAGAGAGGAGCTGCTCGTAGAAGATGAAATTTTGCATGTCTGATTCAAAAAAGGATTGGAGACAAATTCAATTAATGTTACATTTACGAAAAATAGTTTATGGTCTTAAGTAGATTTTGGTTGGCGATTTTCATCTCTTCCATCGCTTATGTGGTTTTCAGTTTATTTTCGGGGAATACCTATACGATTGATTTCATCTTGAATGGAAAAAAGGACGATCCTGTTTTAATGACAGAAAAGTATCTCGAGCAAACGCCAGCTTTCATAAGAGACAGCATCGAAAAAGCGCCCGATCAAACGATCGTTATTAATAAAGTCGAAACCAATCCCGATACGACTTATGTGTTCAAAAACAAAACCGTAAAAATTTACAGCGGCATTCAAAAATCGGACGGACTTCTACCAACATGTAAAAACAGTTTACTGGATTTGATTATTCCTTTGATTGCTTATTTGGCCTTCTTTTGTGGACTAATGCAATTGTTAATCGACTCGGGAGCAGCGGAAAAATTGGCCAGACGATTGAGTCCGGTGTTCGTGAAAGTATTTCCGAGCGTGCCCAAAAACCACGAATCCATTTCCTACATGACTTTGAATTTTGCCGCTAACTTTTTGGGAATGGATTCGGCTGCGACACCTTTCGGGCTAAAAGCCATGGAGAGTTTGCAAGAACTCAATCCCGATAAGGACAAGGCCAGCGATGCTCAAATTATGTTTTTGTGTCTGCATGCCGCGGGTTTGACTTTGATTCCAACCTCGATCATCGGGTATCGAGCTGCTGAGAATGCCGCCAACCCAGCAGACGTTATGTTGCCGTGTATTATTACTTCGTTTATCGGAACCATTGCGGCGTTCTTAATTGTAGGCATCCGACAAAAAATCAATTTCAAAAGCGCTTCGTTAATTGTGGCATTAATGACCGTAATTGCTGGAATTGTAGGTTTGTTATTATACATCAATCACTTGGATTTGATCGGAAAGAACTTCTTTACCTCCAATCTTTCTGGTTTGATGTTGGTTGCTATTATCGCTTTTACACTGCTGTTTTCCTTGGCTCATGAAAAGAAATTTATAGAAAAAAATACGACCATTTTCGACGCTTTTGTTTCGGGAGCCAACAACGGATTAAAGACAGGAGTTACAATTTTCCCTTATGTGATGGGAATGTTGGTTGCGATTTCCTTTTTTAGAAACAGTGGCTTGTTTGAAATTATTAGCAACGGGATTTCCTATGTTTTTTCTAACATTGGTGTGAGCAAAGAAATCACGGATTCATTGCCAGTAGCCATGTTGCGGCCTTTTAGCTCGGGTGGTTCTCGTGGATTTATGATCGACTCTATGCGTACTTTTGGACCGGATTCTTTCACAGGAAGATTGAGTTGTATTTTTCAATGTAGCGCCGAAACTACATTTTATGTGATTGCAGTTTATTTTGGTTCGATTAAAGTAAAGAATACACGCTACACCCTTGGGACGATGCTGTTGGTAGATCTCGTTTGTGTATTAGCTGCCATTTTTGTGGCTAGTTGGTTTTTTTAAAATAAAGTAAGATGAAAAACATATTTAATAAAGAGGACAATCAAGAATTACTAACGAGATTAAATCTTTTACAAGAAGAATCTCCAAAGCAATGGGGGAAAATGAATGTGTCGCAAATGCTAGTTCATTGCCAAAAACCACTGGAAGTTGCCGACAATCAATTGGTGGTAAAACGAAATTTTATCAGTTTCTTATTCGGTGGCATAATGAAAAAGAAATTGATTATTAATGGCGAACCGTTTAAACGAGATTTGCCAACGGCTAAAGAATTCATAGCTAAAAGTGACTATGATTTTGACAAGGAAAAAGCTGTTTTGCGTGATAGAATCAGTGCGCTTGGAAGCAAAGGTACTAGTGCAATTCAAATCAAGACACATCCTTTTTTTGGTGATATGACGCCCGAACAATGGGGCATATTATTTTACAAGCATTTAGATCATCATTTCCAACAATTTGGTGTTTAGGCATAAAAAAAGTCTCGCATTTTGCGAGACTTTTTCTTTTCAATAATAAACACGTTTTATTTCTTGATGAATTTTTTAGAAACTGTTTTTTGATTCGCGGTTACTGTTAAGAAATACATTCCAGTTCTTAAATCAGAAACATCGATGCCTTCCGTATGCAGTTTGCCTTGTTTTACCTCTTGACCCAAATGATTGATGATGCTATAAGAGGCGTTCAAATCAGAAATGTTTGAAGCGGTAGTAGTTACATTCAATCTGTTTTCGACAGGATTTGGATAAAGAGAAATGGCTAGTGCTTCTGCTTCCGCTCCGTTTTCAGCAACCAATCCTGATAATGCAGTGGCGGCAATGGTAACAGAGTAATCTTCTACCTGCCCGTACGTGAAGGCACCGCAAGCTGCTGGAATAGCGTTGTATTTCATAGAAACTCTCATACGAGTTGCACCAAGAGTTGCGGTAGCAGGAATTGTGAAAGTACCAGAAACAGGTGTAGTGGTTGAAGCCGCTTTCGACCAAACTAATTCTCCTGCATCGGTGAAGAGTCCGTTTTGGTTGTAATCTATCCAAACCGCATATCCTTCACTATAAACAGTACTAGTCCAATTGGGTGTAATGGTAATGGTGTTGGCTGTTCCCACTACAACGTTTGTGGATAATGCCGTAAAGTTTTCATAACCCGCTGTACCGGTTGAGGTGTTGCTGATGGTTCCAAAAACTACTTTTCCAATTTTCTCATCAGTGGTTATATTTCCTTGAGAAGTGCAATAGGCGAGTGTAACCGCTGAGGTGGTCACCGCAACAGTATTACTGGCAGTAGATACATTACCAGCGGCATCTTTGGCTTGCACATAAAAACTATACGCAGTCGAAGCAGTTAAACCGCTAACGGCATAGGTTGTTCCAGTTGCTGTTCCTAATAGAATTCCGCCTTTATAAATATCATATCCAGTAACACCAACATTATCAGTTGAAGCTGTCCAAGATAAATTGGTGGATGTGGCTGTAGTTCCCGAGGCTGTTAGTGCAGTTGGCGCTGATGGAGCCGATGTATCTGGAACTGGTGTTAATGTAGTCACAGCAACAGCATTACTAGCGGCAGATAAGTTTCCAGCAGCATCTTTAGCTTTTACGGTAAAGGTAAATGCAGTTGAGGCAGCCAAACCTGTAACGGTGTAGGTTAAGCCAGTAACAGTAGCTACTAAAGTTGCTCCATTATAAACATTGTATCCTGTAACAGCAACATTATCAGTAGCAGCACTCCAGCTCAAAACTGTCGATGACGTTGTAGTTCCTGATGCAGCTAATGTAGCAGGTGCAGTAGGAGCAACCGTGTCGGAAGGACCTGCATACGCAGCTCCTACGCCAACTGCGTAAAATGCGTTTGTAGTGGCAATTACTTCGGCAGAATTGGCGCCAAACAAATCGGTTGCCGCTTGAATACCATAAGTTCTAGCATTGGCAAAAGTAGAACTTGAAGTCATGTAAACACTCTCCATTCGGAAGGTGATTTTTGCAGCTTTATCAATTCCGATTCCGGTTACGCTATAAGCACTTCCTTTGTCGTTAGTGCCTGTTTTTCCAATGGTTAAGATGTAGAACCAGTGATTTAGCACTCCACTGTTGGTATGAACACCGCAATAATCATTAGTTGAAGTTGGCGTACAGCTAACCGTTTTCCAATAAGTTCCGCCATATGTGTCAGGTTGTAATTCGGTTTTTGGATTGCTCATAGAACGCAATGAAAGATGTCCAGCTCTTCGTTCAATATCTTCTCCAATTAACCAAGTTGATTTGTTTGGTGCGGCAAAATATTCAATACAAGCACCCCAAATATCAGATAAGGCTTCATTCATTGCTCCCGATTCTTTTTGGTAAGCAAGATTTGCGGTGTTGGTACAAACCGCATGTCCAATTTCGTGCCCAGCGACATCAATAGACGTTAAGATGTCGAAATAGGTTCCACTTCCATCGCCGTAGGTCATTACACTACCGTTCCAATAGGCATTATCGTAAGCCGAGCTGTAATGCACGTAGCTTTTGATAGCTGCTCCCGCATTGTTGTAACTGTTTCTTCCATGAACGGTTGACCAATAATCATAAGTTTTTTCGGCTCCCCAATGGGCATCTAAAGCGCCATTGTCTTTATTAGTGTTGTCATATTCGGTAGCTGTCCAGTTATTATCAGCGTCGGTAAAATTAACCGCAGCAGTATAACTAGTTCCCTTTTTCATGTTGTAAGTATTGATTCCGCCTCCGCGTGTTGCATCGGCCAAGATATACGAAGCGCCACTTAAAGTAGTTTGAATAGTTTGTGTCCCACTATATCGAGTAGCCGCATTGGCTGCAACTACTGCACTATTGGAGTCAGTCGAAGAATGAGGGCCATTGCTATATTCTCCTAAGTGTTTGATGGTAGCATTATAAAACAAAGCCTTTCCATTAACGGCGTCAATGTATAAATCGCCGCGACTAACCGGATTTGTGGCGTAGATATCATACTTGTAAGCCAGACGCAAATTGGTAGTTTCTTTAGAAGAAGCCTCGTCAGTGACTGGTAACAATACTAACTCCCCAGTGGGTTTTTGATATTCCATAGCTACAGCTTCTTCGGTGTTTTCCCACAGGTATTGTTTGGCACCAATTTGAGCAACAGCTTTAGAAAAAGCTTCTTCTTTGCTTAATGTTGGAATGGTATTACAGTTGTCTAAATCATACATGTCGCCATTCATCGACTTAACTTTGCCTGATTTCGTATGAAGCGTATAGGTTGCAAATTCTACCTTCACTCCTTTATGAAAGAGTTGGTATTTATCATGAACAAAACCTAGTTTATCGGTTTCGGATTTTTGCTTTACAAATTGCGAATTCTCTTTTAATCCTAATTGTTCTTTAAAAACTTTTTGTGCATCGACGTTTTTGTACGAGGCATTTTCATTGAAGGTAATTAAGGTTGGCCTTCCTTTGTCGTCCGTAATTTTTTGTCTGACATTTTTATCGCCTTCTTGTGAATGTACTGCAACTGCAGACAAGGAAACCGCTAATAACAGAGCAAATTTCGAGTGTAGCTTTTTTTTCATTGGGTTGGGTTTTGGTTAATGGATTTTCAAGTTAGTTATTTAAAAATCATATCAAACTTAACAAAAATCATTAGATATATTTACCCAAATGGTTTTATTTATAAACATTTCCCATAAATTGATTCAAACAGTAATGGATTTAGCAACTTCGTTTTGTTTTATAAACAAAAAAACAACCCAAATGGATTGTCTTTAGTATGCAAAAAATATTATTTTCCTAATCGATAATCATTTCTGGAATGTCACCTTCAATAATCAAATCAGCTTCGGTGGAATTAATAATGTGTTCAACAGTAACGCCAGGTGCTCGTTCTAATAGTTGGAACCCTTTTGGAGTAATCTCTAAAACAGCCAGTTCGGTGACTACTTTTTTTACGCAGCCAACGCCTGTTAATGGTAAAGTACATTTTTTTAGAATTTTTGATTCACCGGCTTTGTTCACATGCATCATGGCTACAATAATGTTTTCAGCAGAAGCCACTAAATCCATGGCGCCGCCCATTCCTTTGACCATTTTTCCGGGAATTTTCCAGTTGGCAATATCGCCATTTTCGGCAACTTCCATAGCGCCTAGAATGGTTAAATCAACATGCTGCCCTCGAATCATTCCGAAACTCATTGCTGAATCGAAGAAACTGGCTCCAGGTAAAGTGGTGATGGTTTGTTTTCCAGCATTGATCAAATCGGCATCTTCTTCGCCTTCAAACGGAAACGGACCCATTCCCAAAACACCGTTTTCGCTTTGGAATTCGACAGCAATATCATGACGAACATAATTCGCAACTAAAGTTGGAATTCCAATACCAAGATTTACAAAATAATTGTTTTTGACTTCTTTGGCAATTCGTTTTGCGATGTCGTTTTTATCGAGAGCCATAATTATAAATTTGAAATTAAATAGGGTGATGTCCAAGCTGTTTTTAGTCCATTGGAACAAACAGTTCTCATGTAAAAATCATAAGTATAACTTCTATTTAAAGTGATCACTGGCCAACCAGAAGTAGAAGCCGTCAAGATGGTTCCTGACGAAACGGAATTCCCATGTAGAACAACAGTGTATTCGAAATTCGTGCTGCCGTTGTATACCCAATGTAACGAGACATAAGCATTTTGCCCACTCAGCGATTCGATTTGATGGGATAGATTAGAAGGCATCGGACAAGGGGAAGCACCATTTTGATAGGTCACAGGATCAGACCATGGACTCCACATTTGAGAATCATTACAATAAGATCGAACATAAAAGCTGTAGTTTGTATTTGGATTAAAAGTAAATCCAGAATAATAAGAAGCACTACCAGCATTTATTGTTATACCAGAACCTAGTGAAAATCCGGTCGGCCCATATTGAATTTGAGAATTTGTTGGATAATCACCGGTGTTGTCTGTCCAGGCTAACTGACCACCACCATAGAATAAATTCGTTGGACTATTGCAATAACTATTGATCGTCAAAGCTTTTGGAGCAGACCAATTGCTAGAGCTGCTTTCAGAGCATATGGCCCTCACATAAAAAACATACGTGGCCGACTGTGATATTGATAGTTCTGAAATGCTTTTGGTCGTTGTTAAGCCATTAATAATGAAAGTATTTCCGTTTCCAGGGGATGGATTCGCAGTGGCTTGTTGATAAGAAACTTCATAATACAATGGAGTAGAAGTTGAGACAATATCAAAAGTTAAAGATCCCGATTGCTGTACAACACTAAAAGAAGTGACGCTTGCACACGGATTAGGAGGCACTGGTAATTGTTCGTTACTGTTTTTTGAACAACCAATACTAAATAAGGATAGTAGTAAAATTCCTAAAATTACTTTTTTCATGTTTCTTATTGTTTTTTTCTTGTAGTTCGTTGCTCAATTCGTTTTTCATATTTCACTCCTTTGAAAATTCTTTGTACAAAAATTCCAGGAATGTGAATTTGATTGGGATCTAATGCTCCAGCTTCTACTAATTCTTCTACTTCGGCGATGGTGATTTTAGCAGCCCCACACATGCTTGGATTGAAATTTCTCGCGGTTCCTTTGAAGATCAAATTTCCTGCGCTATCGCCTTTCCATGCTTTTACGATGGCAAAATCGGCTTTGAAAGCGTGTTCCATGACGTGCATTTTCCCATTGAATTCGCGGGCTTCTTTGCCTTCAGCGACTTCGGTTCCGTAACCTGCGGGCGTGAAGAAAGCGGGAATTCCGGCTTGTGCTGCGCGACATCTTTCGGCAAGAGTTCCTTGTGGGATTAATTCGACTTCCAATTCTCCAGAAAGCATTTGGCGTTCGAACTCGGCATTTTCTCCCACGTAGGAAGAGATCATTTTTTTTATTTGTCTTTTTTGAAGCAATAAGCCCAGGCCAAAATCGTCAACGCCAGCATTGTTGGAGATGCAGGTTAAGTTGTTGGTTTCTTTGACTACCAATTCGGCAATTGCATTTTCAGGGATGCCACACAATCCGAAACCGCCCAGCATAACAGTCATGCCGTTTTCGATTCCTTGCAGGGCTTCTTGTACAGAGTTTACTTTTTTGTTAATCATATCTTTTCTTTTTCTCGCAAAGGCGCTGAGAGGTAAAGTTTGTATTTATATTCTGGGTTGCATAAAGCCCTAGCCCCGATAGCAACGGCATCTCCCGGTTTAGAAAAACAGGGCGTTAGCCCTAGTTTTTGTTAATCGGGAATAGAGTGGATAGCGGGAAATAGCTTCCAGAAATTACAATTCAAATTCATCGGTGTTTTGTTCAAAATCGGTCGTATCTTTTACGGGTGCCCAACAATCTACTTTTATGGAAAGATTAGCGGGTCTTTCGAAATCGGTTTTGGAAACATTTAGCGTTGGATCGGCATAACATTTTTTCATAAACAGCGCCCAAATAGGCAATGCCGCTGTAGCCCCTTGTCCGTAAGTAATGCCTTTGAAACGTGCCGATCGGTCTTCGCAACCTACCCAAACTCCAGTAGCTAAATTGGGAACCATTCCCATAAACCAACCATCCGATTGGTTTTGTGTAGTTCCGGTTTTTCCAGCAATAGGATTATTCAACACATACGGATACCCGGTGCAACGGTTGTAGCCATTGCCGCCGCCTTGAGTTCGCAAACGCGCTCCGGAACCGCCTTCTACCACGCCTTCTAATAATTTGATGACGGCAAAAGCGATGTCTTTGTTTAATACATCATGAGAATCTGGACTAGGTTCGTAGATGACTACTCCGTTTTTATCTTCGATGCGGTTGATGAATTGCGGTTTGATGTAAACGCCTTCATTGGCAAAAGTACTATATGCCGCGACCATATCGTGAACGGTAATTTCAACAGCACCTAATGCAATTGAGGGTTGCACAGGAATTTCGGATGTGACACCGAGTTTGTGTGTCAAATCGACCACTGCTTCTGGACCTACTTTATCGATTAACTTTGCTGAAACGGTGTTAATGGAATTCGCCAATGCTTTTTTCAACGTTACCATTCCTCGGTATTTGTTATCGGAATTTTTGGGTTCCCAATCTTCGGTCACGTGATGGCGTCCTTTGTGAATCATAAACGGACTGTCGATAATCGAATCGCAAGGCGACATGTTTAATTGTTCGATCGCGGTGGCGTACACAAACGGCTTAAAGGTTGAGCCCACTTGACGCGCGCCTTGACCAACGTGATCGTATTGGAAGTATTTATAATTGATACCGCCCACCCAAGCTTTCACATGGCCGGTTTGCGGTTCCATAGCCATGACACCAGCTTGAAGAAAACTTTTGTAATACCGAATTGAATCGGAAGGCGTCATGATGGTATCTTTTTCACCTTTCCAGGTAAAGACTTTCATTTTGGTTTTTACACTGAAAGATTTGATGATTTCTTCGTCGGATTTATCAAGCGTTTTTAAGGAGCGCCAACGTTCCGAGGATTTCATGGCTTTCATCATTAATTTCTTGGTTTCGTCGTCGGAAATATTAACAAAAGGCGCATTTTTATTTTCTTTTTGTTGGCTCGATAATTCGATTTGAAGATTCGATAAATGTTGGGTTACCGCTTCTTCTGCATAGAGTTGCATTCTTGAATCGATGGTGGTGTAAATTTTCAAACCGTCTTTGTAGATATCGTATTCTGAACCGTCTGATTTCTTATTTTCTTTGACCCAGTTTTTCATGAAGTCGCGTAAGTATTCTCGGAAATAGGTAGCAATTCCGTCGGTATGACTTTCCGGTTGAAAATGCAAAACAATAGGTTTTAACTCCAATTGTTTTTTAGTAGACTCATCTAAGAATCCGTTTCGAACCATTTGTCCCAAAACGACATTTCTTCTTTTTTGTACTTTTTCTGGTCGACGAACCGGATTGAATAGGGAAGGATTGGTTAGCATTCCAACCAGCATCGCGCCTTCATCGACGGTTAAATCTCTGGGTTCTTTTCCGAAGTACACCTTCGCAGCGGAGCGGATTCCAACCGCCGTATTAACAAAATCTGCCTTGTTAAAATACATGGCGATGATTTCGTTCTTAGTGTATTGCCGTTCGAGTTTGATAGCGATAATCCATTCTTTAGCTTTTTGAAGGATACGTAGTGGCAAGAAGCGGGAGCCTTCGCCATGGAAAAGCAATTTGGCTAATTGTTGGGTTAGTGTACTTGCCCCTCCGTTAGAACCCAATCGAACCGCGGCACCTAGGGTTCTCCTTCCGTCTATTCCTGAATGTTCGTAAAAACGTTCGTCTTCCGTTGCGACTAGTGCATCAACTAAATGTTTGGGCAAGTCGGCGTATTTAATCGGCGTACGGTTTTCATTGTAGAATTTTCCGATGGTAACCCCATCGGTAGAAATGATTTCGGTGGCTAAGTTTGAATCGGGGTTTTCCAAATCTTCAAAAGAAGGCATCGAACCAAAAAGTCCCCAAGAAGCAAAAACGAAGAATAATAAAGTACCGCCAAGGGTATAAAAAAAGACTTTCCAAAACTTCTTTTTGTAGTAGTGGATGTCTTTACTAATGTTGTTATTTTTTGTAGTAGCCATACTGTTTACTCTATTTTTTCTATTCGAAAACCAACTTCGGTAATGCCCTCTAATTTTTCGACACCGGTAACTTTTCCAGTTTGTCTAACGGCTTGTTTGATGTGAACCTTGTAGGCACCGTCAGTAAATTTAACTCGTTCTTTAAAAATCAACTTGCTTTCTTTGACATCGGTAAAACCATCGCCTAAAAGCGAGCCATCAGGATTGGCCATCTGGTACTCTAACGTATCTACTTTGGTCTTTTTATCGGGTTGCTCCGTTGACACAATTAGAAACAAATTGTTGAACGGAAAATCATTATTGTCCCGAATGTTGATGAACAAATTGTATTGTTTTTTCGGATCTAATTTTGGTAAATCGAAACTGACGATACTGTCTTTATTCCAGCTTTTTCCTACTGATTTGTATTCGTCAAAAACTCTTTTTTTATCACAAGAAAAGAGTGTTAGTACTACCAGAAAAAAGAGGAAACTATTTTTTAAGTTCATTTTTATTCACAGGAATTATTTTGTTTTGTGCCGGTCTTGGAGCATTATTTTTATTGTTGTTCCCTTTGTTGGCATTTCCTTGGTTTGGATTTCCTTGATTGTTGGTATTAGGCACAATTGCTCGATCTCCAGACGGTTTTCTTTTTTTGTTTGGTTTTTTCTTTCTTTTTGGCTGATCAAAACGCGTTAAACTTTCTTGACCCATGGCATTGTTAAAATCTTTTTCAGGCTCGGTCGTAATTTCTAGCGCGAAATCTTCTAACGAAGAAACTTTATTTTTTAGTTTGTTTTCGGCCACAATTTCGCGCACTTGCTCAATTTTCAACACATGCCAATTCGCATAATTGTCGGTGTAAGCAAACCACATCAATCCTTTAAAAATATCTTGTTTTTGGCAAACGGCATCGCCTTTTTCGGTGTATAATTTGGTGTCAAAATCGGGAAAACCTTGCAAGGCATCCATATAAGTGTCCAACTCGTAGTTCAAACAACATTTCAATTTTCCGCATTGACCAGCTAATTTTTGAGGATTTAGAGACAATTGTTGGTAACGTGCTGCCGAAGTGTTTACGCTTCTAAAATCAGTCAGCCAAGTCGAACAACACAACTCCCGTCCACAAGAACCAATACCTCCCAAACGAGAAGCTTCTTGACGGAAACCGACTTGTTTCATCTCGATTCTGGTGCTGAATTCTTTAGCAAAATCTTTTATTAAAAGTCGGAAATCGATACGGTCATTCGCGGTGTAGTAAAAAGTAGCTTTCGAGCCATCGCCTTGAAATTCGATATCTGAAATTTTCATTTCCAGTTTGTGTGCAATGGCTAGTTCTCTAGCACGCACTTTCATTGGTTCTTCTTTATCTCGGGCATTCGACCAAATATCGATATCTTTTTGAGATGCTTTTCGGTAAATTTTTGCGATGTCGGGACTGGTATGATTCACGTTTTTCTTCTTCATTTGGATTTTCACCAATTCACCAGTTAACGTCACAATCCCGATGTCGTGACCCGGAGACGCTTCGGTAGCGATAATGTCTCCAATGCTTAACGTTAGTTTTTCGGTATTGCGGTAAAATTCTTTTCTTCCATTTTTGAAACGCACTTCAACACAGTCGAAAGGCGCTTCTCCATTGGGCAAACTCATATTAGACAACCAATCAAATACCGTTAATTTGTTGCAGCTATCGGTGCCGCAAGTCCCATTATTTTTACACCCCTTCGGCGCACCGCCGTCAGAGGTAGAACAACTATTACATGCCATACTATTGAATATATATTGATCGTCCCAATTTTAGTCGGGACTACTAGACAAAAACGTTTAGAGCGTAAAGATAGTATTTTTTTATTTTAAGATACAAAGTCAGAAAGGGGGAAAAGGCAAATAAAATGACGTTATAAATGGGTTTGTGTTTAGGTCATTTTTACCGAGATAATTTTCACCGGACATGCTTTTACCGCCAATTCGCAACTTTCAAAAATGGAAGGATCATGCGATTTTAAGGTAAAAAACCCTTTAGCATTTTGCGATAGCAACAACACCGATTTGCCATCTTTTTTAGACATTTGAAATAGTGCTGGTGCCATTTCTACACAGTAATTGCAACCAATGCATTTGGCTCTTTGAAGGGTAACCACCACCATTAGGCTTCCACAATTTTATACAATTTGTCGGAAAGGCGAATGCGAAACGGAAGCTTAAAAGTACACAAATCGCCTTTGGTTGCTTTTTCGGAAACTATATCGTTGACATACATTTCGTCAATAGTCATTTCTTGAACGCCAGTATTTGGACCTGTAATTAGAACCTTATCGCCCGCTTTGATGTCGTAGGCTTCAATTTTGAATTCGCCAACGTTTGCTTTTTGAAAGTAATGCGTTCCTTTGCCCACGTATACTTTCTTTTGCGTAGCCATCGAACCCGGAACCGCGCTCCATTCGCCCAATTCTTGTCCGAGATAATACCCCGACCAAAAACCGCGGTTGTAAACGGTGTTCAAAGCGTCCATCCAAAGCGAGATTTTGGCGGTTGAAAAAGTGCCTTCGTAGTAATTATCAATGGCTTCTCGATAGGTTTTGATTACGGTAGCCACATATTCTGGTGCACGTCCGCGGCCTTCGATTTTCAATACTTGTATGCCTGAGTCAATGACTTGATCTAGGAAATCTAGCGTACATAAATCTTTGGGCGACATGATGTATTCGTTATCTAGCTCCATTTCGAAACCCGATTCTTGGTCGATAACTGTATATTTTTTGCGACAGTTTTGTTTGCAAGCCCCGCGATTGGCAGAGGAATTGTGCGAATGCAAACTCAAATAACATTTCCCAGAAACCGCCATGCACAAGGCGCCGTGACCGAAGATTTCGACTTCTACTACTTGGCCACTTGGACCTTTGATTTGTTCTTTTTGAATCTGCTCGGTGATTTTTTTCACTTGGCGCAAACTCAATTCGCGACTCAACACCATCGTATCGGCAAACAAACTGTAGAATTTGATGGTTTCGATGTTGGTAATGTTCAATTGGGTGGAAAGATGTACTTCCATTCCGATTGCTCTTGCCATGGCAATCACAGCTTGGTCGGAAGCGATAACGGCTGTAATATTGGCTGCCTTTGCTTTGTTCAATAAGGTTTTTACGACCGACAAATCGTGATCGTAAATGATGGTATTTAAAGTGAGATAGGTTCTGATTTTTTTAAGTTCGCATCGGCGAGCAATTTCTGGTAAATCGTCCATTGTAAAATTGACAGTGGCCCGAGCACGCATGTTCAATTGTTCTACACCAAAATACACAGAATCGGCACCGTTATCAATAGCCGCTTGAAGCGACTCAAAATCTCCTGCGGGAGCCATGAGTTCTATTTTATGAGTAGCCGTCATTACTCTAAAATTTTAAATATTGTATCGGAAAGACGCACTCGGAATGGCAACACGATCGTCACTTTATCTCCAATAGACGCCACTGTTGCGGCAGTTCCATTGACTTGCATTTCAGAAATAACTAGTGTTTCAGCACCAGTGGTTGGTCCTGAAATCAAAATCGTGTCGCCCGTTTTTAATTCGCCGTTTTCAATGATGAAAAGTCCCACTTGTGCTTTTACGTAATAATGATCGACTTTGCCTAAAAGTGTTTTTTTGATTTTGATTTTCTGACGAATGGCAGTGGGTTTTTCGGCAGTAGCTAACGAAGCGTCTGATAATGCTCCTGAATGTTTGAATTTCAGTTTGTCCGATTTTCCTTTTCTGAAAATTTTATTGCCGTTTTTGATACCGCGACGCAATTCCAATTGTTTTTCCAAAGGCAAATGAATCACTTCTTGGCATTCTACCGAGCAGCAATTTTCCATGGCCGTTTTGCAGTCGTCGCATTGAATGAACAACAAATGACAACCTTCATTTTCGCAGTTGGTATGGTTGTCGCATGGTTTCCCGCATTGATGGCATTGCGAAACAATATCATCGGTAATGCGTTCGCCCAAGCGATGATCAAACACGAAGTTTTTCCCAATGAATTTACTTTCAATGCCTTCCTCTTTGATTTGCTTAGCATAATTGATGATGCCGCCTTCCAATTGATACACATTTTTAAATCCTTGGTGTTTGAAAAACGCACTTGCTTTTTCACAACGAATACCGCCAGTGCAATACATCACGAGATTCTTATCTTCTTTAAAATCTTTTAATTGTTCGTTGATGATGGGTAAACTTTCTCGAAAGGTTTCCACGTCTGGAGTTATGGCTCCTTTAAAATGGCCAATTTCACTTTCGTAGTGATTTCTAAAATCAACTACAATCGTGTTGGGATCTTCTATAATTTCGTTGAACTCTTTGGCTTTGAGATGAACACCAATATTGGTCACATCGAAGGTATCATCGTTTAGTCCGTCGGCTACAATTTTGTCGCGAACTTTAATGGTTAATTTCAAAAACGAATGATCGTCTTGTTCCACTGCCACATTCAACCGAATGTTTTGCATGAAGTCGTAAGCTTCTAGTGTTTGCCGAAAAGCTTCTATGTTTTCGGCGGGAACCGACATTTGAGCATTGATTCCTTCTTTGGCAACATAGGTTCGACCAAGGGCGTCGAGTTGGTTCCATTGGATAAAGAGGTTGTCGCGAAATTTTTTGGGATCTTCAATTTTGGCGTACGCATAGAAAGACAACGTGAGTCGTTGTTTGCCGGCTTGATCAATCAGTTCGGCACGTTCCTCTGCGCTTAAAGTGTTGTACAGTTGCATGCTATAAACGTTTAAGTGAGCATTATTTTTTGAATTCTAAATGGAAGAATTCGGGGCAAATGTAAAGACTTTACTTCAATGGTGCAACGGAACGGCATTTTTTAGCCCCGATAGTAATGAAAATCCTTTTGTGCCAGTGTTTGGCATAAAAGATTGGGAATGGATAGCGGGAAATAGCTCCTAAAAAAAAGCCAAACACTAAGGCTTGGCTTTATTTAAGTTTGAATTTCTTCTTAACAGAATTCTTCGTAGGCGTCTTTTAAGTTTTCTGCGATTAATTCTGCCGGACGGCCTTCGATGTGATGACGCTCTAACATGTGCACCAATTCGCCATTTTTGAACAAGGCCATACTTGGCGATGAAGGAGGAAAAGGAAACATGTGTTGGCGCGCAGCATCTACGGCTTCTTTGTCAACACCAGCAAAAACGGTTACTAAATGATCGGGTTTTTTACTTCCGTCTAAACTCATTTTGGCTCCTGGACGAGCATTTCTCGCGGCGCAACCACAAACAGAATTCACGACTACTAACGTCGTTCCGTCTGATTTTAAGGCAGCTTCCACCGCGTCGGCACTATATAAATCTTGAAAACCTGCGACAGTTAATTCGGTACGCATGGGTTTTACCATTTCTTCTGGATACATAAATTGGATATTAAATAGTTGTTATTAAATTTCTGAGAGCAAAGATAAACAGATTTTCAGCTTTAAAAATCAAAGAAATCATAAAGATTTGTTATCGTAGAATAGGAGTACTACAAGCTAAAAATTCTTCTTAGTAATGCGTTGATGAAAAGACCTTTCGGGCATTTCCAAATCACTTGCAAATCTTCCCAAAAGGACGTTTCTTCATCTAGGAATTTGAAGATTAAAGCAGTGTTTCCTTTCTTAAATAAGGCCGAAAAAATACTTGCGCCCAACTCGTTTTTTTGATCTAGAATATCCAATAACAACAAATCGTAAAACCAGAATTTGTCTTTTTGATGAAACGCTCGAAAGTCTTTTTCAGTTGTTAGAAAAGAGGCTAATGCTTTTGATTTTTTGATGGTGTTTTTAAAAGTATAGCCCGTACTCGCTTTGGTCCAACCGCCTGCGGAGCCAATGTTGATCGTGTTTTTGGAGTTGTGTTTCCAGAAAGGATAACAAGTCATTGGGATGTTGCCCTGTTCTTTTTCAATGATTTCATTGTCGGTTACACCGAGTTTTTCAAGATAGGTTTGAATGGCTTCTTCGTACTCGCTTTTAGGTAACAAATCTTTAGAAAACAAAGTGTATTCTAATAACGCTTCGTTCGCTGAGGTTGGCAACACATACATGAACCGTGTATTTCCTTTTTGTGCTACAGAAAAATCCATAAAAGTGGCGGTATCCGAAGTGAAAACGGCTTCTTTACTTTTGACAAACCAACCAATAAAATGCTGTTGCAACAACGGATAGTGGGTTTGTGATTTTACGATTTCTGCATTGAAGATAGAATTGATGACGCGACCACAAGTGAATTTTTCCAATTCAGTTCGAACGACACAATGTGAATTTTCTTCTTTGAAATGAAGTACTTTTTGCTGCTTTAAAACGATATTCGTTTCCTTCGAAATTACAGTCAAAATAGCATTGTAGAAATCAATGCCTTTAACCATGTTGTATTGATACGGTTGCAAAGAAATTTTGCGTTCCAAAGTTTCATTTTTAAACCAAGCGTAAGACCATTTTTTATGGATTAATTCGGAGAAGGTATCGTTGGAATCCCAGAAACACCAAGTGCGATCGTTGGTTTTTTTGGCATTTTGATCCAGAAGTAAAATGGATTGTTCTTTGAATTTTCCGGAAACCACCATTTCATAAACAGTCATCAAAGCTGATAACCCCGTTCCTGTAAAAATGTAATCGTAGTGCTTCATGTTAAATTCGGAATGAGATTCCCACTGCGCAATAATGGTCAGGCGCATTATGTGTGAGTCCAACGCCAGCTGACAAATCTACCATAAAATTAGGAGTAATCAAATAGGTGAATCCGCCATCAAAGTTGTGGTTTGCGGATTCTCTTTGTGGTGCAAATCCGAAGAGTTCTATATAAGAGCCTAACCTTTGCGTTACAGAATAGCCGGTTGTTAGCGTATAAATAAAAGTAGGTTCTGCTGAATAACCATCCCATTCACTTCCTAAGTTATACCCTAAAGAAAGCTTATTGGAAAGCGTGTGCTGCATGGTAAAGCGAAATTCTGGCACACAAAAATCAGCTTTGTATAATTTGGATGCTGCATTTGGAAGGGAAAGATGTCCAATAAATGAGGTTTTCGGCAACCATCCATTTTCAGAACAAATCTTAATTTTGCAACCAATCAAAAGCGGAATGATCCCCGACGTTTTAGTGACATTGATTTCCTCTGTCACAAATTCGGTGATTAACCGCAACTCAAAATTTTCGGTTGCGCCATATTTCCATAAAGTTGAAGGTAATGTCCATGAAGTACTGCTGTGATTGTTTTTTTGATAATTAAATCCTGTTTCTGCTTGAAACATTCCTTTTGGTACGATGGAGGGCGTTTCTGTTTGATCGGGTCTATCCGTAGCAATAGGTTCGTGACTTTGAGCGTAAAGGGAAAAAGATAAGACTATCGAACAGACTATAAGGAAAGGTTTCATGTCGAAATATTTTTAGACAAACCTAAAAAAATATTTACCCAAATCAAATTTGTTATTATATTTGCTTAAAATTTAGCCAAATCATGAGCAAATCACTGGAAGAAGTTAATCAATCCGTCAAGACGCAAAACATCACTTCGAAGTTTCGAAAGCTGCTGGCGTTTTTCGGACCCGCCTATCTGATTAGCGTGGGCTATATGGATCCCGGAAATTGGGCCACCGATATTGCTGGCGGAAGTCAATTTGGCTACACCTTAATTTGGGTCTTGTTGATGAGCAACCTCATGGCGCTACTGTTACAAAGTTTGAGCGCTCGTTTGGGCATCGTCACCCAACGCGATTTGGCGCAAGCCTCTCGAGAAACCTACTCGCCGTTTATCAATTACATTTTATATTTTTTAGCTGAAGTTGCCATTGCCGCTTGCGATTTAGCCGAAGTACTCGGAATGGCCATCGGAATCAATTTGCTTTTCGGAATTCCGTTGATTCAAGGGGTGCTGATTACCGTTTTAGATACTTTTTTACTGCTGTTTCTCATCAATAAAGGGATTCGAAAAATGGAAGCTTTTATCATTGCTTTGGTCATGATTATTGGGTTTTCATTTATTTTTGAAATGATTTTTGCCCAACCCGAAATGGGAAAAATAGTCACTGGGTTAATTCCGAGTTTGCCCAACAGCGCCGCTTTGTATATCGCTATCGGAATCATAGGCGCTACGGTCATGCCCCACAACCTCTATTTGCATTCGTCGTTAGTACAAACTCGAAAGTTTGACCGAAGCAAAATTGGAATCAAACAAGCGCTAAAGTTCAACATGATTGACAGCACCATTGCACTCAATTTGGCATTCTTCGTGAATGCGGCCATTTTGATTTTAGCGGCAGCGACTTTTCACAAAAACGGCCTTTATGAGGTAGCCGAAATTCAGGATGCTTACAAATTTCTAGCGCCCATTTTAGGAAACAATTTAGCCCCAATTTTATTCGCCGTGGCTTTAATTGCTGCAGGACAAAGCTCGACCATTACTGGAACGCTTGCCGGGCAAATCATTATGGAAGGCTATTTGAATTTCCGGATGCAACCCTGGGTGCGCCGCATCATCACGCGTTTAATTGCGATTGTTCCGGCAGTGATTGTGATTTCGGTTTTTGGAGAAAGGGTTACCGGAAAAATGCTGATTCTAAGTCAAGTGATTTTGAGTTTACAACTCGGTTTTGCCATCATTCCACTGATTCATTTCGTTAGCGATAAAACAAAAATGAAAGGGTTTCACATCGGCCGCACAACGCAAATCGTTTCGTGGTTAGTGGCAAGTATCATCGTTTCTTTAAATGTCAAATTGGTTTTTGACGAAATTACAGGATGGTTAGAAACTTCAGAAAACCCAACGATATTATGGTTTACGGTCGTTCCACTAGCAGTGGGATTTTTGTTGTTGTTACTGTACATCGTTTTCATGCCGATGCTTTCAAAAGCCAAAGCCATCGAAATTCAAAACCATTCCCCCCACAACTTAGCTTTAAAGTTTACGCCGTTTCGCAGCCAACACAAAAAGAATATTGCGGTAACGGTCGACTTCTCGGAAGCCGATGAAAAAGCACTGCAACACGCTATTGACATTGGTGGTAAAGACAGCCAATACACGCTCATTCATATCGTAGAAACCGTTGGTGCTATGATGTATGGCAACAAAATCATCGATCACGAAACCACGATTGACGAGCAATTGCTGTATGATTATTATCAAATTCTCTCCGAAAAAGGATACAACATTGACACCAAATTAGGTTTTGGAAAACCAGGAAAAAGCATCTCCAAAATCATCAACGACGGCCAGTTTGATTTGTTGATTATGGGCACTCACGGGCACCATACGTTCAAAGATTTGCTTTTCGGAACCACGGTCGATAACGTTCGCCATGAAATTCACATACCGTTATTCATTATAAAAAATTAGGAGCTGATCCCGCTATCCACTATATTCCCGGCTAACAAAAACTAGGGCTTACACCCTGTTTTTCTAAACCGGGAGATGCCGTTGCTATCGGGGCTAGAATTCCCACTATCATAAATCGTATCTCCAACATTGTAAATAAAATGACTTTCTCTGAAGAAAATTACCTCAAAACCATCTACCATCTGACGGCAGCAACCAATGCCGAAGTAAGCACCAATGCCATCGCTGAAATGATTGCAACCAAAGCGTCTTCCGTTACCGACATGCTAAAGAAATTAGCCGAAAAAGATTTGGTGCATTACAAGAAATACCAAGGCGTTTCTTTAACCGAAAAAGGAAAACTTTCTGCCAAAATGATTGTTAGAAAACACCGGTTGTGGGAAGTTTTTTTAGTGGAGAAACTGAAGTTCACTTGGGACGAAGTGCACGACATCGCCGAACAATTGGAACACATTAAATCGGAACAACTCATCAACAAATTGGATGATTTTTTAGGCAATCCCTCTGAAGATCCGCACGGCGACCCCATTCCGAACGCCAAAGGACAAATCACGGTAATTGAAAAACAATTACTTTCAGAGTTGCAGGAAAATCAAATCGGAATTTGTGTCGGCGTTAAAGATTCGTCTGCCTCGTTCCTAAAATATCTCGATAAAAACAGCTTGGCTTTGGGAACCAAGATTGAAGTGCTTTCGCAAGAAGATTTTGATTTATCTTTACGCATCAAAGCCAATGATCAGGAACTTTTGATTTCTACTAAAATCGCAAGCAATCTCTATGTAACCGTGGTATAAACGGTATTCAAAAACAGCCTCTATGAAAACACTAAGCACTATCTTTTTATTGGCCTTCAGTATGGCAACTTTTTCACAATCGAAACCTTCGAAAATTAGGTTTTTTACCATTACTCAAAAAACAACTTGCCTTAAAAAGGGTCATCAGTTGGTGCTACAAAAAGTGTTGCAAGATTCTCGCTGCCCAGAAGGCACCAATTGCATCTGGGCAGGCGAAGCGGAAATAATAATGGCAGTGTACGAAAACAAAAAAGGAGTAGATGAGAAGACTCTTGCTATCAGCTCTAAAAATACAGTTGAAAATCTGAAGTGGTTTTCAGAACAGTATCCGTCTAAAAAAATCAAGAGTGTGCAACTAGTACCTTATCCAAAAGAAGGCGCGCCAATAGACCCTAAGCATTATTACTTGAAGGTAGGATATAGCAAGTAATCACGCGCAACCACAATCATCATTGCCACAATTTTTCTCCGATTTTTTCTTCCATAGAAATTTTCGAACCAAAAAGGCAATCGCAAAACCAAGGATAATATAAACGATAATTTCTTGGAAATTCATAGTCTAAAGGTACGCTTTATATTGTGGAACGATTATAGTTTAACACCAATACTTAGAAAGAAAGTACGAGCATCATTAGGTAAAATACCTGGACCTGGATAACCTCCCGCTCTTCTTGTGGCGTAAATGGTGTTGTCTAAGTTATTCACTCCAGCACGAGCAGTAAATTTTTCTAAAAAGCGGTATTCCATCGAAAGATCATACACGGAATAGCCCTCCAGTTTTCCGGTAACGCCATTGGCGGTAGGCGCTTCGGTGTTGTTAGCATCCGAGTATACAAAGCCCGTTCTTCTGTTTTGAAGGGTCGATGAAAAGTTTTTGAAGCTCCAGGTTAGTCCAAAATTATGAATGTAACGAGGCGCATTTTCTACTCGATTTCCTTTCAAATTAACTTCTTTTATAACAATGTTGGGAGCGCTTCCAGAAACTTGAGTCGTTTTAAAGTCGGTGTAAGTTGCTTCAATAAAAGACATGGTGGTAAACACTTGTATGTCTCCAATTTGTTGGTTCAGTTTCACGGCTTTCGAAAGATTCAAATCGAGAAAACTTTCAAAACCTTTATGCACCGTAGTTCCTAAATTCGTTCGAAACAAATAGGTGTTTTGCGTGGGGTCGTCATTGACAAACTTTCGAATGGACCCAATCCGATTGTTGTAATTTAGGTAGAAATAGCTCACGTCAAAATTGATCCAACCCAACCAATTGCCACGATAACCGAGGTCAAAATTAAATCCATCAGCATCTTTTAAATCCTTGTCGATGACGTCCGTGGTTGATGGTGGCGTAATATCTGAAAACAAAACGGGGCGAAATGCCTGAGAGAAATTGGTGTACAGGTTTGTCTTTTTAATCTTGTATTCGATTCCAATTCCCAGCAACACTTTATGTCGGGACAGCGTTTCGGGAATCACATTGACGTCGTTTCCGTTGGTAATAGAAAATCTCCCATCAATAGACGACTTAATTTGCTCATAGCGAATCCCAGGAGTAATGCTCAAGTTAGAGGTTACCTTAAATTGATTTTCAGCGAAAAAGGCGATGTTGTCGGTTTGAAAATCCAGGTCACGTGAGAAGCGATCTTCTGTTTTTAGATCAAATTCAAAACCTGTAGTCCCTTTCCCTTGCTGTTTTCGGTTTGTTTTTGCTCTGTAAAGTCGCGCGCCAAAAGCCAGATTCTGATTTTGTTTGCCTACTTGATAGGTGTAAATACTACGGGTTTCAATTCCTATATTTCTATAATAATCGCGATCCACTTGACGATTGGCGTAATCATTTGTTGTGGTGTTTATGGCATCTATGGTGTTGGGTGTACTTGTAAATCCAACACTATTTCGTTCTCCAACGAGACCAAACAGTTTGGTATTCAAGGTCAAATTTGAGGCAAGTTTGGTATCTAGAATTAAAGCAGCGAGATTCCATGGCGTACCGAACCAATTTCTTTTTCGCAGGGATTGTCGCGGATTGTCTTGAAATTGTTGGTCGGTCAAACCACCAGCTTGTTGCATTTCGTAATCCATATTGGTATACTCTAGCGATAATTTGGTTTTGGGAGTAAACTGATAAGCGAAATAGGCGTGGGAGTTTCTGACATCATAGGCACTATTTTCACGCCAGCCTTTTCCAGTGCGATAGTGATTGTAGACGTAATAGGAGAATTTGTTTTTGGTTCCACCGATGGCGTTGTAGGAGCTCATTAGTCCGTAACTGCCGAGCGTGTTTTGGGTTTCGAAAGCGAAGGGTTTTTCAGATGCTGTTTTTAAGACGTAGTTGAGTATGCCTCCGAATTGTGAGCCAAATTGTAAGGAAGCGCCACCACGCACCAGTTGAATGGCATCGACCGCTTCTAACGGCGGATTGTAATAAGCTTCTGGATAACCGAAAACATCGGACGAAATATCGTATCCATTTTGACGAGTGTTGAGTTCCCAACTTCTATTCGGACTCAAACCTCTCACACCGACATTGATTTGAATTCCAGAACCTTCATTTTCCCATATAGAAACACCGGGCACTTTTGAAAATACTTCTCTGGCATTATTGGTTGTGAAATTGGCGTTGAGGTTCGCCAATCGAATGACTTCATTTTTTTTCCCGGAATAGAGTACGTTATTTTCCACTTCGCGAAAACGCTCAGGGGTTTGTTGTTTTACAATTAGGGTTATTGGAGCCAATCTAGTGATGGTGTCATTCTTAGGTAGAACAACGTTATTTTCTTGAGCAACAATAACGGAAAACACCAACAAAAAAGCGAACGAAAATAGAAGTCTCATAAGTCGAAAGGTAAAATTTTCGACAAAAGTAAGCGCTTAATCTTATTTAGACAAATTAAAAATAAGAAAATTGTAGTTTTAACTTTTGTTGAAGATTTGCCAGAAAAGGAAAGACTTACTGCAATATTTGATACGCGAGCAAAGCAACAATATAGGCCATACCACTCATGAAAATCAATTGCGCCATGGGCCATTTCCAAGAGTTGGTTTCTTTTTTAGTAATCGCCAATGTACTGGCACATTGCATTGCGAAAGCATAGAATAGGAGCAATGAAATTCCCGAGGCGAAATTGAATACTTTCTTCCCAGTTATTGGGTTTACTTCTGTTTGCATTTTGTTTTTGATGGTGTTTTCATTGTCGGTATCACCAACACTATAGATGGTCGCTAAAGTTCCAACAAATACTTCTCTAGCGGCAAAAGAACTAAGTACAGCAATACCAATTTTCCAATCGTATCCCAGCGGTAAAATCACCGGTTCAATTGATTTGCCCATCAATCCAATATAGGAATTTTGTAGTTTTTGAGAAGCCACCGCATCTTGCAACTCCAATTTTGAGAGTGGATTTTCTTTTGTTTTTTCTTGAATTAGTTTTTCTGTATTGGCAAAATCTTCTCCAGGGCCATTAGAAGCCAAAAACCACAAGACGACCGAAATTGCTAAAATGATTTTACCAGCACCCAAGACAAAAGATTTCGTTTTCTCGATAACGTTGATGGCTACGTTTTTGAAAAGCGGTAATTTATAATTTGGCATTTCCACTACAAAATAGGTTTTGCCTTTTATTTTTAAAATTTTATTCAATACAAAAGCTGAAAACAAAGCCATTCCAAAACCTATGAGATATAAAAGCATCAAGGTCAATCCTTGCAAATTCACGATTCCTAAAACGTAAGTATCCGGAATGACCAAGGCAATGATAATAGCGTATACGGGTAATCGTGCGGAACAGGTTGTAAACGGTGTGACCAGAATTGTAATCAATCGTTCTTTCCAATTTTCAATATTTCGTGTCGCCATAATTGCCGGAATAGCACAAGCAGTTCCTGAAATTAAAGGCACTACACTTTTGCCCGAGAGTCCGAAACGGCGCATGATTTTGTCCATTAAAAACACTACCCGACTCATATAACCACTTTCTTCGAGTATCGAAATGAACATGAAAAGAAAAGCAATTTGCGGAATGAAAATCAAAATACCTCCAATTCCGGGAATGATTCCTTGGGAAATCAAATTCGTCAACACGCCCGGGGGCAAATCTTGACTAGCGGTAATGCTTAAAGAAGCAAAGGTTTTATCGATGAAATCCATTGGAATTTTTGACCAATCAAAAATCGACTGAAAAATCACGGCAAGGATGAAAAAGAAAATCACATAACCCCAAAATTTATGGGTTAACACGCGGTCTAATCGGCTTCGGAAATCTTTGGCAATACTGCTATCGATGGTTTGCCCTTCTTTTAAAACATCGTTAATAAACTGATACCGCTTAATGGTTTCCTTTTGCTGTAAGCGTTTTAAGTCGGAATGCGATTTAGTAAACGAACTGCGAACTTCGTTTCGATCCAAATTCAAGAAATTGACATCTTGGGTAATCACCAACCATAATTTATACAAAAGTTGGTTTGGGAAGGTTTTACGAAGCGTGTCAAAATAAGCAGGATCAATGCTGGACGCATTCAAACAAGGTTCGCTAGAAAGCGTTTTATAGGTGACGATAAGGTTTTTGAGTTCTTCAATACCATAGCCTTTTCTAGAACTGATTAGTGCAATTTTTGTTTTTAGTTTTTCTTCTAAAAGCGGAATGTTAAGTGAAATGCCTTTGTATTTCATTCGATCCGCCATATTAATAACTAATATCGTGGGAATTTCTAAATCTTTGATCTGCGTGAAAAGGAGCAAGTTGCGTTTTAAATTCTCAACATCGGTAATCAAGAGCGCCACATCGGGATATAGCTTGTCGTTTTTGTTGAGCAGCAATTCGATCACGACGTTTTCATCCATCGAACTCGCATTCAAGCTATACGTTCCTGGTAAATCGAGGATGTTCGCTTTGATGTTGTTGGGCAATTTGCAAAACCCGATTTTCTTCTCAACAGTAATTCCAGGGTAATTTCCAACCTGCTGGTTCAAACCCGTCAGTTGATTGAATACCGAAGTTTTTCCAGTATTGGGGTTTCCAATTAATGCGACATTGATGGTTTGTTTGCTTTTCATTAGAAGTTGGCGGTTAAAATATCCACTTCAATTTCGCGAGCAGTTTCCAAACGAATCGCCAAATGACAACCGTTAATATTCAAATACAAAGGATCTCCAAAAGGCGCAATTTGAAGTATTTCCACCACATTTCCTGGCAAGCAACCCATTTCAAGCAATTTCAATGGAATGGCTTCCACATCAAATTCTTTGATAATGCCTTTTTCGCCTTTTTTTAAACTGGAAATGGTGGTTTGCAAACCTTATTTAGATTGAATTTAGATTGCAAAAGTACAGATAAAAATGCAACTAGGAATGATTTTTATCAGTTATAGTAAAATTTTATTCTTCTTTTAGCAAGAATTGAATATCGCCAATCAGGCGTTGAATTTCATCTTTTTTCGTGCCGTCATAAAAACCACGAACTCGCCGTTTGGAATCGACCAAAACAAAATTTTCGGTATGCACCATATCATACAATTCCGATGGTTTTCCTTGTTTTACTGCTAAGTATGATTTTCGGGCTAAGCGATAAATTTCTTTTTTGTCACCGGTGACCAAATTCCATTTCGAATCGTTGACATGATTTTTTTCGGCATAGGATTTCAAAACAGAAACACTATCGATTTCTGGAGTCACCGAATGAGAAAGAATCATAACCTTCGGATTCTTTAAAAAAGCCGCCTGAACATCAACCATATTCGTGGTCATAATCGGGCAAATGGAACCGCAAGTGGTGAAGAAAAAATCGGCCACATATATTTTTCCTTCGTAGTCTTTTTGAGTGATGGTTTTCCCGTTTTGATTGGTAAACGAGAAGTCGGCAATCGTATGGTATTTGCTAATGTATTGCACGGTGCTGTCTACTAGTTCTGGGTTGACATCGGCCGGATTATAAATAGGAAGTTTTTTTTTAGGTTTTAAAACATTATAAAACAAAGCGATGGTGATGATCGAAATTACCGTCATAACGCCAAAAAAGATTCGGTACTTTTTGAAATAATCCAACATGATACAAATTTGTAACAAAAATATGAAAACACGACTTACCAAAAATTGAAATTTCAGGAATGTTTTATTTCAATTTTGCAAACGGAAATAAAACCATTTTTATCAATAGATTTGCAATCCTAACTCAAAAATACCCTATGAAAACACTATTGAAAAGGCAATTGCTTCTTGCAGTTCCAGCTCTTCTCGGATTACACCAAATGCAAGCGCAAGACACGACGTCCAAAAAGGCGCCTGGCATTGAACTCTCCAACATGGATAAAACGGTAAAACCCTCGGATAATTTTTACCGATTCGTGAACGGAAATTGGATTGACAAGACGGAAATTCCGAGCGATAAAACCGCTTGGGGAAGCTCTGAAGCCTTATTTCAAAAAACAGAAGCAGATGCTTTAAAAATATTGAAAGAAGCGGTTAACAACAAGGAATACAAATCCAATTCCGATCAAGGAAAAACCATTAGTTTCTACAAATCGATTACAGATACTGTAGCCAGAAACAAACAAGGTATCGATCCTTTAAAACCCTATTTGGCTAAGATCAATGCGATCAAAAACAATCAAGAGTTGCAACAAGTATTGATGGAAATGCACCCTATTGGAGGCATTGGTTTTTTCTCTGCCGACATAGGTGCTGATGACAAAGACAGTAATAAAAACTCGGTGAGTTTGAGCCCAGGAAGAGTAGGTTTGCCAGATCGCGAGTACTATGTTTCAAAAGAAAAAGATTCCGAAGAAAAGCGAGAGAAATACGTAACCCATGTAGCGCGTATGTTGGCCTTTTATGGAGAAGGCACAGCGGAACAAAATTTGGCAGACGCCAAGAAAATCCTAGCTTTTGAAACCGCTTTGTCCGAACCAAGATTGGACCGCGTAGAACGCAGAGATAGCCGAAAACAATACAATCCGATGACTGTTGCTGCACTTCAAAAGATGGTGCCAGCGATTAATTGGGACGTTTATTTTTCAGGGTTGGGTTTTCCAAAATTAGACACGATAATCGTGACCCAACCGAGATACATGGCAGCTTTACAGACTATTCTTTCGGAAAATAGAACAGACGATTGGAAAGCGTACATGCGTTGGACATTATTGAACAGAACAGCCGGGCAATTGTCGAATAAAATTGGAGATGCTAATTTTGATTTTTATGGCAAAACGTTAAACGGCATTCTAAAAAGAAAAGCGATTGAAGAGCGAGCCTTACAAACAGTAAATTTCTCGATTGGGGAAGCTTTAGGGAAATTATATGTAGATAAAATGTTTCCGCCGGAAGCCAAAGCCAAAGCCGAAAAAATGATCAAAAACATTATTGAAGCCTACAAAATTCGAATCAATAATTTGAGTTGGATGTCGCCTCAAACGAAGTTAAAAGCCATAGAAAAATTAAACAAAATGACGATCAAAATTGGATATCCAGATCATTGGAAAGATTACTCACAGCTGGATATTAAGAGTCCGGCAGCAGGAGGTAGTTATTTTGAAAATGTAAAAAATATCAATCGTTGGACTTTTAAAGAAGATTTGGCAAAACTCAATAAATCGGTAGATAAAACCGAATGGTTGATGTCGCCACAAACTGTGAATGCATATTACAATCCGTCTTACAATGAGATTGTATTTCCAGCCGCTATTTTGCAACCGCCATACTACAATTACCAAGCAGACGAAGCCATCAATTATGGTGCAATTGGAGCGGTAATCGGGCATGAAATTTCCCATGCTTTTGACGATTCAGGGGCTCGATACAATGCGGACGGAAACTTAGCCGATTGGTGGACAGAGGAAGATTTAAAACAATTCACCACCTTAGGAACCGCTTTAGCTGACCAGTATAGCGCCGTTGAGGTGTTGCCGGGTGTTCGTATTGATGGCAAATTTACTTTAGGAGAAAACATTGGTGATTTGGGAGGTGTGAATGCCGCTTATGACGGATTGCAATTGTTTTTAAAATCAGCAGGAAAAGCTCCGTTGATTGATGGATATACACCGGAACAACGATTCTTTATATCTTGGGCAACCGTTTGGAGAAGCAAAGCCAGAGAACAAGCGTTGAAAAACCAAGTGAAAACAGATCCGCACTCACCCGATCAAATTCGAGGTTATCTTCCCTTACAAAATGTGGATGTTTTCTACAAAGCGTTTAATATAAAAGCCGGTGACGGCATGTATCTTGCGCCTGAAAAAAGAGTAAAAATCTGGTAGAATTTACCGAATCATAAAAAAATCCCATTTGCTACTTGCCAATGGGATTTTTTATTTTTCAATAAAAGGAAGTTTTGGTTAGGGAATTGAAACGATTGATTTTCTTTTTCGCATGGATTGATTGACTAAAAACAATCCAACCAAAACAATAAATCCGCCAATGGCAATATAAATCGTAAGCGGTTCACCAAAAATTAGTGCCCCTAATAATACGGCAACAATCGGATTGATATAAGCATAAATGCTATTGATTTCTGCGGGGAGTCTTTGTAAAGCATAAATAAATGCAATGAAAGTCAATACGGATCCAATGATCACTAAATAGCCAATCGACCACCAGGATTCAGACGGAATTGCCTTCAGCGGAATGGAATTTCCAGTAGCTCCGTTAATGGCAAAAACAATCAAACTCGAAAGGAGCATTTGCAACCCCAAACTAAAATAGGGATTGAAACTGGCCGCTTTTTTCTTAGTATATAAAGTGCCGAAAGCCCAAGTCAATGTAGCAATTAACGAGAGAAAAATGCCAAAGCTAAAATCGGGTTTTAGGAAATCCACAAGGTGATCGTAGAAAATAAGACAGACACCTCCAAAGCAAATGAACAAACCAAGAATTGCTTTTCGATCTAATTTTTCGCCTTTAAAAAGACTAATTACCACAATCCAAATGGGGAAAATAGCACCTAAAATAGCTCCCAATCCGCTGCTGATATATTTGACCCCCCAAGTACTTAAACCGTTACTAAAAACAAAATTCAGTAGGCTCAAAATGGCTATAGTCTTCCATTGTTTGGCTTTGGGCCAAGGGGTTTTCTTAAAAAGAAAATACGATACATAAATAATTCCTCCTAAAAATTGTCGGATCGCCACTAATTGTAAAGCAGGCATGTGTTTAACACCTTCTTTGGAAGCAATCCATGTAGTTCCCCAAAAAAAACTAACCCAGCACAATGCTAAAATCGGTAGACCAATAGCCTGTATTTTCGAGCTCACAATTTTTTTTACTTCGGCTCTCATGTTAAAGGGATTTGGCCACAAATTGGTACTGTAGGAACGAAGTGATTTTTTCGCTAGAAATGGTTTTGCCCCACGAAATTGCATCGGAAGTAAACTCTGGAAGAGGGATTCCCAGATTTTTTGCCATGTTCGTATAGTAGTCTTTCCGAGTGGGGTGAAATGGCGCTACAGCATTAAATGTTTCATTCCAAATGTCATTTGAAATAATTTTTTCAATGATTCCTATACAATCAACTCGGTGAATTAAATTAATGGGTGCTTCAGGCTGCTCTATATTTTTTCTACCAGATAAGAAAACAACGGGATGCCGATCTTCTCCAATCAAACCGCCAAAGCGAACGACTGTAGTTTGAAATTTTTTGCTGTTTTTGAAAAGCTGTTCCACCTGAAGGAGTTGTTTTCCACTTTCAGAATCGGGTCGAGGTTCAGTGTCCTCGGTAATGCTTTCATTGGAGTCGGGATACACCGAAGTGGAGCTAATCAAAATCACTTTTTCTATAGCTGTCGCTTCAATATAAGGCAGCAAAAGAGCCATTTTAGCTACAAAATTTTCTTTTTCAGCACCTCTTAATTTGGGAGGAATGTCAATAATTAAGATAGACGAACCTTCTAAAAAAGCAGTCACATCGCCAACGACTTTATCCTCGCGTAATGAAATCAAATTGGGAATAATCCCTTGACTTTTCAAAATTGTAAGTTTGTTTTCCGAAGTGGTTGATCCTTTTACGGCATGACCTTTTTGAATCAGGCTCGTCGCTAAAGGCAAACCCAACCAACCACAACCGAGAAGACTAATCGACGTTTTGTTTTGTTTTTCCAAAGAATTATGATTTGACTTTTAGGGAATCGACAGCGGTTTTTAGGCTGTCTTTTCTGGAGTCAAATATCGGGATTGTTGCGGTAATTTTTGGAGTTATTTTTGGACTGGCTTTAATTTTTTGTTGAATCACCACCGCGTCGTTCAATACAAAAGGACTCGGAATCATCCATTTGGCTCTGGGTGAAATCGAAAACAAAGGATTAGACAACAAATCAAAGGAGCTTTCCATCATATTCATGTCTAATTTTGCTTTGGAAGGAATGCTAAATTCCAGTTCCAAAGGTTCGTTATCTACGACATAATAGCTAAGCACACGTTCGTTTTTCCTTTGGTAGAAAGATCCAATTCGAGCTATTGCTTTTGCACCATTAGCTTTAAGATTATAAATCGGCATCTTTATCGAAGCAAAAATATCGTAACGATTCACTTGGCGGTTCGGCGCTATTTGAATTTTTAAGTAACGCTGCGTTCCAACAATAGAATCTCTCAAGAATGAAATTGTAGGACGCATCAACTTCTTAATTGGGGCAATAGAAGTGTAAGTAAAAGCACTGTTGTATTTGCTAAACAATGGATTTGGAATGGTAGTATTTGCTTTTTTAGGATGATTGCCTAAGTATTTTTGAGTCCAATTGTCTAAATTAACGTCGTAAGTTGCCCACATCGCTTGGTTTTTATCGGCATTATATACGTAAATCAAACTGTTGGGTTTGGCCTTCCCAGCTTGGTAATCGGAGTTAAATTGTCCCCAAACCAAAGATCCGATAGCAACTAGAAATAGCATGAACGCCCACAATCCTTTTCGTGTAAAAAGGCCAAAAACGGGTAACAGTAGTCCAAAAGTCAACATGGTCAAAGTAGTACTCCCAACAAGAAGTTTGAGACCTAATCCAATTGGGAATTGAATAATAAAAGGAACATAAATAATTAAAGCAGGTATCGCAAATAGCACATTTACCAATAAACTAGATTTTTGAGTAATGCAAAAATAAGCCAGCATTAATAATCCAAAATAAACTGGAATGACAAAGAATCCAGCTCCTGGCAAATAAAAAGCGATTCCAAAATTGATGGTAATCCATAAAAATAATGGTGCAATGGATTGATTTAAAACACTGTTTTCCGACTTGATATTCGAGTAAAATAAGAATCCAACGGCTAAAGCTAATAGTACAAAAGCGGTAATATAGGTATGGCCATTGTAGGGAAACCCTTGTTGGATATCGGCATATTGAGGATAGATTTTCAACAACAATTGCCAGCCAAAATAACCCAACGCTCCAATTGTAAGCAATGCGCCAAAAAAGCGTCCAAACCCTTTTGCAATTTCCTGGGGAATTAGTATTTTTTTTCCAAAGCCTAATACCATCAAAAACAAAAAGAGTAGTAATGCTCCCAGACTCATTGGTAGCACCCAATCAAAAGGGTACGTAACAAAATAGAAGGGTGTATTGAAATAAACAAAATCTTCTTTTGTATTTAAGTCTTGCAAATTCGCATTTGAAAAATAAGACAACAAGGGCATTAAATAAGCACCTTGATGAGCGACGGTAGTCGGATTCACGTGAGCATAATCGTCTTGTTGCGTATGATAATTGTAGTGTCCGTCAATAAAAGCAAAATTGAAGCCTTGAATCTTTCCTTGTTCTCTAAAAACGGTCAAGTCAGTATCGTTGGGAAGCATTTTGTAAATGCTATACATCAAGGAATTGGAAACAGGATATTTCGGATTTGCGGCGGTAAACCCTTTTACTAATGCGGCATTTCCTTCATTTACTTCCATAAGCATGTAGCTGGGTCCGGTGGTACCTCGGGCTTCAAAATTTAAAACCAAACCTACATTTTTAGCCCATTGGTGTTGGGTTACAAAAAGCGCGGCGCCGTTAAGGCCCAATTCTTCCGCATCAGAAAAAAGAATGATGATATCATTTTTAGGGGTGCTATTTTGATGTAAATAGGCACGAATTCCTTCTAAGATTGTAGCTACACCTGAACCATCATCACTGGCTCCATAGGAAAACGAATGCGGAGCGCTGTCGTAATGCGACAATAATAGTAGCGCTTTTGAAGATGCACGACCGTCAATTTTAGCGATGATGTTCTTTGACTTCACTAGATTTCCCCATTCTGTGAGGGTTGTTCCCTCTTGTAATTGTGGTTTTAGACCTAGTTTTTGTAGTTCGGTAATCAGATAATTGGCTACGATGGTATGATTTTGCGACCCAACATAATGAGGTTTGGCAGCAATTTTTTTTAGGTGTTCTAAGGCTTTAGGGGTCGAAAATTCAGATAAACTCGAGTTCTGAGAAACCCATTGAGGCATCATTGTGACATAGACAAAGTAAAGAAAACCCGCAATAAATACTGCGGCACAAAGCGAAGCATAGTTTTTTTTCATGAGGTTAAGGTTGGGGGAATTAGCGGTGTTTTTTTAAGAGTTTAAAAGAATCAGGATCTATAAACAAGTAGCCTTGATCGTACACAAAATAGTACGTCGACCCTTTTTTGGTTTGAAGAAGGTTCGTAAAAAATTCAAATTCAAAACCTTTGGTAAGCAATTGGTTTCGGGTGGTTTTACTTTTTCCTTTGGTGTTCAGTTCCGACAGAATCCGATAGTTTCTACGCAATTTATTATTGATATTCCGCATAAAATTAGTTCTGTCTTTGTTCATTTTATTGTTGTAGCAGGCGCGACAACCATCGTTACAAAATTTTTTGTCTTCGCGGCCGACTACTTTGTCGCCACATTCTAAACATGTTTTCATGGTGTGTAAAATTAAAAGTGTATGGATTCGATAAAATAATTTCTGCTTTTGTTTAGAGGTTTGGGCGTATTAAAATCTAGATTCTAAAAGATTCTAATGCTTTTAAAACCAATCAAATATAACAATTAATTTTAATTTTCAAACGGCTACATTCAATTACAAACGAAAACAAACGATTAATTGCCGACTGTTTTTTGAAAAGAATTCCAACTTCGTGCTGTCGAAGTAGTACTGCTTTGTCATGAGTATATCGTAAAACAAAAACATTTAATTGAAACGCCATGAGTAGCTTAAAAAACAAAGTCCAATTAGTGGGATACGTAGGACAAGATCCTGAAATTAAAACCTTTGAAGGAGAAAAAAAATTAGCCAATCTGACATTAGCCACCAACGAAGTTTACAAAAACGATAAAGGGGAAAAAGTAGAAGAAACCCAATGGCATCGCATAGTAGCTTGGGGGAAAACAGCAGAAATCATTGAAAAGTATGTAACCAAAGGCAAAGAAATTGCTGTGGAGGGAAAATTAACTCACAACAGTTACAATGATAAAAACGGCGAAAAAAAATACATCACCGAAGTAGTGGTAAATGAATTACTCTTGTTAGGAAAATAAAAAAATAGAAAAATGAGCTTTAAAGTATGCAACATCAGACTTACGAAAGAACATTTGCAACTAGATCAAAAGAGATTAAATGAATTTCTAGAAACTGTTGAAGTCAAATTAACATCTTCTAATTTTGTAACTACAAATTCTATTGATTATTGGTCTGTGTTAGTTTTTTATGAACCAAAATTTGGTTTACAAAAGTCAAAAGGAACCATTGGAGAGGATGCAATTCCGGAGCAAAAAGATCTTTACCTTGCGTTAAAAAATTGGAGAAGCAAAAAAGCCAAAGAGTTGGCCTTGTCGCATTTTAAGATTTGTTACAATTCGGAATTGATCGCTTTAGCAAGTAACAAACCCAAAACCGTTTGGGAATTGGAAAAAATCAAAGGATTTGGCACTATCAAAATCAAAAAATTTGGAGACGAAATTCTAGAGGTGGTGAATTCTTTTTAAGTTAAAATTAAAACAAATGAAGGGAGCGGTAATTTAAATAGTTACCGCTTTTTTAGTTGCGTTTATAGTAGTAATTTAACTTGTTTTTTAAGAAGTTGTCAACACGAAAACGTTTTCGAAGACCTTGACAGAATTTTTTTGTATTGATTTCTAAATAAATGATTTACATTTAAATTGTTGAAAGTCAAAACAAAATAAAACTCATGAATAAAACAATCCAATTAATGATTTTAGTTGTGGTATTTTGTGCTTCACAGATTGGCTTTTCACAAGTTGGAATCAACACTGCAAATCCTTTAAGCACATTAGATATCAATGGGAACCTTTCGGTAAAAACTTTTATTTTGAATGGAAGCAGTTCCGTTACTCAAATTAGCGACGGAGTTTACATTTCATTAAAACCACAAAGTACCAATCAAGTTTTTAACATACCGAGTGCGGTTACCTACCCTGGAAGAGTTTATATTTTGAGAAATATCAGCAACACCAATACCGCCGATATTACTTCGTCTGGAGGACTTTTTTTTTACAAAGGAACCACTAATGAAGCGGATTCTACGAATCACAAAATATATTTATACGATGCAAGTTTTGGCGGAAACAGAACGGTTATCTTACTGAGTGATGGAATTAATTGGACTGTTTTTAATTAAATACTACCTAAAGACCGCATTCTAATTGTTTTATGGTCAATTTAAACTTTGTGAAGTGCTAATTATTGATTCATGATTTCTTGAAAACAATCGATAAATGCTCCAAGTGGCATGGCATCTACCAAACCATGATGCACGTGAACAGACATCGGCATGGTTTTTTTTCCTTTTTTTGAAGTAGTCATTTTTCCAAAAGAAATTTTAGGGCAACTGTCTTCGTAAGTAAATCCGCGAGCATGAGAAAGGGAAGTGAAATTAACCCAAGGAATGGCCGAGAAATGTATCAGATTATCAGTTTCAAAAACCCTTGTGAAAAGCCCAGGAGTAGTTTTGACACGCTCTATTTCTTTTAAAGCATTTTCGTAAAACGTATCGAAATCAGGATGAAATTCCATTAAGGAAAACCCAAACGAACCATCTTCCCGACTGATAGTAGCCGAACCATCAATGCAATCGTAAACAAAAATTTGTTCGCCAGAAATGCGATAGCGGAATGATTCGATGACATTCACAGCAGTTAAGGTTTTGTACAAATAATACAAGAAAAAAGAAGTGTTTTTCTCTTTGGCTGTTTGGTAAGCTTTGGTACAATCAATAGTAGCGGTTACTCCAAAAAAAGGTTCTTCCATTTTTCTAAAGAAATGAAAATGCTCTTTTCTAGGCCAATTCTCGAGATCTAAAAGTGTTTTCATTATTGAAATAAAGGCAAAACGTCTGTGATTTTCGATACCGTGGTAAAGCGCTCGTGCTCGACTTTATGATTTATTTTTTCATGCTCCCAAGTAGTGTGAAAAGGAACATGAACGGCATGACCACCAATTGCTAATACGGGTAATACATCCGATTTCAGCGAATTCCCAATCATAAAAAATTCTTTTGGTTCAATCTCTAAACGTTTTAGTAATTTTTCATAATTCAGTTCTTGCTTGTCGGCCATGACTTCAATATGGTGAAAGTAAGGCCCTAAACCCGAACGGTGCAATTTGCTTTGTTGGTCTTTCAAATCGCCCTTAGTAGCTACCACGAGTTTGTGTTTTCCTTGCAGAGCCTTCAAAGTTTCTTCTACACCATCTAATAGTTCGATTGGTTTTTGTAGCAGTTCTTTTCCCAAAACGATAATTTTTTCAATCACCTCAATGGAAATGGTATTGTTAGAAATTTTCATCGCCGCTTCTATCATGGAAAGCGTATAGCCTTTAATACCATAACCGTACAAATCCAAATTGTCAATTTCGGTCTTAAACAATTCTTGCGACAATCCTTGATGCGACAAATAATCACTCAACAACACACAAAATTTTTGTTCCGTTTCTTGAAAATAAGGCTCGTTGACAAACAAAGTGTCATCTGCATCAAAGGCAATTACTTTAATATTCATGATATTTTTTTTACACGAATTACACGAATTCACACGAATACATTTTGATTAATTCGTCTGGTATCTTTTTATTAATTAATGGTTTCCCCATTACCAACTTCCGCATCAGGATTCACAAAAACCAATTTCCCTTCCGCATTGTTGGTCATCAAAATCATGCCTTGACTTTCCACACCGCGAAGATTTCTCGGGGCCAAATTCACTAAAACCGTTACTCGCTTTCCAACAACTTCTTCGGGAGAAAAACTTTCGGCAATTCCAGAAACAATCGTACGAACATCAATTCCGGTATCGACTTTCAACACTAAAAGTTTGTTCGCTTTCGGCATTTTCTCGGCTTCTATAATCGTTCCCACACGCAAATCCAATTTGGAGAAATCCTCAAATTGTACAGCTTCTTTTTGTGGCGCGATGACTTTATTTTCTGCTGAATTCGCTGTTTTTGTAGCTTCCAATTTATCGATTTGTTTTTGTATTTGATCGTCTTCTATTTGTGAAAATAAAATTTCTGCAACGCCAATTTGATGCCCAGTCATAATCAATTCTGAACTTTCCGAAACATCCAGCCAACTTTTCCCATGATGCGTTTGGTTTAAGATGCGATCCAATTTCGCTGCCGTAAAGGGTAAAAAAGGTTCACTCAAAACACGTAAAGCGGAAGCTATTTGCAATGCCACATACATTTGTGTTGCTACTCGCGCTTCATCCGTTTTAATCATTTTCCAAGGTTCTTCATCAGCCAAATATTTATTGCCCAACCGCGCCACATTCATCAATTCGCCCAACGCTTCTCTAAATCGATAGCGCTCAATCGAACTAGAAATTACAGCAGGATAAGCTTTCAATTCAGCTAAAGTGGCCAAATCTACTTCCGAGAAAGCATTCGGTTGTGGTACAATGCCATGGTAATATTTATGGGTCAAAACAACTACGCGATTGATAAAGTTTCCAAAAACCGCAGCCAATTCATTATTATTTCTAGCTTGAAAATCCTTCCAAGTAAAATCATTGTCTTTCGTTTCAGGCGCATTCGATGTCAACGCATAGCGCAACACATCTTGCTGATCCGGAAAATCTTCCAAATACTCATGCAACCAAACCGCCCAGTTTTTTGAGGTCGACAATTTGTTGCCTTCCAAATTCAAGAACTCATTCGCCGGCACGTTATCGGGTAAAATATAACTGCCCTCGGCTTTCAACATCACCGGGAAAATGATGCAATGAAACACGATATTGTCCTTGCCAATAAAATGCACCAACTTCGTATCATCACTTTTCCAATATGGTTCCCAATCTTTTCCTACGCGAGCGGCCCATTCTTTAGTTGAAGAAATATAGCCAATGGGCGCATCAAACCACACGTATAATTTTTTTCCTTCGGCACCAGCAACCGGAACATCAATGCCCCAATCCAAATCCCGTGTTACGGCTCTAGGCTTCAAACCGTCGTCTAACCAAGATTTCACCTGACCCAATACATTCGTTTTCCAATCTTTCGCATGACCCGCCAAAATCCATTCTTTCAAGAAATCATCGTAACGATCCAAAGGTAAAAACCAATGTTTCGTAGCTTTCAAAATTGGGGTGGTTCCAGTAATCGTCGATTTCGGGTTGATTAAATCCGTAGCATTCCACGTCGATCCACAACGTTCGCATTGATCGCCATAGGCTTCTTCATTCCCACATTTCGGACAAGTCCCAATCACAAAACGGTCGGCCAAAAACTGATCGGCTTGCTCATCATACAACTGCTCGGTTACTTCCTCAATAAATTTCCCGTCGTCATACAATTTTCTAAAAAATTCCGAAGCCGTATCGTGGTGAATTTTCGAAGACGTCCGCGAATAATTGTCAAATGAAATTCCAAAATCAACAAACGATTTCCGAATTATTCCATCGTATTTATCAATCACTTCTTGAGGCGTAATGCCCTCTTTTTTAGCTTTCATAGAAATGGCAACCCCGTGTTCGTCGCTCCCACAAAGGAACGCCACGTCTTTACCTTGCAAACGCCAATAGCGCGCATAAATATCAGAAGGCACGTAAACGCCCGCCAAATGACCAATATGAATAGGTCCATTCGTATAAGGCAAAGCCGCAGTAATCGTATATCGTTTCGGATTTTGTAACATAATTTCGTCTAAATGAACCGCAAAAATAAGCAATCCTTTCGAGAGTTTTATGCTTTTTATTGGAAGCTATTTCCCGCTATTCGCTGCAATTCCCGATTTTTAAAAAATTAGCTTTGCAAGCTATTTTTCTAAAAATCGGGAGATTTCCACTGCTATCGGGGCTAGGAATTGGCAGTCGAAAGAAATTTCATAGCAAGCAGTAAAATCTCTCGCATCGTCGCACCAAAAAAAATAACTTTCTTATATTTGAAAGATGATTTCAACACCAAGTATGAAAAGACAATTTTTCTCTAAAAAACGACTGTTTTTACTAAACTTGGTACTTCTTATCACGATTAAAACAGCCGCTCAAAATCCCATCATTATGCCTGAATATTTACAAAAAGGTGACACCGTTGGCATCGTAGCCACTGCCCGAAAAATGGATCTTGCTTCGTTGCAGCCTGCCATAAAATTATTAGAAAGTTGGGGCTTGCATGTCGCCATCGGAAAGTCAATCGGAAAAGAAGAAAACCAGTTGGCAGGCCCCGATTGGTTGCGCGCTACCGATTTTCAAGAAATGCTCGACAATCCGAAAATTAAAGCCATTTGGGGTGCCAAAGGCGGTTACGGAACCGTGCGCATCATCGATCGGATCGACTTCACCCAATTTCAAAAAAAACCAAAATGGATTGTGGGTTTTAGCGACATGACTGTTCTTCACAGTCACATCAACAAAATGCGTATTGCTACGTTGCACGGAATCATGGCCATCAGCGCCGAGAAAGCCACACCCGAAGCCATAGAAACCTGCCGCAAAGCTTTGTTTGGAGAACCTTTTGAGTACCATCTTCCGAACCATCCGTTCCATAAAATAGGGAAAGCCACGGGCGAATTGGTAGGCGGCAATCTTTCGGTCTTGTACAGCATTATGGGCTCCAAATCGGAAATCGATTACAAAGGAAAAATCCTTTTTATAGAAGATGTTGATGAGTATTTGTACCACATCGATCGCATGATGATGAACCTCAAGCGCAACGGTTATTTCGACGGACTCAAAGGGCTAATCGTGGGCGGAATGACCAGCATGAACGACAACGAAATCCCATGGGGAAAAGACGCGCTAGAAATCATCCAAGATGTTTTAAAAGACTATAAATTTCCAATTATTTACAATTTTCCAGCGGGGCACATCAAAGACAACCGCGCACTAATCTTAGGGAAAACAGCCACGATAGAGGTTACAGATAAAGAAAGTTCGCTTAAGTTCCACTAAAACGTAAATCAAAAACCGTATATCGTAAATCCAAATGGCGCAACACAACGACTTAGGCAAACATGGGGAACAACTCGCGGTGGAATTTCTGGAAAAGAAAGGCTATGAAATTCTAGAAACCAATTGGACGTTTCAAAAAGCCGAAGTCGACATCATGGCTCAAAAGGAGAATGTCTTAGCCATCATTGAAGTGAAAACCCGATCGACAACCGATTTTGGTTTGCCACAAGATTTCGTAAAATCTAAAAAAATCCAGTTGTTGGTCAAAGCCGTAAATGAATACGTTACTACAAACGATTTAGACGTTTCGGTACGTTTTGACATCATCGCCATTCACAAAGAAGCTAACGAATTCATTATCGAACACTTAGAAGATGCCTTTTATCATTTCTAATCCGGATAGTTTAACAATTGTCCCGCTATTGGATTGAATTATTAATTATATTTGAAAAAAAATTGCTTTACATAAAAATTATGAAAAAAATTACAATACTTCTTTTATTATTGTCAAGTTTTGGCCTTTTCGCTCAGAAAAAAGTTGCCCAAAAAGTGCAAGAATTAATCGCTCAAAATGTAGTTTTCAAACCGTATTCGGTTTTGACTTCGGTGAGTGAACTTCCAAATACCAGTTCCTACAACAAAGTTGTTTCTAATGCGAGTTATGCCAAATTGAATGCGCAAGGATTGGCAAATTTAATTGCAAATAAAGACCAATATATTGAAGTAGCTGTTCCGTATTTAGGGAATAACGTAACAGTTCAATTGTACAAAGTCAATATTTTTGCGGAAGGGTTTCACGTAGATACGGACAAAGCGAAAAGCATTCCGTACCAAAAAGGCGTATTTTATAGAGGAATAGTGAAAGGCGATTTGAATTCAGTCGTGGCATTCAACTTTTTCAACAACCATTTGAGCGGTGTTATTTCAAACGAAACGGTAACTAATTTGGTTATTTCGAAATTGGATTTCAAAAACAATGTTTCCGATTACATCATTTACTCGGATAATGAGATGAAAATTCCGAACACTTTTCAATGCCATGTGAAAGAAAGCGTACTACCAACTCCATCCGCAAATAAAAACAGCAGTCAACCGCAAAGTGCCAAGTGTGTTACCATTTATTTTGAAATCGATAATAATTTGTATCAATCCAATGGGAGCGATTCAGCAGCAACTACTGATTGGATGACGGCAGTATTCAATAACGTACAAACCATTTACACAAACGACGGAATCACAGTTTCTTTAAAATCCCTTTTCATTTGGACGGAAGCTGATCCGTATGAAGGAATTGGCACATCTTCTTCCGATTATTTGTATAAATTTAATGAACTTCGTCCTGTTTTTGACGGCGATTTAGGCCAGCTAGTAGGAATTGATCCAGGAGGTTTGGGAGGTGTAGCAGTAGGAATCAACGGATTATGCTCGCAAGACAACTTCAGTTATTCCGATGTGTTTTTTAGCTACAGTGCCGTTCCTACTTTTTCATGGACCATTGAAGTAATCACACACGAATTAGGGCATTTGTTGGGATCGCCACACACACACGGTTGTTATTGGAACGGAAATAATACGGCTATTGACGGTTGCGGACCTACCGCTAACTCTCAATATACAGAAGGAAGTTGCGCCATTGGTCCGATTCCTTCAGGCACTGTTAAAGGGACCATCATGAGTTATTGCCATTTGGTTGGTGGTGTTGGAATTAATTTCAACAATGGTTTTGGACCACAACCTACCGCAAGAATTCTAAATGCCATTGCCAACAGCACTTGTTTGAGTTCCGATTGTGTGAATACGTGCATCAATACGGTAGCCAATATTACAGCCACTACAACCACTAGCAATTCGGCTACGATTACTTGGACTGATTTGGGCGGCGCTAACAATTGGCAAATTGCGGTAACTCCGTTTGGAAGTACTTCGGCCACTTGGGTTCCTGTAACCACCAATACTTATACCGCTTCTGGCTTATCGCCGAATACGTATTACGTAGTGCAAGTGCGTCCTATTTGTGATTTTGGCCTAACGGCACCAAACGAGCAAACAATTGTTGTAACCAGTACCAATTACTGTAATGGAGTGGAAATCACGGATACCGGAGGCACCACTGGCGATTATACCGATTCAGAAACTTATGTAAGAACCATTATTCCAAGTTTACCAAATAAAAAAATCACAGTAACCTTCACTGCTTTTGATTTAGAATTGGATTACGATTATATGCATGTCTACGATGGAAACACCACGAGTGCTCCCGATTTGAGTGGTACAGGTTTCACCGGAAATACTATTCCAGGGCCATTTCAATCGACTGCAGCGGATGGTTCGTTAACGTTGAAGTTTACGTCTGATGGCGGCGTAGTAGCTCCAGGATATATTGCCAATGTGGCCTGCGTAACTTCGTTAGCGAATGCGGCTTTTGAACCTAATATCGACTTTACGTATTTCCCAAATCCGACTAACGGTTTGGTGACTATTGTTTCGAAAACTACAATTTCAGAAGTAAAAGTGTACAATATAGAAGGACGTCTTTTGTATCAAAACAAAGCCAGCGCGTTAGAAAGCAAAGTAGATTTGAGTGCGTTTGCCAACGGAACGTATTTCTTTAAATTGAAATTCAATGATAAGGAAGCGAATTTCAAAATGGTAAAAATGAAATAATAATTGATTCAACTCAATATAAAAACCACTCTGAATAAGAGTGGTTTTTTATTTATAATAAATTTTCTATTGATTACGCTCCGAACATTTCCATCAATTCTAAAGCTCTTCGAATCGACTTTACATTTTCAAAAGTCACTAACAAGCGCAATCCATTGGGTGTTTGCTTTTCTTTCATTTTACACCACTGAGATTGCTTCTGTACAAATTGCAAGACTTTGTGGAATTGAGGTGAAGTATAATAATCACTTTGTTGATCCGATACAAAATAGCCAATCATTTTTCCTTGCTTCATCACCAATTTTTCAATGCCCATTTGGGTGGCAATCCATTTTATTTTGATGCTATTCAATAACGAAATAGCAGGTTTAGGCAACGGTCCGAAACGGTCAATTAACTTGTTTTCGTAGGCTTTTAGTTCTTCTTCTGTTTTAATCAAACTCAACTCATTGTACAAATTCAAACGCTCTGAAATGTTGTTGATGTATTCGTCCGGGAATAATAATTCGAAATCGGTATCCAATTGCATGTCTTTCACATAGTCTTTTGCAGGTTGGTCTTCCGATTCATACAAATCTTTGAATTCGTTTTCTTTCAACTCTTCTATGGCTTCGTTCATGATTTTTTGATACGTGTCAAAACCAATCTCATTAATGAAACCACTTTGCTCACCGCCCAATAAATCTCCAGCACCCCGAATTTCTAAATCTTTCATCGCAATGTTAAAACCACTGCCCAATTCACTGTATTGTTCTAAAGCTTGAATTCGTTTCCGAGCGTCATCGGTCATCATCGAATACGGCGGGCAAATAAAATAACAAAAGGCTTTCTTATTGCTTCGACCCACACGACCGCGCATTTGATGCAAATCGGACAGTCCGAAATTATTGGCGTTATTGATAAAAATGGTGTTCGCATTCGGCACGTCCAAACCACTTTCAATGATTGTTGTTGCCACCAAAACATCGAATTCACCATTCATAAACGCCAACATCAGCTCTTCCAATTTGCTGCCGTCCATTTGGCCGTGACCAATACCAACGCGCGCATCAGGAACCAATCGCTGAATCATACCGGCGACTTCTTTAATGTTTTCAATCCGATTGTTGATGAAAAATACTTGGCCGTTGCGTTGAATTTCATACGAAATCGCATCCCGAATCAATTCTTCGCTAAACCCAACAACATTGCTTTCTATAGGATAGCGGTTCGGCGGCGGCGTAGTAATCACCGATAGATCGCGCGCAGCCATTAAGGAAAACTGCAAGGTTCTTGGAATTGGAGTAGCCGTTAATGTCAATGTATCGACATTCGCCGCTATGGTTTTTAATTTGTCTTTGACGTTCACGCCAAACTTCTGTTCTTCATCTACAATCAACAATCCCAAGTCTTTGAAAACCACATTTTTGTTGACCAATTGATGGGTTCCAATGACAATGTCGAGTTTGCCTTCAGCCAATTCTTTTAGCGTATCCGATTTTTGTTTGGCCGTTCGAAACCGGTTGAGGTAACCAATAGAGACCGGCATTTCCTTCAAACGTTCGCTAAATGTGCGATAATGTTGGTAAGCCAAAATAGTCGTTGGCACCAAAACGGCGACTTGTTTCCCGTTATCTACGGCTTTAAAGGCAGCGCGAATCGCCACCTCGGTCTTTCCAAATCCTACATCACCACACACCAAACGATCCATTGGGCGATCGCTTTCCATATCGGCTTTTACTTCTTGAGTCGATTTGGTTTGATCGGGTGTGTCTTCGTAGATGAAGGAACTTTCCAATTCGGCTTGCAAATAGCTATCTGGTGCGTAGCGAAAACCCTTTTCCAATCGGCGTTTCGCATACAACTGAATCAAGTTGAACGCAATATGCTTGACTCGTGCCTTGGTTTTTTGTTTTAAAACTTTCCAAGCATTCGAGCCGAGTTTGTAAATCTTGGGTGGCGTGCCATCTTTGCCATTGTATTTCGATATTTTGTGCAACGAGTGAATGCTCACGTACACAATATCATTGTCGGCATAAACCAATTTGATGGCTTCTTGGGTTTTGCCTTCGACCTGTATTTTTTGCAAACCGCCAAATTTCCCAATCCCGTGATCGATGTGCGTGACATAATCGCCTACCGATAATGTATTGAGTTCCTTTAGCGTTAAAGTTTGTTTTTTTGAATAGCCATTTTTGATGCTGAATTTGTGGTAGCGTTCAAAAATTTGATGGTCGGTGTAGCAAGCAATTTGATTTTCTTCGTCAATAAAACCTTGGTACAACGGAAAAACAATCGTGTGGTATTGCTTGCGGATACTTTCGTGATTGACTTCGTCTAACGATTCAAAAATGTCATGAAATCGTTTCGCTTGCGCTTCATTGGAACAGAACAAATAATTTTTATAGCCGTTGAAATGATTGTCGCTCAAATTGTTCAGCAACAAATCGAATTGTTTGTTGAACGAAGGTTGCGGTTGGATGTGAAAATCGAACCTTTTAGTGGTTTTGAAAGTCGGTTTCGTACTCAGTTCTACGACGGTAAAATCGAGCGCTTTTCTGAGAAATTCCTGAGGATTCAAAAATATTTTTTCTGGCGAAACGTGCTGAATGGTTGAGTTTAAAGTATTGAATATCGATTCCGCTTTTTCAAACAGTTTCTCCAATTTAGAAAGCAATAAGTCTGTATTTTGAATAAAGAGCACGGTATTCCCTGAAATATATTCTAAAAAATTCTCTCGATTTTCCTGAAAGAATTTGTTTTCTACGTTTGGGATTATGGCAATCTTTTTTTGTTTTTCGATGGAAAGTTGGGTTTCTACATCGAAGCTTCGAATGCTATCGACTTCGTTCCCAAAAAACTCAATACGATACGGATTGTCATTCGAAAACGAAAATACATCGATGATACCGCCACGCACTGAAAATTCTCCTGGTTCGGTGATAAAATCAACGCGTTTGAATTCGTATTCGAACAAAACTTCGTTGATAAATTCAATCGAAATTTGGTCGCCAACCGCTACTTTCAAAGTATTCTTGTCGAGTTCTTTTTTGGTGACTACTTTTTCAAAGAGTGCTTCAGGATACGTTACAATTATGGCGGGTTTTTTCCGTGAGTTGATGCGGTTCAAGACCTCGGCGCGCAACAATACATTGGCATTATCGGTATCTTCAATTTGATAAGGCCGTCGGTACGAACCGGGATAAAACAACACGTCGTCGGCACCAATCATTTGCTCTAAATCGTTCAAATAATAGGCCGCTTCTTCTTTGTCGTTCAACAAAAGTAAAAATGGAACTTCAGCTTTTTTGAATAGCGACTGAACGATGATTGACAAAGAAGAACCCAACAAGCCGTTGAGGTGAATTTTTTGCCCATGTAAAGTTAAACTACTGCCAATTTGGTTGACTTTAGCTGAAGATTCGTAATTCGAAAAGAAAGTGTTTTTGCTCAATGTTTTTGTAAACTATTTGGGGGCATTTGGTTTGGAATGGCTCGGGCAGTATCTAACATGCGGATCATGTCGGATTCGCCTTCTTCTTTTGGAATATCGTTTCTGCGCACGATTTCATCCAGTTGTTGGTAAAGCGATTGCAAGGCAATATTGATTTCTTGAACAAGAAGAACAATTTTCTCTTGTGGAATATCGTCAATATTTAAGAATAAAGTCAGTGAATTTACTTTGGTATTCAAAGCAGCAACACGACTTTTGATTTCGGGTCTGTTGAATGGAAAAGGGATGTTATTGTTTAAAGCAAAGGCTTTTTTAGAAAGTTCAACGGCTTTTTTCTGAAAGGCATTCGTGGTGCTTTTTGGGGTTTGATTCAACTCGGTTGTAAAGGCATGCAACTCCGACCAATTTTGAGTTAGTCCTTGTGTTTTTGCATTTAAAGTAGGCGTTTGGAAACGCCATCCTTTGCTGATGGTTTTAAAAATAAGGTCTCTTTTTTGAGCGTCTTTTTTGAGTTCGGCCAACCGAGCCGCATCGTTGTTTTGGCATGAGGACAAAATCAAAACAGCAAAAAGAATGGAAAACCAAGTACTTTTCATGGGAGTCGAATTAGCGAACAAAGTTACAAAGGTAAAACGAAAGTAAAAAGAGGATTGTTATTTAACATCAATTTGGATTTTCGGGTAAAAATGCCCGTAAAAAACAATCGGATTTGAGGCTTTCTACAATTTACGAAATCGTTATCTTTACGCCCTCAAACGACAACACATGGACACCAAAATTCTAATTATTGGAGCTTGCGGGCAAATAGGAACGGAGTTAACGCACCAATTGCGAGCCATTTACGGTACTGAAAATGTCATCGCTTCCGACATTAGAAAATTGAACAACGATGTGGTGAATTCGGGGCCGTTTGAAGTGGTGAATGCCTTAGATTTTAATCAAATTGAGCACTTGGTAGAAATGCATCACATTACCGATGTGTATTTGATGGCAGCATTGCTTTCCGCTACAGCGGAGAAAAACCCAGCTTTTGCTTGGGATTTAAATATGAATTCACTTTTCCATGTGTTAAATTTGGCCAAGGCTAAAAAAATTAAAAAAATATTTTGGCCTTCCAGCATCGCTGTTTTTGGACCTACGACTCCAAAAGAAAATACACCACAATACACGATTATGGAACCTTCAACGGTTTATGGCATTAGCAAGCAATCGGGTGAGCGCTGGTGTGAATACTACAATCATATTTTTGGAGTGGATGTACGCAGTATTCGGTATCCGGGATTAATAAGTTGGAGTACCGCTCCGGGTGGTGGCACCACCGATTATGCGGTAGATATTTATCACAAAGCTTTGAGCGACGGAACTTACGAATGTTTCTTATCTTCCGAAACCAAGATGCCTATGATGTATATGGACGATGCTATTCGCGCTACAATTGCGATCATGCAAGCGGATTCGGAACAAATCAAAATCCGATCTTCCTATAATTTAGCCGCGATGAGTTTTACACCTACTGAAATTGCTGCCGAAATTAAAAAGCATATTCCAGAATTCAATATTACATACAAACCTGATTTCCGTCAAAAGATAGCCGACAGTTGGCCGTCAAGTATTGACGATACTTGTGCACGAAATGATTGGGGTTGGGAACATCGTTTTGATTTAGCAACTACCACGCAAGACATGTTGGATCATTTGAAATAAAATCGTTTATTTCTGAAGTAGTTTTTTGATTTGGGCTTCTTCGATTGGCGTTTTGATTTTCACTACTTCGTCGATGTTTTCGTTTGGGATTGTCCCGGATAAAACGTAATGCTGAATTTTCCATTCTTTCCCTACTTTTACTAACACGCCAGAGCCCCGACAGATTTTCATCCAAGTGTCTAACACTTCATCAAACCACGCTATTTTCTTGTCTTTACTAAAGAAAACATGGCGTTGTATAGGTTTGAAATCCCAGGCTTTTCCTTTGTCGAAATAAGGTTTAGCAAAGGCTTTAAAAGCAGTTTTGTTCCAATTTTCCGTTGCATCAGTTCCGATAAAAATAGCGTCTTCGGTTAAGGCGTTAAAGTAGTTTTCAGCATTGGCTTCGGCCGCTGCTTTGTGCCATCCGTCTAACAATTGGTTTACTGCATCAGTCTCATTTTTGCCTTTTTGACCTGTAACAGCAGCTGTTGCGAAAAACAGAAAACCAGCGAAAAGCAACGTTATTTTATTCATGAATGGAAAGGTTTTAGATTAATTAAGAAGTGAATCTGCATCCGTAAAGATACAATAATATCACAAACTTTTGTACGGATTCTGATAGTACAGTATTGGAAAAGTGTGTACTTTTATCTTGCTTTAAATGCTTGTGTTTTTATGAGAAAATTTATTACAGTGCTACTTTTGTTTACATCAATTTCGCTAGTTTTTTGGTCTTGTCATAAGAAAGAAACTGCAGCTGCGGCATTGGCGCAAGATATTAAAAACGAGAAGCAAGATCGGAGTAAAATCGCTTTCGACAGTACTTTGGTCGCCGTCTTTTTTGCGAAACATCCGAAAGTGTTAAAATACGAATCAGAAGTAAAAGCAATATATCGAAAACATGGTTTTCATTTCCTTTGGTATGATGCTGATGGCCTGAACGAAGTTTCCGAAATGCTGTACAGCAAAATGAACGCCATTGAAACCGAGGGAGTAAAAACGACGATACCATACAAAGCAGAATTGGATGCTATTTTTCAAGAAAAAGAAATGACTCCAAATCCGCAAAGTGAATTACTAATTTCTGCCTTGTATTTCTTTTATGCCAACAAAGTCTACCAAGGATTGGATGCTACACAAACAAGTGAATTAGGATGGTACTTGCCGAGAAAAAAGCAATCGTATGTCAATTATTTGGATTCCATTCTACACAATCCGTCGTTGATGCATCAAAATGAAAAAGAAGTGGTTGGGCAATACTACCGATTAAAATCAGTTTTGCAGCAATACCGGAAGATAGAGCAACAAGGAGCTTGGGAACCCATTGCATTTGAAGGAGAGACCAAAGCATTAGAACCTGGTGATTCTGCTGTGACCGTTGCTAAAATTCGGGAGCGATTGTTCTTATTAGGAATGTTGAAATCGGATTCAAAAAGTGTGATTTATGATGATACCTTAGCGGAAGGAATCCTAAAATACAAGCGAACTATTGACGCCAAGTCGAATAAAACTATAACTCCGAAAGTCCTAGCGGCTTTGAGTGTTCCAATTGCTGATCGTATCAAATCAATTATGGTTAATATGGAGCGCTGCCGGTGGTTGCCGGGCGATCTTACTGAAGCAAAAGAATTCGTAGTGATCAATATCCCTGCGTATCGCTTGACGTACTTCAAAGACGGGAAACCAGCATTAATTTCGAAAGTGGTGGTAGGAAAAGCGATGAATCAAACGGTCATTTTTAGTGGCATGATGCAATATGTTGTTTTTAGCCCCTATTGGAATGTCCCTAAAAGCATTATCCAGAAAGAACTAATGCCTGAAATTGCGAAGAATAAAAATTATCTTTCGCAGCATAATATGGAATGGAATGACGGCAACATCCGTCAAAAACCTGGACCCAAGAACTCGTTGGGATTGGTGAAGTTCTTATTTCCAAATTCGAATAATATTTACCTGCACGACACACCTGCAAAAAGTTTGTTCAATGAACAGTCACGAGCGTTTAGCCATGGTTGTATCCGAGTAGAAAAACCAGTTGAATTAGCCAATTTGATTTTGAAAGATGATAAAAACTGGACACCTGAAAAAATCGATGTTGCGATGCACAAAGGAGAAGAGAGTTGGTACACATTAAAACAAAAAATCCCGGTTTATATTGGGTATTTTACTGCATGGGTAGATGCGGAAGGAACCGTACATTTTTATGATGATATTTACCAACGGGACGAGCGTTTGGCCTCGTTAATTTTTGAGCAATAGGAAATAAATTTAGACTTATAAGGGTTGTAAAGAATAAAAGCTACTTTTAAAAATTCAATTCACAATCCACTTTTACTATCTTTGAAAAGTATAAAAGCACCTTTTGAACAATAACAATTTAAACAAAAACTTTATGAAACTATTTAAAATCATTTTTTTAGCGACTTGCTTTCTAACACTAGGGCAAAGCGTGACCGCCCAAAAAATTGGGGTTAGAGCTGGATTGAATGTTTCCAGAATTACCAATGGGAATGCAGACCCTAAAACTTCTTTTTACGCTGGAGTTTTTAAAGAATTTTCGGTAGTTCCATTAATTTTCTTTATCCAGCCTGAGGTTCAATTCTCAAGTCAAGGTTATAAAGCGAAAACGGTATTTGGAATTCCGGGCGGAGATGTCACCTTAAATTACATCAATGTACCTGTTATGGCTAAAGTGTATGTTTTAAAATTATTGAGCCTCGAAGCGGGACCTCAATTTGGTTTTAAAATTAGCGAAAGTTATCCGCCAGGCTACATCGGTAAAGCAGAGACTTTTGATCCAGCAATTGCTGCCGGTGCTGGTTTGAACTTTCCTTTGGGATTAGGAATCAATGTTCGGTATATCAAAGGGTTTAACGATGCCGTGCAGAATCAACCGGGTATGACTGAAGTCATTCAGTTAGGAGCGTCGCTTAAATTTTAAAAGAAGAGGAAGTTTTTTCTTCTTCTAAATTATAACAAAAAACTATTCTGAAGGTTTTCTTTAGAATAGTTTTTTATTTAGACAACCTTGTGACATTGCGGGTCTAATCTTGCGATACTTTTATTGTGGAAACTTCTTTTTTGGAACCAATGGAAGCTTTTATAACTTGTTTGAACCTCAGTTGTTTTGCTAGGATTACGAGTTAAGAATTCCAGTATTCGCTTTATGATTTGGAGAGTTTTTATGAAAAACACCCCGACCAGTTTCAGAATAATTTTAGTCGGGTGTTTTTTTACATTAGTTATTTAAATTCAATTTGGCAATTTCGAGATGGAGGCGAACTTCAAGTAGTTGTACTAGGAGGAAATCAAAAAAGTGCACCCACTTGAGGTAAAACGGTCTATTTCAAAAGTGACACGCTCGAGCATAAGTGTAACCAGATGGCTAAAGCGCGACTAAATAAGTGCAACAATCCTATTTGGCATAAGGGCTTTTATAATCAAGCAAGGTGGCGAAATAGTTTTGAATGAACTCGTGTTGTTGTTCGTAGCTCATTTTAGTGGCTGTTTTGGTTTCGAGGTGAATGCCGTCAAACCGATGGTCTGCTCGCAACAAGTTGAACAACTCCGTTTTCGCATCGGTTGGGCCGAAAAGGACAACTTCATCGTATTTCTTGATGTGATTCATCAATCCTTTGTAATAAGAATTTAGCGATTGGTTCTCTTTGTTGTGTAAGGCACTTTCACTACGCAGGATAGGTTGCTGGTTGGCAGGAGGAGTAAATTCGACTTCCACGGTAGTAACTTTATAATCTTCCGCAGCATATTCCATCAAACGGGCAACAGTATGATCCATCCAAATACCCAATCTTTTTTTTACTTTCATGATATCATTTTTTAAGTTAGAGCTTTCAAGAAATCGGAATTAGCCGGAACTAATTTCACTATTAAAGTTACGAAGAAATGACGCATCGTAAAAGAATTTGCGTTGCTTTTTTCACGTTTTCTTCAAAGAGTATTCATTTTGTTTTTTGTCAATTCTCTTTAAACGTTTGTTTATTTTATTTTCATTATTTCAAGAAAATTAGTGCGCTTAAGCAGAAATTAATGCGAATTTCGCATTGAGAACAACAAAAAGCAATATATTTGAAAGCGCAAAAATGAAAAGGTATATGAGAAAAGAAAGGTTGGCTTTGAAAAGGATGGTCTTGTTCGTGATGTTTTTGGTGTTTGGACATCATTCCGCGGTAGCACAAATTATCATTTCGCAATACTACGAAGGAACAGGTAGCAACCGCTGGATAGAATTGACTAACATGGGTGCTTCATCCATCAACACTGCTTCACCGCAATTAAAACTTGGGTTATGGAATGCAAGCGGAACAACGGGAGCAATAGCTTTTACAGGAGCACCAAGCAGCACCGTTAATTTAACTATGACCATTCCGGCTCACGGATCCGTGCTTATAGGGAATACCAATAACGGAACGGAGATTCCCTATCTTACAGCCGCAAGTGCCACCCAAACTAGCAATACGGTAATCAACTTTAATGGAAATGATGGTGTCGCATTACTAAACGGATCCAACACGATACTAGACCAATTTGGCACCGGAATTAATGCGGCCGACGTCAGTTATGTACGCTTAGTTTCCGTGACAACTCCTGCTAGTAAATTTATACCTTCTCAGTGGGTTACCGCCTCCATAGCGGCAGTGCAGACTGCAGTAACAACGGACCCCACTCGATTAAAATACCACTTACCTTATCCTTGTACCGCTCCAGTAAATCAAGCAGGTCAACTTACCTTAGGCACTATAACGAGCTCTAGTATTTCGGGGTCATTCACGGCGACAGCAGCTTCGGGTTATTTGGTAGTTTGCAGTGCATCTTCTACCTTATCGACAGCTCCAACAACTGGATTGACTTATAATGTTGGAACTATTTTAGGGAATGGTACTGTTGTGAGTTCGGGTACTTCCACTTCTTTTACGGCAGCCGGATTGATGCCCAACACGGCGTATCATTTTTTCGTTTTTTCCTATAATAATGGAAGCTGCACTGGAGGGCCAGTTTATAACTTGACCACTCCTTTAAATGACAACGCTACCACTTTGGCACCACCATGTGCCGCTCCTTTGAGCCAGCCTTCGGGGTTAGTTTTTAGCAGTACAACGAGTACTCAAATCTCGGGGTCGTTTACCCCTAGTTTGGCCGATGCTTATGTAGTAGTTTGCAGTACATCACCCACATTAAGTACAATGCCTAGTAACGGTACAAATTATTCGGCAGGAAATGCCTTGGGCAACGGAACTGTTGTCAGTGCTGGAACTGCTACGACATTTATGGCGACAGGACTAACTCCAAATACCACTTATTTCTTTTCCGTTTTTGCATTAAATACTAGTAACTGCAGTGGCGGTCCAATTTATAAAGTGACGAATCCCTTAACTGGAAGTAGCACGACGGCAACCGCACCATTGAATTATTATTTTGGAAATTTTCACTCACACAGCGAATACAGCGATGGAACTGGATTGCCTTCTGGCGATTTTGCTTTTGGCGATACTGCCAATTGCATGGATTTCCTTGGCATTAGTGAACACAATCACGTGAGTGCTGGAATGTCTTTGAACAATTGGATATTAGGAAGAGCGCAAGCCACAGCCGCGACTACGCCAAGTTTTGTAACAATGTACGGTATGGAATGGGGTGTGATTTCGGGAGGCGGACACGTGGTAGTTTACGGTGTTCCCAATTTGTTAGGATGGGATGCTGGACAATACCAAACCTATGTACCGCAAAACGTTTATACAGGAACTACAGGTTTGTTTAATGTGATTAATGGATTTGGCAACAATGCTTTCGCAACTTTAGCACATCCAAACAATACAGATTACAATGGTATTATGAGTACTTATGACGCGATTGCTGACGACGCTGTTGTAGGCTCAGCTGTTGAAAACGGCCCATCCACTTCTATCAACACAACGTATACCGATCCGCCAGCGTCTATGGCATACTTGAGTTTTTATCGGAATATGTTGGCTCGAGGCTATCATTTAGGACCAACGATTGATCACGACAATCACAATATCACACACGGACATACGGCAACATCACGCACCGTAGTTATGGCGCCATCACTAACAGAACCCGATATTTTAAGTGCCATGAGATTGATGCGGTTTTACGCTTCCGAAGATTGTTCGGCTTACGTAACTTTCAAGATCAACAACAACCCTATGGGGAGTATTTTAACGGCTGCAGGAACGCCACTAATTACGGTAACCACTTCGACTTCAAATCCGGTTACTTCTTTAAAAATCTATTCTGGAATTCCAGGAAGCGGTACCAATGCTACCATATTAACCAGCACAACGACGGGTTCTATTACTTTTACACACGCTGCGTTGACCAATTTAAGCGGCCGCTATTATTATATTGACATTACAGAGTCGGACGGGAAACGAATCATTACCGCGCCCATTTGGTATACTCGTAACGATGCAACTCGTTTGGCAACGTCAAGAGCGGTAGCTGAATTTTTTGCCATAGCCCAAACCAACAAGGTGATTTTGAAATGGATTACCACTCATGAAACGAATGAGCAATTGTTCTTGATCGAAAAATCGACGGATAATTTGGTTTTTGAACCCATGTCGAGTCAACACGGTAAGGGCGTTTCTGCATTTCCAAACACCTATTCGTTTGAAGACACCTCGACTCAAAACGATGGCATCACCTATTACCGTTTGACACAATACGATACGGATGGAGCGATTGTTTTCACTCAAACACAAAAAGTAGAGCGCACGGTAACCCCAAAGTTTGAAGTAGTGTTATATCCCAATCCCATAACAGAGGCCACTCGACTTGCCGTAAACAACACTAATGGCGAGCTCATTCAAATTTCAATTTTCGATTTAACAGGACAGCTGGTTTATAGCCACCAAATCCAATCAGAAAAAGGAAATCAAGAAATTATTTTACCGTTACAAGATTTAAAGACTGGGATTTATTTGTTAACCATGCAATCGGGAACGCATATCGTAAACACGAAAATCAGCAAGTTGTAAATAGCGCTGATTACGCAAGATAAAATAGTAAGTCAACCAACACTTATTACGATTGGTTCCATATCTTCTAAATCTTTGTTAATACATAATTTAAAATCAAATATCTTCCTACTTTTACATGCTGATTTTTGTTGCCATCAAACCAGAAACCGATGAAAAGGAAATAGCAAGGGCTTCAAAATAATAATCCTGACTTTATGAAATTAAAATACATTTTACTAACTGCATTGTTTATTGGAACTGTCTCTTCAGCTCAAATAAAAATTCTTTTTGATGCTTCTAAAGCGCAAATGGCTGGAAGTGCCGACTGGGTGATTGACGCCGATTTACACAATATTTACAGCGGTAATGGTCCGATGTCTATTGGAGGCTCAGAATCAAATCCGCAAAAAATTCCAACGCCAGCACAATCCGGGATTACCGCGGCTACTCCTGAAACCTACTGGAATGGGGGATTGTCTCATTGGGCTATTGATTGTGTGAACCAAGGCTACACTGTTGAAACATTGCCATACAATGGTCAAATTACTTACGGATTGACAAGCAATGCGCAAGACTTAAGTCATTATGCCGTTTACATCGTTGACGAACCAAATATTAATTACACGGCTGGGGAAAAGAATGCGATCGTGAATTTTGTGAAAAATGGTGGTGGTTTGTTGATGATTGCGGATCATACCATTTCGGATCGTAATAATGATGGATCGGATTCACCTATGGTCTGGAACGATTTGATGGCAAACAATTCTGTACAAGCTGATCCTTTCGGAATGGTCTTCGATCAAGTTGATGTTTCCGGAAATGCAACCAACATAGCCAATTTGCCTACCAATACAATTTTACACGGAACTTACGGCAATGTCACTAAAGTCTTGTGGACGAACGGAACAACAATAACCATCAATCCAACCAGTAATAGTGCTGTAAAAGGATTGGTGTTCCGAAACGGCTCTAGCTTGACGGGCACTACGAATGTAATGGTGGCTTCTTCTACTTATTTGGCTGGAAAAGTTGTCGCTATTGGCGATAGCTCGGTAGCCGATGATGGCACCGGCGATAGTGGCGATGTTTTGTATGATGGGTATAGTACAGATGCCAGCGGGAACCATCAAAAGTTGTTGATGAATGCCGTAAATTGGTTAGCAAGCACGGCATTGGGAACAACTAATTTCGACCCGACTGCTTTAACAGTAGTAATCAGTCCGAACCCGATTCAAGGGAAAAGTTTGCAGTTGTATTGTAAAAATGCTACGGGTTCCGATGCTACATTTTCTATATACAATTCATTGGGTAGTTTAGTAAAAAACGTTCCATTAGACACCACTGAAGACACCACTCGTCAAACCATTGATTGTTCGGGATTGCATGCTGGAATTTACTTTGGAAAAGTAAGCTCAGAAAAACTATCCAAGACCATTAAATTTATCATCGCAGACTAAATTTTTTACCAAGTAATGGAAGCTTTTTTTGAGGTAAAAAAATTCGCCGGACCAGTACTGCCTCCTAAACTGTTTCCTGATTTTACTCTGTAATTCGGTTGGTTGCCCCAATAAGCAGGCGCATCCAAAATCACCATATCTTCTCCGGTATCGTTAGCAACATAGGGAGCAATTTTGTTTTGCCAATTCTGAATTCTTGGCACAGAACGAATCGAATGAAACAAGTCGTTGTTGATATTGGTCAATTCTGAAAGATACCCCTTATAAAGCGTTTGGTAAGCAGGTATCGCTAAGATTTTAGTAATTAATGGTCGTTGCGACATGTTGCCCCATGACAATGGATTTTGAGTTCCAGAATTAGCTACAATAGCAGAAGTTCCTAGGGTATTGTCGTAATCATAAGGGATAAAATAAGCTTTGCCATTGGGCGCAAAGTAGAAAAAGAAATTATTTCCATTGACCCAATAATCATCCCACATTCCTAAAACAACATTCGTGGCGTACGTTTTTAAAAATAGATTCACATCCATTTTTTGAGCAATCCAAGTTTGAAAATCAGCACCGGTTTTTGTGTTTAAGTCGGCGATGAATTGCAATAACTCGGTTTTAGCAGCCGGAAGTTCTGATTTTCGAGTTTTCAAATCGTAGGCATAGTAAACCGATAACGCCGGATTGATATTCACATCTTCCACACCAATATTAGCGGTTGAAACAAAATTGGCATTGGTACCGCCGCCCCAACCGCCTTTCCATAAAAATCCTAAACCTGCACCCCATTGCGCTTGATTTTTTTGAATAAAATCTTCGTCGATATTTTCAATCATGGCATACACTCCAAAGTTCGCGGGTACGGCATCGCCATCTACTTTTACGGTTACGCGACAATAGGACGCTCTTGGCGCTGTCCAACATCCAAATCGACGAAATAAATCATAGCTGTAGATTTCTCGAATATACGTTGCGTCGTCTTTGAACCATTTCAAATTGAGTTTGTTCAAACCAACAAAACGTTGGGTATCTCTATATTTTGAAAAATCCAAAGCAAAATGACTGTGGTGCCAATCGGGAGCGGTGGCATTGTGTAATTCGCCAGTTGCGCCTTCAGGTCTGCGACGGCTAGTGTTACCTTTCAATCGCAATCCAATGCTATCCAAATCAACGGTTTTACCTTCACTGACAAAGGTGAAATGAGACATTACTTTTTTGTCGTTGGCAGGGTTGAGGTCATAGTTTTGAAGCAATTTATTCCACTCGCTAACGGTAAATTCTAAAGTAATCGTTGGAACTTGATTCAGATTAAAAACATCAGCAACAACGACCGGTTGTGAAGGTTTGTTCGCTGTAGGGCCAGCTACTTTTTGCGCCGAATTATCTACATTACTGCAATACAACAACAACAAAACAGGAAAAACAAAAAACAATTTTTTCATGAGACTTCAGCTTTCTAGCCAGATTTTTAGGCTACTAAGATACTTAGGAATTGCGAATTAAGCGCTAGCACAAAAGAGTTTAACATCTGATCGGATCATTATTGTCAATGTCATTCAACTACAAAAAGAAAATTGAAATCACTTTTTTAATTGTTTTGCCCGAAAAAATCACCTTGTTACTCCACTGGAGGATACGGCAAAACTCTACTGGTTTTGGAATTACTACAGGCTGATTTTCAGTTTTTTCCAAAGGAAATGAAACGCCACAAAGAATTCAACTATAAATTAATCGCAAATGTGTGTTAAGTTAATATTACTAATAATTCACATTTAAAACTTGTATATTAATAAATTGTTATTATTTTTATTAAACTATTTATAAAATAACCAGTAACTATAATGAAATACCCAGCTATTCAGAATTACATCAACGGGAAATTTGTTCCTGCTTCCACTTCAAAAACTATGGACGTTATTTCGCCTCTTGACGGCAACCCTCTTTCCACTGTGCCTATGTCGGCCTATAAAGATTTAGACGATGCGGTAAAAGCAGCACAAGCCGCCTTTCCAGCATGGAGCAAAACCCCAATAAAAGAACGGGTTCAAGTTTTCTTCCGATACAAAACGCTCTTAGAAAAGCACTTGAAAGAACTAGCAGAATTGTGTAGCGAAGAAAACGGAAAAACCTACGGCGAATCTGTTGCGGAAATCGAAAAATGTATTGAATTAACCGAGTTCGCGACATCATTACCACAATTAATAACCGGTGAATTATTAGAAGTCAGTAAAGGCGTTGAATGCAGAACAGAGCACGTTCCTTTAGGTGTTGTAGCTTCTATTGTGCCGTTCAACTTTCCTTCCATGGTTCCCAATTGGACCATTCCCAATGCCATTGCTTTAGGGAATTGCATGATCATCAAACCTTCCGAAAAAGTGCCTTTGAGTTGCGGCAAATTAGCCGAATTATTAAAAGAAGCGGGTTTGCCCGATGGCGTTTTTAACGTAGTACATGGTGATGTCGATATCGTAAACGCCATCTGTGATCACCCCAATATCGAAGCGGTTTCTTTCGTTGGTTCTACCAAAGTAGCCAAGATTGTTTATCAAAGAGCTACCCACAATTACAAAAGATGCCTGTCGCTAGGAGGTGCCAAAAATCACTTGATGGTCTTGCCTGATGCGATTCCAGAAATGACCGCTCAAAACGTAGCCGCTTCCATGTCGGGTTGTGCCGGACAAAGATGTATGGCCGCATCCGCAATGATTGGCGTTGGAAATGTAGAGGCTATTGTAGCCAAAATCTGCGACGAAGCGAGAAAGATTATTCCGGGTGTAAATTTAGGAGCCGTAATTAACAAAGAATCACAAGAACGCATTGAGCGCTATATCACCCAAGCCGAAAAAGACGGCGCTAAAATTTTAGTCGATGGTAGAAATACCAAAGTCGCCGGAAAAGGAAATGGAACCTATGTAGGACCAACAGTTATTGACTACGTAACTCCAGAAATGAGCGTCGCCACCGAAGAAATTTTTGGCCCCGTAATTTCTATTTTAAGAACCAATACCGTAGACGAAGCTTTGGCTATCGAAAACGCCAATCCCTACGGAAATGCAGCAAGCGTTTTTACCCAAAACGGAGGAATGGCAAGATACATCATCGATAAAGCCAGCGCCGGGATGATCGGAGTGAATGTTGGTGTTCCCGTGCCAAGAGAGCCATTCAGTTTCGGTGGTTGGAACGACAGTAAATTTGGAGTAGGAGATATCACAGGAAAAAGCTCCATTGAATTTTGGACCAAATTGAAAAAGTCCACGATTAAATGGAACGCAGAAGCCGGTGTCAACTGGATGAGCTAGAAATAAAATAGTAATTTTTTTCAGGAGCTATTCCCGCTTTACGCTGCAATTCCCAGTTTAGAAAAATTAAATTTAAAAATTTATTTTTCTAAAAACCGGGAGATTTCCACTGCAATCGGGGCTAGGACATCCGATTTACAAGTAACCCAATTTAAAAATTCAAAATTCTAAATAAGAAATGATTACGAAAGAACAAACCATGACGAAAGAACAAATTATAAGCGATAGCAAAGAATTCAGTTTATTCTCTTGGTCGGCACAAGCGAGTGTCAACCCAATCGCCATAGAAAGAGCCGAAGGCGTTTATTTATACGATTACGACGGCAACCGAATCATCGATTTTTCGTCGGGATTAATGTCTGTAAATATCGGGCACGGCGATCAACGTGTGACCGATGCCGTGGTCGAACAAATGCAAAAAGTAAGTTTTGTAACACCATCCTGTACCACAGAAATCAGAGCCAAATTATCCAGAAAACTAGCGGAAATCTGTCCCGGTGATTTGAACAAAGCATTTTACACTTTGTGCGGAACGTCCTCTATTGACAACGCCATCAAACTAGCAAGACTCTACACCGGAAGACATAAAATTATAGGAAGATACCGAGCCTTTCACGGAGGTTCTATCGGCGGAATGACCGTTGGTGGCGATCCCAGAAAATTGGCCAACGATTCCCAACAAATGCCCAATGCTGTGCATTTAGACGATCCATATTATTTCTTCGGAATGAAAGATTTAGACGATGCGACTAAATTGAGTTTAAGTTTAGAATACGTAGAAAGAGTGATTCATTTAGAAGGGAAAACCAATATTGCAGCTTTTATTTTTGAAGGCGAAAGCGGTTCTTCAGGTTGCTTGCATTACCCAAAAGGATATTTAAAAGGAGTGAAAGCACTGTGCGAAAAATACGGAATCTTATTTGTTGCTGATGAAGTCATGAGCGGTTTCGGAAGAACGGGTCAATGGTTCGGGTTTCAAAATCACGATATCGTTCCGGATATGGTTTGTATGGCCAAAGGATTAACCTCTTCTTATTTACCACTAGGTTGTTTGATGGTTTCTGATAAAATTGCGGAGAAATACGAAAACACTCCGATGATGATTGGATTAACGTACAACGGGCATCCCGTAGCTTTAGCGGCTGCTTTGGCCGTAATCAACATCTATGAAAATGACAATCTAATTGCCAATACTCGCAAAATGAGCGCTTATCTAGAGGCAAGAATTCAAGAAATGAGAAGCCAACATCCAAGTATGGGAGCGTTCAGAAATACAGGACTTTTAGGTTGCTTGGATGTCTTGAAAAATAAAACCACTGGCGAACTGATTTCTCCGTATAATGGAGCAGGTGACGATTTAAAAATCACCAATCAAATTGCCGCGAAAGTCCGAGAATTAGGATTGTACACCTTCGTGCGTTGGGGCTATATTTTTATTGCACCACCCTTATGTGTCACCGAAGCGCAAATCGACGAAGGACTAGCCATTATTAGTGAAGCCTTGAAAATTGCCGATGCCGCGTTAATCGCATAAATCAAATCCAACTTGACAAACGAAAACTTACATACTACAAACACCGCTTTGTATAGCGAAGACTTGGCCCCTATAGCTGCAGTAAGACGTAGCTGGGGCACATGGAATTATGCAGCCTTATGGATTAGCATGAGTTTGTGTATTCCAACGTATATGTTGTCGAGTTCGTTAATAGAAGGCGGAATGAATTGGTGGCAAGCCATTCTCACCATCTTTTTAGGAAATACCATTGTATTAATTCCAATGATTTTAAACGGTCATGCCGGAGCCAAATACGGAATTCCGTTTCCAGTTTTTGCTAGAGCCAGTTTCGGAACCAAAGGCGCTAATATTCCAGCGTTATTAAGAGCAATTGTTGCTTGCGGTTGGTTCGGAATTCAAACTTGGATTGGCGGTTTTGCCATCTTCCAAATGATGCGCTTGTGGATTCCAGCATTGGATTCTTTACCACAAGTTTTTCCAGATTCTTTCGGATTGCAAACCGGACCCGCAATTTGTTTTTTTCTATTTTGGATCTTGAACATGTTTGTCGTGTATTTAGGAGTCGACAGCATCCGAAAATTATTAGTATTCAAAGCGTTCTTTTTGCCCATCGCCGCCTTAGCCTTATTGTTTTGGGCATTAAGCGCAGCGCACGGTTTGGGACCTATTTTAGACACGCCCTCGAAGTTTGCCACAACGACAGATTTCTTCCATTTCTTCTTTCCAGCCTTAACAGGTATGGTTGGGTTTTGGGCCACATTGTCATTGAATATTCCCGATTTCACCCGATATGCGAAATCTCAAAAAGCCCAAATCAAAGGACAAATTTATGGGCTACCAACATCCATGACATTGTTTGCCTTTATTGGAGTCGTAGTGACTTCAGCAACGACAATTGTTTTTGGAACCACCATTTGGGATCCGGTAGTTTTAGCCGGTAAATTCGATAGCAAACTTTTAGTAAGTGCAGCGATGATTGCGGTGGCTATCTCCACTTTAGCAACGAATATTGCAGCCAATATTGTAAGTCCAGCCAATGATTTTGCGCATTTCGCTCCGTCCAAAATTGATTTCAGAAAAGGAGGATATATCACAGGAGTTATCGGAATTCTAATTTTCCCATGGAAATTAATCGCCGATCCAACGGGTTATATTTTTACTTGGTTGGTGGGCTATTCGAGTTTGCTCGGACCTGTTGGCGGCATCATGATTGTGGATTATTATTTCATCAGAAAACAAGAATTGATTCTAAATGATCTTTACGATTCAAAAGGGATTTACAGCTTTTCTAATGGATTTAATAAGAGCGCTATCATAGCTTTATTACTTGGCATAGCACCCAATATTCCCGGATTTTTGACGACAATCAAAGTGGTTGGAACGGATGTTTTTCCGGGCTGGATTTCAGGATTGTACAGTTACGCTTGGTTCGTCGGATTCGGATTAAGCGGTTTGATTTATTGGATTTTAATGAAGAAAAAATAATACTAGCGAATGAATTGCATTCCAAATTTAAAAAAAGGGAGATGAGTATTTTAATAAAAAACGGACGAATAATAACAGCAACAGACGATTATGTGGCTGATATTTATATTGAAGGAGAAAGCATCCAAGCCATTGGCACAAACTTAAACGTAAAAGCTGATCAAGAAATTGATGCCACAGGAAAACTAGTCATGCCTGGCGGAATAGACCCTCACGTGCATTTAGACATGCCGTTTATGGGAACCTACAGCAGCGACAATTACGAAACCGGCACGCGCGCGGCGTTGTTCGGCGGAACGACAACCGTGATTGATTTCATCCTACAAACTCAAGGCAAAAGCCTGCAATCGGCATTGCAAGAATGGAAAGGACGTAGCGATAACAATGCAGTAGGCGATTACAGTTTCCACATGGCAGTGACCGATTTTAATGAAGAAACCAAAAAGGAAATCCAACATTTTATAGAAGTCGAAGGCATCACGTCTTTTAAAACCTTCATGGCCTATAAAGGTGCCTTGATGATCGATGACCGGCAAATGATTGGGCTAATGCAAGAAGTGAAAAAACACGGCGGCTTAATTAACGTGCATGCTACCAATGGCGACATGATTGATTACCTGATTGCCAAACACAAATCGGAAGGCAAATTGGCTCCGTTGTATCATTATTTATCACAACCCGAAGTGACGGAAGCCGAAGCCAGCGGAAGATTTGCCGACATGGCCAACTACACGGGTTGTCCCGGATATATTGTGCATTTAACTTGCGAAGGCGCTTTGAATGCTGTTCGGAATGCTACTAAAAGAAACCAAAACGTATTCGTAGAAACCTGTATTCAATATTTGATTTTGGACGCTTCTTTGTATGAGCAAAATTTCGAAGGTGCTAAATGGGTCATGAGCCCGCCGTTACGAGAAAAGAAAGATCAAGAAACTTTATGGGCTGGCTTAAATCAAGGTTTGGTGAAAGTCGTAGCTACAGACCATTGTCCGTTTATGTGGGAACAAAAACTCATGGGTAAAGACGATTTTTCTAAAATTCCAAACGGTCATCCTGCTATAGAAAACCGAATGGAATTGCTTTTCAGCGAAGGCGTGAACAAAGGAAGAATCACCTTAAACAAATATGTAGAAGTGGCTAGTACGAATGCTGCGAAAATCTTCGGAATGTTCCCTAAGAAAGGAACGATTGCCGTGGGAAGTGATGCCGATATTATACTCTTCGATCCAAATGAAAAGCACACGCTTTCCGCCAAAACGCATCACATGAACGTAGATTATAGCGGTTATGAAGGCTGGCAAGTTACCGGAAAAGTAAAAACCGTTTTACTTCGTGGGCAAGTGGTAATTGATAATAATGAATGTAAAGTAACCAAAGGCTATGGTCGTTTTGTAAAACGTAATAAAGTCGAAGGAAAAATATAAACTATGGCAAGAATCGTAAAATCAGGACTCATTCAATTGAGTTTGGCAAAAACAGAAGGCGAAGGCACGATTGCTGAAATCATGCAAGCCATGGAAGACAAACACATTCCGTATATTGAAGAAGCTGGCAGACAAGGCGTTCAAATTCTGTGTTTTCAGGAAATTTTCAACACCCCTTATTTTTGCCCTGGGCAAGATAGCGCTTGGTATGCTTCGGCAGAAACCGTTCCGGGTCCAACTACAGAACGCATGCAAGTCTATGCCAAAAAATACAACATGGTCATTGTCGTTCCAGTATATGAAAAAGAGCAAGCCGGAGTTTATTACAACACCGCCGCTGTGATTGATGCCGATGGAACGTATTTAGGCAAATACCGTAAAAATCACATTCCACAAACCGGTGGTTTTTGGGAGAAATTTTTCTTTAAGCCAGGGAACTTAGGGTATCCCGTTTTTCAAACCAAATACGCGAAAGTAGGTGTTTACATTTGCTACGATCGTCATTTTCCGGATGGAGCACGATGTTTGGGATTGAATGGAGCCGAGATTGTTTTCAATCCATCTGCCACAACTGTCGGACAATCACAATACTTATGGAAATTAGAACAACCTGCACACGCCGTGGCTAACGGCTATTTCATGGGCTGCATCAACCGTGTCGGTGAAGAAAAGCCATGGAATTTAGGGCGCTTTTACGGAACGTCTTATTTCGTAAATCCATTGGGACAAATCATTGCCTGCGCTTCGGAAGATAAAGATGAACTACTAGTGGCCGAATTCGATTTGGATTTGATAGAACAAATCCGAGGCAAATGGCAATTCTACCGCGACCGAAGACCAGAAACCTATGGCGAAATTGTGGCGCCTTAAGAACTAAACAAATAAAGCTATAAAACCAACCAAAAATATGAGCATAAAGAATAACCGATTAACTCAAACCGAATATCAAGAAAATTTCACCGATATTCATCCGCCTTTTGAAACACCAGATGCGGCTTTAGTAGAAGCGAACCGCTGCTTGTTTTGTTATGATCCGCCTTGTATGAAGTCGTGTCCAACATCCATCAACGTTCCAAAATTTATCAAACAAATCGCTACCGAAAACACGAAAGGCTCCGCGCATACCATTTTCTCTTCCAATATCATGGGGGCTGGATGCAGCAAAGTATGTCCAGTTGAAAAATTGTGTGAAGGGGCTTGCGTGTATAATTTAATGCACGAAACGCCGATTCATATCGCCAAATTGCAACGCTACGCCACCGAAAAAGCCATGGAAAACAACTGGCAATTGTTCGAGCGGAAACCGTCTACAGGAAAACGAGTAGCTATTGTGGGTGCCGGTCCTGCCGGATTAAGTTGCGCACACACTTTGAGCAGAGAAGGCATCGATGTTACGATTTACGAAAAAGAAAGTAAGGGCGGAGGTTTAATGACTTACGGAATTGCAGCGTATAAAGTGACTCCCGAATTTTGTGAAGATGAGGTGAAATACATCACTTCTATTGGCGGAATCAACATAAAATATAATCAAGAATTAGGAAAAAATATTACTGTTGAAGAATTGCAACGTAATTACGATGCAGTCTATATGGCTTTTGGAGTGGGATTGGCCCGGCAGTTAGAAATTCCTGGAGAGCACTTGGAAGGTGTTGAAGATGCTATTAAATTCATTTACGAACTGCGAACCAACGATCATGCTTCAGTTGCCGTTGGGGATAAAGTTGCCGTAATCGGAATGGGAATGACCGCGATTGACGCCGCTACACAAGCCAAGCGATTAGGAGCTTCTGAAGTAACGTTAGTTTACCGAAGAACACAAGACGAAATGCCTTGTACCGAACATGAATTGAATATTGCCAAACTCGATGGATGCAAGATCATTTGGTTGGCAGCTCCAAAAGAAGTGCTGGGTCAAGACGGAAAAGTAACTCAATTGGTTTGTGATGTAATGCACTTAGGAGCACCTGATGCCAGTGGACGACGAAGCCCAATAGCTTCAGGAGAAACGTTTACGTTGGATGTCGATATGGTCATCAAAGCCGCAGGACAAATGCCGTTTGAAAGTATGGTTACTAACTATTCTTTTGAAAACAGCAAAGGAAAACTTGCGGTAAAAGACAAATCAGCCACCAGTTTAAAAGGTGTTTTTGCAGGAGGCGATTGCGTAAACGGAGGTCGAGAAGTAGTCGATGCGGTGCAAGCCGGGAAAGACGGTGCTGCCGCTATTCTGAAATACATCATCAGCCCGGATTATACCATCGAATCCGAATTAAAACCAAAATTCAACAACTAACATTCAAAAATCATGGCAGATATATCAACCGATTTTTTAGGCATAAAATCACCCAATCCATTTTGGCTAGCTAGTGCACCACCAACGGATAAACTAATAAACGTAGTCCGAGCTTTTGAAGCAGGTTGGGGCGGAGTCGTATGGAAAACATTAGGTTCTCAAGTAAAAAACGTTTCTTCGCGCTATTCTTCTGTAAATTACGGAGGCAAACGCATGATGGGTTTCAACAACATCGAATTAATTAGCGACCGACCACTAGAAATCAATTTAAAAGAAATCTACGAAGTCGTAAAAATGTTCCCCGACCGCGCGATGATTGTTTCGCTAATGGCCGATAACGATCGCAAATCTTGGCACGACTTAATCATGAAAGCCGAGGATGCCGGAGCCATGGGGTTCGAACTCAATTTCGGCTGTCCACACGGAATGACCGAACGAGGCATGGGCGCAGCAGTCGGACAAGATCCAGAAATTGCCAAAATGGTGGTCGAATGGGTTATGGAAAAAGCCACGATTCCCGTAATTACCAAATTAACGCCCAACGTGCATTCAGTAGTACCAACAGCACAAGCAGCAGTTCAAGGCGGAACTAGTGCGTTGAGTTTAATCAACACGATTCAAAGTGTTACGGGTGTCGACTTAGACACTTTAGTACCTAATCCTTATGTTGCTGGTAAGAGTGTTTTCGGAGGGTATTGCGGGCCAGCAGTCAAACCCATTGCATTAAAAATGTTAACTACGGTCGCACAAGATCCAATAACATCTAGAGTTCCAATTTCTGGAATTGGTGGCGTAAGCACCTGGAAAGATGCGGTAGAATTTATGCTTTTAGGAGCCACGTCCGTTCAAGTTTGCACTGCGGCTATGACGCACGGTTTCCGAATTGTAGAAGACATGTGCGAAGGATTAAACAACTGGATGGATGAAAAAGGCTATCAAAAAACAACCGATTTCATCGGAAAATCCGTAGAAAAAATTACCCATTGGGAAGATCTTGATATCAACTACCACCACATCGCTAACATCGATCAAGACAAATGTATTCATTGTGGCTTATGTTATATCGCTTGCGAAGACACGTCGCACCAATCTATTCATGTTGAACGAGGCAACCCGTATAATAATTACACCATCAAAGAGGAAGAATGTGTAGGATGTAATTTGTGCAAATTGGTGTGCCCAGTCGACAATTGCATCACCATGGAAGTGCATCGAGTGGCGCCAGAATATGTCAATTGGAAAGACTGGCAAGCCAAAGGAATGCCTTTAAACGATCACTAGAAAAGAAAATAGAATAAAGAACCAAGAAGAAAGAAGCTAGAAATAACTCTTTTTTCTGGGTTCTTGTCTCTTTACTCAAAAAAATATGAAGATAAATTCTGAAAGACTTCAAAGTCACTTCGAAGCCATGAGCCTTATCGGTAAAATTGGGGAAACCGGAACCTGCAGACCAGCGCATACTGCCTTGGAAAAACAAGGATTCGAAATTGCAGCGTCTTGGATGCAAGAAGCCGGAATGACCACCCGAATCGACAATTTCGGGAATCTAATCGGAAGATTGGAAGGCAAAAATCCAAACCTTCCCGTTCTCATGATGGGCTCTCACCTCGATTCGCAACCCTACGGCGGAAGATTCGATGGTGTAGCGGGCGTTTTATGCGCTATAGAAGTGGTGGCTACCTTATACGAAAACAAGGTTACACCCGAACGCCCCATCGAAGTTATTTCGTTTGCCGACGAAGAAGGTTGGCGTTTCAATAAAGGACTTTTCGGATCTCGAGGTATTTTAGGAAAACTAGAAGAAGGCGAATTGCAACGTGCCGATAAAGATGGCATTACTCGCGAACAAGCATTAAAGGATTTTGGTTGCGATATCACGAAATTCAAGGAATCTGAATACGCACCAGGTAGCATTTTTTGCTTCCTAGAATTGCACATCGAACAAGGCCCAGTTTTAGATATGGCGCACAAACCCATTGGCGTAGTTTCCGGAATCTCCGGCCCGCTTTGGTGGACCGTCAAACTAAAAGGAATGGCCGGACACACGGGTTCGGTTCCGATGCCTATCAGAAAAGATGCGTTGATGGGAGCCGCCGAAATTATTGTAGCCGTCAACGAAATTGCGACGCAAGTTCCTGGAGCACCAACAGTAGGAACAGTAGGCACCATTCAAGTTTTTCCAGCATCCAGAAATATTATCCCTGAAGAAGTAATCTTCACCGTTGATTTGCGCGACATTGATTTAGAGCGAAGAAACCGTTACGAAAAACAATTGCGAGACCGCATCGAAGTCATTACGAAAAAGCATCAACTCACCTACGAAATTTCCGAAGATACCAAAAGCGACCCAAGATATTGCGCCGATTGGATCAAAGAACTCATCCACAACGAGTGTGTTAATTTGCAGCTAGATGCTCCCGAATTAATGAGTGGCCCCTTCCACGATGCCTTAGCGCTGTCGTATGCTTGCGATTACGGGATGATTTTCGTGCGTTGCAAAGACGGCATCAGCCACAACCCGCTCGAATATTCTTCCTACGAAGATTTAGCCCTCGGAGCCAATGTCATGCTGGGAACCGTTGTAGGCATTTTGAAGAAATAAAAGGACTACAGTTTTTGGGGCGTGCCACCACTTCCGCGCGCTCCAGTGCTGTCAGGCTATCCGTTGCAAGTCCTCGTTGCGCAAGCTCCACTGTGGGCTTTCCACTGCTATCCTTCACGCAAAACCATCCTACCGTTTCAACGAAAAGTGCGATTTGAAAGTGCGATTACCATTGTTTCGGTTCGGATCGATATAATCTACCGTGAACCAATAATCGGTGGAAGGCAATTCTCTGCCGTTATAAGTTCCATCCCAGCCTTTGCCAATAGGGCTAATTTGCTTAAGGAATTTCCCATACCGATCAAAAATATAGATTCTAGAATTCGGTTGACTTTCTAACCCAATCACGTTCCAAGTGTCGTTATAAGTGTCTCCATTCGGAGTGAAAAAGCGAGGATAATCTACAATCAAAACGTCACCTTTTAAATCGGTACAGCCTAAAGCGTCTCTCACAGATACGGTGTGCAATCCACCGCTAACATTATAGAATACATTGGTTTCTTGAATCGGACCATTATCAAGTTGGTATTGAAACGGACCCGTTCCCACCGGAGTGTTCACCACAATATTCTGATTTTCGGTGAAGGCTTCCGTAACATCGGCGCTAAAGGTATTGGTAAAAATAGAGGCGGTTACGGTTCCAAAAACTTCTTCCGAAACACAACCCGTTAGCGTATTGGTAGCCACCACTGAATAAACTCCAGCGGCATTGGCTGTATAGGTATTTGAACTTACACCAGTAATCAAAGCCCCATTGAAAAACCATTGAAAAGTATAGTTAGTATTGTTCAAACCTGATACAAAAGTGTGCGGTTGGGCGGTGTTTCCAGTGACCAAATCCACGCATACAATGCCACTATCTAAGGTCGGCGCTGGTTTCGGGTTAACACGAACAACGATAGTAACGGCACTTCCAGTACAACTATTTAAGGTTGGAGTGATGGTATAAACGGCAGTTCCGGTCGTTCCTGATGTTGCCGTGAGAATTTGATCAATGCTATTTCCAGAGCCGTTGGATGCTCCAAGGACTCCATTTTGAATCACTGTCCAAGCGAAAGTGGTTCCAAAAACAGTTCCATTGATAACAATATTGGGCGATTCTCCGCTGCAAATAGCAACAGAACTTAGTCCGACTATTTGAGGTGTAGGGTTTACCGTTACAGTTCGAGTAGCAGTAACATTGGCACAACCACCAGTTCCAAGAACAGTATAAGTCATTATAGCAGTTCCAGCGCTGACCCCAGTAATTACACCTGAAACGGAATTGATTGTAGCCACAGCCACATTAGAAGAAGTCCAAGTTCCACCAGCGGATGTGGAAGAGAATGTTGTTGTAAGTCCTACGCAAATAGTTTGGTTCCCAGAGAGATTTCCGGCAACAGGCGCAGCAGTAACAGTTACAGTTCTGGTAGCGGTAACATTGGTACAACCACCAGTTCCAAGAACAGTATACGTCATGGTTGCAGTTCCAGCGCTCACCCCAGTGATTAGTCCCGAAGCGGAATTAATCGTAGCCACAGCCGTATTAGAAGAAGTCCAAGTTCCACCAGCGGATGTGGAAGAGAATGTTGTTGTGAATCCCACACAAATAGTCTGGTTCCCAGAGAGCGTTCCCGCGATTGGCGGTGCTGTTACAGTTACAGTTCTAGTAGCGGTAACATTGGTACAACCACCGGTTCCAAGAACAGTATACGTCATGGTTGCAGTTCCAGCGCTCACCCCAGTGATTAGCCCCGAAGCGGAATTAATTGTAGCCACAGCCACATTAGAAGAACTCCAAGTTCCACCAGCGGATGTGGAAGCGAATGTTGTTGTGAGTCCCACACAAATAGTCTGATTCCCAGAAAGATTTCCGGCAACAGGCGCAGCAGTAACGGCCACAGTTCTAGTAGCGGTAACATTGGTACATCCACCAGTTCCAAGAACAGTATACGTCATGGTTGCAGTTCCAGCACTTACTCCAGTGATTAGTCCCGAAGTGGAATTGATTGTAGCCACAGCCGTATTAGAAGAAGTCCAAGTTCCACCAGCGGATGTGGAAGAGAATGTTGTTGTGAGTCCCACGCAAATAGCCTGGTTCCCGGAGAGCGTTCCCGCGATTGGCGCAGCAGTTACAGTTATAGTTCTAGTAGCAGTAACATTAGCACAACCCCCAGTTCCAAGAACGGTGTAAGTCATCGTTGCTACACCCGCGCTTACCCCAGTGATTACGCCCGAAACGGAATTGATTGTAGCCACAGCCACATTAGAAGAACTCCAAGTTCCTCCAGCGGATGTGGAAGCGAATGTTGTTGTGAATCCTTCACAAATAGCTTGGTTCCCAGAGAGTGTTCCAGCGATTGGCGGTGCATTTACTGTGACTGTTCTAGTAGCAGTAACATTGGTACAACCACCAGTTCCAAGAACGGTGTAAGTCATCGTTGCTACACCCGCGCTTACTCCAGTGATTACCCCCGAAGCGGAATTAATCGTAGCCACAGCCACATTAGAAGAACTCCAAGTTCCTCCAGCGGATGTGGAAGCGAATGTTGTTGTAAATCCGACACAAATAGCTTGGTTCCCAGAGAGATTTCCAGCGATTGGCGCAGCAGTTACAGTTACAGTTCTAGTAGCGGTAACATTGGCACATCCACCAGTTCCAAGAACGGTGTAAGTCATCGTTGCTACACCCGCACTTACTCCAGTGATTACTCCCGAAACGGAATTGATTGTAGCCACAGCCGTATTAGAAGAAGTCCAAGTTCCTCCAGCGGATGTGGAAGAGAATGTTGTTGTGAGTCCCACACAAATAGCCTGATTCCCAGATAGTGTTCCAGCGATTGGCGGCGCAGTTACAGTCACAGTTCTAGTAGCGGTAACATTCGCGCATCCACCTGTTCCAAGAACAGTATACGTCAAGGTAGCAGTTCCAGCACTCACTCCAGTAATTACCCCTAAAGCGGAATTGATAGTAGCTATAGAAACATTAGAAGAACTCCAAGTTCCTCCAGCGGATGTGGAAGAGAATGTTGTTGTGAATCCTTCACAAATAGCTTGGTTCCCAGAGAGAGTTCCGGCAATTGGGGTAGCAGTTACAGTTACAGTTCTAGTGGCGGTAACATTGGCACAACCACCAGTTCCAAGAACAGTATACGTCATTGTTGCAGTTCCAGCACTCACTCCAGTAATTACCCCTAAAGCGGAATTGATAGTAGCTATAGAAACATTAGAAGAACTCCAAGTTCCTCCAGTGGATGAGGAAGAGAATGTTGTTGTGAGCCCTACGCAAATAGCCTGATTGCCCGAAAGTGTTCCTGCATTTGGTTGGGTATTGATTGTAAGTGAAGTGGTGGCAATAACAGGGCTACAACCAGCGGTAGGTGCAATAGTATATGTTACGGTATAGGTCCCAGGAATACTTGTGTTAGGTGTAATAGCTCCAGAGGCGCTGTTTATAGATAGATTAGAAGAAGCACTAAAAACGCCACCTGTATAGGTTCCAGTTCCAGTTAGTGTTACGTTTTGTTGAATACTGTTTGAATTACAAAATGGTGCTCCGCTGTAATTGATAGAAGCAGTTGGGGGAGTACAATTAATAGCTGCACAAGTTGCAGATCCACTAGCAAAGCAAGTCCCGATTGCTCCTGATGGCGTTAGAGTAATAGTTACATTATCACCAGGAGTAAGACTATTCACGTTGTAGGTAAGAACATTGCCAATAGCTCCAATTGTAACAACAGGATTAGCATTAATTTGATAGTTAAGAGTATATCCAGTAGCTCCGGCGATAGCACTCCAATTGAATTGTACGGAAGTAGTTGTTGATGCACCACAATTAATAGTTGGAGTCAACTCAGGATTAATAGCAATAGTAGCCAGAGCAGTATCGTTACCACAAGGTGCTACTCCAGCAACAGTATAAGTGAAGGTACTGGAAGTTGCCCCGGCTGCAGGAGTAAAAGTTCCAGCAGCGGCATTGAAAGTTCCACCAGCTCCAGAGGAACGTGTCCACACTCCACCGACTTGTTCGCCAGTAATGAGCGAAAACAAATCGATTGGAGTTACGCTAGAATCACATACCGCAACACTACCATCCGTTCCGGCATTTGGTTGGGGGTTGATGGTAATGGTTGCTAGTGAGGTGTCGTTACCACAAGGTGCCACTCCGGCGACAGTATAAGTGAAGGTACTGGAAGTTGCCCCGGCTGCAGGAGTAAAAGTTCCAGCAGCGGCATTGAAAGTTCCACTAGCTCCAGAGGAACGTGTCCACACTCCACCGGCTTGTTCGCCAGTAATGAGCGAAAACAAATCAATTGGAGTTACACTGGAATCACATACCGCAACACTACCATCCGTTCCGGCATTTGGTTGGGCATTGATGGTAATGGTTGCTAGTGAGGTATCGTTACCACAAGGCGCCACTCCAGCAACAGTATAAGTGAATGTACTGGAAGTTGCCCCAGCTGCAGGAGTAAAAGTTCCAGCAGTGCCATTGAAAGTTCCACCAGCTCCGGAGGAACGTGTCCACACTCCACCGGCTTGTTCGCCAGTAATGAGCGAAAACAAATCGATTGGAGTTACGCTAGAATCACAGATGGTAACACTGCCATCCGTTCCGGCATTGGGTTGGGCATTGATGGTAATGGTTGCTAGTGAAGTATCGCTTCCACAAGGCACCACTCCAGCAACAGTATAAGTGAATGTACTGGAATTTGCCCCAGCTGCAGGAGTAAAAGTTCCAGCTGCGGCATTAAAAGTTCCACCACCTCCGGAGGAACGTGTCCACACTCCACCGGCTTGTTCACCTGTAATGATCGAAAACAAATCGATTGGAGTTACGCTAGAATCACAGATGGTAACACTGCCATCCGTTCCGGCATTGGGTTGGGCATTGATGGTAATGGTTGCTAGTGAGGTGTCGTTACCACAAGGTGCTACTCCAGCAACAGTATAAGTGAAGGTACTGGAAGTTGCCCCAGCTGCAGGAGTAAAAGTTCCACCAGCGGCATTGAAAGTTCCACCAGCTCCGGAGGAACGTGTCCACACTCCACCGGCTTGTTCGCCTGTAATAAGCGAAAACAAATCAATTGGGGTTACGCTAGAATCACATACCGCAACACTACCATCCGTTCCGGCATTTGGTTGGGGGTTGATGGTAATGGTTGCTAGCGAGGTGTCGTTACCACAAGGTGCCACTCCAGCAACAGTATAAGTGAAGATACTGGAAGTTGCCCCAGCTGCAGGAGTAAAAGTTCCAGCTGCGGCATTGAAAGTTCCACCAGCTCCGGAGGAACGTGTCCACACTCCACCGACTTGTTCACCTGTAATGAGTGAAAACAAATCAATTGGAGTTACGCTAGAATCACATACCGCAACACTGCCATCCGTTCCGGCATTGGGTTGGGCATTGATGGTAATGGTTGCTAGTGAAGTATCGCTACCACAAGGCACCACTCCGGCGACAGTATAAGTGAAGGTACTGGAAGTTGCCCCGGCTGAAGGAGTAAAAGTTCCACCAGCGGCATTGAAAGTTCCACTAGCTCCAGAGGAACGTGACCACACTCCACCGGCTTGTTCACCTGTAATGAGTGAAAACAAATCAATTGGAGTTACGCTAGAATCACATACCGCAACACTACCATCCGTTCCGGCATTTGGGGGTGTATTAATAGTTACAGTGGTAGTTGTGGTTGATGCTGGGCAGCTACCGCTGGCAGGAATTGTATAGGTCACTGTGTATGGACCGGGTGTACTTGTGCTTGGAGTAATAAGGCCTGAAATGGGGTTGATCGTTAATCCAATAGGTGCGCTGTAAACGCCTCCGGTATAAGTGCCAGTACCAGTTAAGGTAACGGCTTGTGTTGTTGCAGAGGTGCAGTATGCTGCTGCTGAATAATTTATGGTTGCAGTTGGCCCGCCACTAACAGTTATAGTTACTTGATCTGTCGAAGTACATCCGGTTCCATTATTAGCAGTTAGAGTATAGGTTGTAGTGATGCTGGGACATACAGTCGGGTTTAGGGTACTTGGGTTTGTCATTCCAGTTGTGGGCGACCAAGAGATTGCTGGTATCGCATTATTAAAAGTAATAGCCCATCCAGAAATACTTCCCGTATCGCCACCGAGATCATCTTGAACAAACAACTGCCATGTGCCATTTGCAGAGCAGCCATTCAAAAGGGTAAAAGGATCTTCAGGCAGATAACTTCCTGAAAAAGGTGCAGTTCCTGCTGTAATCGCCGTTGTAGCATTCGCCGTGAAACAAGTATTGGTATAATTGGGGTTAGCGCCACCATTGTCGGTTGAGAGTTGAATTCTAGTACCGTCTGGGCATTGAAGAAAAATATCCAAATCAGAATCCCAAGTATGCGTCATATTGAGGCAAACCGACGCAATTGATGTGGCGTTTATGGTAGTTGAATTTAGGCCAGAAACTACAATAGGGGAATACACTCCGACAGTACTTCCATCTGGAATCGCGTAGCTTGCGGGGTTTGTGAATGTTATGGGGCCAGTGGAACCAATTGCGTTGGTACTTCCACTTAAAGTAACACAAGTGCCTGGGCAAACGGTACTTCCAGAACCAGCATTAACTGTTGGCAACGGATTAACCGTGACGGGTTGTGAAATAGAGTTTTGACATCCACCGGGCACTGCGGTTAGTAGTAGAGAAGCAGTATAAGTTCCGGCCGCAGCATAAGTATGAGTAGGGTTTTCAACATTCGAAGTAAATCCATCGCCGAAATTCCAACTATAAGTAAAGTTTCCGCTAGTGGTATTGGTAAACTGAGTGGCAGTTCCTATACAAGCTGTGGTGGCGGTAAAAGTTGGGTTTGGACTAGCAAAAGTAGCGGTGGTTCCTCCGAAATTCATCACAAATCCTGAAGTAGCTGCCGCAGTATAACGATCAACAAGTATGGTGTAGGTTTGCCCAGCGGTAACAGGGATGCAAGACTCGCATTGAAATCCGGTACAACCCAATCCGGTAACTGGAGAATCGGGATCCCAATTGCAAACAATTTCAGTGCCTGGGCAACTTGATGTCGTATTATAAATGGCAAAATCGTAATCAATATCAGTATTGGGGCTAATCGTAAAACACAAAGTGCCGCTTGTTGCCACTGTAAAAGAATACCAATTGGAAGATCGTTCACCTGGGGCACCAAAGCAACTTGGGCTTTCTTGACTTAAACCTACGCCACCGGAGCCATCAGCCACTACAATATTGTTCAAGTTGCAAAGCGTTTGAGAACCTGTACAATCTTGAGTAGGAAGAGGAGGTCCAATTGGAGCAGCCTCTTGAGCACAGACTCCAAAGGTACCAGTAGTGTTTCCATTTCCGTCTACAGCAATATGATAAGTGTTGCCTATTGTTAATCCATGTAGCAGGACATCGGTATGCAGTAATCCACCAGCCGTATTTACATCTTCTTGACAAGCTAGCAAGGTCAACGCGCCGCAAGTCCCACTGTATACCGCTATTTGCGTATCGGCAAGTGTTCCTCCAAAATTGGTTGAAACCTCAATATCTGCTTTTGTGGCAACAAAGGAAAACCAAACGGTATGACTCATACTATTTGGAAGCCAACAGGGAGGTGTTGAAGGATTTCCAGTAGTGGTTGCGCCTACATTGGTATAAAGAATAGAGCTACAAGAGCCAACGCCAACGGTCAGAGGTTCGGCAGTCAAACAAGTGTCATTTGTGGGCGGTTGCGCAAAGCCTTTGAGCGAAAAACTTAGTAATAGCAACAAGGGAATGATATGCCGAAAGGTTGCTTTCATGATTACGGCTTCTTATTTTTTTCTGCTGCATTTTTCAAATCAACCATGTATTGGTTTTGATCAATTGGTTGATCATTCTTAACATAAAAAATAGCAGGGCCTACTTTTTGGTTTTTTGGGAAAACGCTTTTTTTCAATGTAGGAGAAGTGCTTTTGATGATATTGGAATTTTCTTCCGACGGGCTATTATTTTTTTCTGCCGTAATAGATTCGATAGCTTTGTTATTAGGATCCTTTTTTTCAAGAACTTTTGCTTTCACTTTGTCTTGGGTCACCATGTTTACTGTTTGAGAAAGAACAACAGCTTTTGGAAAAAATAATAGTAAAAAAAGGAAAAATAAATGTCGCATTATGGGAACTGTTAAAAGATAAAAAAATACGAAATACAACTATAGTAAGAGAGGCGTTGATGAAATAGTGTTGTTGCAAACGGTAAATTTCTAACTACCAATAACAAGAGAACTATATGTATAAAGGGCAACAAGAATATTTAAATAATAGCAGTTGAATTTGAAACCACAATAGTCAAATATAGATAAGATTTGGTAAATTTTGTGATAAAACACAACGAAAAATAAAAATTAAGGGAATATTAAGAGAGAATTTGCTAAAAGGGTGTTGATGTAGCAATTTCACAATGTTATCATACAGTTATGAGATGAAGATTTTCGAAATCGATGCCGCATTTATAAAATCGTCTACTGCCCAATAGGCTTTCTGTTTCTGAATAGTATTAAAATAAAAAAGGCTACCATTTCTGATAGCCTTTCTGCTTTTGCTCCCTCTCTTGGGCTTCCCGATAGTGATCGGGATAAACTTCATGCCCAAAAAAGCGCATAAAAAAAGCCACTCTTTCGAATGGCTTTCTGCTTTTTGCTCCCTCTCTTGGGCTCGAACCAAGGACCCTCTGATTAACAGTCAGATGCTCTAACCAACTGAGCTAAGAAGGAAAGTGTGTTTCACTTTTAAAGCGGTGCAAATATAACGCGAAAATTATTTTACACAAACAAATTGATATAAATTTTTCAAAAAATATTATTTATGGAAGAGCGCCTTGTAAATATCGTTTCCGTTTGCAAACAAAAGCAATCCAATAAGTAATACAAAACCAACCATTTGGGCATTTTCCATGAATTTATCGCTAGGTTTTTTGCCTGAAATCATTTCATATAATAAAAACATGACATGACCACCATCAAGAGCCGGAATAGGTAATAAATTCATTACACCGAGCATAATGGATAAAAGCGCTGTAATGTTCCAGAAGATTTCCCAGCTCCAAGTTTTAGGAAAAATATCGAAGATAGCCTTAAATCCGCCCACCCCTTTATAGGCTCCAGTGCTTGGCGTAAAAATAGCTTTCAACTGTTTCCCATATCCGATTAATTGGTTTTTCCCTTTTTCAATTCCAACAGGGAATGATTCAAAAAAGCCATATTCTTGCTTGCTGAATTTGTACAATCCTAATTTTTCTAAACTTTCAACTCCTAAAGAAGCTTGAAAAACCCCTAGCTTTCCGTCTGAATTGATTGTGATTTTTACCGGTGTTTCTCTCTCATCTCTTAAGACAATAGCATCTAGCACTTTGGACTTATTTTCTTTTGCGATAGCAACTACTTGATCGGTATATTTTGTTGGAATACCTCCTAAGGATTTTATAACATCTTTAGGTTTAAGGGTTTTGACGTTAGCAGAAGAATCAGCTACTTTGCCCACCATAAAAGGTTCTCTCCAATCTATAAAAGGTCTTTTTTCGCCTTTTAATAATTTGTCTATCAAATCAACGGGAAGATGAATCGTTTCTGTGGTTCCGTTGCGATTAACAACAACAGTCTTGGCAAACAGAATTTTATTGGGAATTTCATTGAATTTCGTAGTTTTTTCACCGTCAATTTCTAGAATCTTGTCACCAGTTTTGAATCCCATTTCTTCACCAACAGGCGAGGTAACGGCAATTCCGTCTTTCAATTCGCTATTGTTTAAATACAAATCGCCATAGAAAAAAGCCATTCCAATGTAAATAATAAAAGCCAAAATAAAATTAACAGCAACGCCGCCTAACATGATAATTAAACGCTGCCAAGCTGGTTTTGAACGAAATTCCCAAGGTTCGGCAGGAAGTTTCATTTGTTCTTTGTCCATGCTTTCGTCAATCATTCCAGATATTTTCACATAGCCACCCAAAGGCAACCATCCAATTCCGTATTCGGTTTCACCAATTTTCTTTTTCAGTAAAGAATATTTGATATCGAAAAACAGGTAGAATTTTTCTACTCTGGTTTTAAAAATTTTGGCAGGAATAAAATGCCCTAATTCATGCAGTATGATGAGTAATGATAAGCTTAATAAAAATTGAGATAACTTAATAACTAGTTCCATTGTTTGATTTTCGGTTCTTTTTTAACGCACAAAAGTAAGGTTTTCACCTTACTTTTCAGCATATATGTTTTGAGGGCTTATTTTTTTATGAAATTTTTATGAAAGACTCCTTCAGAGGTTGTTATTTGAATAGAATACATTCCGTTAGCCAAAGATCCAACCGGAATACTCTTCAAATTCGACTCTAATACTTTCTGACCAAGAGCATTGAAAACCACTGTTTTTTTCAGGGTTACTAAATTGGGCATTTCAACATTTAAAACGGATGTTGCAGGATTAGGATACACTGTTATTGAAGATTCTAAATTAAATTTGGAAGTTCCTAAAGCAGCAGTACTATTTTTTGAGATAATGTCTTTTTTGGGATCAAAAGTTACGCCAGTAACGGTGAAAGGAACGTTCACTAGGAACTGTTGTCCGTTTGTCGTAAGGTCTAATAAATAATCTTGTTGTTGTCCGCCAGTACCTATCAAACGAACTGGAACTGGGCCTTCAAAGAAACTCACCGAAGCGTTCGATTGGGTTTGATTTACAGTAATTCGAGCTTGGCCAGGATTTGTATTTGCTGCCGTAATTGCGAAAATTGGATAACCTTGGTTGTAAATCCAATCGTTGAAAAATTCTGTCAAATTCATTCCCGAAGTAGCCTCTAAATGACTTTGTAAATCGGGTGTGTGTGCATAGGCATAAGCCAAATTGGCATCGTTCAAATAATTTCTTAGTCCTTGAAAGAAATTGGTGTCTCCTAATTTCAATCGCAACATATTCAAAACCATAGCGCCTTTGTTATAAGTCAAACGGCCACTAAAAATCCGATTGACATCTAAAGCCTCCGCATCGGTTAAATAAACCGCTCCACTGGTGCTTGAGGTAATGCTGGTAATCATGGAACTTTTATTATTGGTAAAAGCAACTTCTCCATCAAAATGTTGGATAACCATTGATGCCAAATAAGTGGCAAATCCTTCATTCAACCAAATGTCTTTCCACGAACCGCACGTTACTTTGTCGCCAAACCATTGATGTCCCATTTCATGAGCAATCAATCCTCTGCTATAACCACCATTGTTTCCCGCAGTCATAAACGAAACGGTAGTATGTTCCATTCCACCACCCCAACCAAATTCACAATGCCCGTATTTTTCATTTCTAAAAGGATAAGGAACAAATACAGATTCGTAAAAATTAATAATATCCGGAGTTACCGCCACACTCGCAATATTGGCGTCGGCAGTTTCAGGATACATATAATTAATGATCGGAAAATAAGGACTTTCAGCCGTTCCCAAGCCGCCTTGTTGGTTGTAAATTTGATAGTCGGTTACGGCAATGGCAATTAAGTATGCCGCGATTGGATAATTGTGTTTGTAATGAGAGGTGAATGTTCCGTTTCCATTGTCAACTAAGGATTGTTGAAGTCCATTAGAAACAGCTACATTTCCGTTTGGTGCTGTAATGTATACGTCGATGGAATTCGCTTTATCGTTCAAATCTTGTTTGCAAGGCCACCATTCCATAGCTCCAAATGGTTCAGAAAGCGTCCATAATACTGGAGTTCCGTTGTGTTGTACCGCACTAAAAGCACCAAAACCAGAAGAAGTGGGAACACCGGCATAAGTGATGCTCAAAGAATCCAACACATTGGTATTTTGAATAGCAGGCAAATTAATAATTAACTCGTTATTGCCACTTCTTGAAAAAGTCAATTCAGCGCCTCTTTGCTTCACCGAACTAACATCTAATGCATCCGATAAATCAAAAGTGACCGAACTAATATCTTGTTTCGCGATGTATTTCGTAGTAACTTCTCCGCTAATGTATTGAACAGCAGGATCGACAGTGAGTCGAAGTCGGTGGTACGTCACATCGTAATCGTAAGTGTTCGGATTGGTGATGAACGTCATTTTCTTGAAAGCCGATTTTTTTTCAGCATTGACAAGTTCTTCAAGCTCTTTGTTAGTAGACTGAGCAAAAAGAGAAGTACACGAAATAAAAAGCAAAAAGAGGTAGTATTTTTTCATTATGTTCAAGTTTTTTTGCGAATTTAATTAATAATTCAACAAACGAATGTTAATTTTCCTTTAATTGCTGTTTTTCTCCTAAATGTACCTCCAATACTACAAAATCAACTTTTTTCTTTTGCCGATACATATCCAAAACATTTGTTTAAATTTGCGTGCTTCTTCAAGAAGACAAAGGCAATTTTAAAAAAGGATACCATGTTACAAATCGCATTTATTAGAGAGAATCAAGAAAAAGTGATCAAGGCTTTGGCGAAAAGAAATTTAGACGCAAAAGCGGTAGTGAACGAAGTAGTGCAATTGGATGAAAAACGCCGTGCAACACAAGTGGAACTTGATTCGGTTTTAACAGAATCCAATAAATTAGCCGCTTCCATTGGCGCCTTAATGAAAAGCGGAGAAAACGCTAAAGCCGCTATTCTAAAAGAAAAAACAGTGCTTTTGAAAGAACAAAGCAAAGAGCTTTCTGAAAAAGCAGATGCCCTAGCGCAAGAGTTAACACAAAAATTATACACACTACCCAACCTTCCCGCGGATATCGTACCTGAAGGAAAAACTCCTGAAGACAATTTGACCGTTTTTCAAGAAGGCACAATTCCAGTATTGCACGAAGGTGCTCAACCACATTGGGAATTGGTAAAAAAATACGACATCATCGATTTCGAATTGGGCGTGAAAATAACAGGAGCCGGTTTCCCCGTTTACAAAGGAAAAGGCGCCCGATTGCAACGCGCTTTAATCAGTTACTTTTTAGACAAAAACACAGCAGCCGGATACAAAGAATATCAAGTGCCCCATTTAGTGAATGAAGCTTCTGGCTACGGAACCGGACAATTGCCCGATAAAGAAGGACAAATGTATCATGCAACGGTGGATGATTTGTATTTAATTCCAACCGCAGAAGTACCTGTAACCAACTTGTTTCGTGATGTAATCTTAAATGAAAATGAGTTTCCGATTTTATGCACCGCCTACACGCCGTGCTTTCGAAGAGAAGCAGGTTCCTACGGAGCACACGTTCGTGGATTGAATCGTTTGCATCAATTTGACAAAGTCGAAATCGTACGCATCGAACATCCCGATAAATCATACGAAGCTTTAGACGGCATGGTAGAACACGTGAAAACCATTTTGCAAGAGTTGAAATTGCCCTACCGAATTTTGCGTTTGTGCGGTGGCGATATGGGATTCACATCAGCGTTGACCTATGATTTTGAAGTCTTTTCAACCGCGCAAGATCGTTGGTTGGAAATTTCTTCCGTTTCTAATTTTGAGACGTTTCAAGCCAACCGCTTGAAGTTGCGTTATAAAGACGCCAATGGTAAAAATCAATTGGCGCACACGCTAAACGGAAGTTCTTTGGCATTGCCAAGAGTTCTTGCCGGAATTTTAGAAAATTACCAAACGCCAGAAGGCATTGTAATCCCAGAGGTGTTGCGTCCGTACACCGGATTTGACATCATCAATTAAACGTTAATCTTTAAATGCGAGTGTACTAAATTCAGCACAAATGTGTTACTTTAGTACATTGCTTTTTATAAGTAGTACATGAAAAAGATTTTCCTCACCTTTCTGTTGTTTTTCACCGGCATCGTTTTAGCACAAAACGAGCAGTTGGCGCAAAATTATTTTGATAAAGGCGATTTTGAAAAGGCTAAAATCAGCTATGAGGAATTATTAAAAAACCAGCCGTACAACACCATTTTTTTTCAGCGTCTAATTGATTGTTATCAGCAATTGCAATTGTTTCCTTTAGCAGAAACAACACTTCAAAATCGGTTAAAGCAATTTCAACAAGCCAGTCTTTTAGTCGAGTTGGGCTATAATTTTCAATTGCAAAAGCAAGAAGCCACGGCTAAAAAATACTACGAGCAAGCCATCGATAAGATTCGGAAAAACCCAAATGAAGTCTACGGTATTGCCACAACTTTTGAACGAAAAAACCTTTTGAATTACGCGCTGCAATCCTACGAATTGGCATTGACTTTGGATCCAAAGTTTAATTTTAATTTTCAAATGGCATTGCTTTACGGACAGTTGGGTAATACCGACATGATGATTGAAAAGTTTCTAACCGAAGCCTTTGCCAATCCACAAAATTCACTGTTGATTCAAAACCAATTGTCGCGCTTCATGTCCGAAGATGCTGACGTAGCTTTTAATGATGCGCTGCGAAAAGCTTTAATTCTGAGAACGCAAAAGACTCAAGATGTGTTTTGGAACGAATATTTAAGTTGGTTTTACGTGCAACAAAAAGAATACGGAAAAGCATTTATCCAACAAAAAGCGATTTACAAAAGAAATCCAGAAACGTTTTCCAACATCGTAAACTTGGCACAATTGGCTATTGAAGAAGGCGATAAAGAAACTGCAAAAGAAATTTTCACCTTCGTTTTAGACAATACTAAAGACCTCGAATTGTTGATTCAATCGCATACCTATTTGATGCAAATGCGCATCGATTCGGCCACCGAAAAAGAATATCCAACAGTTGCTTCGGAAATGGATTTGCTTTTGAAAGAGTTTGGAGTGAGCCCGTATTCCTTATCGTTACAAATTTTACAAGCGCATTTCACCACTTTTCATTTGAAAAACCCAGAACTTGGGAAGTCGATTTTGAAAACCGCTTTAGATTTGCCTTTGAATGAATATCAAAAAGCAGATGTTAAAATGGAATTAGCCGACATTTTATTGTTTGAGGAGAAATTCAACCAAGCGCTGATTTATTATTCCCAAATTGAAGAAGATTTGAAAAACGACGTGGTTGGGCACGAAGCCAGTTTTAAAGCCGCGAAAACCAGTTACTTTAAAACCGACTTTCAGTGGGCACAAAAGCAATTTAAAGAATTGAAATCGGCGTCTACACAACTAATCGCGAACGATGCTTTAGAGTATTTTCTACTTATCAATGACAATACTGTGGCGGATTCAACACAAACCGCTTTGAAACAATTTGCGCGCGCCGACTACTTGTTGTATCAAAACAAAACTCCAGAAGCATTGGTCCAATTTCAAGACATTTTGAAAAGTTTCAAAGGCAATGAAATTGAAAGCGTGACCTTGTATCGAATTGGGAAAATCTACGAGAAGTTAGGCGATTATAACGCAGCACTGATCCAATATCAAACCATAATTGATAAGTACAAAGACGGAATTTACATCGACGAAGCGTATTATTTCGCTGCAGAAATTTACAACAAGCAACTCAAAGACATTGAAAAAGCTAAAGCCAATTACGAACAATTGATTTTCCATCACGAAGACAGTATTTATTATACCGATGCTCGGAAGAAATATAGGCAATTGCGCGGCGATACGACTTTATAAATACAATTTAGATTTACGACAGACCATTTACGAAAGCACCAATCGTACAACCAATAGCGTAAATCGTACATCAAACCTCGTAAATCAGAAAAAATGATCATCTACAACGTTACCACCAATATTCACGAAAGCGTTCACGACCAATGGTTGCAATGGATGCAAGAAAAGCACATCAAAGATGTTTTGGGCACAGGAAAATTTTCTTCAGCACGAATGGTCAAAGTATTGGTCGAAGAAGAAATGGGAGGAATCACCTATTCGGTTCAATATACAACCGACAGCAAAGGAACGTTGGAAAAATACTATCAAGAAGACGCACCGCGTTTACGCGACGAAGCGTTGGCACTTTTTGGAGACAAAATGCTGGCTTTTCGAACAGAATTGGAATTGATTTCCGATCATTAATGTTACAATAATCACTTAACAATGCTTTGCGCTATAGCGTCTTTGCGAGATAAAAATCATGGAAAAAGTAAAAGCCAAAAAACACCTCGGACAACATTTCCTCAAAGACGAAAGCATCGCCAAAGCTATCGCGGACACATTGAACCTGAAAGGGTATGATGATGTTCTAGAAATTGGTCCCGGCATGGGCGTTTTGACGAAGTATTTGTTAGAGAAACCAACCAATACTTATGTGGTGGAAATTGATACCGAATCGGTCACCTATCTGGAAGAAAATTATCCGAAATTACACGGTAAAATTATCGCCAAGGACTTTTTAAAATACAGCATCAATGAAATTTTTGAAGGGAAACAATTCGCTATTATAGGCAATTTCCCATACAATATATCCACTCAAATTGTCTTTCGAGCGTTAGAGTTTCGGAATCAAATCCCAGAATTTTCGGGCATGTTCCAAAAAGAAGTGGCCGAACGAATTTGCGAAAAGAAAGGCACCAAAGCCTACGGGATCTTATCGGTTTTAGTACAAGCTTTTTACGATGCGGAGTATTTGTTCACGGTTAGTGAGGATGTTTTTATTCCGCCGCCAAAAGTAAAATCGGGCGTGTTGCGCTTGCGAAGAAAAGAAAACTTTACGTTACCCTGCAGTGAAAAATTGTTCTTTTCGGTGGTAAAAACAGCCTTTCAACAACGCAGGAAAACGTTGCGTAACAGTTTAAAAACTTTAAATTTATCGGATAATTTACGAGAAGATAGTATCTTTGACCTCCGACCAGAACAATTAGATGTTTCCCAATTTATTGGGCTCACTCAAAAAATAGAAGCCGATGGAGTTTAAAATCAGCAAAGACCTTATCCAACAACTGGAGCAATTGATTCAAAAAAATGACGACGTACAACTCGGGATTTTATTGAACGATTTGCACCATGCGGATATTGCTGAGATTTTAGACGAACTCGATTTTGAAGAAGCGACCTACATTTTTAAAGTGCTAGACAGCGAAAAAACGGCTGAAATTCTTTTAGAGTTGGAAGACGATTTGCGGGAAAATATCTTAAATCGGTTGTCTCCAAAAGAAATTGCAGAAGAACTCGACGAACTCGAAACCAACGATGCGGCCGACATTATTGCCGAACTTTCTCAACATCGAAAAGAGGAAGTAATTTCGGAACTTCAAGACGTAGAACACGCCAAAGATATTGTTGATTTATTGCGCTACGACGAAGATACTGCTGGTGGAATCATGCACAAAGAGTTGGTCAAAGTCAACGAAAATTGGAATGTACTAACTTGTGTCAAAGAAATGCGTATTCAAGCAGAAAACATTTCCAGAGTACATTCTATTTATGTGGTAGATGATGACGATCGTTTGAAAGGCCGTTTGTCTTTGAAAGATTTACTAACCACTTCAACAAAAACGCCTATTCGGGACATTTATATCAGCAAATTGAATTATGTAAAAGTTGATTCTGAAGATGTTGAAGTAGCGCGAATCATGCAAAAATACGATTTGGAAGCCATACCAGTAGTCGATGAATTGGGCCGACTTGTAGGCAGAATTACCATTGACGATATTGTGGATGTAATCAAAGACGAAGCCGACAAAGATTACCAATTGGCAGCGGGTATTACCCAAGACGTAGAAGCCAACGATAGTGTTCTTGAATTGACCAAAGCGCGTTTGCCTTGGTTGTTAATCGGAATGGTTATTGAAATTTTCGCCTCTTTTGTTTTAAAAAGTAACGAACAGGCTTTTCAAAGATATTCTACGTTAATCATTTTCGTACCCTTACTTTCGGCTACTGCAGGAAATATTGGGGTGCAAGCATCAGCTATTGTTGTTCAAGGCTTGGCCAATGGAACTTTGAAAGAATTCAGTCGCAATTATTTTAGCAAGGAATTAACCGTTGCGATGATTTCGGGAACCATCATATCGCTTTTATTGTTAATTTACCATTCGATAATGTACCAACAATATTTAGTTGGATTGGCGATTTCAATATCGATTATCGTAGTGATTTTGTTTGCTGCTACTTTAGGAACTTTAGTGCCGTTATTCTTACACAAAAATAAAATCGACCCTGCAATTGCTACAGGCCCGTTTATTTCGACAACCAATGATGTATTCGGAATTATTTTATATTTTGCTATTGCCAAATTGATTTTAGGATTTTAAAATCAATTCTCTAATTCAGAAACTTCAACGATTATGAAAGTACAAATCATTGGCGGTGGAAACTTAGGAGTTGCCATTGCACTAGGATTATCTAAATATTCCAAAAACACGTCCGTTACCGTTACCCGACGAAGTGTCGAAAGCATTCAGTATTTAGAAGCCAAAGGCATTACTGTTTCTTCCAATAATACGCACAGAATTCAAGAAGCCGATGTCATTATTTTGACCGTAAAACCCTATCAAGTTGGATTGGTTTTAAAAGAAATTCTACCCCTAATCTCCAATAAAATTATTGTTTCCGCAGTGAGCGGCGTTACCTTAGAAGCCCTTCAAAACGAAACCAATCATGCTCATGCTATAGTGCGGATTATGCCTAATATTGCCGTTCAATTTGGAGCATCCGCTAGTTGCGTCGCGTTTGCCGAAAAAGATAAAGCAGCGGCCCAACAAGTAATTGCCTTGTTCCAAGACTTAGGAACGGTTCCCGTAATCGAAGAAAAACTAATGGATGCGGCTACCGTTTTAGGAGCTTGCGGAACGGCTTATGCATTGCGCTATATCCGCGCCTCGATGCAAGCCGGAATAGAAATTGGTTTTGATTCGCAAACGGCTTTGGCAATCGCAGCTCAAACGGCAAAAGGTGCGGCGCAGATGCTTTTGGAAGAAAAAATCCATCCCGAACAATTAATCGACCGCGTAACTACACCACAAGGCTGCACCATTGTCGGACTTAACGAAATGGAGCACCAAGGATTCAGCTCGTCTTTAATCAAAGGCATCAAAACGTCGCTTCAAAAAATCAAGGAGTAATTTTCTTCAAATAAACGTTTAAAGAATCGGAGAATTGGGTATCGAAAACCTGAACTCCTTTTGCATTCATGTGGAAGGAATTGTAAAAATAAGCTTTGTTGTCGTTGAACGATTGTTTTGAAAAATCCCAAAAAACAACATCTTGATTTTGAGCTACTTTTTTTTGAATAACCTCTTTCATTTGTGAAAAAGAAGGTTCTTCCAACGCGTTTAGTTCGGCATAAGAAGGCGTCCAAACCAAAATGAGTTTCGCATGAATCGCTTGGCAATCGGCGATGATTTGGTCGAGTTCGTGCAATCCTTTTTGAAAGGCGTCAGGCGAATAAACCACTGATTTTCCATGTAGTGTTTTTTTGAAATTGTCAAAATCGGAATTCCACGACGCCTGATGGATCAAATAGCCTTTTCGTTTTTTACCTCTGTAATTTGAACCCGCATTCCAGCAAAGACTTTTCCAGATTTCCGACTGAAAGCCTCGGTATTTGCTCAAGGGAATGAATTTTTCTAGTTTCGTCGTGGCGTCTAATTCCTGTAGTTTATGAATGACTTCGGGTTCACTGTAATACGGCAAAAACTGGGCTTTATTGGGAATTTTCTTTTCTGATAAAGCATAAAGATCAATATTTTGAACCACTATTTTGGGAGGCTTGTTGTGAGCTAAATAGCTTTTCCAGCGCATTTGTTCTATAGCTAAAGTGGCGCCGGCGAATCCTAGATTATAGGAAGCAATTCCGGTTTTGGTAGTAATCAAGTCCGGGTCAAAATGCGCTTCTGCTCGAGAGTTTCCCAGGAACACCATAGGCGAATTGATCTTGCCTTGAAAGAGTAAATTCCAATCGGTATACACGCCATCATAGGTGTCTCTTAAACGAAAATCAATATAGGTTTGCAAAGCCCATAACAGAGCATAAAAAAGCACCAACATCCAACCCAATTTTTTAAAGAAAGCGTTCATAAGCCTTGGATTTAAAATTGAAAATAGATAAAATCACTGGCTTCATTCTTCACATTCAAGACAATCAGCAGCAACACAAAAAAATAGAAACCATAGCGAAAACCGGTAGCAACCCAGTTTTGGCGGGTAAGGAAACCATTTACAACATGTTCGTTGTGTCGGCTTAGCCACTCCATTCCCATTAAAAAAGCAATCGAACAAATCAAAGGCAAAATCGAATTCGAATAAGTCAATTCCGATCGAATGCTAAAAAAATGAGGATTTGTATAAATACATTTTAGGTATTGAAATGCTTCGGTAACATTCTTGGCTCTAAAAAATATCCAAGCAAAAGTAACCAGAGCAAAGGTGGCGGTCATTTGCAAGAATTCTAAAAAAGAAGGCATTATTGTTTCCCGCTCCAATTCGTCTAAATTTTTCTTCGGAGCATTCCACAATAGTAACGGAAGAAATAGCAAGGCATTAATCAAACCCCAAATCACAAAAGTCCAATTGGCGCCATGCCAAAAGCCACTGACTAAGAACACGATGAATACATTTCTAATCTTGAAAAGCTTACTGCCACGGTTGCCGCCCAACGGCAAATACAAATAGTCACGAAACCAGGACGTTAGTGAAATGTGCCATTTTTGCCAGAATTCGGCGATGTTTTTTGAAAAATACGGGTAGTTGAAATTTCGCATCATATCGAAACCAAACAAACGAGCCAAACCGATGGCAATGTCGGAATACCCACTAAAATCGCCATAAATTTGAAACGAAAATAAAACGGCTCCAAGAATCAAAGTTCCTCCTGAATAGTGCGAATAGTTTTGAAAAATATCATTAACGTAAGGAGCGCAAGTATCGGCAATTACAATTTTTTTGAAAAACCCCCAAAGAATGAGTCGCATTCCGTCGACCGCTTTCGGATAATCGAAAGTTCTTTTCTTGTAAAATTGTGGTAAGAAATTAGAAGCCCGTTCGATTGGACCCGCCACTAATTGCGGAAAGAAACTTACAAAAGCTAAGAACGAAATAATGTCTTTAGTGGGTTCCAGTTTTTTTCGATACACACTAATACCATAACTTAAACTTTGAAAAGTGTAAAAACTGATACCCACGGGAAGAATAATGTGCAACATGCTCCAATCGAGTGGTCGACCAAAGAAGGAAAAAGCTGCATTGAAATTGGCTATGAAAAAATTGCAGTACTTAAAGAAACCCAACAATCCTAAATTCAAGAAAATACTGATGCACAACAAGTATTTTCGGTTCTTGGCGCGAACTTCGTTTCCCAAGGCGATACCAACAAAGAAATCTACCAACGAACTAAACAACAACAAAAACAAAAAACGCCAATCCCACCAACCGTAAAAAACAAAACTGGAAACAATCAACAACCCGTTTTGTAGTTTTAGGTTTTTGGATGTAACAAACCAATAGAGTACAAATACTATCGGAAAAAAAACTGCAAAATCGATTGAATTAAAAAGCATAAATGAAATGTAAGTGATTGGACAGCATCGTTTTTTGGCTATCAAAAGCTAAAATAGAAAATTACTTTTAGAATGAAAGAATCCCGCAAATCATTTCTAAGATACTTTTTATAACTTTGAAGCTAAACTAATTTGCCATTGAAACCATCAGCCATTCACATTTTGCATCTCGATACCAATCATTATTTGCTTAAAGCGCAATTAGAGCAATTGGGGTTTGTCAATCATGAAGACTTCACTTCTTCTAAAACAGAAGTAGAAGCAAAGATTGCTAATTATCATGGAATTGTTATCCGAAGTCGTTTTTCTATTGACAAAACATTTCTAGACAAAGCCACTAATTTGCAATTTATCGCGCGCGTAGGCGCTGGTTTGGAAAGCATCGATTGCGACTATGCCGAAAGCAAAAATATCACACTAATCGCTGCACCAGAAGGCAATCGGAATGCCGTTGGCGAACATGCGCTAGCGTTATTACTTTCACTATTCAACAATTTAAACAAAGCAGATTCAGAAGTCAGACTCGGGCATTGGAATCGAGAAAGCAATCGCGGTCACGAACTCGATGGGAAAACAGTCGGCATTATCGGCTACGGCAATATGGGGAAATCTTTTGCCAAAAAACTTCGAGGTTTTGATGTTGAAGTCTTGTGCTATGATATTCTTGATGGAGTTGGCGATGCCAATGCCAAACAGGTTCCTTTACAGGAATTGCAAGAAAAGGCGGATGTGTTGAGTTTGCACACGCCGTGGACGCCCATCACCGACAAAATGGTTAACGCCAATTTTATAAGCAAATTCACCAAACCCTTTTGGTTGCTGAACACCGCTAGAGGAAAAAATGTCGTGACCGCCGATTTGGTAACGGCATTAGAATCGGGCAAAATATTAGGCGCTGGCTTGGATGTCATCGAATACGAAAAGCTTTCTTTTGAAACATTGTCGGAAGAGAAGAATATTCCAGAAGCGTATCATCGGTTGTTGCATTCCGATAAAGTCATTTTGACGCCACACATTGCTGGCTGGACGTTTGAAAGTCACGAGCGTTTGGCTCAAGTCATCGTTGACAAAATTAAAGCAAAGTATTTTGAGGCGCCAAAAGAAAAAATATCCGAAGCAAAAGTTACCGGCATTGGTGGTCTGTTTTTCAAATCGAAAAGTCCAAAAGAGTTAGCGGCTTGGTATGGGAAACACCTCGGTTTAGAGACGAACGATTATGGTTCGACGTTTTGGTGGAAAGACACCAATGGAAACGATTGCTCCACACAATGGTCGCCCTTCAAAGATGACACTACTTATTTTCAACCGAGCGAAAAAGCATTTATGCAAAATTTCAGAGTGCAACATTTGGAGGTGCTTATAACCAATTTAAAAGCAGAAGGCGTTACGATTGTTGGCGAAATTGAATCTTACGACTACGGAAATTTTGCTTGGATTTTAGATCCCGAAGGCAACAAAATAGAACTTTGGGAACCGAATGATAGCGCTTTGTAATAATTTTTCTATTTTTATAAAAACAAACAACACTACTAATACCATGGAAAACACAAAACAAGAAACTTGGAACCAACCACAAGAGCCACAATTTCGACCAGAAAACAAAAAAGTAGTCGCCGGAGTTTTGGCCATTGTTTTAGGATATTTAGGAATTCATAAATTTATTTTGGGCTATACCACCGAAGGGATTATTCAAATTCTCATCTCGATTATTACTTGCGGAATTGCCGGAACAATTATCGGGTTGATTGAAGGAATTATTTACCTAACCAAAACCGACGAAGAGTTTTATCATACTTACCAACTGAATAAAAAAGGTTGGTTTTAAATAAAAAAAGGAGAATCAAATGGTTCTCCTTTTTTATGTTTTATAGTAAAAATTACTCGCCTTTTTCGGCCAGTTTTCGTTCCAATTCTGCTTGAAATTCTTCCATAACCGGTTTCATCGTACTCTCGGGTAAATCAGCAATTCGGATGTACATCAAGCCGTCAATAGCATTGTTAAATAAAGGATCGACATTAAAGGCGACTACTCGAGCATTTTGTTTGATATACTTCTTAATCAACACCGGAAGTCGCAACGTTCCTGGTTCGATTTCATCAATTAGTTTATCAAATTTCACCAAATCAGCTTCGGCTTCATCAAAAATAAAATCCTTATCGGCGTCTTTCAGTTTCACTCGAAATTCTTTTTTAGGATGAATGTACTGCGCAACATAAGGATCGTAATAATGCGATTTCATAAACTCAATCATCAACGATTTAGAGAAATCGGTAAACTGATTGCTGATGCTCACGCCACCAATCAAAAAGTTGTGTTCGGGATGTCGCAACGTGGTGTGCACAATTCCTTTCCAAAGCAAAAATAACGGCATCGGCTTGAGCTGATAGTCTTTAGAAATAAAGGCGCGGCCCATTTCAATCGATTTGCTCATCATGTCGTGTAATTCGGGTTCAAATCGGAACAATTCCTGCAAATAAAATCCGTCAATGCCATATTTTGGGAATATTTCTGAGCCCAATCCCATGCGGTAAGCGCCCGCAATTTTCTGAGCTTCCTCATCCCACAAAAACAAATGGTGGTAGTATTGATCGTATTTATCAAGATCGATAGAGTTGTTCGTGCCCTCGCCAATTTCTCGAAACGTAATTTCACGCAACCGTCCAATTTCATGTAAAATATTCGGGATTTTATGGGCTTCCGTAAAAAACACCTCGTAGTTTTTGCTGTGTATTAATCGAGAATCGGTTTTGCGCAATTCTTCAATTTCGGCCATCATTTTTTCTTGACTTGCCGCAGTCACAATTTTTTTAGGGCTCTTAGGGAGCTTCAAATTGTTCAAATTGGGAGCTGATAAAAAGTTGCTTTCTTTCTCGAAAGAATTCGCCAACATATATGTTTTCCGACGTAAAAATTCGGAATATTCTTCTAAGGACGCATGCTCATTTTGTTCGGCCACCGAAATGGGTTTTCCAATACGAACTTTGATACTTCGGTCTTTTTGAGTCAATAATTCCGAAGGCAATTTCGCCGTGCGCAAGGTTGGATTCAATTTCGAAAGCAAATAAAACAACCGACTGTTCTTCGCATGAAAATAAATAGGAACTACCGGAACTTGTGCTTTGCGAATGACTTTGATGGCGCCTTCTTCCCAAGCTTTGTCGACCATTAATTTTCCGTCTTTATAAGTCGAAACTTCACCGGCAGGAAACATGCCCAAGGGTTTGCCATCGCTCAAATGGCGCAAGGTTTCCTTAATGCCCACCACGCTCGACTTGGCGTCTTTGTGGGTTTCAAAAGGATTCACCGGCATGATATAAGGTTTCATGGGATCAATGCGGTGCAGTAAAAAATTCGCTATGATTTTGAAGTTGGGTTCTTTCTCCAACATTAATTTTAACAATAAGATACCATCAATTCCGCCCAAAGGATGGTTCGAAATGGTAATGTAAGCGCCGTCCTTTGGCAATCGTTTCAAATCGTCTTCCGGAATCTCGAAATTGATTTGAAATTCATCCAATATGGCATTCAGAAACTCCAAATCTTTCAAATGTTTGTTTCTGTCGTAGATTTTATTCAGGGTAGAAATCTTCAGTACTTTCATCAGTAACCAACCGGAGAAAGTTCCAAAAATCCCGTATTTTTCAGCGTTGATTGCTTTCGCAACTTCTTTAGCAGTAACTAAACCCATGTACTTTATTATTTATCGAGACGGAAACAAAGATAGCAAAAAACTCGATTTTCTTTCCTTTTTCATGATTTACCTTTCTACATTTTTTAGTACTTTTGAAATCAAATCTTTACACCCAACAATGAAAATCATTTCTTATAATGTGAACGGAATTCGTGCCGCAATTTCCAAAGGGTTCATTTCCTGGTTGCAGCAAGCCAATCCCGACGTGATTTGCCTCCAAGAAATTAAAGCCACTCCCGAACAAATTCCATTACTTGATTTTGAGCTAGCCGGATATCCTTATCATTTTTGGTTTCCCGCAGAAAAAAAAGGGTATAGTGGTGTGGCCATCTTATCCAAAGTAAAACCCAACAATGTGCAGTTCGGAACCGGAATTGCCCATATGGATTTTGAAGGAAGAAACCTGCGAGTAGATTTCGATGACTTTTCCGTCATGAGTTTGTACCTGCCGTCGGGAACCAATATCGAGCGTCTCGACCACAAGTTCATGTACATGGATGATTTTCAAAACTACATTGACGACCTGAAGAAAGAAATCCCAAACCTAGTCATTTGCGGCGATTACAATATTTGCCATGAAGCCATCGATATTCATGATCCGGTGCGCAATAAAGTCGTTTCTGGATTTTTACCTGAAGAACGCGCTTGGCTCGATTCATTCATCAAAAAAGGATTCGTAGACAGCTTTCGTTTGCTTAACAAAGAGCCGAATAATTACACCTGGTGGAGTTATCGTGCTGGAGCTAGAGGCAACAACAAAGGCTGGCGAATTGACTATTGCATGGTAAGTGAACCTATGAAAAACCGGATTAAAAGAGCAGTAATTTTACCCGATGCCAAACATTCCGACCATTGCCCAACACTAGTAGAAATAGAATGATTTTTAGGAGCTGTTTCCTGCTGTTCGCTCTATTCCCGAATAACAAAAACTACGGTTGGCACCGTGTTTTTCTAACTCGGGAGATGCCGCTGCCATCAGGGCTAGGGTTCACAACTCAATAAAAAATTTAGATTATAAAAACCAAATAAACGTTTTATCATGACTTCAAAAGGAATAGTTCTCGGAATGGTATTAGCCATAAGCATGACGTCTTGTGTGTCTAAAAAAATATACACCGATTTAGAAAACAAATACGCCGATTTAAAAAAGGAGAACCGAAAAATACAAGACGAAAGCGACGATTGTACCAAAGCAAAAGCCGACTTAGAAATTGCCTACGACGCCATCAAAGAGGAACTCAACACCGCGCGTGCCGATCGCGACAAATACTTATCCGATTATATATCGGCTGATAAAAATTTAAAAACACTGCAAGCATCGTATGCCGCTTTAGAGAAAAATAGCAACGATGCTTTGCAAACCAATATGTCTAAAAACCGAGAATTATTGTCGCAATTGGAATCCAAAGAAAAAGCGCTATCTGCTGAACAAAGCCGATTAGATAAGTTGAAGAGCGATTTGAAAGCCAGCTCCGATCGTCTCGCCGAACTCGAAGGATTGATGGCTGCTAAAGATGCTAGCATGAAAAAGCTTAAAGAAACGCTTTCGAAAGCCTTAAACAGTTTTGAAGGAAAAGGTCTTACGGTGCAACAAAAAAACGGTAAAGTTTATGTTTCCATGGAAAACAAATTGTTATTCAGCTCTGGAAGCTGGGCCGTTGGCGCTGAAGGAAGAAGCGCTGTAGTAGAAGTAGGAAAAGTATTGGCCGCCAATCCAGACATTTCAGTCTTAATTGAAGGACACACCGATGACGATGCTTACGGAGGTTCCGGACCAATAGCAGACAATTGGGATTTATCTACCAAAAGAGCCACAGTTATTGTGAATATTCTTGGAGAAAACAAAGGCATCAATCGTCAAAATCTAACTGCAGCTGGCCGAAGCGAATATGCTCCTTTAGCAAGCAATAGCACGCCAGAAGGTAAAGCGAAAAATCGAAGAATCGAAATCATCTTGACTCCAAAATTGGATGAAATATCCAAAATGTTGAATCAGTTGTAATTCACTATTCATAAAAAAGGGCTCTAATTTAGAGCCCTTTTTTTATTAGAAATGTGACGTAAGTTTTTTTATTTTACAGATAACTTACCGCTAAAACTTTTTCCGCTTTGGTCTTTTACAGAAACAAAATAAAGTCCGCTTTGCAAAAAGGAAGTCGGAATCGCACGATTTTCATTTTCGATACGCTCTTGATATAAAATTTTTCCAGTGCTGTCAGTAAGGGTTGCTGTTACAGGAAAACTAATGCCATTTGAAGGAATGGATACTTCGGATGTTGCGGGATTGGGATACAATTCTAACTGCCCTTTTTCAAAAACACGAGTACTTAAAGAAGTATCCGTAATTTTATAAATAATCCCAGAAGTTACGGCGGCAACGTACAATTCGCCATTTCGATCTTCTCCAAAAGTGCTAAAATTACCAGAGAAAGCGTTGGTCCAGGTGAAGGTGTTGGTCGCCACATCTAAGAAACCAATTTTATTGCTACAATAATCGGCAAAGAAATAATGGTTTAGAAAATTGGGATACAAACTCCCGGTGTAGACAAATCCGCCTGTAATCGAGCACGCTCCAGCTGAATGGGTGTATTGTGCTACTGGAAAAACATAAATTGCGGGTGTCGTGCATGTTGAAAATACATTATTGCCTTCGTAGCATTTCCAACCAAAATTTAATCCCGGAGTGGGATTCGTCACATGATTGATTTCTTCAATTTGGTTTTGACCCACATCGGCAATCCACAAATCACCTGTTAATCTATCGAACGAATACTTCCAGGGATTTCGGACTCCAATCGCCCAAATCTCGTCATTGCCGTCTATGCCTACATACGGATTGGTTGGTGGAATTCCATACGGGCTGGCCGAATCCACATCAATTCGCAACATTTTCCCTAAATTTTCATTGATGTTTTGAGCTCGATTTCCGGGATCGCCAGCGCTACCGCCATCTCCCATTCCGATGTACAAATACCCATCGGGACCAAATTTTATACTACCGCCATTATGATTCGAAAAGGGTTGGGTTACGGTTAACAAAACAGTTCCAGAGGCCGCATCAGCTAAAGCTGGATTGGAAGAAACGGTGTACCGCGCAATCACAGTGTTTCCAGTAGTATTGGTATAGTTCACATAAAAGTAACCATTCGAAGCATAATCGGGATGAAAAGCCAATCCCAATAGACCTCTTTCGCCGCCTGTTGAAATTGTGGCTGTAGTTAAGGTCAGAAAATTATTAGGATTGATAGTTCCGTTTGGATTTAAAATCCGAATGGCACCACCTTGCTGCACTACAAACAAGCGATCGTCATCTCGAGGATGAGTAATTTCTACAGGGCTGGAGAATCCAGTGGCAAACGGAGTTAGTCCAATGCTTTGCGCAAAAGAGAATAGAGAGAACTGCACTAAAATAAGTGTAATTATTTTTTTCATAGCCGTGAAATTAAAAATAGAGACCGTAAATATAGCGAAAGAAAGAATACAAAATACTTACTAACAAAGAGTTGTGTTCGTTGAAAATTAATTAAAAATCAAATTCATCGATGTTGGTAGAATCGATTACTGCTGGATTTTCTTCTTTAATTTTGATATACGATTTAGCATTCCCGGTAATCATTATCGGCAATTGATTGATAGTGTCTTCAGGAACAATAAGCCCGCGGCGCATCATTAAGGTTTTCAACTGCTTTTCGCGACTGATGGCGTACGATTTCAGATTGCCTTCTTGGTTGAATTGGTACATGAATTTTTTCGGACTCGGAATAATATTCGCCAAATACAAACATTCGTTCAGTGTCAATTCTGAAGGACTTTTTTGGAAGTAAAAATGGGCTGCTTCGCCGATTCCGTATACATTGGGTCCCCATTCAATAATATTGAAATAAACTTCCAACATGCGTTCTTTACTGACGATTCGGTTGTTTTCCATGATGTAAACCAACAGGATTTCTTCCAGTTTTCGAGAAATCGTTTTTTCGCGTTTTAGAAATGTATTTTTAATTAACTGCATGCTAATAGTACTTCCGCCGCGAGAGAATTTTTTGGTTCGAATGTTTTTCACAATCGACTGTTTGAAAGCTTCTGTGATAAACCCTTTGTGTGAAAAGAAAGAAGGATCTTCGGTAGTTAATACGCATTTTCTAAGGAAAGGAGAAATTTGAGACAGCGGCGTGTAATTTGGGTTAGCTTGACCTACTAAAATAGGGCGCTGCGGCACGTCGTTGATGATGGCTCGGTAAATAAATTCTCCATTGAGCTTGTTCAAATTGGCTTCTCCGTATTTTGTAATTTTTAAGTTTTCTTTGTGGAGTTGGCTCTCAAAAACAATCGCATTGGGTTTGTTTTTATTGAATACAAAATTCAAATGATAATCGAAATCGCCTTCGGCTTCCATGCCTTCAAAATGAGTAAACAAACCGTTAGGCAACGACGAGATAAAATCCTGAGCTTTCATTTTTGGAATCGCTACTTTTAAGGTGTAGACTTTATCGGTTTCATTGTTGTATGCCACATACGGATGGAATTTCATTTGATTCAAAACCACCGTAGAACTACTGTCGATTGCAACGGAGTTTTCTCCGAATAAAAAATTGAAATCGAAACGCGCTTTTTTGATAATCACATCTTTGCTGGCAATTTTGGGATGATTGACGGTGAAATTGGTAATCGAAGTAAACCCGTCAATGTGCAGTTCGTCGCCGTCTTTATCGATGTTCGAGACTTTCAACCGAATCGAATCGAAACTTGCTTTGATATTGTAGCGTTCGTCAAAGTAGGGCACTTTTATTTTCCCGGTATCGATATTGAAAAAACGAATGTCGGTGAGTTTATTTCTCGGATCGGCAAAGCCCTTAATTTTCCAACGTTGGGTAAAGGTATTGGTTTGCACTTGAATCGCCGATTCCAATTGTTTGTCAACCAAAACTAAAGTGTTCAATCGCATCGTAGCTTTTTTCCCCATGTCATTCATCCGCAAGGTTAGATTTTCCAAATGCATGTCGGTGGGAACTAAATTCAATCCTTTGTTCAGAATTCGATAAGCTAAATCGGCGTAATTGGTTTTTTCACCGGTATCAATCGTATCCTTTTTTTTGGGTAAAAACGCGTCAAAATTGCGGCCGTTTTCATTTTTAACCAATTGGACAAAACCATTTTTAGCCGCAAGAGTTTCTAGTTGAATGGTTCCAGTAAACAGGTGCCAAAAGTTAACTTTCGTGTGAATGCTTTGAATTTGGAATAATGTATCGGCTTGCTTCGGAACCAATGCAATACCTTCAAGGGCAACACCAGCAAATCCTTCAAATTGGGCTTTTTTGATAGAGAGCGTGCTGTTGTAATCGCGATCCATTTTGGTAGTGATTCGTGCGATAGCTTTCTGTAATAACGCATCACGAAACACGAAAACGGCAACTAAGCCCAAAACAAAAACGACGCTAAAAATTTTAGCGACTAGGATTATTTTTTGCTTTCTAGTTCTCATTGACAAAGTGTAGTTTTTTATCCGAATAATTCGCTGGCGACATCTTCAATTTTCGAGACGAGTCGAATTTTTATTAACGTATTTTTTAAAGAAATCTTGTTATACTTGGAAACAAAAATGGTGGAAAATCCTAATTTTTCTGCTTCCTGAATGCGTTGGTCTACTCGATTTACGGGGCGAATTTCACCCGAAAGGCCTACTTCGCCAGCAAAGCAATAGCCTTCACCTATCGGAATATCTTCGTTTGAAGATAATATCGCGGCTACAACAGCCAAATCAATGGCAGGATCGTCTATCGAAATTCCGCCTGTAATGTTTAAAAATACATCTTTGGTTCCTAAGCGAAATCCGGCTCGTTTTTCTAATACGGCCAAAATCATATTCAATCGTTTCGCATTGTATCCAGTTGTGCTTCGTTGTGGAGTTCCATAAACAGCAGTGCTAACTAAAGCTTGAATCTCAATCATCAAAGGGCGCATACCTTCTAATGTTGAAGCAATCGCGGTTCCTGAAAGTGAAGCATCTTTATGAGAAATTAATATTTCTGAAGGATTGGCCACTTCGCGCAAGCCACTTCCTAACATTTCGTAGATTCCCAGTTCGGCGGTGGAACCAAAGCGGTTTTTCAAGGAACGTAGAATGCGGTACACGTGATTCCGATCGCCTTCAAATTGCAAGACCGTGTCGACCATATGCTCTAGAATTTTGGGTCCGGCAATAGTTCCGTCTTTGGTAATATGACCTATTAGAATTACGGGAATATTAGTTTCTTTAGCGAACTTAATCAACTCGGCGGTAGTTTCTCGAATTTGAGAGATGCTTCCTGGCGAGGCTTCGATATATTCGGTGTGTAATGTTTGAATCGAATCGATGATGACGATTTCGGGTTCAATAGCTTCGATTTGCTTGAAAATATTTTGAGTTTTGGTTTCGGTAAGGATATAGCAATTGTCGCCGTTTGGTGTTATTCTTTCGGCTCGCATTTTAATTTGTTTTTGGCTTTCTTCGCCTGAAACATACAGCGTTTTGTACGGTAATTTCAGCGAAATTTGCAATAACAAAGTGCTTTTTCCAATACCGGGTTCTCCGCCTAAAAGAATTAGCGAGCCAGGAACAATTCCGCCTCCTAAAACGCGATTCAATTCACCATCACGCGTGTCCATTCGCACTTCGTGAGCAGAATCGATTTCATTTATTCTTAGAGGTTTTGAAGCGGCTTTAGTTTCGGTGCTAGAGACTTTCCAGCCTATTTTTTCTTCTTTTTGGACAATTTCTTCGGCTATGGTATTCCATTCTTTACAAGCATTGCATTGGCCTTGCCATTTGGAATATTGGGAACCACAATTTTGACAAAAAAAAGAAGTTTTCACTTTTGACATAAGGCGTTTATTGATTTTTCAGCTCGTCGGCTTTGTCTAGCATCATGTCTTTGGTCAAATCTCCAATTTCTTCTTTTTGAAAGGCAGTTTGGTAGGCTTTGACCGCTTTTTTTAGATCACCAGTTTTTTCATACATCAACCCCATGTGGTAATCGCTAAGCATGGTTTTAGGGTAATTTTTTCTCGCTAAATCGGCTAGTTTTTCAAATTCAGCGTAGGCTTTATTTTTAAGTATAGCAGCTTCTATAGCTTTGAAATCATTGAGCCGGATCTGCATTTTTATTCCGAGCGATTTTTCGAGAACGTCGTATTTGTTTTTTAGATAATCAACATAACCTGAAGGAAGTGTTTCTATTTTTTCTGAATATTCGGTCGTAGAAATAGGTTGATAGGCAGAGAATAACAGATACAAAGAGTTTGGAATAGAATGTAACACCAAAGAATAATGACTCGCACCTTTAAAATTGTCGAATTGGTAATTCAAATTGGGTTTGTTTATTTTTTTGATATTCACATCCAATTCTTGAATTCGGGCTTGCATTTTTTTGATGTCGCCATCGGCGGTTGATTGATAGTAATGTATTGGCTTAACAATGGCCGACAATCTTTCGGGGATGTGTTCCTCCATACCTTTCGCTAATTCGGGGCTGAGTGAAATGTAAGCATCGAATAAAGGTTGTTCTTTATAGAGGTAAAAGTTTAAAAATCCAGCGGTAACATCGTGTCCAGCGATTATTTTGAAGGGCGCTACTCGGTACTTTTTTTCCATGTAGCCCACTAATTCTTGACCTATAAATTCAAAAAAACTATTTCCTTTTTCATCTGGTAATCCGGTAGCTTCATCAATAGTACAATCGGTTTGTCTTTCATTGTTGGCATTTTGATTCACACCAACCACGATGACTTCTGGCAAATCATCCCAATAGGCGCCGTAATTCAGAGCTCCTTGAAACGGGTCGAATAGGTAATCTCCGTCTAATAAAATTAATAAAGGGTATTTTTTATTGGGATTTTTTAAATAAGAAGCAGGCAATCCAATGGTGATTTCTCGTTCTTCGTTTAGCTTTTGGGAAAAGACTTTCTCGTTTATTTTTTGAGAATACAGGTTGATGCAACAAGCCATCAAAGCAAGTATAATTAGATTTTTCATTGTTTTTGGGTTGGTTATTACTAGCTGGTCAAACGGAAGCAAGGTAACAAATTATTTACTTCTATTAAATACGGGTAGCAATAAAAAAGACAATAGGCCCAAAATCAATACGACAATCATTTGTGAAGTCCACACAATCCACCCAAAAGCATTACCTGTTGTTTCTGCAATGGAGTAGAAAAGTAGAATTTTTGAAATCAGAAATGGATAAGAACCAAAACCACTATTCGTGAAGGCAATCGCAATACTACCCACAACAAAAGAAGTAACTACCGCACCAACAGGGAGCGTGCTTGTTTCTGGAAAAACAAAAATGGTAACGTAGAACATTAAAATGTAAGAAAACCAAATGAAGAAGGTGTGAAAAAAGTATTCCCATTTCTTTTTCATGTGAACGATGCTGAGTAACCCTTCTTTCAGTCCAGAAATTTTTTCTTTCACGTTCAAAATTAAGGGCACTTTCGAATAGCGATACAACCAAAAAAGAAGCATCAGAAAACCCATTCCGACTCCAACTAACCAGAGTAGTTTTTGAACAGGAATCTTATCTAAGATAAACGATTTTACGATATTAAATTGGAGAAAAACAGCTAAAATCATGAATAATAACAAAACTATAATGTCTACAATTCTTTCAGCAACGATGCTACCAAAACCTTTATCAAAAGGGATATTGTTGTATTTTTTGACTAGTAAGGCTCTAGAAATTTCACCCGATTTTGGGACGGTCAAATTTAGAACATAGCCAATACTTACTGCCATGAAATTATTTGAGAAAGTAGACTCGTATCCCATGTGTTCTAAGGAAAATTTCCAACGATAAGCGCGAGATGCGTTTCCTAAAATGGCAATAATTCCGGCAATGACGATATACGAATACTTGGCATTTTTGAAATAGCCCTTAATTTCTTGAATTTGTTCAGGAGTGAATTTGTCGTACGTGTAGATGATTAAGAAAACACCCAAAAGGATTGGAAGAACTATCGACAACCATTTGCCAATTTGTTTTTTGATAAAAGTAGTTGCGGACGTATTTTTAAGTTCTTCTCTGAATGCAAAAGCATTTTTAGTTTTGGAAGGCCATTTCTTTTTCATAGTGTCAAACAACTAGGTCAAAGAATTGTCTTTTTCATTGGGAAATACCAATGAAGGTTTGAATGTTTTAGCTTCTTCAAAATCTAAAAGGCCATAGGAAATGATGATAATGATATCTCCTTTTTGAACTTTTCTAGCTGCTGGGCCATTAAGAATAATGTCGCCGCTTTTTCGATTTCCTTTGATAGCATAGGTTTCGAAACGTTCTCCGTTATTGATGTTGACAATAGAAACTTTTTCGCCTTCGATTAGATTAGAAGCTTCCATGAGTGCTTCGTCTATGGTGATACTCCCAATGTAATTCAAGTCGGCACCCGTTACCGTAACGCGGTGTATTTTCGATTTTACAACTTCAATTTGCATGGTCCAAAGGTAATTAATTAAGTGAAATGGTATCGATAAGTCTAATTTTATTAATAAAGACTGCGATAAAGGCTCGGTATTTTTTTTTCTTGTTTTTTCTCAAGCAAGGCAACAGTTGGTTTTCATCGGCAATTTGAAAATATTCTAGTTTGATGTTTGGGAGCGACTCAAATTTTTTAACCACCCATTGCGAGACTGCTGCGGCACTTTTGTTGTGAAATTTTTCCTGAGAAGTTTTCAAGATTTTATAAATTATGGCGGCGTCTTTCTTTTCGTTTAGGGACAGACGCTCGTTTCGGGAACTCATTGCCAAACCGTTAGCTTCTCGGTAAATAGGGCAGCCAATTACGGTCACTTTCAAATGGTATTTTTCGACCATTTTCTTGACGATTTGCAACTGTTGAAAATCTTTTTCGCCAAAATAGGCATGGTTGGGATTTACGATTTCAAACAATCTTTTTACAACAGTTCCAACGCCATCGTAATGACCGGGACGAAATTGCCCTTCCATTTGATTTTCCAAACCATCGAAATCGAAGTGTTGGGAGATAGGTTTGCCTTCGTAAATATCGTCTACAGTAGGAGCGTAAATGACAATCGATTCGGAGACCGTTTTTATTTTAGCAATATCGTTTTCAAGAGTTCTGGGGTATTTTTCCAAATCTTCTTGGTTGTTGAATTGGGTTGGATTCACAAAAATACTTATAACGGTAATGTCGTTATTATGAACTGATTCTTTCAGCAAGGAAAGATGACCTTCATGCAAAGCACCCATGGTAGGAACGAAACCAATTAGAGAATTGGACGAGGAAATCGACTTTAAGTAGGCTTTTAAATCGACTTGTTTCTTAAAAATCTGCATGAGCATTTACTTGAAATAAGATGCAAACTTAAGATTTTAGTTAATAACTGCATAAATTTTTGTAATTTTGCGTGGTTTTTATTGACAATTAGTAAAAGTAAATTACAATATGGAGGATAAGAGGATATTATACGTATCATCTGAAGTGGTGCCTTATTTGGCTGAGAACGAAGTTTCTTTAATGTCATACGATGTTCCCAAAATGATTAATGATCAAGGAGGGCAGATACGGATTTTCATGCCGAGATATGGAAATATTAATGAAAGAAGACACCAGCTGCACGAAGTAATTCGCTTGTCGGGAATGAATTTAGTAGTCAATGATTTAGACATGCCATTGATTATTAAAGTGGCATCTATACCAAAAGAGCGAATTCAGGTTTACTTTATTGATAACGACGAATACTTCAAGCGAAAAGCAACCTTCACGGATGAAGAAGGAGTTTTGTATCCAGACAATGATGAAAGAGCCATTTTCTTTGCTAAAGGAGTTGTAGAAACGGTTAAAAAACTAAATTGGGTTCCTGATATTATACATGTTCATGGTTGGATGGCTGCCATGCTTCCGATTTATATGAAGCATTACTACAAAGATGAAGCTTTGTTTGCGGATACGAAAATAGTCACGTCGGTTTACAGCCAATCATTTGAAGGCAGCTTAGATATTGAAATGATTAATAAAGTTAAATTTGATGGTATACCAGGAGAAGCCATAGCACATTTAGAGACGCCCGATTATGAGCATGTCATTATGGCCTCCATAAATCATTCAGACGCGGTGATTATCGCCTCGGACAACCTCTCGCCAAGTTTAACAAAATTTATAGAATCCTCGGGGAAACCTTTTTTACCTTTCGCCGCCAAAGATACTTTTGCAGAAGCGTATACTAATTTTTATAAATCAGAGCTTCTTTAATTCAAACTTTAAACACAATTATGAAGAATACGGTTTTCCTAAAATACTTTCTTTTCGCTACAATCCTAGTACTACTTGCAGCGTGTGATAATGATTTTAATGATATTGGAGCCAATATCATTGGTGTCGATAATTTTGAATACGGCGATCTCGAAACGTATAAGGTAAATGCTTTCTCTCAGGATTTGGGGCCGGTAGAAACCGTGGATCTTCCTATAAACCCTTTAGGGATTTACAATAATCCTGTTTATGGATTAACCAAAGCAAATTTGGTAACTCAAGTACTTTTGGCTACCGAAAATCCAACCATTGGGAACAACCCAGTAATGGATAGTGTGGTTCTGAAAATTCCTTATTTTAGCACGAAAGTAACAGATAATTCAGCGGCGAACACTAAAAGTATCTATAAGTTAGATTCGATTTATGGCCCCACGGCTTCTAAGATAAAACTGCGTATTTATGAGTCAGGAAAGTACATCGAAAATTTCGAACCTAGTACCCCAACAGAACCTAAACATTACTATTCAGATCAGAATACCGATTTCTTTAATGCTAAAGGACCAATTGTATTGAATAATGGCGGTGTAGCAGAAAATGATGAATTTATTTTCAGCCCCGCCGAAAATGTTGAAACAGTAGATACTACCATCACAAAAAGTGGTGTGTCAACACACTACCCTAAATACCCAACAAGACAAGCACCAGGAGTGAGGATTTTATTGGACAAAAGTTTTTTTACTACTAAAGTTCTGCAAGCTCCCGCAGGTAAATTATTAAATAACAATGTTTTTAAAGAATACCTAAGAGGATTGTATTTTAATGTCGATTATTCGGGTTCTGAAGCAGGGAATTTAGCCATGCTTGATATTAAAAAAGGAACAATTGCAATATACTATAAGTGGGATAAACTGGTTCCTAACACCAATGGAACATATACCATAAAGCCTACTAAACGAGTGCTTAATTTAACCTTTGCAGGAGGAAAATCAATTAGTTTACCCGAAAACACTCCTAACCCTACAATAAACACAGACCGTTTGTACCTAAAAGGCGGGCAAGGTTCTATGGCGGTTATCGACCTTTTCGGACGCGATGCCTCGGGTTTTTCTCAACAGCTTCAAGATTTGCGAGCTAAGAAATGGTTGGTCAACGATGCTAGTTTGACTTTTTATATTGACAATACGACTATGGGGTCTGAGACCTATGAACCCAATCGAATTTATTTGTATGATTTCAAAAACAAAGTCCAAATCATTGATTACAATACTGATCAAACGACAAATTCTACCAAACCAAAATATAGTAAAATTGTTCACGGAGGAATCATCAAAAAAGCAAATGGTAGAGGCACAGAATACAAAATACGCCTAACGGATCATATTAGGAATCTTCTAAAATATGCAGATTCCACCAATGTTCGACTGGGACTAGTAGTAACAGAAAACATTAATGTTATTTCAAATAAAAAATTAAAATCACCAATCACTACTTTAGGAATTAGTACTGTGCCTGGTTATTCCGTGATCAATCCATTAGGAACAGTCTTATACGGAAGTGGTGACAATGTTCCAGAAGCTAAAAGATTAAAATTGAATATATATTTTACTAAACCTAAACAAAACTAATTTATGTGTGGAATTGTCGGTTACATAGGATTTAGAGAAGCTTATCCTATTATTATAAAAGGATTAAAACGATTAGAGTATAGAGGGTACGATAGTGCAGGAATCATGCTTTTTGATGGGGAAAATTTAAAAGTTTCCAAAACAAAAGGAAAGGTTTCCGATTTAGAGGAAAAGTCTTCGAAAGAAATCACCACCAACGGAACTATAGGAATGGGACATACGCGATGGGCAACTCACGGAGTTCCGAACGATGTCAACTCGCATCCTCATCTTTCCAACTCAGGGAATTTGGCTATAATTCACAATGGAATTATCGAAAATTATGAACCACTAAAAAAGGAATTAATCAAAAGAGGGTATGTTTTTCATTCAGATACCGACACGGAAGTTCTAATCAACTTAATCGAAGAGGTTCAGAAAAAAGATAATCTAAAACTCGGAAAAGCGGTTCAGGTTGCATTAAACCAAGTAGTTGGAGCCTATGCAATTTGTGTGTTTGACAAAAAAAACCCTGATGAAATTATTGTAGCACGATTGGGAAGTCCGTTAGCAATTGGTGTTGGTAATGATGAGTTTTTTATCGCGTCGGATGCTTCGCCTTTTATCGAATATACTTCCAATGCCATTTATCTTGAAGATGAAGAAATGGCGATTGTTCGTTTGCACAAGCCACTAAAAATTAGAAAGATTAAAGACGATTCTATTGTGGATCCTTATGTTCAAGAATTAAAAATGAACTTGGAGCAAATTGAAAAAGGCGGTTACGACCACTTTATGCTCAAAGAAATCTACGAACAACCAAACGTAATTAAAGATACTTATCGAGGTCGATTATTAGCCAACCAAGGAATTATCCAAATGGCTGGTGTGGAAGATAATCTCGAAAAATTCATGAACGCCCAACGAATCTTGATTGTTGCTTGTGGAACTTCATGGCATGCTGGTTTAGTAGCTGAATACGTCATTGAAGAATTTGCAAGAATTCCAGTTGAAGTAGAATATGCCTCTGAATTTAGATACCGAAATCCAATTATCAACAAAGGAGATGTAGTGATTGCGATTTCTCAATCGGGAGAAACTGCAGATTCTTTAGCTGCTATTAAGTTGGCCAAAGAACGAGGTGCTTTTGTTTTTGGAGTTTGTAACGTGGTGGGTTCTTCTATTTCAAGAGAAACACATGCAGGGGCCTATACGCACGCTGGTCCAGAAATTGGAGTGGCTTCCACAAAAGCATTTACCACTCAGATCACGGTCTTAACCATGATTGCATTGCGATTGGCAAAAGCAAAAGGAACCCTTTCTAATTCTGATTTCCATCGGTATTTACAAGAGCTGGAAATCATTCCAGAAAAAGTAAAAGAAGCCTTAGAAACTAATGACAAAGCAAAAGAAATCGCTTCTAAATTTAAAGATGCTCCGAATTGTTTGTATTTAGGACGAGGATACAACTTCCCTGTCGCTTTAGAAGGTGCCTTGAAATTGAAAGAGATATCTTATATTCATGCGGAAGGATACCCTGCAGCAGAAATGAAACACGGACCAATTGCTTTAATTGACGAACAAATGCCCGTGATTGTTATTGCACCAAAGCAAGGACATTACGATAAAGTGGTCAGTAATATTCAAGAAATTAAATCCAGAAGTGGTAAAATTATAGCCATTGTTACCAAAGGGGATACTCAAGTGAGAGATTTGGCGGATTATGTGATTGAAGTTCCAGATACCGCGGATGCTTTATCTCCTTTACTGACAACAATTCCATTGCAATTATTATCCTATCACATTGCCGTGATGAGAGGCTGTAATGTGGATCAACCTAGAAATTTAGCAAAATCGGTAACGGTGGAATAATTTTAGAGATACATTAGAAAAAAAAGCGGGATTTTATCTCGCTTTTTTTGTTTCTATACCGGTATCTATTTTTATTGTTTCTTTATTTTTTATTCTATTTTAGAAAGTAGCCATAACGTTTTCTTACAATACTATTCGAAACGTTAACAAAAACTTAAAAAAACGTTTATGAACTATTGACAATTATTTGCTCCAAATATTGTTAATCATGAGATTTGAAGGTGCTTTTTTTATAAATCCTAAAATTTATTTGTACTTTGGCATCATAAACCAACAAAATTTAAACCCAATGAAAGTGTACTTATTTATTATGTCATTGTTTTTTTGTGGCATTTCTTATGCGCAAAGCACAGTAACAGGTTCCGTTACTGACGGTAACAAACAACCAATTCCGGGAGCGAACATCAAGATTCTCGGTGATTCTGGCGGAACGGTTACTGATTTAGAAGGGAGTTTTTCTTTGAAATCTTCTAAGAAACCACCGTATACTATAGAAATTTCAAGTGTCGGATATGGAGCTAAAAAGGTCGAAGTAAACGCTGCCAATCAAAATGTAAATGTTGTACTTTTAGAAGTAGAAACAAAGTTAAATGAAGTTGTAATTTCTGCGTCCAGAACGCCGGAACGCGTGATCGAATCACCGGTTACCATTGAAAGAATGGGATTGCAGCAAATAAAAAATTCCACGGCTGCCACTTATTACGATGGCTTGGAAAATTTGAAAGAAGTTCACTTTAACACTAGTAGTTTGTCATTCAAATCAATAAATACTCGTGGATTTGCAACCGTTGCCAATACTCGTTTCATGCAACTAGTTGATGGAATGGATAACTCTTCTCCAGCATTGAACTTTGTTTTAGGGAATCTAATTGGATTGTCAGAATTAGATGTGGCGAATGTTGAACTTTTACCAGGAGCATCCTCTGCGTTATATGGGGCAAATGCGTTCAATGGAATTCTTTTTATGAATAGTAAAAGTCCGTTTACCAGTCAAGGGATTAGCACCTATATGAAGTATGGTCAAACATCGCAAAAAACCGCGGGAACAAATGATTATTGGGATTTTGGTATTAGAGCTGCCCATGCGTTTAATAAATATATCGCTGGAAAAGCCAACTTAAATATCATGAGAGCTACCGAATGGATTGCTTCTGATAATAGTGATGTTCATGGAGGCCTTATCGGTCATCAAAATAACCAAAATTATGACGGTTTAAATTATTACGGAGACGAGGCATCAGTATTTATTAAAAATGTCGGACAAGTAAGTCGAACAGGATACCGTGATCAAGATTTAAATGACAATAAAATAAAAAGTGTAAAAGCAGATTTCTCTTTACATATTAAACCATGGGCAAATGATTTTGAAATTATTTTGCAGAGTAAAGTCGGAACTGGGAATACGATTTACCAAGGGGCCAACCGTTATGCTTTGAAGAATTTCTATATGAATCAAAACAAATTGGAAGTTAAGGGCAAGAATTTCTTTGTTCGGGGATACATGACTACAGAAGATGCTGGAGATTCCTACAATATGACTTTCGCTGGACTTAAAGTAAACGAAGAGTGGAAAAGCAACAAAAACTGGTTTACCGATTATGCAACAGCTTATCAATTGTCAAGTGCTGTACTTGGATTAAATGCCAACAACGCCGCGGCTTACGCCAGAAATTTTGCGGATTACAACATCACGCCACTCTTGCCATTGACTCCTAGTAATTTAGGAGGTGCAAATTTCCCGAGATACGAAGTGGGAACAGCAAACTACAACAATGCTTTAGCGAAAGTAATTAGCAACTCAAATCCTATCACTGGTGGAGCTAAGTTTGAAGATCAATCAAAAATCTATCACTCAGATGCCAATTATAATTTTAAAGACATCATAAAATTTGCTGAAATTCAAGTAGGAGGTTCTTTAAGAGAGTATGAAATGAACTCTAACGGAAAAATCTTTACCGATGCCAATGGGAAAATTACCTACAATGAATATGGAATGTATTCTCAGTTGACGAAGAAATTATTAAAAGAGGATCGTTTGAAATTCACGGGTTCTGTTCGTTACGACAAAAGTCAAAACTTCAAAGGATTCGTATCTCCAAGAGTAGCTTTTGTGTATACAGCCGGGGCAACAAAAGTCCACAACTTTAGAGTTTCCTACCAAACAGGTTTTAGAAACCCAACAACTCAAGATCAATACATCGGATTGGATGTTGGTCCCTATGCTTTGATTGGTTCTGCACCAGATAACTTGTCAAGATATTCAGAAACAAGAGGAGGAAACATTAATGGAAGTGGCGAAATTTCTGCCGAAGGACAATCAATTCTAGGAGGAGCAACAACGGTAAGAATGGATGGGGTTAGAGCTTACAATAACTCATTTACTAAAAATTCAGTGTTGGATTTTGATCGAGCTATAGCTAGCGGAGAATCTCGTGATGCTGCGTCTTCAAGACTTCAAGTTGCTAAGATTGATTTGGTAAAACCAGAGCGTGTTCAAGCATTTGAATTAGGATATCGTTCGGTAATCGACAATGATTTGTCAATCGATATCAATGGGTATTACAATATCTATAACGACTTCTTAAATCAAGCAAGAGTCTTGTCACCATATTATGGAAATGTAAATAATGCAGGTGCTGGATCCGATGCTGTCATTGCCCTTTCAAATGGAGACAGAAGAGAATACAATATTTACACCAATTCAAAAACACAAGTTACTTCTACTGGTTTTGGAGTAGGATTAGGTAAAAAAGTATACAAAGATTTTGAAGTGAGCGTAAATTATAATTTTGCAGACTTTAAATTTGATCAAGCTAAAGACCCTTCCTTTATTGCCGGTTTTAATACTCCTAAACACAGAGTAAAAGCCTCTTTAGGAAACGATAAGCTGGTTAAGAATTTCGGATTCAATATGAATGTAAGATGGAATACGGAATATTTATGGGAGTCTAATTTTGGTGACGGAATGGTGCCAGAAAATACTGTCTTTGATGCACAGGTGAATTATGCAATTCCAACTATGAAATCAGTAATCAAAGTAGGGGCTAATAATTTATTTGGTAAAGATTACATTCAAGTAATTGGTGCGGGTGCTATTGGTCAAGTTTGGTATGCGTCTTGGACCATCAATCCTTAAATAAAAGTAGTAATAGTCAATATAAAAAATAAAATCATGATAAATAATTTCAAATGGCTACTGTTAGTTTCTTTAAGCTTTGTAGCATGTAACTCTAACGACTCAAACCCGATTCCAGTTGATGTCCCAGTAAAAGCAGGATCGGCGGATTTCACAACGTATGTTTCTTTAGGAAATTCTCTTTGTGCTGGCTATAGCGACGGAGCACTTTTCAAAAGAGGACAAGAAGGTTCGTATCCTAATATCTTAGCACAACAGTTTGCATTAGTAGGTGGCGGTGAATTTAAAATTCCGTATTGTGGTGACGATAATTTAGGTGGATTAACAATCTTTGGTTCTCCTATTCAACCTACAAGATTGAGTATTCTTGGACTTCTTCCAAGTGGTTCTCCAGACATTCGCAGTATTCCAGCAGCTCCAGTAACGGATATTTCCAATCATTTAACTGGGCCATTCAACAATATGGGTGTTCCAGGCGCCAAAAGTTTTCACTTGTTAGCGCCAGGTTATGGAGACATTGCCGGAGTGGCAACAGGAACAGCAAATCCTTACTTTGTGCGTTTTGCTTCTAGTCCAACAGCCTCAGTTTTGTCAGATGCCATGGCACAAAATCCTACCTTCTTTTCTCTCTGGATTGGGAACAATGATGTGCTTGGGTATGCTACTTCTGGTGGAGACGGTTCCAATCCAATCACTCCTTCAGCAGGAGCGCCAGGTGCCGGTTTTGATGCAACTTACACTTATTTAGTAAATACGTTAACTTCAGGAGGTGCTAAAGGGGTTATTGCTAATATTCCTTATGTAAATACCATTCCGTTTTTCACAACGGTTCCTGTAAATCCATTGACACCAAAATTATTAGGTGGTGGCGATGTGCCAACAGGAGTGGCTACGATTCAAGCATTAAATGCTCAATTGTATGGGCCGTTGAAACAAGCATTAACTGCTTTTGGAGCAGGAGACAGAATCAACTTGTTGTCAGAGTCAACAAAAGCTGCCGATGCAAATCCACTCTTAATAAAAGATGAAGCGTTGACTGATTTGTCAGCACAATTAACAGCGGCATTCACACCAACTTTAGGAGCAGCTACCGCAAGTTTTTACGGACAAGTTTATGGGAAGGCACGTCAAGCTAAAGCAGGAGATTATGTGCTGCTAACAACACAATCCGTAATTGGATCAACTGCAACAGGTGTTCCAGCGCCAATCAACAAATACGGAATCACATACCCGTTGCAAGACAAACATGTTTTAGTTGCTTCAGAAGTAGCCGAATTAACTGCCGCTACCGATGCTTATAACGTAACCATTAAATCGCTTGCGGATTCAAAAGGGTTGGCGTTTGTAGATGCTAATGCAGTTCTAAAACAAGTATACACTAGCGGTATTAGTTTTGGAAACTACCATTTGTCGGCTTCGTATGTTGCTGGTGGTGCATTCTCCTTAGACGGTGTTCATCCTTCAGCTCGTGGCTACGCGTTAATCGCTAATAAATTCATGGAAGCCATCAATGCGAAGTATGGATCTACTTTTAAACCAGTAGATTTAGGAAAGTATCAAATACAATATCCTGCAGTTTTAAATTAAAGGAAAGAAAATATTCCAAAACCAAAACCATCCTTCAAACAAGGATGGTTTTTTTATGAACAAGCACTTCATTAATAAGATTTCTAACTTAAAAACCCAATAGCAAACAATCCAATAATATTTTCCTATTTTTTTATTGAAATAATATTGATTTTTTATTTTAAAAAATTATCTTTGCACTCGGAAAAAAGAGGTGTTTTTTGCCCGTATTTTCAGAAACCTAAATAGCTATTTAATAAATACATAAGCAATGTCAAAAGTAATAGGAAAAGTTGCACAAATCATTGGTCCAGTAGTGGACGTAGTTTTCAACGGTAAAGATGTTGAACTTCCAAAAATTTATGATTCTTTAGAAATCACTAAAAAAGACGGTACTTTATTAGTACTTGAAGTACAATCACACATTGGCGAAAACACCGTTCGTACCATTTCAATGGACTCTACTGACGGTTTGAGCAGAGGTTATGAAGTTGTAGGTACAGGAAATCCTATCAAAATGCCAATCGGACCAGATGTTTACGGTCGTTTGTTCAACGTAATCGGAGATGCTATCGACGGTTTAGGAGAATTGCCAAAAACAGGAGATAACGGTTTGTCTATCCACAGACCAGCTCCAAAATTCGAAGATTTATCAACATCTTCTGAAGTGTTGTTCACCGGAATCAAAGTAATCGATTTGATTGAGCCTTATGCAAAAGGAGGAAAAATTGGATTGTTTGGTGGTGCCGGAGTAGGAAAAACAGTTTTGATTCAGGAGTTGATTAACAATATCGCAAAAGGTCACGGTGGACTTTCCGTATTCGCAGGAGTAGGAGAAAGAACACGTGAAGGAAATGACTTGCTTCGTGAGATGCTAGAGTCAGGAATTATAAAATATGGGGATGCTTTTATGCACTCTATGGAAGAAGGCGGATGGGATTTATCCAAAGTAGACCTACCAGGCATGAGAGAGTCTAAAGCTACTTTCGTTTTCGGTCAAATGAATGAGCCACCAGGAGCTCGTGCTCGTGTAGCACTTTCTGGATTAACTATTGCAGAATACTTCCGTGACGGAGCTGGTTCTGATCAAGGTAAAGACGTATTGTTCTTCGTGGATAATATCTTCCGTTTTACACAAGCAGGTTCTGAGGTATCGGCACTTTTGGGTCGTATGCCATCAGCGGTAGGTTACCAACCAACTTTGGCAACAGAGATGGGAGCCATGCAAGAGCGTATCACTTCTACTAACAAAGGATCTATTACATCGGTTCAAGCGGTATACGTGCCTGCGGATGACTTAACCGATCCGGCGCCAGCAACAACGTTTGCGCACTTAGATGCAACAACCGTATTGTCTCGTAAAATTGCAGAGCTTGGAATTTATCCAGCGGTAGATCCATTGGATTCTACTTCTAGAATTTTAACGCCACAAATCTTAGGTACAGAACACTATGCTTGTGCACAACGAGTAAAAGAAATTCTTCAAAAATACAAACAATTGCAAGATATCATCGCGATTTTGGGTATGGAAGAGTTGTCAGAAGACGATAAATTAGCGGTATCTAGAGCACGTCGTGTACAACGTTTCTTGTCACAACCTTTCCACGTAGCAGAACAGTTTACAGGTATTCCTGGAGTCTTGGTTGATATTAAAGACACCATCAAAGGATTCAACATGATTATCGACGGAGAATTAGATCACCTTCCAGAAGCTGCTTTCAACTTGAAAGGAACTATCGAAGATGCTATCGAAGCAGGTCAAAAAATGTTAGCGGAAGCTTAATTCTAGTAAAAACATGATTTTAGAAATAGTATCACCAGAATCCAAATTGTTCCAAGGCGAAGTAACTTCGGTTATTCTTCCTGGGGTCGTAGGTAGTTTCCAAATTCTAAACCACCACGCCGCGATCGTTTCTACTTTAAAAGAAGGACTTATCAAAATTGCTGCGCCAAGCTTCACGTTTATCAAAGAAGTAGAAAGCAAGTTTACCATCGTAAACGACCAATTGGTAACGCTAAAAATTCAGTCTGGAACCATCGAAATGAAAGACAATAAAGTGATTGTTTTAGTCGACTAAAGCATCTCAAAATAAACAAGAACGCCTGGCATTTGTCAGGCGTTTTTTATTAGGAGCTATTCCAGCTGTACGTTGCAATATTTTTTATTGCGCTGTATTCTTCTCAATGCCCTTTTTAGCGTGAACGAGTCGACGTTCAACGCGGAGATGTTGCGCAACAAAAAATGATTTCCACTGCCATCTGGGCTAGGGATTTTCGTTTCAAATGCACTTATTTCTCAGGAACATATTCCATAATATCGCCCGGCTGACATTCTAAAATCTCACAAATTTGCTGCAAAGTAGAAAACCGAATCGCTTTAGCTTTCCCCGTTTTTAGTATCGATAAATTGGCAGTCGTAATTCCAATACGCTCTGCCAATTCGTTCGAACGCATTTTTCGCTTGGCTAGCATTACATCGAGATTAACAATAATAGGCATGATTAAATCGTGAGTTCGTTTTCTTCTTTTATCGTTTTTGCCTCATTAAAAACCGCACTTAAGATAAGAAAGAATAAGGCAATGATAAATGAAAAGACCACAGATTCAGGACTTATCGTACCCAATTGAATAGGAAGGTTGTTCGTAGAAAGAGCACTATACAAATAGAGAGGAATCGGGATAAGAAAAGAGGAGATTAACAAGGATGATCCAATAGTTCTTAACGTTTTTACGGATCGATCTGAAAAAAAATCTTTCGCCACAAATAAAGAAACTAAGTGCTTCAATTGGTAAATGGCATACATAAAAAAAGCATAGCCAATGACTACGAAAGCAATAGCAAGTAATAACGTCAAGTTCAAATGTTCCATTTTCATCTCCCCAATTTTAATATTCATACGAGATAAATTTCCAGTAGCTAATCCATAAATTAGGGATAGGATGGTAATGCCGATAATCACAAGTGAAAAAACAATAACTACTGATAAAAGATTTTTAAGTTGGTGTGTCCGATTCATTTTTATAAGTTTAAAATTCGTTTCAAATATATAAAAATTATTGATAAACAATAATAAAAAAATAAAAAACAATAATTTAATAAAATCATCAAACCAAAAAAGTTAGTTATTTTTGCACTATGGAACTTCCCAAAAAGCTATCCCAAAAACTAGAAACCCGCAAGCAAAATCAAGCCTTGCGAAGTTTACCTATGGACTATGGCGGCATCGACTTTGCCTCGAACGATTACATTGGGTTTTCGAAATCAAAAACGATTTTTGATAGGGCTCATGAGTTGTTAGTGTCAAAAAAAGTCATTAGTAATGGCGCCACGGGTTCTCGATTACTTTCAGGCAATCATAGTTTGTATGTTGAAACGGAAAGTCATATTGCTAGTTTTCACCAAACAGCTGCCGCATTAATTTTTAATTCCGGTTACGATGCTAATGTCGGTTTCTTTAGTGCCGTTCCTCAAAAAGGAGATTTTATTTTGTACGATGAATATTGCCACGCGTCCATTCGCGATGGAATTCAACTGTCGAATGCAAAAGCGTATAAGTTCCAACATAATGATGACGAAGACTTGCAACGATTGTTTGAATATTGTCGAAGCCAGCAAAATCAAAGTGCCTTGGAACCCGAAATTTATATCGTGACGGAATCGGTCTTTTCTATGGACGGCGACTGCTCTAATTTTGAAGTGATTTTATCCGTAGCCGAAAAGCACAATGCCTATGTTGTCGTAGATGAGGCGCATGCGTTGGGCGTTTTTGGAGAATTGGGAGAAGGTTTGATCCAATCGCAACATTTGCAAGACAGAATTTTTGCCCGAATTATGACGTTCGGAAAAGGACTCGGTTGTCACGGCGCTGCCGTTTTAGGAAGCCAAGAGTTAAAACAGTATTTGGTCAATTTTGCACGAAGTTTTATTTATACTACTGCGCTCTCGCCACACGCTATTACCTCGATTTTAATGGGTTACCAACAGTTGGAAAAAGAAAAAGAAACAATTCAAAAACTACGGAATAATATTATTTTCTTCAATCAAGAAAAACAATTGTTGGGCTTAAAACCTCTTTTTGTCAGAAGCAAATCGGCTATTCAGTGCGCCATCATTCCGGGAAATGAGAAAGTAAAAAACATAGCGCTTCAACTCCAACAAAACGGATTTGATGTCAAAGCAATTCTCTCACCTACAGTTCCAGAAGGGCAAGAGCGACTCCGATTTTGCATCCACAGCTACAACACTACTGAAGAAATTTCATCGCTTATGACTTGTCTTCAGGCACTTCTTTAAAATAATTCCTTTTTTTTTGTAACGTTTGAATACTTTGATTACTCACGACTCGTAATTCAAAAAATCAAACGATGATGAAAACAAAAATCACAGTTCCAACAAAAGTAAAAATCACGTCCGTTTTTATAATAATCTTCTTGTCGGCTTTCGGGCTAGGGTATTCGGTTGTCAAATGGATCATCTCAGACGTACCAGATTTAACTGTTTTACTTCCAGTTTTCTTAGTGTCACTTGCTATTTTGGTCAATATAGTATGGACATCAATAAAAATTAATCATCATTAATAATCAATTATCAATCAATCATCAATCAAAAAACGATCATGAAAAATCTATTCAAATCAGCGCTATTAATTATTTTACTCGGATGCAATTTCCTTTCCAAGGCACAATCTTCAAACCCTAATAGCACGGTATTGTGGGAAGTTTCTGGGAATGGGTTAAAAAAACCATCGTATCTTTTTGGCACCATTCACATGATCTGCGGAAAAGATTTTGTGCTGTGGCCCAAAGCAACCGAGGCTTTCGAAAAAACATCTAAATTAGCTTTAGAACTCAATATGGCTGATGCCAATGAAATGGCTGTGGCACAGCAAATGGCGGTCGGAAAAGAACCATTAAGCAAAGTATTAACTGCAAAACAAAAGGCAGCTCTAGAAGCAGTATTGCAAAAAAACAATATGGGTACGCTAGCGCAATACGATAGTTTTACACTCGAAACACTCATGAGTTTGCTGTTTATGAAATCGTTTGGCTGTACGGATTTGAAGTTCTACGAAATGGAATTCCTGAGTAAAGCAAAAGAAAGCAACAAACCGGTTGTCGGATTAGAGAAAGTTGCCGAACAACTCGATTTCTTAAACCAGTCGTTTACAACCGATGAAATGATTAGTTATTTGCAACAAATTGATGCCACTATGTGCGCCGAAATGGTGAAACTATATACCAATCAAGATATTGATGGACTCTATCAAATGATGACCGATAAGGAATCGATGTCGGCCACTACCCAAAAGATATTGTTAGACAACCGAAATGCAAATTGGGTCAAAGCAATGCCTAAAATGATGCAACAAGAAAGCATTTTTTTCGCTGTAGGATCGGCGCATTTGGCAGGAGAAAAAGGCGTAATTAATCTATTAAAGCAAGCAGGATATTCCTTAAAACCGATAATGAATTAAAATTTTGAAAGTCAAAGAGCAAGAATTTTTAACCCGTATTGCGCAACACAAAGGGATACTGTTCAAGGTTTCTAAAATGTATATGGACAATCCCGACGATCAACAAGATCTGTTTCAGGAAATAGTGTTGCAGTTATGGAAAGCGTATGATAGCTTCAAAGGCGAAAGTCAGTTTTCGACCTGGATGTATCGTGTGGCAATAAATACCGCTATTGTTTTCTTAAAGAAAGAAAAACGTAAAGTAGCTAAATACGATATCGCTTCAGACAATATCAAAGAAGAAGAAAGTGATGCTGACGAGAAAGAAAACAAGTTGCACCATTTTTACAAAGCCGTTCAGCAATTGAATAAAATCGACAAAGCCATCATATTTTATCAGCTTGAAGGCTATTCGCATCAAGAAATTGGGCTCAACCTCGGTATTTCTGAGGGAAATGCTAGAGTTAAACTCAATAGAGCTAAAGAAAAATTAAGAGAAATAATAAAAAAACAAGGATATGGACTTTAACGATTTACAATCAGCCTGGAAGAACGAAAAGACAGAAAATGTGATACTTCCAACCCATTTAGAAAAAATAAATTCTGCCAACATGCCTTTAGAAAAGATCAAGAAGAATTTGAAAAATGAATTTGTCTATCAAATCGTGTCGATTTTTTTTCTCGCATTTATACCCTATTTGCTAAATTTTCCTGCTAATGGAATCGCACTTTTCTACTTGTTGTTTTCACTCTTTGTGGCAGTTTGCATCTATTATTTGCTGAAACTCTATCTGTTTTACAAAAGATTAGGAAAAACGACTTTGAATACTAAAGACAGTTTATACGAAACCTATTTTGAAATCCGCCTAAACATGGAACTTTATAAAACGTTCGGGTTTGCATTAATTCCTTTTATGATATTATTTTTATTAGGGCTTTTTTATTGGCAAACGCCAGACTTTTTCAATAAAGGAATTACGAGCACTTCATTTCTGATGGTTACTTTTTTAATTGTTACTTTCTCTATCCTCTATATGGGCTTCGCGCTCGAATGGTGGGTGCATCATTTCTACGGAAAATACGCCAAAGAAATACGCCAAGTAATCGATCAACTCAAAGAAGAATAATATTAGCCCATCTTTATGATGGGTTTTTTTACCTTTGTGCAAAATACAGGCAATGAAATTATTTATCACAGGAATCGGGACCGACGTTGGGAAAACTATTGCTTCCGCCATCATTACAGAAGCCCTCGAAGCCGATTATTGGAAACCCATTCAAGCCGGCGATTTGGAGAACTCCGACAGTGACAAAATCAAGTCGTATATTAGCAACGCCAAAACTAAAATCCATTCCAACAGCTACACCTTGCAAACCCCTGCGAGCCCACATTATGCTGCAACTTTAGACGGAATCACTATTGAAGTCTCTAAAATCAAAGAACCGCAAACAAAAAACCATCTAGTTATTGAAGGAGCTGGTGGAATTTTAGTTCCATTAAACGAAACACAAACCATTGCCGATATCATTCAAAGAGAGTATCAAGTAATTGTTGTTTCGCGACACTATCTTGGAAGTATCAATCATACTTTGCTCACGATTGAAGCGTTGCAAAACCGTAAAATACAAATCGCTGGAATTATTTTCAATGGCGATGAAAACCCGGCCACCGAAAGCATCATTCTAAAAAAAACCAATATCAAAATGCTGGGGCGCATTGAGAACGAACCGTATTTCGACCAAAACGTGATTGCCTATTACGCCGATTTGTTTCGTGAAAATTTAGAAAAGTTATAACATGACCTTATCCGAAAAAGACCAATTGTACCATTGGCACCCGTATACGCAACATCAAACCGTTGGACTTTTGCCAGCTATTGTGAAAGGCGAAGGCGCTTTACTGTGGGATGAAACCGGCAAAGAATATATAGATGCCATTGCATCGTGGTGGGTCAATCCCTACGGACACAGCAACCGTTTCATTGCGGATGCGATTTACCAACAATTAACCACTTTAGAGCATGTGCTATTTGGAGGTTTTACCAACGAGCCTGCTGTGCTGTTAGCCGAAAAGCTAATGGCACTTTTACCCAGCAATCAAAAGAAAATTTTTTACTCTGATAACGGTTCCACTGCGGTAGAAGTGGCACTCAAAGCGGCCCTGCAATATTTTTACAACAAGGGAGAAAAAAGAACCAAAATCATAGCCTTCGAAGAGGCTTTTCACGGCGATACTTTCGGAGCGATGGCCGCCAGTGGCATCACTTTTTTTACCGAAGCGTTTCAAGGCGCACTCATCAACGTGATCCGAATTCCAGTGCCAACACCAGGAAACGAGACGAAAAGCAAACAAGCTTTGGAAGCAGCATTGAAAACTAACGATTGTGCCGCTTTTATTTTCGAACCTTTGGTGCAAGGTGCCGCGGGAATGGTCATGTATGCTCCAGAAATTTTGGAAGAGCTAATGCTGCTCTGTAAAGATCACTCCGTATTCACCATTGCCGACGAAGTCATGACCGGCTTCGGAAAAACAGGCAAAACGTTCGCCTGCGATTATTTGAATATGCCACCCGACATGATGTGCTTATCGAAAGCCTTAACGGGCGGAACGATTCCGATGGCCATTACTACTTTTACCCAGGAAATCTTCAACGGTTTCTTAGACAACGATGTCAATAAGGCCTTATTTCACGGACATACCTTTACCGCCAATCCAACAGGTTGTGCCGCAGCATTGGCCAGTTTGCATTTGTTGTCCACCCCCGAAATGCAAGCGAACATTCAACGAGTAAACCTGCGGCAAGTGCAGTTTCAAGAACATATTAAATCGCATCCCAAAGTGAAAACGACTCGGGTGTTAGGAGTCATTTTTGCCCTAGAAATCACTGTTGAAAACCAAGAAAGTTACTACGGCACCTTACGCAACAAACTCTATAGTTTCTTCATTGAAAATGGAGTCATCCTCCGACCAGTGGGCAATATCATTTATATTTTGCCACCCTACGTAATCACCAATGCACAACTTGAAAAAGTCTACGAAGTTGTTGAAAGTGCTTTAGAAATAGCGTAATTTTGAAGCCATTTCCTGCTATCCGCTGTATTCCCGATTAAGAAAAGCTACGGCTAAAGCCTTGTTTTCTAAAATCGGGAGATGCCGCTACTATCAGGGCTAGGAACCCCAATTTAAAAGTACTATTCCGCTAGAAAACAAAATTTTGCAACAACCCATTTCCATAACTGCCCTTGCCTCACTTTCTTCATTAGGGAATTCTCCCGAAATGATTTGGAAACAGTATCAAAATTCGCAACACGCTTTTCAATCCAGAAATTTTGGTCATCAGGAAGTATGGGTTGCGCCTTTAGATGCAGCTTCAAACGAACTAGTAGAAACACTTAGGAAGTCAGATCCTAAATATAAAGCTTTAGACGATTCGGTTTTATTTGCGATTGCCGCTTCTCGAAAAGCACTAGCACAAGCGGGTTGGAAAAAAACGGCAGTCTTCGGAATCAACATGGGTTCTTCACGAGGTGCCACATCACTTTTTGAAAAACACCATCTAGAATTTTTAGAATCGGGAAAAGCCCCAACGTTAGCATCGCCCACAACTACCTTAGGAAATATTTCTTCCTGGGTCGCTCACGATTTGCATAGTCAAGGCCCCGAAATATCCCATTCAATTACTTGCTCAACCGCTTTGCATGCGTTGTTAAATGGGGTGGCTTGGCTTCGTGCCGGAATGGTCGACAAGTTTTTAGTAGGAGGAAGCGAAGCGCCACTTACGGCTTTCACGATTGCTCAGATGCAGGCCATGAAAATCTATTCCAAAGAAAAGGACGAGTATCCTTGCCGGGCTTTCGATTTGGAAAAACAACGAAATACGATGGTATTAGGAGAAGGTGCTTCGGTATGTTGTTTGGAGTTGGGTAAGAAAGAAAACGCACTTGCGTTCATCGAAGGAATTGGGTATGCCACGGAAATTTTAGTCCACAATACTTCCATTTCGGCCGAAGCCACTTGTTTTCAAAAATCAATGCAAATGGCACTTCAAAACACGCGACTTGAGGAAGTAGATGCGATCGTTATGCACGCTCCCGGAACCAAGGCGGGGGATTTGTCAGAATACAAGGCCATTCAAAAAATATTTGGAGAGAATATACCATTCTTAACTACTAACAAATGGAAAATGGGTCACACTTTTGGGGCCTCCGGAATGCTAAGTTTAGAATTGGCAATATTAATGATGCAGCACCAAGAATTCATTGAAGTTCCTTTTGCAGCAAAACAAAAAAAGAAGGAAAGTATTAAGAAAGTATTGGTGAATGCTGTTGGTTTCGGAGGGAATGCCGTGAGTATCTTACTATCAATTTAGTGTTGTTCCGATTCTAATTCCTTTACTTTTTCATAAACCAAATGGCTTTCAAATCCTTTTCGGAGTAAGAAATCGCAAAAATTTTTTCGTTTCGCTAAGGTGTTCGGAGCTTTCATGCTTTCCCAATGGCGTTCCGCAAGTGTATTAAAAGTGGCTGCATATTCTTCAGTGGTGATTTCTTTTAAAGCAGTGGTAATATTGTATTGGGAAATATTTCGAAACTTTAGTTCGTTGACAATTCTGATTTTACCCCAATGTTTGATGCGGTGTTTTCCTCTAGCAAAACTGCAGGCGAACCGTTCTTCGTTGAGAAAATTATCATGAATTAACTTTACAATAATTTCATCAATAGTGGTGCGATCCAAAGACATACTTTTTAATTTTTGAATGACTTCATCATGACAGCGATCTTGATAAGCACAAAAATGTTCAATTTTTTTTTGAATAGTAGCTTTAGAAGTAGTGTCTTTAGACATGGGAAAAGGAATTGCTATAATTTTGTTCAAAAATAAACTTTTTTCAAGGGAAATACGTAGCTGTTTTAAATGCCTTCAGTTTCTGAAAAGAAATATAGCGGTTACTAACGACACAAATATAAATTGTTTATAAAATAATCATTTATTAATCTAAAAATATTGAAATTAAGCAAATTAAGTATAAATTTGTTGGTTGAATTTTTTTAAGATGTAGAGAAATTCAAGTAGTAAGGTTCACTATTTTTATAGTATTTAAAAACCACTTTCTATGAAATCAAAATTGCTCATTATTGCATTTTTACTAAGTATTGTATCTTGGGGACAAGCTACATTGCCATTAACTAGAACTGCTTGGGGGACAACACCTACCGGTTGGACGGATAATGGTGTTAATAGAACAACATCATTTGCATGCTCTGGAAGTAATGGGGGTTCACTGCAAGCAGCTGGTAAATATTATAAAGTTTGGTTTAGTGGGGTTCCAAGTCAACTAACTTATTCTATAAAGGGTAGTAATCCGTCAACAGGTTCATTTAAAGTTCAAGAATCTCCTGATGGAGTTACATGGTCGGATGTAATGGCTTACACAACCGTTTCAGGAACTACATGTATTAATGAAAGTAAACCCTTATTAAGCACTTCGAGATATGTTCAATTTATACTCATCACGAGAACTTCAGGAAATATTGATATTGATGACGTAGGTATTACAACTCCTGCAGCACCTGTAGTTACTCCAGCAACGCTTACCGGATTGTTAACAGGCACGCCATATTCCTATAATATTATTGCGTCAAATTCACCTACAAGTTATGCTATTGCAAGCGGATCTTTGCCAACAGGTTTGAGTTTGAATACCACAACAGGCGCTATTACGGGAACGCCAACAGTTGCAGGGCCTTTTTCAATAACAGTAACCGCAACAAACGCAACGGGAACCAGCCCAGCAGTTACTATAAGTTTTACAGTTACTGCTCCGGCTGCTAATGATTTATGTAGTAGTGTTACGCCGCTAACCGTTAACGCCGCGGCTACGACAGCCAATATGACTGGAGCTACAGTAACAGCTCCATTTACATTAGACAATGACGTTTGGTATAGTTTCACCGCCAGTTGTAACGGCACACACAATATTACGCTGACAGGTTTCACAGGAGACATGGATATTGAATTGTATACGGGTCCAGGATGTCCTGCGTCGACGACTTTTCTTGATAATTCTGCAGGAGTTACTACTACAGAAATAATTAGTAATACTTTGACTTCGGGAACCACATACTATGTAAGAGTTTTGTCTTATAACAACACGGCAGATACATCAGCTTATACGATTCAAGTTACAACAAGCGGTACCATTAACATCAACAATACTGGAAGTCCAGCGGCAAGTTTTATTAACGCCAATACTAGCAATGTGGTCATTATGGGCTTCACTACGACTCCTAATTGTGCTACAAGTTATAGCTTAACAGGTGTTACAATTACAAAATCGGGAACGTCAACTACTTCAGACATTTCGAACCTTAGAATTTATTATGATGCTAACGCTAACGGAGTTATAGATGGTGGAGAAACTTCTGTTTCTGGTGCTGGAATTGCCTTAGCCAACAGCATGGTTTTCACATTAACCGGACAAACCGGACTTACCACCACAAGAAATTATTTACTGGTTTGCGATGTGGCTTTAGCGGCCGTAAACGGGAATACGATAAAAGCTAGTATTTCTTTAAGCACCAATTTAGCGGCGACCATCGTCCCAACTGGACCATTAACAGGAACGGCCATCGGGAATACACAAACCATTTCGCCACCCACTTGTACCTCTGCTGTAATTTCAAGCATTACGCCAGCTTCGGGACCTGAGGGAACGGAGGTAACTATTAACGCCAGCTCGGGTAATTTAGCAGGGGGAATAGTAAAATTTAATGGAGTATTAGCAACCGTAGTTTCTAGCAGTGCACTGAAAATTGTAGTCATTGTTCCAGTAGGAGCAACTTCCGGAATAGTAACCATCACAGACAGCCAACCTTGTAATGCCAATGTTGCTTTTACAGTAATTACGAAAGACATCACTTCTTGTCAAGGAGGAAACACGGCAACAGATTTATTTTTTAGTGAAGTAACAGATTCCAATACCGGTTCTTTAACATACTTGGAAATTTACAACGGCACAGGAGCTACTGTGAACTTGTCGCCTTATTCAGTTAAGACGGCAAATAATGGAGGTGCAACGTTCTCGAATACTTTAAATTTGAGTAATGTAAATTTGGCAACGGGAAGCATTTACGTAGTAGCATTAGGAGTAACAACCGCCAATGCTTGTTCAACAGCTACAACTCCTGGAGCGGATGGGTCTTATTCCAATCAAACCAGTGGAGGAGGTTCCGTGAACATGGTTTCAGGTCAAAATGATTTTATTGGGTTGTATAAAAGTGGCACTCTAATAGACAGCTGGGGAACCTACGGAAATGCCAGTTGGGCAGCGGGACTTATCGCTACCATTGGAACTGATGGGTCCGATTTTAGAAGGTTAAATACAGCTTCTCCACTTCCAAATGCTACATACTCTAGTGCGAACTGGAACATCATAGATTACGCCGGATCAACTTGCGCGAACAATGATTATAGCAATATTGGAACCTACAATTTCTTGAATGGAATTCCACCAAATATCATAACACAACCAGCGTTTACAGCTAATTGCAAAGCAGGGACAATTACGGTTACTGGAGGAGAAGGATTTGTTGGAGGAAACTCCTTAGCCTATCAATGGTATGCGGTTGCACCTAATGTTGCCACTTGGACTACTTTGACTGATACCGGTGTTTACTCAGGAACGACAACAGCAACTTTAGGTATTTCGAATCTAACCGGATTGAGCGGCTACCAATTTTATTGTCAAGTAAGAGAAAGCGGAGCTACTTGTTATACGGCTTCATACCCCGTTAAAATTAATGACGGATCAGTTACTTGGAATGGAACCGATTGGAGAGATTCGAATAATGCAGTTAGCGCTCCTTCTTTGACCAAAGTGGCAACAATAAACGCTACTTATAACACAGGTACTAACGGAAGTTTTGATGCTTGTAGTTTGATAGTCAATAGCACTTTCACGGCAACAATTGCTTCCAATACTTACATCAATATTCAAAATGATTTAACGGTTAACGGCGATTTAATTGTAAATGACAACGGAAGCTTAGTTCAAATTAGTGATACGGGTGTAAATACGGGTTCGATAACTGTAAATCGAATTCATACTGTGAAAAAATTTGATTACGTCTATTTGGCGTCTCCTGTAAATAATTTTCCGCTAACAAGCGTTTCGCCAACTACTTCTACTGCCCACCTCTGGAAATGGATTCCGACAATTGGGGGGCTCTTTGGAAATTGGGCCAATACTACAGAAAATATGATTACTGGTAAAGGCTATATAGTTCGAGGGCCAAGCGGTTTTAACAATACGACTGCGGCAGATTATACTGCTTCCTACAGAAACGTTCCCAATAATGGAATCGTTGCAGTGGACGTTGAACGAGGAGGATATACCGGGCCGGATTACCCTAACCCCAATCCAGCAATTACAGCTTTGGTCACCAATCATGATGACAATTGGAATCTAGTAGGCAATCCGTATGCTTCCGCAGTAGATGCCAAGGCATTTATGACCTATAATACTAATATTGAAGGAGTAGTTCGAATCTGGACGCATGGAACGTTGCCTAGTACTACAGCAACCAATCCATTTTATGCGTCCTTCCTGTACAATTATACGTCGAGTGATTTTATATTGTATAATTTAACAGGGCCAAGCACTCAGTCAGGATACGATGGACGAATTGCTTCTGGTCAAGGATTTTTTGTTGCTATGATTGATGGTCCTGCAGATGCTACTCAAAAAGTGTATTTTAACAATGCAATGCGAAGCAAAGCCTACGACAACTCTCAGTTTTTCAGAACAACTTCTTTACATCAAACACCCAGTGGAGACGAGAAAAGTAGAATTTGGCTGGATTTAATTGGACCAAACGAAACGGTATCCAGAACTTTAATAGGATATGTAGATGGAGCAACGTTAGCCAAAGACCGTTTGTATGATGCGTATTTAAAATTTGATTCCAATCAAAATTTCTATTCTTTAGTCGACAATGATGCTTTGAATATTCAAGGACGACCTACACCTTTCGATAGTAATGACAAAGTGAATCTAGGAATAAAATTAGGTACTGCAAATGGTACCAGTTATAAAATTGCGATTGCCGCTGTTGATGGGTTGTTTGAAAACAGTCAGCAACCTATTTACTTGGAAGATAAATTGTTAAATGTTATCCATGATTTAAGAATTGAACCTTACGCTTTTACAGCCAATTCGGGCCGAGTAGATGATCGATTTGTATTGCGTTATACCAATGAGTTGTTGAGTGCCAATGCGTTCAACAATCTTGAGAAAAATGTAACGGTAGCTTCAAATAATAATGAGATTTTTATAAAATCAAATCTTGAAAAAATCAAGAGCATTACTGTTTATGATGTCTTAGGAAGAACTATTTATCTTCAAAATGAAGTCAAATCGGATAGCTATACTATAAAAGAAATTGCCGCCAATCAGCAAGCCTTGTTCTTGCGAATAGTATTAGATAACGGGCAATCGGTAGTTAAGAAGATGCTATTCTAGTACTTGATTTAATTTAATAAAAAAATCCCGCTAGTTATAGCGGGATTTTTTTTGTCTTTATTTATAATTTTCCTTTTCCGGATGCTTCTAAATTTCGTTCAATAGTATGACCTGGTCTGGACCATTTTGGTTTTTCTCCTAAAGGTTGAAATTGCGAATCGACAGCTTCGACGGTAGCAGGCTGCATTATTTTAATAAATGGTTTTTGTGGTTGTAAACCCAACATTTCAAACATTTTCATGTCGTCATTAACATCCGGGTTTGGGGTAGTCAAAAGTTTATCGCCAGCAAAAATTGAATTGGCTCCTGCAAAGAAACACATGGCTTGCCCTTCCCGACTCATATTCATTCTTCCGGCAGAAAGGCGAACTTGCGTTTCTGGCATTACAATTCTAGTGGTGGCTACCATTCGAATCATTTCCCAGATTTCTACTGGTTTTTCTTCTTCAAGTGGAGTTCCTTCGACGGCTACTAAAGCATTTATCGGCACGGATTCGGGTTGTGGATTTAAGGTTGCTAAGGCTACCAACATTCCGGCTCGATCTTCAATGGTTTCCCCCATTCCGATAATTCCGCCGCTACAAACCGTAACATTGGTTTTACGTACGTTTTCGATGGTTTTCAATCGGTCTTCAAAACCACGAGTTGAAATCACTTCTTTATAATATTCTTCGGAGGTATCTAAGTTATGGTTGTAAGCATACAAACCAGCTTCTGCAAGTCGGTGTGCTTGGTTTTCCGTTAGCATTCCTAGCGTACAACAAACTTCCATGTCCAGTTTGTTGATGGTACGTACCATTTCCAATACCTGGTCAAACTCAGGGCCATCTTTTACATTTCGCCAAGCAGCGCCCATACAAACTCGTGATGAACCACTTGATTTAGCTCGTAATGCTTGTGCTTTTACTTGTTGCACCGACATTAAATCGTTGCCTTCAATATCAGTATGGTATCGTGCAGCTTGCGGACAATAACCACAATCTTCAGGACAACCACCTGTTTTTATAGAAAGTAATGTAGACACTTGAACCACATTAGGGTCGTGATTTTCTCTGTGAATGGTGGCAGCTTCGTAAAGCAAATCCATAATTGGTTTGTTATAAATCGCAATAATTTCGTCTTTGGTCCAATGGTGTTTGATGCTACTCATATCAGTGTTTTAAGAATACCCCAAAAGTAGGTAAATTGTTCTGAAGTAGCAATGACAAAATTTGGAAAAAGGAGCAATGTATTTGACGGGTTATGCTAATCGGCTACATACTTATTGTTCCAATAAAATAGCAAAAGCAAGGTTACAATTACCGAAGAAGCGATTCCTTCAAAGAGCAAACAAATGGTATAAGTGACAACTGTTGGATTTCCTCCAAACAAAAAAGTTTCCGAAAGGGTTTGAACATAGGCATCGCCACCTTTCCAATAGCTGTAAATCAGCAATCCGATTAAACTCAGAAAAACACCAACTAACGAAGTGGTCATCCCTGAAATGGCATTCGGAAGAAACTCTTTTTTTTCTTCAGCAATATTCATAGTTAATGTTCTGTTGACGCCATAAAACACAAACAGCACATTCAAAAGGCGCAAATAAAATACGTTTGCATAACCCAACAAATTCATAAGAGTGAAATAAATACCAATACCAATAAATATTAGTATCCCATTTTTTAGTTCTTTAGATAGTTTCATGATTTTGATTTTTTGAAATTAAAAACAGTTTACTGAAAATCAGATTAGTAGCTTTTCAAATTTACAAAAAAATGCAATCAAATTAGGAATTATAACTAGTCTTTTTTCGAAGATTCTAAATTAGAAATAAAAGCCAAAGCTGTTTTTTTATCGTTTTCTAATTGGGTTTGAAGTTGAAGTAAGGAATCGAATTTTTGCTCAGGACGAATATAATCCAATAGCGATACTTGGATGTTTTGATCATACAAATCGCCATCAAAATCTAAAAAATGAACTTCGATAGAAACGATTTCACCACCAACTGTAGGATTGATGCCAATGTTCATCATTCCGTATACCTTTTTCGAATGAAGCGTGCTTTCAACAATGTAAACTCCTTTTTTAGGAATGAGTTTGTAGGCTTCCTCAATTTTTATATTGGCCGTAGGAAACCCAATGGTTCGTCCCAACTGTTTCCCTTTCTGAACAGTGCCCGTTAGGAAATAAGGATATCCTAGAAATGTATTGGCTAAAAGGACATTTCCTTCCGCCAAAGCTGCTCTGATTTTAGTCGAGCTTATGGAGACTTCTTGAATTTCTTGAACTGAAATTTGTTCGACTTCAAAACCATATTTGGCCCCAAACAAAATTAAATCATCAATATTCGCAGTTCGATTTCTCCCAAATCGGTGGTCGTGACCAATAACAATTTTTTGAATGTGAAAACAATCAACAAGAATTGTTTTTACAAATTCCTCTGCAGTTAGTCTTGAAAAGACTTTGTCGAAAGGGTGAATGATTAAATTATCAACGCCTATTTTTTCTAACAGCATGGCTCTTTCCTCGATGGTGTTGAGCAATTGAATTTCGGACTCTTCTTGCAATACCATTCTTGGATGCGGGAAAAAGGTGAGAATAACACTTTCGCAAGCATTGGCCTTCGCAATTTGTATCAGTTTGTGAATAATTTTTTGATGCCCCATGTGAACGCCATCAAAAGTCCCAATGGTTACAATGGTTTTTGCAGTAGTTTGAAACGAGTTTATAGATTGAAAAACCTTCAAGTGTATTAATTTAAATTGCAGCAAATTTATACTTTCCTTTTGATATTTAACAATTTCAGGAGTAGGAACCCGACTGCTACTTTAAAAAACTACAAATTATTGAGAACTTTTGATAATTACTGGCGAAATTTTGTTAAATATGTAGTCATGTTATTATATAATTAAAAAAAAGTCTTATTTTCGCGCGCTAACCTAACTAATTAAAAATGAAAAAACTATTGGCATTATTGACCTTGCTTTCACTAGTACAAGCATACGGTCAGAAAAATGGTGTTTGGAAAAAAGTAACACCTGAAATGGTGCAACAATTAGAAAAAACTAGAACAACTTCTTACTCAGACAACCAACAGTTGTTTCAAGTGAATGTAGTTCAATTAAAACAATCTTTACTTCATGCGGCAGATAAATTTTCTGGACAACCAGGAGTTGTTGTAGGATTTCCTAATAGCGCAGGCGCTGTTGAAAAGTTCCTCGTTTGGGAAAATTCAAATTTCGCCCCTGAATTACAAGCTCAATTTCCTGATATTAGAGCTTATGTTGGAAAAAGTTTGAGCGATAAATCAGCTACGATTAACTTTAGTTTGTCACCGCTTGGAATTCAAACTATGGTGCTAAGAGCGGATAATGGTTCTGAATTTATTGAGCCATACACGAGAGATCATTCAGTATACGTGCTTTTTGATTCACAAACCCGAAATACGGCTAGACTTCCTTTTTCATGTACAACTGTTGACAGACAAATCAATCAAGATTTGTTAAACGACACACAAATTGGACTTAGATCTAACAATCAATCCTATAAAACAATGCGTTTGGCTTTGTCATGCGTAGGAGAATATGCGACTTATTTTGGAGGCACTGTAGCTGGCGCTTTAGCGGGTATGAATGCTACAATGACCAGAGTAAATGGAGTCTTTGAAAAAGATATGGCGTTACACTTAAACCTTATTGCAAATAATACCTTGGTGATTTATACCAATGCGGGTACCGATCCTTATTCTAACGGAGCTACAGGTTCTGGAGGCGCTTGGAACAATGAATTGCAAACCAACTTAACTAGTGTGCTAGGTGATGCGGCTTATGACATAGGCCATTTGTTTGGTGCATCAGGTGGTGGTGGAAATGCAGGTTGTATCGGTTGTGTATGTGATAGCGGAAAGGGAAGTGGTTTCACTTCACCATCAGATAATATTCCGGCAGGAGACACCTTTGATATTGACTATGTGGTGCATGAAATGGGTCATCAATTGGGGGCAAATCACAGTTTTTCATACAATACTGAAGGTACAGGTGTAAACGTAGAACCAGGAAGTGGCTCTACGATTATGGGTTATGCAGGAATTACCAGCTATGACGTACAAGCACATTCAGACGCTTACTTTACCTACAGAAATATTTTGCAAGTACAAACTAACTTGGCGCCTAAGACGTGTCCAGTTAGTACTCCAATAGTAAATTCACCTCCAGTTGTAAGTGCTGGTGCGGATTATACCATCCCGAAAGGAACCGCTTTTCTTTTGAAAGGAACGGCAACTGATGCTGACGGAGATACCATGACTTATTGCTGGGAACAAAACAACAGCGCAGGATCAACTGCAACAGGTGCAAATAGTCAAGCGTCGCCTACTAAAACAACTGGTCCTAACTTTAGATCATTTACTCCATCGTCTACTCCAAATCGTTATATGCCAGCCTATGCTAGCGTATTGGCCGGAACTTTAAGTACTACATGGGAATCCATTAATACCACAGCAAGAAGTTCAAAATATACTTTTACTGCAAGAGATAATAATCTAGTTGGAGCACAAACCAATACCGACGAAACGACAATTACAACTAGTAGCACTACTGGTCCATTCACAGTAACTTCTCAAAATGTACTTGGAATTGCATGGGTTCAAGGAACTTCTGAAACGATTACTTGGGATGTTAACAATACCAATACGCTAACCGGTGCAGCAAATGTTAATATTAAATTGTCAACAGATGGCGGAGTTACCTTCCCGTATGTATTAGCAGCAGATACTCCAAATGATGGAACTGAAATAATAACTGTTCCAGATGTGCCAGCTTCTACAAATTGTAGAATTTGGATTGAACCAACAGCCAATCTTTTTTATGCCATCAATTCAAAAGCTTTTTATATCGGATATCAAGTTGTAAATACGTGTACAACTTATAACTATACAACAGCTTTTAACTTAACAGACGGCTCGAATAGTTATACAGTAAAAACGATCACTGTTCCTGCTACAACAGCAACAATCAGTGATGTTAATATTACTATCAACGCCACACATCCAAATCTTCAAAATTTAGTGATGGCTGTGATTAGACCAGGAGGAACATTAGCAACGTTGTTCAACCAACAATGCTCAGGAAGTGCTGATATGAATGTGACTTTTGATGCTCAAGGAGCGGCATTTGCTTGTGCAAGCCCAACGACAGGTTCTTACATTCCACCAACAGGATACAATTTAAGTTCATTGAATGGATTGAATCCACAAGGAAACTGGCAATTTGGATTTAAAGATGTAGTGGCTGGAAATGCAGGGTCAATCAATTCTATTGCTTTAGAAATCTGCTCGCAAACACTGCAACTTTTAGGAAATTCTAAGTTTGAATTTGACAACTTTGCACTATACCCAAATCCAAATAATGGAAACTTTACTGTACAATTGAACTCCGACTCTAAAAACAAAATCAGCATTGAAGTTTTTGATATCCAAGGACGAAAAATTATGGCTAAAGACTATAGCAATACCGGATTCTTTAACCAAAATATTCAATTAGACAACGCTCAGTCAGGAATTTATATGGTTTCTATTTCTGATGGAACTAAGAAAACAGTAAAGAAAATCAGTATTAGATAACAAGAATAAAGTTTCAGTTTATTAAAAAACGTCCCAGATTGGGGCGTTTTTTTTTGCTAAAATTTGGTATATTTGATAATTATTAACCTTAGTGTTTCTATTATGAAAAAAGCAGTACTACTCCTAATCTCTATTTTGTTTTTTGGCAACGCCTTTTCTCAAAGTTCTTTTTGGACTAAAACGAATAGGAATCAAGTAACCTCTGAATTGATGGCTCGAGATTCGCATCCCAATGAGTTTTTATTGTATTCATTAAACCTAGAAATGCTTAAAGCAAAATTGGCGTTGGCTCCTTCTAGAAATTTCAACGGACAAGAATCAAACGTGATAGTAGATTTTCCAAATCCGCAAGGAGAAATGCAGCATTATAGAATTTATGAGGCTTCAGTCTTACATCCTGAATTAGCGGCTCGACATCCAGAAATTCAATCCTATGTGGGCAAAGGAATAGAAGATAAGACTGCAACGATTCGGTTTAGTATTACCCTTTTCGGATTGCACACGATGACTTTCTCGGGAGTTAATGGTACATCTTATATTGATACCTACACAAAAGATTTGAAGAATTACATCGTATACAGCCGATCTCAGTTGACTGCAACCAGAGGCTTTTATTGTGGAGTAGTGGATAATGCGAGTGATCTTGATCCCGCACTTCCTGATAATCCTGAAGTTTTTCGCGCCAACAACAGTTTATTCAAAACATATCGTTTAGCATTAGCCTGCACTATTGAGTACGCTGCTTTTCATGTGAATGCTGCAGGGGTAAGCGCAGGCACATTAGCCCAGAAAAAAGCGGCAGTTCTTGCTGCTATGGTGGTTACCATGACTCGAGTGAATGGCGTATACGAAAGAGACATGTCGTTGACCATGCAAATGGTACCCAATGAAGAAAGCATCATTAATATTACTTCAGACAGTTATGATGATTCGAATACCAACAACATTCTTTTGTCTCAAAATCAAACTCAAGTAGACGCTATTATCGGAGCTGCCAATTATGACATTGGTCACGTTTGTAGCACTGGTGGCGGAGGTGTAGCTTCTTTAGGCTGTGTTTGTACTTCTATAAAGGCACAAGGGGTAACCGGTTCCCCAGCTCCAGTGGGTGACCCTTATGATATTGATTATGTAGCGCATGAAATGGGACATCAATTTGGTGGTTCCCATACTTTTAATAGTGTTCAGGGTTCTTGTAGCGGTAACCGATCTACCACATCAGCATTTGAACCAGGCAGCGGAACCACGATTATGGCTTATGCTGGTATTTGTTCCCCTGAAGATGTGCAATTGCATTCGGATGCCTATTTCCATGCTAGAACTTTGATTCAAATGATTGCCTTAGTTAATGGTACTGCCAATTGTGCCGTGGCTGTTTCGAATAACAATACGCCACCAGTGGTTAGCGCAGGAAGTAATTATACGATTCCCTATGGGACCGCTTTTGCTCTAACGGGATCAGCTACAGATGTTGATAATGATGCCTTAACGTATTGCTGGGAACAATACAATTTTAGTAGCTCTACCGTTGTAGCAACACCAACAACTATTTCCGGCCCTAATTTCCGGTCTTTTAATCCGACAGCTTCTCCAAAAAGATATTTTCCCGTTTTTTCGAGTGTGCTTGCCAATAACTTAGCACCAACATGGGAAGTCGTTCCAAGTGTCGCAAGAGTGTTAACTTTTTCACTAGTAGCTCGCGATAACAGAAGCCCACTAGGAGGACAAACGGAGCGATCAACAATGACATTAACGATTGCAAACACGGGTCCATTTAAAGTAACTTCACAAAGCACTGCTACCGCATGGGCACAAAATTCTACACAAACCATTACTTGGGATGTAGCAGGAACTGATGCCAATAATATTAATACGAGTTTAGTAAATATTAAACTTTCTACTGACGGAGGTGCAACTTTTCCATATGTCTTAGCCGAGAACACTCCTAATGATGGAAATGAAACCATAACCGCGCCTGATGTCGTTTCACAAAATTGTAGAATTTTAATTGAAGCCGTTGGGAATGTTTTTTATGCTGTAAATTCCAAAGCATTTTATATCGGCTATCAAATCGTTAATTCTTGTACGACTTACAATTATACAACGCCATTCAATTTAACGGATGGTTCCAATTCATACACTGTAAAAACGATTAATGTGCCTACCGCAGGAACGATAAGTGATGTTAATATTACCATTAACGCCACGCATCCCAATTTGCAAAATCTAGTAATTGGAGTGATTCGACCTGGTGGAACGTTAACAAGTCTTTTCAATCAACAATGTACTGGAAGCGCCAATATGAATGTGACTTTTGATGCACAAGGCGCTGTCTTGGCATGCGCTAGTCCAACTACGGGAACTTATGTTCCACCTACGGGGCTTAATTTAGATACTTTTAATGGCAACAACCAGCAAGGGAATTGGCAGTTTGGATTTAAAGATGTTGTTGCGGGTAATGCCGGAACTATCAATTCGATTGCATTAGAGGTTTGTTCGCAATCGGTTATTTTGCTTGGAACTAATGCGTTCGGATTTGAAAATTTTGCATTGTATCCGAATCCGAATAACGGTACGTTTACCGTTCAATTTAATTCTGAAAGCAACAATAAAATTGGCATAACCGTTCATGATCTAAGAGGAAGAAAAATTTACGATCAAACGTATGCTAATTCAGGATTGTTCAATCAAGACTTGCAATTGAAAGACGCACAAGCGGGTGTTTATTTGGTTTCAATAACCAATGGCGATAAGAAAATGGTGAAACGAATTGTGATTCAATAAGAATCTGAAAACATTAAATTATACTAGAGTCCACTGCAATGTGGACTCTTTTTATTTCAAAGAAAATGCAAGGTGCTGAATCACTTGCGGTACTTCAGTAGTTTTGAAATCCAACGTTATGATTTTAGATTGAGCATTTGCGTTCAATGTTCCCGTGTTTATTTTATAGTAACCGGTTTGCCCTTTGCAATAACAAAATCTTCCGAAAAGTAATTGAACGTTAGCCAGATCCTGATCTTTAAGCGTTGCGTTTTGAATTTGATTGTTAATTTCAAAGAGCACTTCTTCCTTATAGCTGGCGTCTTGAAGGTTTTCTTTTACTTTTTTATTGTAGGTAAAGCGGATCACTTTTTTCTCGTCACTGGCTTCTAAAGTGTAATAAGGCCGTCCGAATTCATCGTTTTTAACCACTATTTTTTGCTGCTCATAAATTTCAATCGAGCAGGTGCCGTCTTTTGGGCAGTCGCTTACCATTGTGGCGGTAAGCGGATGCTTTCCTTTTTTTTGAGCACTACAAGAAAGTAGTACTAGCGCCGAAAGTAAGATTAAATATCGCATTTTATTTTCCGTTAAAAGAAGTCATGGTGTTTTCCAGTCCTGCCGTTCCGAACGATTTGATGATTTCAGAAGCTACTTCTAGACGCTCGGGAAGTTTTGCTTTTTCAGCTTCGTCCCAATCGCCCAAAACATAATTGACTTGCTGGCCTTTTTTAAATTCATCGCTAATGCCAAAACGAAAGCGTGTATAATTTTGCGTATTCAAAATTAGGTTGATATTTTTCAATCCGTTGTGACCGCCATCGCTCCCTTTGGGTTTGATGCGGATGGTTCCGAAAGCCAAATTCAAATCGTCGGTAATGACCAACAGATTTTCTAAGGGGATGTTCTCTTTGTCGAGCCAATAATGAACGGCTTTCCCGCTGAGGTTCATATAGGTATTCGGTTTTAGCAAGAAAAACGTTCGGCCTTTGAATTTGTATTCCGCTAAAGCACCAAACTTCACCGTTTCAAACGAAACACCTTCTTTTTGCGCTAGAAAGTCGAGGATTTTAAAGCCAATATTGTGGCGGGTGTTGACATATTCCGCGCCAATGTTGCCCAAGCCAACAATCAAAAATTTCTTCATAGGATCAATAGTGTCTTTTGTTTTTTGGGGAGCAAATAATTTAGTGAACCAAGTACTCATGCCGTAAAAGTAATACAATTTAGAAAAATGAAAATTTGAAAACCTAAAAATGTTTGATGTCGGATTCCCTAGCCCTGATGGTAGCGGCATCTCCCGAGTTAGAAAAACACGGTGCTAACCGTAGTTTTTGTTATTCGGGAATAAAGCGGACAGCAGGTTCCCGGCTCCTAAGATAAAGCAGGTTCAGTAGAACAGAAGGCTTTGCTACGCTCGCAATGACCAAAAAAAAAGCACCAGTTGTTGAACTGATGCCTTTTGAATAAAGTATAAAAAATATTATTTTTTTCCTTTGGTTGGAGTTTTCGCTGCTTTGGCTGCTTCTTGAGCGGCTTTCATAGCGGCACGTGAGATTCTCACTTGAGCTACCACAGTGTTGTCTGGGTGCAATAATTTGTAGTTGTCAGAAACTAATTTCGTAACATACAATTTGTTCCCCATTTCTAATGCAGAGATGTCTGCATCAATAAAGTCAGGAAGGTTTTTAGGCAAAGCTTTCACTTTCAGTCTGCGTTGGTTCAAACGCAAAACACCTCCTAATAAAACCCCTGGCGATACGCCTACCACTCTTACTGGAACTTCCATAGTGATTTCTTTATCGTCGAATAATTCGAAGAAGTCAATGTGCAAAATTTTGTCTGAAACAGGGTGCACTTGAATGTCTTGTAGAATAGCATTGTAGGTTTTTTTACCCAATTCGATCACCACTGTGTGAGCGTTTGGAGTGTACACCAAGTTTTTAAATGCCATTTCTTCTGCTGAGAAATGTACTGCTTGATTTCCTCCGTATAACACGCAAGGAACCAATCCAGCATTACGTAAGGCTTTAGTCGCAACTTTGCCCACGCTTTCTCTTTCTGATCCTTTAATCGTAATCGATTTCATTGTAAAAAATATATAGTTAATAAATAAAAAATTTGTTATCGGTTGTCGGTTTTCAGTTGCCTGTTGTTCCGACGTCTTGCTTTATTCCGCTGTGCTCCATACAATTCGGCTAAGCCTCGGTTCCTGCAGCGAAGCGGTCTTTCTTCTTTTTTCTTATGGCGTTTCCCTACGGGTCGGGCTTTTCGCGGTGCACGGCACCTAGCTGCAATCCCTAACGCGAATCAGCGCTACATTAAAAATTTCCCGCTGATGGAATTGTTGTGTTGTACCATGTGCATTACTTCGGCAAAAAGCGGCGCACAACTCACCACTCTTATTTTGTTGGACGCTTTTTTAAGCGGAATTGAATCGGTGACAATTAATTCGCTCAATTGAGAGTTTTCAATTTTCTCGTAAGCATCTCCCGATAAAATGGCGTGGGTGCAAATCGCTCTCACGCTCAAGGCTCCTTTTTCGATCATCAAATCGGCGGCTTTCGCCAAAGTGCCTCCCGTATCAATCATGTCATCCACTAGGACGACGTTTCTTCCTTTTACTTCTCCGATGAGTTCCATAGTATCAATCACGTTGGCAACTCTTCGTTGTTTGTAACAAATCACGACATCCGATTCTAAAAATTTAGAATACGCATAGGCTCTTTTGGAGCCTCCCATGTCTGGGGACGCAATGGTTAAATTTTCTAGATTCAAACTCTTTACATACGGCAAAAATATCGTCGATGCAAAAAGGTGGTCTACCGGTTTTTCAAAGAATCCTTGAATTTGATCGGCGTGCAAATCCATCGTCATGATGCGAGTGGCTCCCGCAGCATCTAAAAGATTCGCCACCAATTTCGCTCCAATGGGAACTCTTGGTTTGTCTTTTCGGTCTTGTCGTGCCCATCCAAAATAGGGAATCACCGCGGTTACGTGTCGGGCTGAGGCTCTTTTAGCCGCATCAATCATCAGTAACAATTCCATCAAATTGTCGGCACTTGGAAAGGTCGAACAAACGATGAACACGCGTAATCCACGAATTGACTCTTCATACGAAGGTTGAAATTCGCCATCACTATATTTAGAGAACGTAACCTTTCCTAGCGGAACACCGTAAATTTCGGCCATTCTTTCCGCCAAATAGACACTTTGAGAACAAGCAAATATTTTTGCTTCTGGTTCTAGTTGTGACATTTTAATGGGTTGTTTTGTAGTTAGTTAGTTGTGTGTCGCGTTAACGAGGTGCAAATTTAGGAATTTAATCCATGTAGGAAAGGAAAATTTCGAGTATTTTTTTGAATTTATTCGTTTTCTTTTTTACATTTGCACCGTGTTAAAGGATAGTATGTTTTTAAAACCGCTATCTATTGCGTAAAATCATGAAAGTGATTTTTCGTCTGCTAAGCCCGGATGGCGGAATTGGTAGACGCGCTGGTCTCAAACACCTGTGGGAAACCGTGCCGGTTCGACTCCGGCTCCGGGTACAAAAAAAGTCTGTAAATGCATTGTAAATCAATACATTTCAGGCTTTTTTTTATTTCAGTTACTCCAATATTGCCCTACAATTCCCAAAACACCAATAAGATTTTAAAAGCGCTCTCCTTGTTTTGACCTAATCCAGTCAACTGTTTGCTGACGATTTACACTTTTTATTTGGTCAAGTATTTCACCCCGATACCGCTGATTTACAAGCGACGTCATTTCATTCGTTTTGTTAGTGGTATGACACGGATTGCAAATCTGCGCGCTACAGTATCTGAGTGATCATCTTTTCTTTTATCTGGTGAAGCATTTCACCCACGAGCAGGTATTTCGTCGAGAAAGCCAGTTGATACGCTCCATGAAATGCATCTTTTTTAGCCGAAATACTCCAAATTTTGCTTTTTTGTTACTTTAACGAGTTTCGGAGTTAGTTACCGAAATTATTTCTCATGGCTGTGATGTTGCCCTAGATTTGTCATGTACAAACAAAGTAACAACAACGATATGAACACACTAGCAAACACTACTTCTTCAAACAACATTAAAATGATGGTTGTCTTAGTAATGCTTTTAGTTTCATGTGTTGGCTTTGCACAAAACACAATCGAAGTTCCCGCTGCAGTAACCTCTACTACTTCAGTAACTACAGAATCTAACGCATCAATGAGCATGGTTTCTTGGTTTATGGGAACAAGACAAACAACAAACGAAAACATCACTAAAGAATCGAATTCAAAAAAACAAATGATGACTTCTGGAATCGCCCCAAACAGATTGTTAATCAAAACGTTTTTGAAAAAAGCGTCACAATACGCTTCTAATATCGCTTAGTTTTTATAAGCATGGTTAAGTTAACTCACGAAAAACCTCCTTCGTCAAGGGAGGTTTTTTATTTATAAAGAGTTTCGAAGGATCAAAGAACTTTGATTTTCAATTTGCTCTTTCTTGCCCTGTAAAAGCATTTTCGCAACAATTTTCCCCATAGTCTCAAATTCGGTGGATATCGTAGTGATACCGTTTTCTACGACTTTTTTTAGCGGCGTATCATTATAGGAAATAATGCCAAAGTCGGTCCCCAATTTCAAATTTTGAAGTTTTGACTTTTCGATGACACTAACTAAGTCCCGATCGTTAGGAATGATATAAACCTCTTTCTTCCTGATTTCTCTTTGATTGAATTCGGTAATGATTTCATAATCAAACTGAAAATGGCTGCAAAAAAGTAGAAAGCCTTCTTTCATCCCAATCGGTTCTCGAAAGCCTGGAAAAATCAAAATCAGTTTGTTGTACCGATCTAGTCTGGTTTTAGCAGTGAAAAGCGCTTGGTACATGTCCTTCACAAAATTTTGATATACGGCAGGATAGGTTGCTAAATCTGAGTTGGTTTGATCTAAAATATATACTTCTCCAACCGGTAGGGTTTTTATAATTGCCGCTGCTTCTGCTAAATGGGTAGGCATGATGATGTAACGGGTATAATTTCCTGCACTTTCCTCAATCAATTTCTTAAACATTGCGACGTTAAAATGATGAAAGAAAATATCGACTTGTGCATCAGTCCCTAGGTTTTTTAAGATGGAATTGTAGAGGTCTTCTTTGAAAATATTCAATTCATCAAACAGTAAAAAAACACGATGTTTTAGGGATACTTCAACACTTTTTACATAATACCCTTTTCCTAAAATAGCGTAAATAATCCCTCTTTTTTTGAGTTCTTCATAAGCTTGCATCACCGTATCTCGCGATAAACTGAATTCCAAACACACCCGATTAATCGAGGGAAGTCTATCGTCTTTCTTCAATTGTGCGGCACCAATGGCTTTTTCAATCGACAGTATAATTTGTCTGTATTTCGGAATACCCAGATTGTTTTGAATGGATATAATTTTCATAATTCACTTTTTTTGTAAAGGTATAAAAACTGGTAGGTACTGGTATGTGTTTTTTGATATTTATGTTACATTTGAATTTTACTATTCCTAAAAAAGCAATGGAAATAAAACGAATTCCCTATTTTGAGGCAGAGATTTCTACGAAGTTGTTTGGTGTGTTGCCAAATGGAAAAGCAGTGTACCGTCATGAATTGTCCAATCAAAACGGAATGAAACTGCAGGTTATCGATTACGGTGCAACGATTACATCACTACAAATTCCTTTAGAAAATGGAAAAATAGTGGATGTTGTTTTAGGGTTTCCCACTTTAGAAGACTATGTCGCTTCTTTTGATTTAGAGAGCGCGCCTTATTTCGGAGCCATTGTTGGACGTTTTGCTGGGCGAATCCACAACGGTGCTTTTATGCTGAACGGAAAGAAAATCGAACTCCATCAAAATAATAATGGAAACTCGTTGCATGGTGGATTTCAGGGTTTCAGTACAGCCGTATGGAAAGTAAAAGAAGCGCCATCCACATTCAATACATCGATTACATTTTGTCATTTTAGTCCCAATAACGACGAGCTTTTTCCAGGGAATTTAGAAGTTGAAGTCACCTACACCTTAACGGAAGCGAATGAAGTCCTAATTGATTACAAAGCCAAAAGCGATCAAGATACGATTGTCAACTTAACGCATCACAGTTATTTCAATTTAGACGGCCACGCGGCAGATGTTAAAAAGCAAGAAGTAACGGTTAATGCTCATCAAATTCTAGAAACCACGAAAGAGAATATCCCAACCGGTAGGTTTTTAGATTTGAATAATCACCCTTTTGATTTTAATCGCGCCAAAAAATGCCCAACGAAAATTGACACGACTTTTATCATCAATCAAAATGATTTCGCCGCAGCGAGTTTAATTAGTAAAAAGAATAAGCTGGAAATGACCGTATTTACCAATCAGCCAGCAGTTCATATTTACGTCGGAGGGAATTGTTTCAATGCCATAAAAGGAAAAGAAAACGCAAATTACCATCCTTTAAGCGGAATCTGTTTTGAAACGCAAAATTTCCCAGATGCGCCGAATCATCCTCATTTTCCAAATGCCGTGCTCACCAAAGAGAAAACCTACCGACAACATACAGTTTATAAATTCCAAAACCTTTGATTATGAAAAATGCACTTATGCTAGTCACTATTTTAACTGGTATCTTATTTTTTTCCTGCTCAAAAAATGAGGATGTTACAACGGTTGCAGCAACTCAACCAACTGAAGTAGCACGACCAACAACGCCAATCGCTGCAAAAGGATTAATTAGAGCAGCGGATGTTTCGTTTATCCCACTAATTGAAAGTGAAGGCACGGTCTACAAACATAATAATTTACCGGAAGACCCATTACTCACACTAAAAAATGCGGGTTGCAAAACCATACGAATTCGCCTTTGGAAAAACCCAACGGACGGACATAGCGGTTTAGTTGAAGTGAAAAATCTAGCGCTCAGAGCTAGACAATTGGGCATGAAAATATGGCTGACCGTGCATTATTCCGATACTTGGGCCGATCCTGGAAACCAAACCAAACCCGCAGAGTGGACCAATTTTAGTTTCATCGATTTAAAAGCAGCTGTTGCTGCCTACACCACGACCGTCATGAATGAAATTCATCCCGAGATCTACCAAATTGGGAACGAAACGAATGACGGATTCTTGTGGCCACAAGGGAAACTTTCTACTAATGAGGCTCAGTATTTGCAATTGGCTCAAGCGGCAATAACTGCAATTAGAGCACAATCAACTACAACAAAGATTATGTTCCATTACGCCGGAATTTCAGGTTCTGATTGGTTCTTCGGAAAAGTGCATAATCTAGATTACGATTACATCGGCTTGTCGTATTATCCGATTTGGCATGGTAAAGATTTGAATTTACTCAAAACAACCATTAACACGTTGAGTCAAACGCACAATAAAAAAGTACTGATTGCCGAAACCGCTTATCCTTTTACTTTAGGATACAACGATTTTACGAATAATATTGTAGGGCAATCCAATCAACTAATCCCCACGTACCCGGCCACTGCTGATGGTCAAAAGAATTTTTTAATTGCCATCAAATCGTTACTGCAAACCACTACTAACGGAATTGGATTCTGTTATTGGGGCGGCGAATGGGTAGCGTTTCGAGGCCCACAAGCGACTAACGGTTCTTCTTTTGAAAACCAAGCTTTATGGGATTTTAATAACAATGCACTTCCTGCAATGGAGGTTTTTAAACAAGATTAAGAATGAGAAATAGCTTCATAAAAAGGATTCTTTCCTTATACATTATACTGGTTTCTGCTTCCTATTCCGTAGCGCAAACTAAAAATACCACCGACTTTGCCAAAGGTGCCGATGTAGGTTGGTTACCACAAATGGAAGCCACAGGGTATCAATTTTACGATGCTGATGGGAGTCCAAAAGACTGCTTGCAACTACTCAAAGATCGCGGCATGAACACCATCCGGTTGCGAGTATTTGTAAATCCATCAAACGACAAAGCTAGCGGACATTGCAGCAAAGAAGAAACGGTGGTCATGGCATTGCGCGCTCAAAAATTGGGCATGCGTGTCATGATTGACTTTCATTATAGCGATTCCTGGGCCGATCCTTCCAAACAATTCAAACCCGCTGCATGGGAAAAACACTCATTTTCGGAGTTGTTGAATGATGTTTACAAGCACACTTATGATGTTTTGAACGCTTTAAAAAATGCGGGTGTTACACCAGAATGGGTTCAAATAGGGAATGAAATTCCAGGAGGAATGTTGTGGCCCGAAGGAAGCACCAAAAACTGGAAACAACTCGGGCAATTATTAAACAAAGGGTACGATGCTACCAAAGCAATAAATCCGGACATCAAAGTCATAGTTCATGTTGATGAAGGAAATAACAATGCGAAGTTCAGAAAATTCTTTGATAACGCAACCGAGCAAAAAGTTCGATACGATGTCATCGGCATGTCCTATTATCCTTTTTGGATTAAGAAAGATTATTCCGAAACCATAGCCGATTTACAATTCAATTTGAATGATATGGCGCAACGCTACGGTAAAGAAGTCATGGTAGTTGAAGTTGGGGGTGAAGATGACAAAGTGCAAAACACGCACGAACTTTTAACGGCAACTATTAAAGCCGTACGTAACGTCCCCAACAATAAAGGTTTGGGAGTAGTATATTGGGAACCGCAAGGCGCCAGAAGTTGGAGTCACTACAGTTTGAGCGCTTGGCAATCCGATGGGAAACCCTCGCCAGCATTAGACGCTTTTAAAGAAAATTAAAATATTCGAGATGCCAAAATTTTCAACACCAAGATCCAAAAAAACGATACTAGCATTTGCATTATTTTTATTAAATATGCTTATGGCAACCGCCCAAAACAGAGTCAATCTGGATGAAGGTTGGAAGTTTCATTTTGGAAATGCAGCCGATCCTGAAAAAGATTTCGACTACAGCAAAGTTGCGTTGTTCTTAAAATCTAATGTATTTGCGACAACTGTCGTGAATCCAAAATTTATAGATACCGCTTGGACATCGATCAACCTCCCGCACGATTGGGTGGTCGCACTTCCGTTCCAAAATTCGCCATTAGCTGAAATGGAAGCGCACGGCTACAAACCCGTTGGCGGATTATATCCCGAAAACAGCATTGGCTGGTACCGAAAACATTTTTCCGTAGATAAAGCAGCCAAAGACAAACGTTTCGAAATCCAATTCGATGGAATCTATAGAAATGCTACCATTTGGGTCAATGGGTTTTATGTAGGAACGAACTTCAGTGGCTACGTCGGAAAGTCCTACGATATCAGCGATTATATAAATTTTGAAGGTGAAAATGTACTCGTCGTTCGCGTCGATGCCACCCAAAACGAAGGATGGTTTTACGAAGGCGCTGGAATTTATCGACACGTTTGGTTGAATACAACTGACAAACTTCACATTCCGCAAGACGGTTTCTATGTGGTACCAGAAGTGAAAGGTAAAAATGCTACCATAACTGTTGAAACAACGGTCGAAAATAAGAATCTCGCCGAATCTCAGGGTTTAGTTTACTCCTACATAACGGATCGAAATGGAAAAATCCTAGCCAAAACCAGCACTCAAAAACTTTCCCTTTCTGTAAATGGAAAAGCAATCATCAAACAAAAGTTGTCATTAAGTAACGCGCGGCTATGGTCTTTGGAAGATCCGTATTTGTATCGAGCAGTTTCTGTGGTTCAAGTAGCTGGAAAAACTATCGATCAAGCCAAAAGCACCTTTGGGGTAAGAACTTTAAAATTTGATGCTAATGATGGATTTTTCCTAAATGGCAAACATCTGAAAATTCAAGGAACCAACAACCATCAAGATCATGCTGGAATAGGAAGCGCCTTACCCGATTACCTGCACTATTACCGTATTAAATTATTGAAAGAAATGGGTTCTAACGCCTACAGAACCAGTCACAATGCGCCTACGCCAGAATTATTAGAAGCATGTGATAGCTTGGGAATGCTGGTGCTAGACGAACAGCGGTTGCTCAATAGCAGTCCGGAATATACCGATCAATTCCAACGATTAATCATACGCGATCGAAACCATCCCTCGGTTTTTTTATGGTCGATTGGAAACGAAGAACAAATGATTCAAGGAAATGAGTACGGGAAAAAAATCGCACAATCGCTTCTCGCCATTCAAAAAGAATTAGACCCGTCAAGAACCAGCACGTACGCTGCCGATATGGGTAATGATTTTAAAGGTGTCAACGAAGTTATTCCGATTCGAGGTTTCAATTATCGAGAATACGCCGTTGCCGATTACCATCGCGATCATCCGAACCAACCGCTAATCGGAACCGAAATGGGAAGCACCGTAACCACAAGAGGCATTTATGAAAAAGATCCAATCCGTGGCTATGTTCCCGATCAGGATATTACAGCGCCATGGTGGGCGAGTAAAGCAGAAACTTGGTGGGAATTAGCCGCCGAGAACAACTATTGGTTGGGTGGTTTTGTTTGGACCGGTTTCGATTATCGAGGGGAACCTACACCGTATCATTGGCCGAATATCAATTCCCATTTCGGGATTATGGATGTTTGCGGTTTCCCGAAAAATATTTATTACTACTATCAAAGTTGGTGGACCAATAAAGACGTCCTGCATATTTCCCCACATTGGAACTGGCCTGACAAAATTGGAAAACCCATCGATGTTTGGGTCAATACAAATGCCGATGACGTAGAATTATTCATAAACGGCAAAAGTCTCGGTAAAAAAATAATGCCACGAAACAGTCATTTGCAATGGGAAGTTACCTACGAACCGGGAACTCTTGAAGCCATCGCTTATAAAAAAGGAAAAAAATTAACCACTAGTATTGCTACGACCAATCCACCAGCTAAGGTAGTGCTGTCACCCGACAAAACTACCTTGGTGGCCAATGGTCAAGATGCTACGGTCGTCAACATTTCTTTTCTCGATGAAAAAGGAAGAGAAGTTCCCGATGCCGACAACCTAGTGAAGTTTTACCTAACGGGTGATGCTAAAATAATTGGAGTCGGTAATGGCGATCCAAGTTCGCACGAACCCGACCAATGCGCCGATGGAGCATGGCAACGAAGCGCTTTCAATGGCAAATGCCAAGTCATTATCCAATCGGGTAAAACCGCTGGTTCAGTAAAACTAGAAGCCAAAGCCAACGGAATACCAATGACGTCGGTAACACTAAATCTTATTAATCCTTAAGTTGACTCCGATTCGATAACAATGAAAAAGAAATTGATCCAACAAACGTCCGAACATTTTGAAAAGACGTTTCAAAAAAGCCCTGAATATATTTTCCTGTCGCCGGGAAGAATCAACATTATTGGGGAGCACGTCGATTATAACGATGGGTTTGTACTGCCAGCGGCCATCAACAAATACATCTGTTTTGCCATTTCTAAAAATGAAAATACGGTAATAACCCTTGTTGCCAAAGATCTGAACGAAACCTACACGCTTGATTGGAACGATACAATACAACCCATCGACAAAATGTGGGTCAATTATATTTTAGGCGTTTTACAACAGTTGAAAGAAAAAGGGTTTTCGATGATGCAAGGCTTCCATTTGGTTTTTAGCAGTACGATTCCTATGGGTGCTGGACTTTCTTCATCAGCAGCTTTGGAATGTGGCATCGGGTATGCGATGAATACACTATTCGACTTGGGTTTAACCAAAGAAGACATCGCCAAAATCGGACAAAAATCGGAACACACTTTTGTGGGCGTCAATTGCGGGATTATGGATCAGTTTGCTTCGGTTTTCGGAAAGAAAAACCAAGTGATTAAGCTCGATTGTACGACTTTGGAACATGAATTTCATAAAGCCAATTTCAAAAATTATTCGCTACTTTTATTGGATAGCAATGTCAAACACACCCATTTAACTTCAGGATACAATGTAAGAAGACAAGAAGTTGAGCAAGGATTGGCATTAATTAAAAAGCAGTTTCCCGAAGTAGCTTCATTCCGGAATTGTACCGAAAGCCAAGTATTGGAACTTAAAGAACAATTAGGGGAAACAATTTACAAGCGCTGTCATTTTGTAGTGAAAGAAATTCAGCGAGTACAAGAAGCGGTAGATGCATTAGAACAATCGGATTTCAAAGGACTAGGAAAGTTAATGTCGGAAACACACTACGGATTATCCCAAGAATATGAAGTCAGCTGTGACGAATTGGACTTTTTAGTAAACGCCGTGCAAAATGAAAAAGCCGTTTTAGGTGCCCGAATGATGGGTGGCGGCTTCGGAGGTTGCTCGATCAATTTAGTAGAAAAAGGAACCGAAAACGAATTGATTACCAGAATTTCAGAACAGTATCGCGCTGCTTTTGGAATCGAATTGAAAGCCTACAAAGTAAAAATCTCCAAAGGGACGACCTTATATAAAAAGTAAATCATGCAAGCATTTCACAATAACGAACATCCACACCGACGTTACAATCCGCTATTAGACGAATGGATTTTAGTATCGCCGCACCGTTCCAAACGGCCGTGGCAAGGTCAAAAAGAAACCGTGCCTGCTGACGACCGACCAGAACATGATCCCGAGTGTTATTTGTGTGCGGGGAACGTAAGATCAAATGGGATTCAGAACGATCACTATACCGATTGCTTTGTGTTTGAAAACGATTTTTCGGCATTGCTTAAAGAAGAAGTTTCTTTTGAAAGCAAAACCAATCCGTTATTTCAATTGAAACCGGAAAGAGGCATCAACAAAGTAGTTTGTTTTTCACCCAAACACAACCTGACAATTCCCGAAATGGAGGTAAAGGATATCGAAAAAGTCGTGCAAACTTGGAAGGAACAATATATTGAATTGGGCAGTCACGATTTTATCAATTACGTTCAAATTTTTGAAAATAAAGGGAGCGTTATGGGTTGTAGCAATCCACATCCGCACGGGCAAATTTGGGCACAGTCATCGCTGCCAACACAAGTCGATAAAACTCAAAAAAGCCTTCGCACATATTACGAAAAAAACAACAGTAGCTTACTGTATGACTATCTACAAGAAGAACTAAAACGCAAAGAACGGATCGTATTGGAGAACAATCATTTTGTAGTGCTCGTTCCGTTTTGGGCCATTTGGCCTTATGAAACTTTGATCATTAGCAAAAGACATTTCGGAAATATCATTGCGATGACCAACGACGAAACCCTTGCTTTTGCTGAAATAGTCAAAGAAATTACTGTCAAGTACGACAACCTTTTCGAAACGTCTTTCCCGTATTCATCCGGAATTCACCAAGCGCCAACGGATCGGATTTCCCATCCAGAATGGCATTTTCACATGCATTTTTATCCGCCCTTATTGCGAAGCGCTACCATTAAGAAATTCATGGTGGGTTACGAAATGTTAGGGGAAGCGCAACGCGATATTTCACCAGAACAAAGCGCTAAAATTTTAAGAGAGTTACCAAGCATCCATTATAAAACTAAAAACTAGTAATATGCAATCATTAGCAACCAAAGATTATATCGTTTTCTTTCTCTATTTCGTCATCATCGTCGGCTATGCGTTATGGATTTACAACCGAAAAAAGAAAGCACAATCCAGCAGTAACGATTATTTTTTAGCCGAAGGTTCTTTGACTTGGTGGGCTATTGGAGCTTCATTAATAGCAAGTAACATCAGTGCCGAACAGTTTATTGGCATGAGTGGTAGCGGTTTTAAAATGGGTTTGGCCATTGCTACTTACGAATGGATGGCGGCCGCTACTCTAATTATTGTGGCGGTGTTTTTTATGCCCGTTTATCTGAAAAATAAGATTTTCACGATGCCCCAATACTTAAACAAGCGTTACAACAGTAATGTAGCGATGATTATGGCCGTGTTTTGGTTGTTGCTTTATGTGTTGGTGAATTTAACTTCGATACTGTATTTAGGAGCCTTAGCCATTAGCAGTATTTCCGGATTGAACATTACCTTATGCATGATTTTCCTAGCCTTTTTTGCGGTAATGATTACCCTTGGTGGTATGAAAGTAATTGGATATACAGATGTTATTCAAGTGTTCTTTTTGATTTTAGGCGGATTGGTAACAACCTATTTGGCGTTGAATTTAGTTGCAACAGAATTTGGTTCGGAAGGCGTCATCAACGGATTTAACTTAATGACTACACATGCTGGGGACCATTTTCATATGATTTTTGAAAAATCCAATCCTAATTATATGGACTTGCCGGGTCTTTCCGTGTTAATTGGCGGGATGCTCATCATCAATTTGAATTATTGGGGATGCAACCAATACATCACGCAACGAGCTTTGGGCGCCGATTTGAAAACAGCTCGCGGCGGAATCTTATTCGCTGCCTTTCTAAAATTATTAATGCCAGTCATTGTCGTGTTGCCGGGAATTGCAGCTTATGTTTTATACCAAAACGGTCATTTTCAAACCGAAATGTTACAAGATGGAACCGTGAATCCGGATCGTGCGTATCCAATTTTATTGAACTTGCTTCCCGTAGGTTTAAAAGGACTTTCCTTCGCTGCTTTAACGGCTGCGATTGTAGCGTCGTTAGCTGGTAAAGCCAATAGTATTGCGACCATTTTCACATTGGATATCTACAAAACCAAAATCAATGTAGACGCCGACGAGAAAAAGTTAGTTAAAATCGGAAAAATAACAATTCTTGCCGCGATGTTAATTGCCGTTCTTGTAGCACCATTTTTAGGCATTGATAAAAAAGGCGGATTTCAATACATTCAAGAATACACTGGTTTTGTAAGTCCAGGTGTTTTTGCGATGTTTATCTTAGGATTCTTTTGGAAGAAAACAACTTCCAATGCCGCGCTGTTTGCTACTATTGGTGGATTTCTCTTTTCGATTATTTTCAAATTCATGCCGTCGTTTGTTAATTTGGCATTCTTAAACTCGTTTGGTTTTTCGGTTCCGAATGCAGATGGAGTATACGAGATTCCGTTCATTGACCGGATGGGGTTTGTATTCTTAATTTGCGTGATCGGAATGTTTGTCATCAGCCAAATAGAAACTCGGAAAGGGGTGCATCCAAATGGATTGGAAGTTGATAAAACCATGTTTAAAATGTCGCCAAGTTTTACCGTAGGAATGCTAATTATCCTCTCGATTTTAGCAGCGTTCTACACGATTTTCTGGTAATGGATTAGATTTTTTTGATGACATACGTTACAATACCCCAAACAATCAATTGGTTTTCTTCGTTGATTTGTATCGGGCTGTAACGGGCGTTTTCGGGCATCAACCAAAGGCCATCTTTTTTGAGTTGGATGCGTTTCACCGTAAACTCGCCATCAATAAAGCACACCGCAATTTTATTGTTTTTTGGTTCTAAACTGCGATCAACAACCAGCACATCTTTGTCGTTGATTCCGGCATCTACCATCGAATGGCCATCCACTTTAATATAAAAAGTAGCCAACGGATTTTCGGATAAGGCTTTGTTGAGGTCGATACTCTTTTCCATAAAATCCATTGCTGGTGATGGAAATCCTGCCGAAACACCGAAGTCGATATACGGAAGACGCAACTCGCTTTCGAAATCGGGTTTGAAAAAAGTTAGTGCTTTGGAATCTTTATTTATCGGCATGGTATCGTTAGGATTTGGTCGAATTGGGTGGTATATTTTGGAGAAAGTAATTGCTGTTTCATGTTCCAAGTTTGTGCTCCTTGTGCGCCAAGCCTTATTTTTCGCCCGCCTATTTTTTGATTAATCGCGTCCATGGCTTTCATCAAATGAAGATGTTTTGGGTTTTCATCTTCAAACAAATCGAATTGCTTTTCGTTCTCAGGACACAATTGCGTAACAATAACGCCTGCTTTTTTATACACCAATCCTTCGTTCCTTGTATATAGTTTTTGAAGCATTTTAACTGCGGTATCAGCAACAGTTAAGGTAGAATTGGTTGCAAATGGCAACGTAACCGCATCCCGATAATACTTGCTTTTTCGTCCGTGCTCGTAATCTACGGTATTCAACATCACAATAATCGTTTGGCAACACGAATGCTGCAACCGCAATTTCTCGGCACATACCGAGGCAAAAGTTGTCACACGTTCTCGAAGCGCATCATAATCTGAAAGTTGTTTCGGAAAACTACGCGTGATGGCAATACTTTTTTTATCCGAAATGTCCTCTAAACCTAAAACCGATTTTCCCTCGAGCTCGCTAATCAAGCGCAAACCCACTACGCCCATCTGACTTTTGATCCAAGCGGTATGCATCGGATCAATAAAATCAAACGCGGTTTTGATATTGCGAAGCAGCATCTTTTTTTTCAACCGATGACCAATACCCCAAACATCTTCAATCTTCGTCCATTTTAAAGCTTTGATTCTTTTCTCATCCGTATCAATCACATGAACGCCTTGGGTTTGATTCGGGAATTTCCGCGCAATTTTATTGGCTACTTTCGACAAGGCTTTAGAAGGTGCCACGCCTACACAAACCGGAATACTAAGCCATTTTCGAATGCGAATTTTCATTTCCATCCCATAATCGTGGTAA